>JAEEGL014209325.1_pt1 | contig 11466 bp, 10 predicted proteins | sample 9134231 | NCBI WGS metagenome assembly JAEEGL01 (sample SAMN16246548, study PRJNA631951) | gut metagenome | biome: gut microbiome; feature: rumen; material: fiber-attached | host: Bos | place: Iran: Karaj | collected 2018-10
CCAAATAAATAACAAGAGAAATGCGAAAAACATTTCTTTTTTTATGCATTTATGATATTATTTATAATAGAGAAGGTAGTGTGATATTATGAATAATGAAGAAATGAATCAAAATCCTGTAAATAATGGTACTGAACCACTTGTTTCAACTGATTTGGGTAATTTGAACCCTTCGCCAATGAATAGTGAAGTTTTAGGGGAAACTACGGCGGTAAATCCAGAAACCCCAGTTGAGCCAGCTGCTCCAATTGAAACACTTGATGGTTCGGATAGTTTAAATGTTGGTTTTAATCCAGAAGTTAATACTCCAAATCCTAATGTTGATATACCTCCGATTACTACAGTTGAGAGTAATACTGATATGGTAATTGAACCAGTTGAAAAGAAAAAGAAAAAAGGACCTATAGTACTTATAATTGTATTATTGATCCTAGCAATCTTGGGTGGCTTAGGATATGTATTCAAAGACCAAATCATGGGATTCTTACCATTTGGAAACGCTACTCCTAAACAAATATTTGAAAACGCTATTGATCGTATTGATCCCAAGAGTATGCTTAATACTAATTTTAAAACTGAAACTGGAACCTTTAAATTATTATTAGAACCTAGTTCAGACGTAGATTATAAGAATATGGAATTAAGTGGCAAATATTATTTTGATAAGGATGCCGAATATATTAAAATGGCACTTACTGCAAAATATGGTGATGATTCTTTAGATGGTAATGTGTATTTAATTAATGATAATGCCTATATTTATGTTAAAGACCTACTAGATAAGTATATGACTATGCCTTTAGAGGGCCTATGGGATATTTCATCTTCTGCTGATTCAGAGATTGATTTAGAAAAACTTGATATTAGTGGAATAGCAGAAAGAGTACTAGCTAATTTAAAGAGTTCGTTAAAAGATGAGTACTTTACTCAAACAAAAGAAGGAAATTTAACTAAGAGTACATTTACTCTTGCTGGAATTAATCAATTAAAATTTGAAAAAGATTTATATACTAACAATAAAAATGATAGTGTATTAATAAGCCTATTAGAAAAAGCCGGATTAGATAAAGAAGATATAATAGATGATTTTGATGATAGTATTGAGGCCTTAGAAGAAGCAATCGAGGATTATGATGATAGTTATGCAGCAGCATTTAAGTCTTCAAGTATAAGTATTTATACGACAAGCCCAAAGAATATTAATAAAATTGAATTAAAGAGTAGTTTATATACTATTACAATTGATAATATTATTAAGGGTGGTTTCGATTATAAGTTTACAGTTCTTTCATCAGAGGATTCACAAGACATAACAGGCAAAGTAACTTACACATTATCTCAAACTGAACCTTCTTACAAAATAACAATTAATGTTCCTGCCGGAAAAATTACCGTAGAAACATCTGCAAAATATAATGATAGTTTTGAAAAAGACGAAATTGATAAAACTAAGGTAGTTAATATTAATGAACTTGATGAAATGGATCAATTATTCCTTCAACTTAATATGATGAATAATAAATTCATTACCAGCATTATGGAGGACTTCAGTTCAGGTAATGTAATGGATTCTCTTGAAGATTTTGATTTATAAAATAATGGCTTAGCCATTATTTTTTTGTCGAATTTTTTGAATATTAAAGAAATGTATTAAAAAAAATATCTAGTTTTGTCGAACCTATTGCAAGTTTTTTTAATCCAATTAAAATTGATTTTGAAAGCGGGATTTGGAATATTATCAATTTCTTTATCAGTAGTTCATAATACCCTTTTTTATCCCTTAATCCACACAATCCAAATGCCGCTTTCATTATTATTTTAATTATGATAAAATATTACAAGTTGGTGAGGCGGTAAAATGAAACCAGACTTTAAAGAAGCGATGGATAGAAGAAAAAAGGCAACTAAATATATTGAGTTAGAAGAAAACTATAAAAAATTATTTGTAGGCAAAAAATATTTTTTACGTACCTATGGTTGCCAGATGAATGTCCATGATTCTGAACAAATTAGATCATATCTAGAGAATTTAGGTTATGAAGAAACTGAAGTTTTAGAGGATAGCGATATTGTTGTTTTAAATACATGTGCAGTTAGAGAAAACGCTAAAGATAAGGTAATTGGTTTTTTAGGTAGAGCCAAGCATCTAAAGAAAACTAAAAAAGATTTAATAATATGTTTATGTGGATGTTTAATGCAAGAGCCTAATGAAATAGACAATATTGAAAGAAAACATTCTTATGTTGATATCGTGGTGGGTACTCATAATTTACATGAATTACCCAATCTAATTATTAATCATTTAGAAAAGCAAAATATTCAAGTTTATTCTAACAGTGATCAAGTATTTGAAAATATAAATTACTCAAGAGATTCTAAAATTAGTGCGTGGGTTAATATAACTTATGGTTGTAATAATTTTTGTACTTATTGTATAGTTCCTTTTACTAGGGGCAGAGAAAGAAGTAGAAAACCAGAAGCTATTTTAAATGAAATACGAGGTTTAAAAGCAGCGGGTTATAAAGAAATTACTCTACTTGGCCAAAATGTTAATAGTTACGGTAAAGATTTAGAAGAAGATTATTCTTTTAGTAATTTATTAGAAGATGTAGCTAAGATTGGTATCGATAGAGTTAGATTTGTTACAAGTAATCCTTGGAATTTTACTGATGAACTAATTAATGTTATTGCTAAATATGATAATGTTATGCCTTATATTCATTTACCTATTCAATCAGGTTCTAATGAAGTATTAAAAAAGATGAATCGTCCTTATACGGTCGAGGAATATAAAGTTTTATTTGATAAGATTAAAAAGATGATATCAAACGTAGCAATTACTACCGATATTATCGTGGGATTTCCTAACGAAACGGAGAGTGATTTTGCTAAGACTCTTGATATAGTAAACTATTGTAAGTTTGATGGAGCATTTACTTTTATCTATTCTAAAAGAGAGGGCACTATAGCTGCTAAAATGGACGATAATGTATCTTTAGAAGAAAAAGAAAAACGTTTATATAAATTAAATGAATTAGTAAATAAGTATTCTTTAGAAAGTAATAAGAAGTATCAAGATAAGATAGTTCCTGTTTTAGTAACGGGAAAATCAGAAAAAGATGATAATAAAGTATGTGGATATACTGATACAAATAAACTTGTTAATATTAAGGCTTCGATAGATACTATTGGCTCCATAATAAATGTTAAAATCACCGATACCAAAAGTTTTAGTTTAGATGGAGAAATAGTAGAGTAATAATTTATTGCCATAATAAAATAGCCATGTTATAATGCGTGTGGGTGATGCTTATGCATATTTCATTAGAGGAAAAAATAGCACAAATGTGTTTAATAGGCATAGGTAGTAAAGAGGATATTGAACCAGTAAAAGAATTAATTAAAACTCACGCTATCGGGGGAGTTATTCTTTATAAAAGAGACTATGATAATTATAAAGAAATGGTTAGTTTAGTTAAGTCTTTAAGAGAATGCAACAAAGATAATAAATTCCCGTTATTTATTGCGATAGACCAAGAAGGTGGACGTGTTAACAGAATGCCTGATAGGGTTAAAGTTATTTATAATGCTGCTAAAATAGGTAAAACCCATAACCTAGATTTTATTAAAAAAGCGGGTAATTATACTGGTAATATGTTAATAAAAACGGGAGTTAATATGGATTTTGCTCCAGTATTAGATTTGCAAATCGGTAGTGAACGTAGTTTTATTGGTAATAGATCTTTTAGTAAGAATGCTGATTTAGTTGCTAAGTATGGTTTAGCCTTTTATAAAGAATTAAGTAAACAAAAAGTAATCGGGGTAGTTAAACATTTTCCTGGTCATGGCGCGGTTCAAACTGACTCTCATAAGCTTTTGCCTGTGATTAAGAATTATGAAACGGTTAAGGCAACCCATTTATATCCCTTCATTAAAGCTATTCAATCTGGTGTAGATGTTATCATGGTTGGGCATATGTTAATCAAAAAAAGGACAGGATTATATCCTTGTACCTTATCTAAATCATTTATTCAAGAGGAATTAAGACATAATTTAAAATATAAAAACTTAATAATGACTGACGAATTAAGTATGCGAGCAGTCAGATGGTTTTATGGTCGCAAAAGAAGTATTAAATTAGCTTTTGAGGCCGGTAATGATTTATTATGTTATAAATACTATCCTGGAATTGAAAAACACTTAATAGATAACACAGTTAAATTAGTTAGAAAAGGAATAATTTCTGAGCGTTCAATAAGGGATAGTTTTAAAAGAATTGTGCTTTTAAAAGAAAAGTATAATTTAACTAATGATACCAGTTATAAAGGAGTAAATTTCAATCTAATAAACTATAAGATTAAAGAATTAAATAAAGCTGTTGATAATTATTTAGAAGGAAGATAATTTTTTCAAAAAAAGTGCTTGAAAAGGTTGTCTTTTTTTTATGAAAATTATATACTTATTATAGTAGGGTAGCATATGAACGAACAGGATAATCTTAAAATCTACGTTAATAAAAAAGACATTGGTAAAAGGCCAATGCTTTTTCGCTTGATTACCTTAAATATTATCTTTTTAATGATATGTTTTTTAACTTCCCAATTAATACTTATTAAAAAGGGTGTATCTTATGCTGCATCTAATCCATTTTTGTATGAAGTAGTTAATCCGACATCTAGTACAGATAAATTATATGAGTTTAAAGGTGATGTTGGTAATAATTATGTTAAATATAACAATTTAATGTGGCGAATAGTTAAAGTTAATTCTAGTGGCTCTATTATGTTGATATTAGATGAACCTATTAATATGTTGCCTTTAAATATGGATGGTATATTAAATATAACTAATTTCTTAGATTCTTTTGCTTCTGATTTGGATGAAAGTGTATTAGTAAGTAATAATCTTTGTAAAGATAATATTACAAGTTTGAATAATTTGACTTGTGATGAACTAGACACCAATATTGTTTCATTACTAGATGTTTATAGTTTTGTTAACTCTATTAAAGAAGAAAATACATTCATTACCAAAGAAGATGAAATGATTTGGTTAGCTAATAAAAACGAAGATAAGATATGGCATTCTAATGGTAGCAAATTAAGTTTAAGCAGTGGCGAATTATTATACGAAATAAAACCAGTAGTTACTTTAAAGAATACTGTTAAATATGAAAAAGGTGATGGTTCTAGAACTAATCCATATGTAATTGAGACAACTAAACTTACCATAGGTAGTACAGTTAAATTGGGTGAAGATTTATATCAAGTTTATAGTATGCAAGATGATATTCGTTTAGTATCTATGGATGATAGTAATAGTTATACCTATGATGGTGATATTGAAAAAATATTTAATACTTTAAATGAAAATATGGATAATGTCTCTTATAAGAATTTACTTAAAAAGAGTAGTTGGTCAATAATAAATATAAATAATAACAAGATAGAAGAAAACAAAATTGATAATTACTTTGGTATTCAAAATCTTTCCGATAATAAGATAGACAATGGTATTTATGATTATTATTTAGCAAGCAAGATTAATAATTATATCATGGTATATGATCAACCAATTATTTATGGTTCAAAGAATTCAACTCATATAGTAAAACCTTGTATCACTATTGCTAAAGAGGACATAGGCAAATTCGAACTATATGATGGAATATTTATGGTGAGGGGCTTATGAAAAAGACATTTATAGCGTTAGATATTATTGCCATTCTAATTGTCATAGCCCTATTAATAAGTCCTAATATATTAGGAGATAAGTTTTTAAATCTTATAGGGCTTAGGTTACCAAAAAGAGATAATCAAACTATTGCATTAACAAATATTAATGATAATCTATATGTTGATACAGAAAGTCATTTGAAATGTGATAATGATATTGAAGAAGATATTATTAATCATGATAGTGAAGAACCATACAAATTAACTGAACTTACTATTGATGACTTTAATGCTTTTTTAGTAGTGGTTTATAATCCGGCGAATGTTAGATTAATGATTGGAAATGGGTTTAATACCCCAAATAATACTGGAAAGATGACTATTCAAGAAATGGTTACTAAATCGGGAGCAGTAGCAGGTATAAATGGTGGAGGATTCTTTGATAATGGAGTTTTATCTACCGATAGGCCCATTGGTTGTATTATAAAAGACGGAACCCTTTTATGGGGTAATCCAAATGCAGTTGGCGAACTAATTGGTTTTAATAATGAAAACAAATTAACATTGGTTAAAACCACTCCACAAGAAGCTATTCAAAATGGCATGCGAGACGCCATTGAGTTTGGTCCATATTTAATGATAGATGGTGAGCTTACAGAAGCCGCAATTGAACAAGCCGAAAGAAAAGTATCTAGAGTTATTATAGCTCAAAGAGAAGATGGTATAGTGTTATTCTTGGCAACTGATGGAGGTACCCTAAGAGGTCCTAGATTATCTGAAATAATGGATTTATTAAAAGAATATGGAGCAGTTAATGCGGCAAACTTGGATGGTGGTGCCAGTACCCAATTAGTTATTAATGATGAGATATATACTGATGTAACTGATTTATATGGTAGACCTGTACCTGCCGGTAGACGAGTTGTAAATGGTTTTGGTATATTTGCAGATTAGTGTCAAATATACTCAATAAAAGTGTAAACAGACAATCTAGTTGATTGTCTTTTTTTTGACGGCAACTTATACTAAATATAGAGTAGGGTTGCATATGAATACTAATCAAAATGGCATTATTCTTTATTCTGAAAATAAGAAACCTTTTAAAAAGACTAAAAGGTTATTTTTAGTGATAGATATAATAGCCATTATTGGACTTTCATTAATCTTATTAGCCCCTAATTATATTGGTGAGCATTATTTAGATAAAGCCGGTTTACAAGTGGCCTATACAGACATTGACAAACAATCTATTGTAGATAGTATTAGTGATGAAATGTATGTTGACACGATAGAGCATAAAAGAAGTGACAATTATTATGAAGAAGAGATTATGAATTATGATTCATCTAAACCATACAAATTATTTGAATTAACTATTGATGATTATAGAGCATATATGTTAGTAGTTTATAATCCCGCGAATGTTAAATTAATTACAGGTAGTGGTTTTGATACTCCAAATAACACTGGTAAGATGAACATGGCTGATATGGTTGCTAAATCAGGAGCGATTGCGGGTATTAACGGAGGCAGATTTTTTGATAATGGTGAATACGCGACAGATAAACCCGTTGGCTATGTTATTAAAGATGGTGAGATTATTTGGAATGAACCAGGAAGAGTTGGAAATTTAATTGGTTTTGATAACGATAATAAATTAAGATTAGTTCAAACTACTGGTGAAGAAGCAATTAATATGGGTATAAGAGACGCGGTTGAATTTGGCCCTTATTTAATGGTGGATGGGTATACCACAAATGAAGCCGAAAGAATGGCTAATACTAAAGCAGCTAGAGTTATTATTGCTCAGAGATCTGACGGTATTGTATTGATGTTATCCACTGATGGCGGATCATTTGATGGTCCTAGAATGGAATACGTTATTAATACCTTAAAATATTATGGGGCAATAAATGCTGCTAATTTAGATGGTGGAGTTAGTTCTCAAATGGTAGTAGAGGGAAAAAATTATACTACCGTAGTTGATAAAGAAGGTAATGTTATTACCAGGGGAAGAACAGTTATTAATGGTTTTGGAGTATTTGATAATTAATCTTAATTAAAAAGGGAATATCTATTTGATATTTCCTTTTTTAATGATATAATATATATTAGGATAAAAGGGTGATTCTATGAGAGACAATGAAGCCGTTGTTATGAGTGCTGCTAACTTAGATATTATTGAACGTAACCTAGGCGCTTTAGCTCAAAATATAGGTCAAGTTAGTACTAACATGGAACATGTTAATACTAAGGTTAATAGTGTCACCGAAAGTGTTAAAACAATCGAAGATGAAATAAAAAAATTCATGCTTGAAATTAGAGGTAATACTGTTGTTGCTAATGCTAGACAAACTATTATGATGGACCAAGATGAATTAAATAAAAAGTATGGTCATTATGATAATATAAGAAGAAAAGTAAATGGATTATTTCAAGCATCCGATATTAACGCCATAAAAAAGACTACCGTAGAGAATTTATCACAAGAAGTTATGGTTAATACTCCTGATTACTGGCTAGCTCCTGCTTTGGTAGCAATATGCGCTTGGTTTAATAATAACAAAGAATTGGCTGATTCTGCATTAAAAGAAGCTATACGTCGAGACGATGAAAAAACCAGTTTATTGTTTTGCTTTATTCATTTAAGAGCCAAAAGAGTTTCTGGTGCTAAAAAGTGGTTAACTAGATATTTGCAAATGCAAGATCCAACTAAGATGGAATTAAAGATTATAACGGTTTTAGATGCCATAACTAATGGAGCGTTTGGAATTGATGCTAACCAAGAATGTATTAATACAATAGTAAGTTGGATGCAAGAATTAGATAGACAGCCTGGGTATAAAGATGCCCAAATTAATTTATGGGAAAAATATTTTGCAAATCAAGTAACAGATCATGGTTCAGCAGAGTATAGTTATATCTTAACTAATGTAGAGAATGCATCTGAAGTATTAAATCATTTAAACGCTGTTCAATCATCAAAGAATATGTTTAGTGAATTAAAAAGTATTATTAATTCAAAAAATGATAATGGATTAGATTATACTACCCAAATTGATAAAATAATAAATAACCTAGTGTTTAATTATGAAAATGATGAATTAGATTTAAAAAGAGATATTGATAAGAATAGACTAATCATTGAACAAAATGGTGATGTTAATAAAGCTAACGAAATATTCAGTGAAGAAGAGAGTTTATTTTCTAAAACCATGGATTTCTATAGTATTATTACCCAGATAATTCAAAATAATTCTATATTAAAACCAAGTGATAATACTAGAAAACTAGCATTATCATTAGCTAAATCGTGGATAGTGACTGCAGCTAAAAAGCAATTAGTTGAATCAAGCCAAGTAGTGAAAATTGCTATTGATAATTGGCATGGAACTACTGTGGATGGTTCTAATGAAAAAGAGTTACTAGATAATATTAAAGAAACTATAAGTGGTAATTATCTTAACAAGTATCAAACAAAACCGTTGCTAGATTTTAAATCTATTGCGACTTTTTCTGCTGGTATAATTCTTGGAGTAATATCATTTTTCTTAAAATGGTCCATAGTGGGTTGGTTAATATTATTAATAACATTAGGACTAACAATTTATTTAGTTTATAATAATTCATTGGAAAGAAATATTATTACTAAAGAATATGAAAAAGAATTAAAAGACAATGAGATATTATTAAAATGTATCTTGGCCGAAATCGTAGATATCAATTTTATAAAAGTTGATTCAAAATTATTTGAAGACTCATTCATTAATTATCTAAATGCACTTGATTATAATAGTTATATTCAAACAACAGAGTCAAGAAACATAGATACAGGAGGTTTAAATGGATAATACAACTGAAAACCTTTTTAATGAAGGAACCAACTTATTTCAGGAAGTTGATGCCGAGAAAAAAGAACAACATCAAAAGGAAATTGAGCAAAATCCCAATAAAGATTTCATAACCGAATTACCAGATTGGGATTTGTTACCCCCAAATGATTATGTTAAAAGGGTGGTGCGGCAATGACTTATTATGAATGGGTAGAGTATGTAAGAAAACTTAGAGAGGGGCCTATCCCGGATGAGGCAATTGCTAAACTAAATAGTTTTCCAAAAGAAACATTGGATATTCTTATTCGTTTTATCAATCAAATCGTGGATTTAATCAGTTATCGGTTAAATGCCACGACTAATCATATGGTTAATAGCATTTATACTAGTGGTTTAGATTATAATAATTTATTATTAGAAATTAATTACGTGAAACAAGAAATAAAATATGTTAAGAGTTTGGCTACACTGACATTTTTAAGCGAAGGTATTAAAAACGATATGAATGCAAGTATTAAACAATACGGCGACGATATTAATGCAACGTTTAAAACAGCATTTGCTAATGATACTAATCCCCAAATAGTACTTTTAGTAAATAATTTGGATGTTAATAATTAGGAGGATATTATGAATTATAAAGAGTTAAAAGAAATGTTACAAAGATATATTAAAGCAAGAATCCCATTTATTGAAATTAACACGGTAGAAAAACAAAGAACAATCCGTTTACTTAGTGAGCTAAATCAAGAAATGAATTTAGGCATAAAAATACATACAATGTCTAACGGTTTTTATAATTTAGCTACTAAAGAGGGTTTAAGTAATGATAAATTAGTGATGGGTGCTTTAGATTATATTGCTAAAGAGTTACAAACTGCTCAAAATCAAATTTTTGTTTTAAGTGATGTTCAAGATATTGAAACCGAATCAATTACTTCTAGATATTTACTAGATTTAACTACTATCGCGGAACAAAAATCATCCGTAATAATAATTATTACTTCTGGATCAACCTGGGTTCCTTTATTACGCCAAGGAATGTCTTTAGATTTAGATATGCCAAATGAAGAAGAAATATTTGATATGATCGTGGAATTTATTAGACCATATCAAAACTCTATTACTATTGAGTGGGATAAGACTAATGTTCAGGAAGTAGTTAATATACTATTAGGAATAAGTTCGGCAGAAATAAAAAATGTCATCGCAGCTTTAATTGCTAAAGGAAGTTTATTAAAATCAGATTTAGTGGAACTTAAATATGCTAAAGATTCTTTATTCTCTGATATTCAAGGATTAGAGAAAATTGATGTACCAGAAGATTTATCTTTTGGAGGATTAGAGAATTTAAAGAAATGGTTAGATGAAAAAGAAAAATTATTAAATCCGAAAAAAAGAACCGAAATGAAAGAAAAAGGTATTAAACCACCAAGAGGTCTAGTATTAATGGGAGTTCCCGGAGCTGGAAAGAGTTTATCCGCTAAGGCAATTTCTCTTAGATGGAAAAGACCTTTATATCGATTAGACATTGCTACTATTCAAGGGCGTTATGTAGGACAAAGTGAGCAACAATTAAAAGAAGCTTTCGAAACAGCTGAACATGTATCACCATGTATTTTATGGATAGATGAAATTGAAAAGGGATTAGCAGCAGGAGCTAATGATTCATCAGGAGTAACTCAAAGAATGATTGGACAATTCCTATTCTGGTTACAAGAGTGTGAAAAAGATGTGTTTGTAGTAGCTACTGCCAATAATGTTAATGAATTACCTGCTGAGTTATTAAGAAAAGGCCGTTTCGATGAAATATTCTTTATTGATATGCCAAATAAAAAAGAAAGAAAAGAAATATTATCTTTATATTTAACAAAATATTTAGACTATCCAGTAAATGATATGTTACTAAATCAACTTATTTCTATCACAGAAAACTATACAGGATCTGATATTGAATC
>JAEEGL014356759.1_pt1 | contig 11466 bp, 9 predicted proteins | sample 9134231 | NCBI WGS metagenome assembly JAEEGL01 (sample SAMN16246548, study PRJNA631951) | gut metagenome | biome: gut microbiome; feature: rumen; material: fiber-attached | host: Bos | place: Iran: Karaj | collected 2018-10
CCTCACGCCCGAGATGGTGCGCCGCGACCTGACGCAGGAGCAGTATCGGCTCTACCGCCTGAGCTGGGGCCGTTTTACGGCCAGCCAGATGGCCAACGCCGTCTATGACAATGTCTCCGTCGACGTTGTGCGCGCGGGCTACACCTTCCGCGCGAACTATTCCGAGCTCAAGTTCCCCGGTTATACCGCAGTCTACGAGGAGGCGCGGGATGAGGAGAGCGATGAACTCAAAAACCCGCTGCCCTCTCTGAGCGAGGGCGAGACGCTGAAGCTGGAAAAAATGCTGCCGGAGCAGCAGTTCACACAACCGCCTTCCCGCTATACCGAGGCGACACTGATCCGCGCCATGGAGGAAAAAGGCATCGGGCGTCCCTCCACATATGCGCCGACGATCTCCACGATCACCGCCCACGACTATGTGATCAAAGAGGGCAAGTACCTGCGTCCCACCCCGCTGGGCGAGGTCGTGACCGAGCTTATGAAGGAGCGTTTCGCGGACATCGTCGATCTGAAGTTCACCAACCACATGGAGTCCGAACTCGATGAGATCGAGAACGGAAAGACGAACTGGCGCGATGTGCTGCAGGAGTTCTACAGCGGATTTGAGAAAGAGTATGAGAAGGCCGAGCAGGAACTCGACGGTGTGCGCATCAAGGTGCCCGACGTGCTCTCCGATGAATACTGCGAGGTCTGCGGTCGGCAGCTTGTGGTCAAAAAGGGTCGTTTCGGTCATTTTCTCGCCTGCCCGGGTTTCCCGGAGTGTACCTTCACCAAGCCCATTGTGGTCGAGATGCCGGGCAAATGCCCCAAGTGCGGAGGCCGTATCCTCAAGCGCACCTCCAAGAAGGGATATGTGTTCTATGCCTGCGAGCGCGGGACGGACTGCGGCTTTATCACCTGGGACGTGCCGACCAAGGACTTCTGCCCGAGCTGCGGCAAGACGCTTTTCAAAAAGGCCGGCCGCGGTCCGCTGAAGGCTTTCTGCATCAACGAGGCGTGCCCGAACTTTGTCCCCGAGGACAAGCGCGGCTATAAGAAGAAGGCTCCGTCGGAAAAGACGGCCGCCGCAAAAAAGACAAGCGCCGGCAAGAGCACGGCCAAAAAGAGCGCGGCCAAAAAGAGCGGCGCCGCCCAGAAGAAAACGGCGAAGAAAAGCGCCGCAAAGGAATAAGACATGGAGACTGTGACCGTCCTGGGCGCGGGCCTGGCCGGGAGCGAATGCGCCTGGCAGCTTGCCCGCCGCGGCATTCCCGTCCGCCTGGTCGAGATGAAGCCGGGAAAAAAGACGCCCGCCCACCGCTCCGACAGTTTCGCGGAGCTGGTCTGCTCCAACTCCCTGCGCAGCGACGAGCTTACGAACGCTGTGGGGCTTCTGAAGGCCGAGATGCGCGTTCTGGGTTCCCTCATTCTCGAGAGCGCCGATCGGAACCGCGTCGCGGCGGGCGGCGCGCTCGCGGTGGACCGGGAGGGCTTTGCCCGCTATATCACCGAAAAGCTGGAGTCCTGCGGGATGATCGAGATCGTCCATGCCGAAGCGACCGAGATCCCGGAAGGGGAGTGCGTCGTTGCGACCGGGCCGCTTTCAAGCGATGCGATCGCGGAACGGATCGCCGCGCTGTGCCCGGAGAGCGCCCTGCATTTCTACGATGCGGTGGCCCCCATCGTCACGCTCGAAAGCGTGGATATGGACAGCGCCTTCTTTGCCTCCCGCTACGACAAGGGGACTGCAGATTATGTAAACTGCCCGATGGACCGGGAGGAGTATCTCGCCTTCGTGCGCGAGCTCGCCTCGGCTAAAGAAGCGGAGGTGCATGGCTTTGACGACGGCGGCGTGTTCGAGGGCTGTATGCCGGTCGAGGTCATGGCGCGCCGCGGGGTGGACACACTGCGCTACGGGCCGCTGAAGCCTGTCGGCCTGCGCGACCCGCGCACCGGGAGAGAGAACTACGCCGTCGTGCAGCTGCGGCGTGACAACGCCGACGGCACGCTGTATAACCTCGTGGGCTTCCAGACCCACCTGACCTGGGGGGAGCAAAAACGTGTGTTTTCCATGATACCGGCGCTGAAAAACGCGGAATATGTACGCTATGGGGTCATGCACCGAAACACCTATCTGGACTCTCCGCGCCTGCTCGACCGCTTTTATCGCCTGAGGAGCGAGCCGCGTATCTCCTTTGCCGGGCAGATGACCGGCGTGGAGGGCTATGTGGAGTCGGCGGCCTCCGGCCTGCTCGTCGGGATCGAGACGGCGGCGCGTGTCCTTGGCCTGGAACCGGTGGCATTTCCTCAGGAGACGGCGATCGGCGCGCTCGGCCTGTATGTTTCCGGCGGGAGCGTGGGCGATTTCCAGCCCATGAACATCAATTTCGGTATCATCACGCCGCTGGACCGCCGTGTCCGGGGCAAGAGAAATAAAAACGCGGAGATCTCCCGCCGTTCGCTGGAGATCCTGGACGGGCTGAGGGAGAGCAGGGAGGTTTTAAAGCTGTGAAGATCATCGTGGACGCCATGGGCGGCGACAACGCCCCGGGCGAGATCGTAAAGGGCGCGGTCCGCGCGCAGCGTGAGCTGGGCGTGGAGATCGAGCTGGTCGGACGGAAAGAGGCGGTCGAAGAGTGCCTGCGCGCGGAGGGCTGTACTTCTGTTCCTGTCATTGACGCGCGCGAGGTCATCACCATGGAGGATGATCCGAGCACGGCAACGCGCCGGAAAAAGGACGCGTCCATGACGGTGGGGCTCAACCGACTGCGCGACGGCGCGGCGGACGCGATGGTATCCGCCGGGAGCACGGGCGCTCTGCTCACGGGGGCGACCCTGATCGTCAAGCGCATCCGCGGCATTCGCCGCGCGGCGCTGGCTCCGGTCCTGCCGGCGGGAGAGCACGGTGTCATGCTCATCGACTGTGGCGCGAACGCCGAGTGTACGCCGGAGTATCTGCTGCAGTTTGCCTTTATGGGCAGCTTCTACGCGAAAAAGGTCATGGGCTGTCCCGAACCGCGCGTGGGCCTTCTGAACGTCGGGACCGAGGATACGAAGGGCGATACGCTGCGGCATGAGACCTTCCGGCTCCTGAAGGAGGCGGACGCCGAGGGGCGCATCCGTTTCATCGGGAACGTCGAGGGGACCGGTGTCTTTGATGGGAGCGTTGACGTCGTGGTGAGCGACGGCTTTACCGGCAATGTCCTGCTCAAGGCGACCGAGGGCGTCATCAAGTACATGATGAAATCCCTCAAGGGCGTGTTCTATGCGGGTACGGCGAACAAGCTGGCTGCGGCGGTCCTGAAGAAGGATCTCAAAAAGATGGCGAAATCCATGGACGTGAACGAGGTCGGCGGAACGGCCCTGATCGGCATCTCCAAGCCGGTCATCAAGGCCCACGGTTCCTCCGACGCGGCGAGCATTTTCGCTGCGATCCGCCAGGCAAAGCTGTTCGTGGAATCCGGTACGGTTGCGGATATCACCGCGAACATCGGGTACATGAAGCTCAAGAGCGAAGAGAATGGATAAACTGGAAGAAAAGATAGGATATCGTTTCCGGGACCGCGGGCTGCTGCTTACAGCCCTGACGCACAGCTCCTATGCCAACGAGCGGCACGGCGACGGCCTGCCCTGTTATGAGCGCCTGGAATTCCTGGGCGATTCGATCCTCGGCCTTGTGACGGCGGAGTTTCTGTATCGCCATGAGCCGCCTCTGACGGAGGGGAGCATGACCCGCCTGCGCGCCGAGCTCGTGTGCGAGCAGGCGCTGCACAAGGTCGCGCTCGAACTCGGGATCGCGCCGCATATGCGCCTCGGCCGGGGCGAGGAGATCACCGGCGGGCGGCAGCGCGCTTCGGTCCTCGCCGACATGGTGGAGGCCATCATCGCCGCGCTGTACCTCGACAACGGACTGGATGAGGCGCGCCGCTTTGTGCTCGGGAAGGTCCTGCGGGATGCGGAGCTCAGCGAGACCCACCGCTCCAAGGACTACAAGACCGAACTGCAGGAGCTCGTTCAGCGGCAGCCGAACCGGCATATTGCCTATGAGCTGGTCGGAGAAAGCGGTCCGGATCACAACAAGACCTTTACCTTCCGCGTGACGATCGACGGCGAAGCGGCGGGAGAGGGCAGCGGCCGCAGCAAAAAGGAGGCCGAGCAGATGGCCGCCCGCTGCGCGCTCGAGGCGCTGTCTACATGAGCGCCCGCGCGAGCATCGTTCCGGTCTTTGTGCCCCACTGGGGCTGCCCGCACAGCTGTGTTTTCTGCGATCAGCGGCAAATCACCGGGGAACGGGAGCCGGCCACGGCTCATACAGTCGAACACGCCATTCAGCAGGCAGCCGCCTTGCCCCGAGGGGCAAAGCGGCAATTGGCCTTTTATGGGGGGAGCTTTACCGCGATCCCGGTCCAGCGGCAGGAGGAGCTGCTCACCGCCGCTCAGCCCTACCGGAGAAGCGGAGAGATCGACTCGATCCGCCTGTCCACCCGTCCGGATGCGATCGACGCGGCAGTGCTGGCCCGCCTGCGGCGCTATGGGGTCGAGACGATCGAACTCGGCGCCCAATCCATGGACGACCGGGTGCTGGCCCTCGCGGGCCGCGGCCATACGGCCTCCGCAGTCGAGCATGCCGCCCGCCTTGTGAAAGAGAGCGGCTTCGAGCTCGTGCTGCAGATGATGACGGGTCTGCCCGGCAGCACGGACGAGAGCGATATCGAAACAGCTCGGCGATTGATCGCGCTGCGGCCGGACGGCGTACGTATCTATCCCACCGTGATCGTGGCGGATACCGCGCTCTGCGAGCTCTGGCGGGCGGGACGCTATCGGGAGCACACGGTCGAGGACGCGGTCCGTGTCTGCGCCCGCATCCTGCCGCTGTTCGAGGAGGCGGGGATCCCGGTCATCCGTCTCGGCCTGAATCCGACCGATGAACTCTCCGGCGGCGCGGTCGTTGGCGGTGCCTATCACCCGGCGCTCGGGGAACTGGTGCGCAGCCGCATCTTCCGCAGCCGGGCGGAGGCGCTGCTTGCGGATGCGGAGCCGGGCAGCCGCGTGATCCTCGGTGTGAACGCGCGGGAGCTGTCCCAGATGATCGGGCAGAATCGAGGCAATCTGGACTGGCTGCGGGAGCGCTTCTCTCTCGCCTCGCTGTCCGTCCGTCCCGCAGATGTAAAAAGCGGGGAGATCCGCCGGATATTTCTTGAAAAATGAGCGGAGATAGTGTAAAATATACCAGTTAGTTTTTTGATGATACGAGGGTTGGAATTTGTACTTAAAAGCACTCGAGATCCAGGGCTTCAAATCCTTTCCGGAGAAGACCCGGCTCACGTTTGAAAAGGATATCACCGCCATCGTGGGACCCAACGGCTCGGGCAAGTCGAACCTGTCCGATGCCATCCTCTGGGTAACGGGCGAGCAGCGCAGCAAGGCGCTGCGCGGCGCCAAGATGGAGGACGTTATCTTCGGCGGCACCGAAAAACGCAGCCCGCTGGGCTTTGCGCAGGTCTCGCTGATTATTGACAATTCCGGCCGTATCTTTGACTCGGACAGCACGGAGGTCATGCTGACCCGCCGCTATTACCGCAGCGGGGAGAGCGAGTATTTCATCAACCGCGAATCGGTGCGCCTCAAGGACATCCACTCTCTTCTCATGGATACCGGTCTGGGCCGCGACGGCTACTCCATCATCGGGCAGGGCCGCATCGCCGAGATCGTTTCGAGCCGCGCCGCCGATCGGCGCGAGGTCTTTGAAGAGGCCGCCGGCATATCCCGCTTCCGCTACCGGAAGGAGGAAGCCGAGAGGAAGCTGGAGAAGACCGAAGAAAACCTGCTGCGCGTCAACGACAAGATCGAGGAGCTGGAGCTGCAGGTCGGCCCGCTCCGGACCCAGGCGGAGGTGGCGAAACGCTACCTTGCCCTCCGGGACGAGCTGAAAACGAAAGAGGTCTCCCTCTGGATGGCGACGCTTGACAGACTGCGCGAGCAGGCGGCGGGCGTCAAGCTGGAATACGAGCAGGCAAGCCGGAATCTGGACGCGGCCAAGAGCGGCCTGGAGGCGCTCTACGCATCCTCGGGCAGCATCAGCGAGCGGATGCATCAGAAGGACGTGGAGAGCGAACAGGCCCGCGAGCGCCTGCGCCTTGCCGAGGCCGCGGCGGCGGAGCGGGACTCCGCGGCGGCGGTGCTTCGCGCAAACGTGCAAAGCAGCGCAGAGAGCAAGGAGCGGCTGCTGCGGGATATCGCCGAGCAGGAGAGCCGTTCGGAAGAGATCCGGAGCGGGATCCGCGACGCCGAGGAGCGGCTCGGAGAGATCGAGACGGAGCTGTCCGACCTTGCCGAACAGACCCGGCAGAACGGCAACGTCGTGGACGGCTGTCGGATGAAGCTGAAAAACCGTGAGGACATGGTCGCCCGGCTTGCGGAGAAGGCCACGTCCCTCGCCGTCGAGCTGCGGAGCGTGGACGGACGCATCCGCATGCTCGGGGATATGGAAAAGGAGTACGAGGGATACTCCCGCGCGGTCAAGACCGTGATGCGGGAGGCGGAGCGCGGGAATCTCCGCGGTGTGCACGGCCCGGTCGCCAACCTCCTGCGCGCCGATGAGGAGTGCGCCCTGGCCATTGAGACCGCCCTCGGCGCCGCGTCGCAGAACATCGTGATCGACGACCAGAACAGCGGCCGCTATGCGATCGAGATGCTCAAGCGTATGGACGCCGGGCGCGCGACCTTCCTGCCTCTCGACACGATCCGCGGCAGCGTGATGAAAGACGCGCCGGAGCGGGATCCGGGCTTTGTGGGCATAGCCTATGATCTGGTGAGATACGATGCGCGCTACGAGCAGATCGTGGCGAATCTCCTCGGGCGCACGGTCGTGGCCGAGAGCCTGAACGACGCGGTGCGCATGTCGAAAAACAGCCGCAACAGCCTGCGCATCGTGACGCTCGACGGACAGATGATCCATGCCGGCGGCTCCATGACCGGCGGCAGCAGCGTCACGAAGAGCGGCATCCTTTCGCGCGCCAATGAGCTTGAGAAGCTCAGGCAGCAGAGGGAGAAGCTGGCCGAGAATGAAAAGAAATGTGCGGACGAGCTCGAAAAGGCCCGTTCCAATCAGGCCGGTGTCCGCTACCAGCTGGATATGGCGCTGGAGGATCAGGCCGATCTGCGCAGCCGTACCGCCTCCTGCGAGGCGGAGAAGCGCACGACCGGCAACTCCGTGCAGCAGCTGAAGCTGCTCCTGGAGAGCCTGACCGGCGACAGCGGCGCACGGCAGCGCGCGGTCGATGCCGCGAACCGTCAGATCGCGGACTTCCAGGCGCGCCTCGCCGAGAAGGAACGCGAGCGCGAGACTGACCGGGAGACGATCCGCGGGATCCGCGATGAGATCGACGCCATCGCAAAAAGCAAGCTCGAGCTGGAGGGGAAGCGGACGCGGGCCGAAAAGGAGGCCCAGAGCCGCAACGCCGAGATCCTGGATCTTGAGCGCATCACAGCCCGCATCGAGCAGAAAAAGCTTGCCTCCGACATGGAGGAAAAACAGATCCTCGACAGGCTCTGGGACAACTACGAACTGAGCCACAGCGCCGCGGAGGCGCTTCGCCGCCCGGTGGAGAGCTTCGCCAAAGCCAACCGACTCATCGGGGAGCTCCGGCGGGAGATCGCGGAGCTTGGCACGCCGAACCTCGGCGCGATCGAGGAGTTTGAACGCGTCAACACGCGCTACTGTTTCCTCACCGAACAGCGGAACGATGTGGAGAAGGCAAAGCGCGAACTGATGGACGTCATCCGGAATATCACCGGCGAGATGGAGACGGTTTTCCTGGAGCAGTTCCGGGCCATCGACGCCGCCTTTCGGGAGACCTTCCTGGAGCTTTTCGGCGGCGGCAAAGCGGCGCTGACACTGGAGGATGAGAGCAAGGCGCTTGAGTGCGGGATCGAGATCCATGTGCAGCCGCCCGGCAAGGCGCTCTCGACCATCAGCCTTCTCTCCGGCGGAGAGATGGCCTTTGTGGCGATCGCGTTATACTTTGCCATTTTGAAGGTCCGGCCCACGCCGTTTTGCGTGATGGACGAGATCGAGGCCGCGCTGGACGAGGCCAACGTCACGCGCTTTGCCGAATATCTGCGCCGCATGGCAGGCAAGACGCAGTTCCTCGTCATCACGCACCGCCGCGGCACGATGGAAGAGGCGGACATGCTCTATGGCGTGACGATGCAGGAAAAGGGCGTTTCCACAGTCCTGGAGCTGGATCTCGACAGCGCCCGCAAGACCATGGAGGAGTAAGACAACATGGGTTTCTTTGATAAGATTTTTTCGGGTCTGAGCAAGACCCGCGGCAATCTGGAGGAGCTCGAGGAGCTGTTCCAGCATTATGCGCCGGACAACGAGGACTTCTATGACGAACTCGAGGAGCTGATGGTCCTCGCCGACGCCGGCGCTGCGACTGCCGAGCAGGTGGTCTACCTCATGAAGAAAAAGACATGGGAGGACCGTTACCGCCGCGGCGACGAGGCGCGCGCCGGCCTGATCCAGGTTCTCCGGAAGCTGCTGGAGGTGGGGGACACCGAACTGAAGCTGGACACGAAGCCTTCGGTCATCCTGATGGTGGGTGTGAACGGCGTGGGCAAGACGACCACCATCGGCAAGCTCGCCCACCAGCTCAGAGAGCAGGGAAAGAAGGTCATGCTTGTCGCGGGGGATACCTTCCGCGCCGCCGCCGCCGAGCAGCTCAGCATCTGGGCGACGCGCTCCGGGGCCGATCTGGTACGCCACGAGGAGGGGAGCGACCCCGCCGCCGTGGTCTTCGACGGGATCAGCGCGGCCAGGGCCCGCGGCTGCGATGTGGTCATCATCGACACGGCCGGACGCCTGCACAACAAGGCCAATCTCATGAACGAGCTCGCCAAGATCCGCCGCATCATCGACCGGGAGCTGCCCGAGGCGGACGTCGAGACCCTGATGGTGCTCGATGCGACGACGGGTCAGAATGGCCTGATCCAGGCCAAGCAGTTCCTCGAGACCGCCGGCATTACCGGTATCGTTCTCACGAAGCTTGACGGAACCGCCAAGGGCGGCATCGTGTTTGCGATCGCGAGCGAACTGAAGCTGCCGGTGAAGTTCGTGGGGGTCGGCGAGGGGATGGACGATCTGATCCCCTTCAACGCCGAGACCTTTGTTACCGCCCTGTTCAAACGCTGAGGGGTATCGCACAGCGAAAGCAATGGAGGAACGGATTGCTTTCGCTATCCGATGATCATTTTGGAGTCATGAAAAAGGAGAAAGCCATGCCGTTAACAAGCAAACAGCGCTCCCAGCTGCGCGCGCTTGCCGCCGCCGAGGACACCATCGTCCAGGTGGGGAAGGGAGGGATCACCGAGAACCTGGTCGCCTCCGTGAACGCCGCTCTCAAGGCCAGAGAACTCATCAAGTGCCGTGTGCTGGAGAACTCCATGCTCACGGCCCGCGAGGCCTGCGACGCGCTCTGCGAGGCGTGCCGGGCCGAGGCCGTGCAGGTCATCGGGACCAAATTCGTCCTGTATAAGCGCAACGAGAAAGACCCGCGGATCGTACTGGTGAAGGATCGGAAAAAAGCATGAGGATCGCGATCTACGGCGGCAGCTTCAACCCGCCGCACCTCGGCCACGCCGAGGCCGCCCGCACGGTTTGCGAAGAGCTTAAACCGGATATATTCTTTATCATTCCGGACAATATCCCCCCGCACAAGGAGCCGGACGAGAACAGTCCGACGGCCGCGCAGCGGCTGGAGCTCTGCCGCCTGGCTTTCGCGGACATCCCCGGCGTCGTCGTCTCGGATATCGAGACGAGCCGCGTGGGGAAGAGCTACTCCGCCGACACCGTGCGCCTCCTGCGGGAGCGTTATCCGGAGGATGAATTCACCCTCGTCGTCGGGACGGACATGCTGCTCTGCTTCGATGAGTGGTATCAGTTCGAGTATCTGCTCTCGGAGTGCCGACTGGCCGTCCTTCCGCGGGACGATTTCCACGACCGCGAGCTGGAGGAGAAGATCCGTGAGCTCAGGACGGAGCACGGCGCGCGCATCACACTGCTGACACACACACCGCTCGAGATGAGCTCGAGCGAGATCCGGGAGAGACTGAAGCTGCGCCTGCGCGCCGGGCTTCTGGACGACCGGGTGTACAGCCTCATCATCCGCGAGGGCTGGTATGACGCGCTGCCGGAGCTGAGCTGGCTGCGGGAGAAGGCCTACGCCTATCTTGAGCCGAAGCGCATCGCGCATGTGGTCGGCTGCGAGAGCGAGGCGGTCATGCTTGCCAAGACCTGGGGGGAGGATCCGGATACGGCGGCCACCGCCGGGATCCTGCATGACATCACAAAGAAATTCCGCGGAGAAGAACAGTTGAATCTCTGCCGCAAGTATGGTATCGTGTACGACGAGGCAGAGGAAAAGAATCCCATCATCCTCCATGCCCGCACGGGCGCGGCCATGGCCGGGGAGCTTTTCCATGTCTCGGAGGAGATCCGGGACGCCATCCGCTGGCACACGACCGGCAAGCCGGATATGACCACGCTCGAAAAGATCCTGTACCTGGCGGATTTTATTGAGCCGACCCGGGATTTCCCGGGCCTGGACGAGCTGCGCACACTCTGCTATAAAGACCTCGACGCCGCCATGGCGCTGGCCCTTTCCCTGAGTCTGGGCGATATTCGCCGCCGGGGACTTGACGTATACAAAGACACGCTGGACGCCTACCGCTGGTACTGTGAAGAGCGTGATTGAAGAAGGAGGAAACAGCATGACATTAACTCCCGAACAGATGGCCGCCATCGCCGCGAGTGCGCTGGAGGAGAAGAAGGCGAAGGATGTAAAGATCCTCAAGACCATGGAGCAGACGGTCCTGGCAGACTATTTCGTCATCTGCAGCGGCAGTTCCGCTCCCCACATCAAGGCGCTGGTGGACGAGGTCGACAAGCAGCTCTCCGAGGCCGGCGAGCCGCCGATGCGCCGCGAGGGTCTGCGCTCGGATATCTGGGTGCTGATGGACTTCGGCAGCGTCATCGTGCATGTCTTTACCGAGGAGGCACGCAAATTCTATAATCTCGAGCGTCTGTGGAGCGATTCGGAAGAGGTGAGCCTCTCATCCCTGCAGGGCCCCTGACTACAGGGGCTTTCGGACACTATTATTTGAGAGGATGATCACCAAATGAAATACGATTTTGCAGTCATTGAGAAAAAGTGGCAGGACAGGTGGGAAGAGCTCAAGCCCTATGCCGCCGTCACCGGCGACCCCCGTCCCAAGTTTTACGGCCTGATCGAGTTCCCGTACCCGAGCGCCGCCGGCCTGCACGTGGGCCATCCGCGCCCCTTCACGGCCATTGATATCGTCACGCGCAAAAAGCGCATGGACGGCTATAACGTGCTGTTCCCCATCGGCTACGACGCCTTCGGCCTGCCGACCGAGAACTTTGCCATCAAGAACCACATCCATCCCTCGATCATCACGAAGCAG
>JAEEGL015653571.1_pt1 | contig 11466 bp, 10 predicted proteins | sample 9134231 | NCBI WGS metagenome assembly JAEEGL01 (sample SAMN16246548, study PRJNA631951) | gut metagenome | biome: gut microbiome; feature: rumen; material: fiber-attached | host: Bos | place: Iran: Karaj | collected 2018-10
ACAAACCTCATTTTCTCCATACCTTACAGCAAGTTTCTTTACTCCGCTTGCATTTGCATTGGTAATCATTTCAAGAATTGGATAGTTGTCGTTGGCTGTCCAGTAGTTCAATGTGGTTGTTGTTGACGAAATCGGGAAACTTATCCCCATCATTGTCGCCAAAGCTTCGCCAAGGTTTATTGTGGCTGTTCCAAAATACATAGCAAAAAGGTCGTTCGTCAAAGTGCATTCGTTAATGTTTTGAAAATCACCACCTATTCTGTGCAGATACATATTGGTAATGTATGTATATTGCCTGTTTTCACGAAGATACTCATATACACCCTGTTGCATCATATCGCCGGAAAGAGTCAGCGTTCCTGCCTCATCAAATGTTGAATTATAGGTTACCTGCATGTCTATTGATACAGAATCGTATTCAGCTGTAACGAAACCATATATCATAGAACCTCCTTGTATAGCATTAAAAGTATTCTGCATTTCGCTTATATGCTTAAGATAGGAACCATGCGCTGTACTATTTTTCTCCGAGTTAAGCGCAGCGGGGAACTCTATTACCTCCATAGGTTCATCGAATTCAAGTTCCATATCGTCGTTGAGTCCCATTTGCGCCAATGCACCACTTATACCTAGGCAAACAGCCTTTTCATCAGTAACTTTTATGTGCATACGCATTCCGTTGTCATCAGCAACAGAAAAAGTTTCATCTGTAAATTCGCCTTCAGTTCTAGGTTCATCATAGAAAGCAGTGTCAATCATATTGTAAGCCTCGAAAAGCGAGCGGAGCGAATTGTCCAGCACAAACGGATTGTTGACAATACTTGTTGTTGCCACAGAATCTGTCAAATCGTTAGCGACAACGTATGTATCTCTCACGGTGTTACCTGTTCCGTAATAGTTGGAAGACGTAACAGTTACTTGCGCAAATGCAGTTACGCATATTGCCACAAGGACAAATGCAGATAAAAGTCTTTTCATATCCAAATCCTAATTGAAAACTGTCTGTTCGTTGATTTCAATAGTTACATCGGCGGTCTTGTTGTTTTCGAGAACAAGCACACCCATTCCTCTTCTTACGAAAGGATTCTGCCTGTCGGCAGCCTTTGTTGCTTCAACCTTCAGGATTGATTCGTACTTGAATTCGTATTCCAAGATGCCGTCTGATTTTGTGTACTGAGTGTCGGCAACCGACTTGGTTTCGTCCTTGAAATATACCATTGTATGAGCACTGTCGGAGTTGTTGGCCTTTATTATAACCATTGCATTCTCAACAGGTTGCTTTTTGGTGTCAACAATTCTTACAATAGCCTTTGGCGGAACTGGTTTACGGCAACCGTTCGACAAAATCATACCTCCGATAGCCAAAGCTAAAACCAAAAATATTACAACATTTTTTTTCATATTCATTCGTAATTTTTTTTCTAATTTTACGCCCACAATATTAATAAAAAAAACAATATAAATTATTATTTGTGAAAAAAATATTGCGGATACTTTTTTTAGGCGTATGCTGGGCGGGACTTTTGCAGTCGTGCAGCACTTTGCACAATCCGCTGAAAATAAAGAATTACATTGAGATAGAAACTTCCGAAGGCAACTTTGTTGTTGGACTGTACGAGGGGACACCTGCACATCGCGATAACTTTATGGAAAAATGCACCTCGCATTTATATGACGAAAAACCAATGTACAAGGCGATTCGAAAAAGTGAATATTCGTTCGGACTGCGCAATGGATACGACGAAAACAGCGTATTGCAGACCGACCTTATAAACAATGCTACCCTTCCAGCCGAATTTAACGGAAAAATTATCCCGAAGCGAGGCACAATTGCAATGAAAAGACTGGAAGGTTCTCAAAATCCCGACAAAAAGTCGGACGACAACTTATTTTTCCTTATCGACGGTGGCAAAAACCTGAGCATTCACGAGATAAAGGCATCAGTTGCTCTCAAGAATCGCGATACCTATAAATTATATATAGACGAATTTTTGACGCATCCCGAAAACAAACCTTATAAAGACAGCCTCGATGCGCTTAATAACATGAAAACAATGAAGCAGTATAACGAGGTGTATGCCAGAATTATGAAAAAGGTAAAGCCTCAAATAGAAAAGGACGGCGTGGAATTGTTTTCCATTTCGAAAAAAAATATTGACAAATACCTTGAAAATGGCGGAGTTCCAATGTTTGAGGGCTTTTATACGGTTTTCGGAGAAATTGTAGTCGGAATTGACATTCTGGACAAATTTTCGAAAATTGAGACTAACCTCGACCGCCAGCCAATAAAGGACGTATCAATAATTTCCACTGCGGTATTAAAGAAAAAAGATTTTAAGAAGAAATATAAATAGACTGAAAATGAATAAATTAGTTTTTCTGTTCGTTGCAATTTTATGCAGTATAGTTGCTTTTTCTCAAAAAAATAAGAGCCTTGAAGTTGTGCATTACGAGTTGCCAAACGGCTTGAATGTCTATCTGAACGAAGACCCAAACGCTTCGGTTGTTCTTGGAGCTGTCGCCATAAAGACTGGCGGGAAATACGACCCTGCCGACCATACCGGCACTTCGCATTACCTCGAACACATGATGTTCAAGGGGACAGACCAGATAGGAACCGTTGACTACAAGGCAGAAAAAGTTTACTTGGACAGCATAGTAATGAAGTACGACGAACTTGCAGCAACTTCCGACGATGTTCGCCGCAAGGAAATCCAGAAAGAAATAAACGCTCTTTCGCTGAAGGCTGGCAAGTATGCTATTCCAAACGAACTGGACAAACTCCTTGACGGAATGGGTGCCACAATGGTAAATGCCTTTACATCCGACGAGGTTGTGGCTTATTTCAACGCTTTCCCCGTTGGACAGATGGAAAAATGGATGGAATTGTACTCGCACCGCTTCAAACATCCGGTATTCAGACTGTTCCAGTCGGAACTTGAGACCGTATTCGAGGAAAAGAATATGTATGCCGACGAGTTCTCTTCAAACCTTATGGAGTCGTTCCTGTCGCATTTCTACAAGAACCATCCGTATGGAACACAAACCGTCATTGGTACAGCCGACCATATTAAAAACCCGTCGCTGACAACTATGCAGAAAATGTACGACACCTACTATGTCGCCAACAATATGGCACTGATAATGACTGGAAACTTCAAGATTTCAAACGTTAAGCCATTGATAGAAAAGTATTTCGGCGTATGGAAGAAAGGTGATGTTCCACAGTACCCGAAGTACGAGGAAAAGCCTTTCAACGGTGTCGAATCTGTTGAGGTTAACTTAACTCCAGTTAAGATGGGTGTGCTTGGCTACCGTACTGTAACAATGAACGATTATGATTCGTATGTGATTTCAGTATGCGAGAAATTGCTGAACAATTCATCATCGACAGGCTATCTTGACAAACTTATGAACGACAGGAAACTGCTGGCAGCAATGGCACTCAACAACGAACGTCTCGACCACGGCGGAATGATGATATTGTACGTTCCGAAAATTCTAGGACAAAAGTTTGAAGATGCAGAAGCACTGGTTGTCAACGAAATAAACCGTCTGCGTAACGAAGATGTTGACAAAGAATGGCTCGAATCGATAAAGCTCGAAATGATAAAGGATTTCGAATCGGAAATGGAAGACCCTGAAATGCGTGCCTACAGAATGGGCGAATGCTTCATTTCCGGAAAAAGCTGGGACGAAATCCTTAAATATCCGAAGATTATCGAAAATATAACTCCCGAAGACATCAAGAAGGTCGCTGAAAAATATTTTAACGACAACTACCTGTCGTACCATTCAAAGATGGGATTCCCGAAAAAAGACAAACTTGACAAGCCCGGATTTGACCCTGTTGTACCCGAAAATGCAGAAGTGTCATCGGAATATGCAAAGAAATTTGAGGAAATGCCTGTAAAGTCAATGTCCCCGAATTTTATAAAGGAAGGTAAGGACTATGAATATCACGGAATTGCCAAAGGAGTTGACCTATATTATTCAAGATTTGACCAGAACGACATCTTCAATATGGAAATCAAGTTCAAGACCGGCATAAAGAATTGTCCTAAATACGAACAACTGGCATCTTACCTACAATACATTGGCACATCGAAATACACTAACGATGAACTGAACAAGGAACTTCAGAAATATGCGGCATCGTATTCGGTATCCGCAGGCGAAAACTACTTTACGATTTATATTGATGGTTTCAACAAGTATTTCAAGGAATCGGTCAGTCTGGTGCTAAGCCTGCTCAGCGATGCAAAAGCCGACGATTCAAAACTTGACCGCATTACCGAAGAAGATGCAATGAACCGCAAGATGGAGCGCGAATCAACGGACGAAATAGCTTCCGCCCTTCTGCAATACGGTATTTATGGCGAAAATTCAAAGTACCTCCGCCGTATGAGCGCAAAGGAAGTGTCGAAAATTACTTCCGACGACATGATGACAGCTCTTTCTCAATTAAAGAAACAGCCGTTCTCCATACATTATTCTGGAAACCTTAGCGCCGACGACATTATCATAATGATGAAAACTATGGATTTAAATTCAGTAGAAACCAACGATGAGTTTCCCAAAATTCTTCCGACAAAGGAATATACAGAAAACACCATACTTTTCCTAAACGACTCGAAGGCATTGCAGAGCAAGATTTACTTCTATGTTCAGGGCGAAGTGCTTGACGAAAAGCAGATGGCAAACCAAAATGCGTTCAACCAGTATTTCGGCACAGGAATGTCGTCGATTGTGTTCCAAGAGATTAGAGAGTTCCGCTCGATGGCATACTCGGCTTACGCTGTCAGCAGGACAGGTCTTACCAAGAAGGAAAAGTCAAAGTTCCTCGCTTTCGTAGGCACCCAGAGCGACAAGACCATCGAGGCTATTTCGGTAATGACTGGTCTTATCAACGATATGCCAATGAAGAAACAGCGTATGCAAGGCGTAAAGGACTACTTGCTGCAGTCGTTGCTGACTTCATCTCCAGCAAAGCGCGATGTAACCGAAACCGTTGAAAGCTGGAAACTTTTCGGATACAAGGAAGACCCGCGCGCTATGCAGTACGACGTATATAAAGATTTGGATTTCAATAATATAGTTGATTTCTACAAGCAAAACATAAAAGGTCGTCCTATGCTGATAACCATAGTCGGAAACAAGAAAAAAATCGACATGAAGGAACTAGAAAAGTACGGTAAGATTGTGAAAGTCAAGCAAAAAAATATATTAAACTAATTTGAATAATGTGCAATAAGTTCGGAATATTACTATTTGTAATTGTAACAATTACTACATCCGCTTTCTCTCAAGGGCGAATAAAGGTAATGAGTTATAACCTATTGAATTTCAATAATTATACAAGTTATTGCACTGCACAGAACAATCCGCATCAGGCAAAAGCCGGTTATCTGGCGACAATTGTAGCCAACCAGCAGCCCGACATACTTTGCTGCTGCGAGGTAGGCGGAAAAAGTCCTTCCTTGGCATATTCAATCTCGTACATTCTTGGCAATTCGCTCAATATTAACGGAGTCACTCGCTGGGCATCGGCATCGGCATCAGGAAGCGAGTACCTCAACAATGCCCTGTTTTACGACAAGACAAAACTCAAACTCATTGCCCAGACAAAGGTCGATACCGACATCCGCGAAATCAACATCTACAAGCTGAAACATCTTACGTCAAACGATACATTGAAGGTCGCAATTGCCCACCTGAAGGCTGGAACTGAATGTTCTGCGCAACGCGGAACTGAAATTCAGCAGTTTATGAACTATCTTGTCGCACAAGGCAACAACGACAATTTCATAATTTGCGGCGACTTCAATGTATATAGGGCATCCGAACCTGCATTCCAGAACCTTGTAAATCCCTCCTACCTGCCTATTGCATTTTACGACCCTGTGAACCAGATTGGCGAATGGACCAACAACTGGAATTTCAGCGAATATCACACCCAATCGACACACAGCGGAAGCAACGACTGCTTTTCTAGCGGAGGCATGGACGACCGATTCGACTTCATACTTATGTCGGGAAGCATTATCAACGGCACAAAGGGAATTACATATCACCAAAACTCGTATTGGGCGGTGGGACAGGATGGCAATCATTTCAATAAGGACTTGAACTATCCTCAGAACAACACATTACCGTCAAATGTAATTGACGCACTCTACAATATGAGCGACCATCTGCCCGTTGTTGCAGAACTTGATTTCGGTGATGTTGGCTACGCATCAGAATCCACAGAACAAAACTTCATGTCGATAGTACCAAACCCCATCGCAGACAAGCTGACTGTTAGGCTCAGAACGGAAAAGCCGCGCGATGTCACAGTTGACCTGTATTCGCCACTTGGTGTACTTTTACGTTCATACCGAGCGTATGTTACTGACGATGAAGTCGTTGAATACGACGTATCCGACTTGACCAACGGATTGTATATTGTGAATATCAAATCGGAAGGCGTATCGGTTTCGCACAGGGTTGTAAAAGCTGAATAATTGCTATGGAAGGCGAATATACAGAACTGATGAAACGTCTTAAGCGGCTGGACAACAAAAAGTTGGATGCACTATTTCATCGTCTGCACGACGAGGAGTCGGAAAAAATTGACTGCCTGCAATGTGCCAACTGCTGCCGAAGTTTAGGTCCTCGCTTCATACAAAATGACATCGCCCGCATGGCTACTCATTTGAAAATGAAGGAATCTGCTTTTATTAGCCAATATCTTCGCATCGACGAGGATGGCGACTATGTTTTCAAGACTATGCCCTGCCCTTTCCTTATGCCCGACAATTACTGCATGCTTTACAATTCACGCACAAAAGCCTGCCGCGAATATCCGCACACCGATTCAAAGAACATCAAGAGCATTCTGAAAATCTGCGAACTAAACACACAGACTTGCCCCATTGTAAAAAACATCTTTGAAAGGCTCAAGCAAAACGACTACGAGCTACTGAGGAAATAAAAAAGGTCGCCTTCCAGCGACCTAATAAAAATCTAAAATCGTAAATTTACTTGAGTCTCTTGAACTGGCAAGTGAAGTGACGCATCAATTCAGCTTCCCAAGTGATTTCGAGACCGCGCTTGATAGTGTCACGACGGTCGTAAACGTTCTTCAAAGCTGCTGCGATTACATCCATGTGGTTGTTGGTGTAAACACGGCGCGGAATGCAAAGACGTACAAAGTCGTTGCCACCGAAACGGTTTTCGCGTGTAACCGGGTCACGGTCAGCGAGAACGTAACCGATTTCGCAAGCACGGATACCAGCTTCAAGGTAAAGTTCGCAAGTCAATGTCTGAGCCGGGAACTCTTCCTTCGGGATGTTGGTCAACACCTTGTCGGCATCAACGAAAATAGCGTGACCACCAGCAGGACGCTGATAAGGAATGCCGTATTCGTCGAGTTTCTTTGCAAGGTAGTGAACCTGCTTGATACGAGTTTCAACCATATCGAACTCGATGTTTTCCTTCAGACCAACTGCCAAAGCATCCATATCACGGCCGTTCATACCGCCGTAGGTAAGGAAACCTTCGAAAGGAATGCAGAACAACTTAGCACCTTCGTACCAGTCCTTCTTGTTTGTAGCGATGAAACCACCCATGTTTACAAGACCGTCCTTCTTAGCTGACATTGTCATACTGTCGGCATAGCTGAACATTTCGAGAGCGATTTCACGCAAGGTCTTGTTTGCGTAACCTTCTTCGCGAGTCTTGATGAAGTAAGCGTTTTCGATGAAACGTGCCGAGTCGATGTTTACCGGAACGCCGTACTTGTGGCAAAGTTCGCAGGTTTCGCGGATGTTCTTCATACTAACTGGCTGTCCACCAACGGTATTGTTAGTAACAGTAAGTACGAAGAAAGGAACGTTGCCCTTATTTTCCTGCAATACCTTTTCCAACTTTTCGAGGCTTACATTACCCTTGAAAGGAACTTCGAGCTGAGTGTCGTAAGCTTCAGGAACGGTAACGTCGATAGCAAATGCCTTACGGCTTTCGATATGTCCCTTAGTTGTGTCAAAATGAGCGTTACCAGGGATAACCATACCTGGCTTTACAAGGTACGAGAACAATACGTTCTCAGCAGCACGGCCCTGGTGAGTCGGGATAACATATTCGAAGCCAGTAAGTTCGGTTATAGTATCTTTCATGTGGTAGAAACTGCGAGCACCGCCGTAGCTTTCATCGCCCATCATCATTGCGCTCCACTGACGGTCGCTCATAGCGCCCGTGCCAGAGTCGGTCAAAAGGTCGATATAAACATAGTCGCTCTTCAACATGAAAATGTTGTTGTGGGCTTCTTCGAGCCACTTTTCGCGCTGTTCTCTTGTGGACTTCTTAATGGGTTCAACCATCTTAATTTTCCACGCTTCTGCAAATGGTAATTCCATAATTTAAATTTTTAATTTATTAATAAATACTTTTTGATTGTCCTTACGGAAAAATGAAAACGGAAACGATTTCCAGCAAATGGAAAGAATGCCGAAAATGGTTTCCAGAATTAGAATGAATCGCGCTCCTTGATATTCAAGAATACCAAGCTCCTCTTTTCTAATATTGCGCCAATTCTATTCATTTCAATTTTTACGATTGCAAAGTTACATATAAATACGATTGATGCAACATGTTTTTCAATATAGTTATAAACAATTCTTGTTTCCAACAAGCAATCCCGGCCTAACGACATTACCAATTGCTTCCATAGTTGTATTCCCTTTCCTTCCATTCTACCAGCATTCCGTATGCATTGTAGCATTTCATGCTTATCCAATTGCCATGTTGGTCGTAGTCGTATTCAAACGTCAGTTCATATCTTGCCGTTGAGCTATAATCAGCATTGCGAGTACTGGAGATGTAGTCGCCATTGACTTCTATTTGCGAGATGTAGTTGCTGACTTTCACAACATTACCATGCTTATCGTACTTGAATATGGCGGTACGTCCTTCCTGACGGCGGCAACCTCGGCAAGGATAAAATTTAGCCGATGTGGGCTGATGTATGCTGTGCTTATAGGTGCAAACGAACTTTGCGTTGGCACGCTCGATTGTAAAAGTGTGCTTACGCTCGTTGATTGTAACTCTGCCTGTTGGCTGATATATAATAGTAGTTGCTTGATAACCAATATTGTAGTCGTAGGTCAAGTCGTTTGCTGGTGCGGTTGTCAAATTGCCGTCACTGTCGAAATGGAATGTCGTACTGCTGGCACACTCTCCCTTTGAGCAACCTTCCAACGAATAGACAATCTTGTACTTGTTCTCGGTATATGATTCAACATTCCCTTTTATATTGCGACGGCTTCTGTCGTCAGTCTGAGCAAACGATGTCGCGACAAAAGCAAGCAATATAAATCCCATTATGGCGATAGCTGTCCTCATATTGTTTCCCAGTCATCGCGATTGTTTTCAGATACAATTACCGACGAAGGTAATTGCCTGATGATTTCGGTTGCTCGCATTATTGTTTCGTTAAGCGAAGCAATTGTTTCTGCGATTTGGTCGTGTGGAATTGTAATTGCAATCTGATGTTTGCCATCAATCAGAAGCGACAATTTCGATTCATCGGCAAAATGTTCAATATGGAATGGTAAATCACTACCTTTCAGCTTATTACGCACAATGGCATCGATAGAAAGAATCGAAATGTCAATGTTTTTTGTCTGCTTGCTAATTTCGACGAATATCTCGCCCCACTCCTGCTCCCACTGCGGATACAGATTGTCTATCTCAATGAAAATCCGCGCAATGGCATTCTCTTCGTTACGGGTAACATCGAAAAGATTGTTACCAAGGCAAAAACCGATTTTCACACCAAGCCTATATGCCTCCGACTTCTTGATTGTAATGGATACATTGCTCATCTTAATGACAATATCTCCATCTTTTTCTCCAATATTTTCGGAAGGCACACCTAATTCCACAAGATGTTCAACCAAAAGGTCAATGCTGATGTCCTTGCGTTTCCATATCGAATGGTAAATCATTTCTCCGACCTTCTCACTTATATAGTCGTCCTTGCCACGCTCAACGATTGGCGCATAGTCGTAGCCGTGAGCTATGCATTCGCTTATACGACCTGAGAGAATGCCGATATATTCTTGTGGAGTCATTGAAAATTGTTTGTGATTACAAAGGTACAACTTTTTTGTGATGTCAGCAAAATGCAACTTATAGAATTACCACAAATCAAAAAACATAATTACTTTTGCACAAAATTTTACCGATGCTTGGTTTCATTACATGGAATGTAAGTCCCGAAATGTTCACCGTAGGTGGATTTGCGCTTCGCTACTACAGCGCATTTTTCGCTATTGGCTTCATTCTGGCGTATTTCGTCATAAAACACTATTACAAAAAGGAAAACATACCGCAGAAAGAACTTGACCGCCTTACTGTTTTCGTTGTGCTTGGCGGAATTTTAGGAGCACGGCTCGGCCATTGCATTTTCTACGAACCATCTTATTTTCTCACCGCGAAACATTGGATGGAAATGATACTGCCATTTTCGTTCAATCCGTTCAAATTTACAGGTTATCAGGGACTTGCAAGTCACGGCGGTGCAATTGGCGTGCTTGTGGCGGTGTTCATATTCAAGTTCAAATCGAAGCAGAACGGCTTCCTTGCCATAATGGATAAGATTGTGATTCCCACTGGTTTTGTCGGTGCGCTGATTCGCTTGGGCAACCTTATGAACTCCGAAATTTACGGTTATCCTACCGATTTGCCTTGGGGTTTCCTGTTTGTCCGCAACGGCGACACACTACCCTGCCATCCTACACAGATATACGAGGCATTGTGCTACATTGTCGTGTCAATTGTCCTGATTATGCTTTACAGAAGGAAGAATTTTGCAGAAAAACACGGATTTATGCTTGGAATGTTCCTTATTATGGTGTTCTCAGCTCGATTCTTCATTGAATTTTTAAAGCAGAACCAAGAAGCATTTGAGGAAGGTATGTCGCTGAATATGGGACAGATACTGAGTATTCCTGCTGTATTGTGTGGAATAGGACTGGTAATTTATGCATTTAATACCCGCACCCTGAGCTTGTCGAAGGGAAGGTAATGATAATTCTTCGCCGCTTCGATATTTCTAACCGAAGCTCAGCGAGCGAAACTTATAGAAAGAAAAAATACTAAAACAATGAAATATAACTTTGACGAAGTTTTCCCGCGCAAGGGAAGTGCAAGTGTGAAGCACGATTTGATGAAACCGTTTTTCGGTACGGAAGATTTGCTGCCGATGTGGGTTGCAGACATGGATTTCAAGGCACCAGAATGTGTGCTCGATGCAATTAGAAAGCGTTGCGACCAAGGCTTTCTTGGCTATACATTTGGCGACGAATCGTATTTTGGGGCAGTAATCGATTGGTTTGCAAAGCATTATTCTATTAAGGCAGAAAAACGGGAACTGCATTACATTCCTGGAATCGTTGTCGGCATAGCATTTTGCATTCAGGC
>JAEEGL017269327.1_pt1 | contig 11466 bp, 8 predicted proteins | sample 9134231 | NCBI WGS metagenome assembly JAEEGL01 (sample SAMN16246548, study PRJNA631951) | gut metagenome | biome: gut microbiome; feature: rumen; material: fiber-attached | host: Bos | place: Iran: Karaj | collected 2018-10
GATTCCCCGGAGGGGGAGCATCTGTACGGCACAGGCCAGTTCCAGGACGGCTATCTGGATGTCCGCGGCCTGACGCGGCGCCTGACGCAGGTGAACACGCAGATTTCCCTGCCGATGGTGCTGTCAAGCAGGGGATGGGGCCTTCTCTGGCACAATTACGGCCTCACGGACTTCAATCCCTCCGAGTGCACCCTTGCGCTCGAAAAGGAGGAAACCACCGGAACCGCATCGGCCGTGAACGCGACGGGGTCCTCGGGCAACGTCGTCGAGCGGCGCATGTTCAGCCGTTTCACCGGAGAGGTCGACCTCCCCGAGGAAGGGGAGTACGCCCTCCTGCTGGACGCCGGCACCGCGATGTCCCGGAAGCAGCATCTTTCCGTCGACGACGAAGTGCTGGTGGATATTGCCAATGTCTGGCTGCCGCCCACCGTCGCGGTGAAGGCCCGCCTTTCGGCGGGGAAGCACCGTGTGGAGGTGCTCGGCACAGCGATGGACGCCCCGGTTCTGGGCTGGCGCAAGGTGACGGACGAGACCGTTTTCCATTCGCCCGTCTCCCAAGGCGTGGACTATACGGTGTTCGCGGGCGGCGCCGACCGGGTGATGCACACATTCCGCACGCTGAGCGGGCATGTCCCCGCCATGCCGGACTGGATCTTCCGCTACATCCATTGCCGCGAGCGCTACGATACGCAGGCCGAACTGCTTGCGGCCGCCCGCCGCTTCCACGAAGAGGGCATTCCCGTGGGTACGATCGTCCAGGACTGGCAGTGGTGGGGCAAGTACGGCTGGAATGCGATGCGGTTCGACGAGAACAAGTATCCCGACCCGTCCGGGATGGCGGACACGCTCCACGCAATGGACCAGCACCTGATGCTGTCGGTGTGGTCCAAGGTGGACCGGAACGCCGAGTTGGGCCGCGCTTTCGACGAGAGGGGCTTTTACATCGAGGGTACCGACTGGGTGGATTTTTTCAAGGACGACGCTGCGGCCTTCTATTGGCAGAACTTCCGGGACCGGCTCGTCCCCGTGGGCATAGACGCCTGGTGGCAGGACGCCACGGAGCCGGAGAACGACGACCTGGCGGACCGGAAAGTCGGACCTGACGGCATCCCGGGCGAGTTCTACCGGAACGTCTATCCGCTGAAAGTCGTTGGGACCGTGTATGAAGGCCTCCGTCGGGATGCTCCAGACCGGATTCCGGTGATCCTGACCCGGAGCGCCTTCCCGGGCATCCAGCGTTACGGCGCGGTCACCTGGAGCGGCGACGTGGGTTCGGACTGGGATTCCTTCCGGCGCCAGATCGCGGGCGGCCTGGGCCAGATGGCCGCCGGCCTGCCCTGGTGGACCTACGACGCCGGCGGTTTCTTCCGCCCCACCGGCCAGTATACGGATCCGGATTACCAGGAATGCATGCTCCGTTGGATCCAGACCGCCGTCTACCTGCCTTTCATGCGGGTCCACGGCTATATGAGCCGGACGGAACCCTGGGAATACGCCCCGGAGACGGAACGCCTTTTCAAGGCGGCGATCGGCCGGCGCGAAGCCCTGCTCCCTTACATCGTGGAATGCGCCAGGCGCGTCTCGGAGGAGGACTATACGATGCTCCGCCCGCTGGTCTTCGATTTCCCGGACGACGGGGAAGCGCTTCGCCAGGACTGCGAATTCATGTTCGGACCGGACTATCTCGTCTGTCCCGTCACGGCGCCCGGAGTGACTTCCTGGGAGGTCTATCTGCCCGGGAACGAAGGTGGATGGGAAGACATCAGAAACGGCACCCTCTTGGAAGGAGGGCGCCGTCACGTGGTTCCTGTCGACTTGGAGGACATCCCCGTCTTCAGGCGGCGTTGAAGGCTACATGTTCTTCATCGCCTCGTAGAAAGCGTCTCTTCCCTGCATCAGCATGCCGATGGTGCGGGGAATGATGTCCTTGTAGTTCGGGTCGGTGTCCAGCAACTGTTCGGCGGTGATCCAGACGTCACCGTCGGCAATCACGCCCTTGATCACCTTGCGGTTCATGTTGACGATGTTGATGGCCTCGAGCGCATCGCCCCGGTTGTTCTCGTCGGTACTGGCGATGGAAGGGAGGGAGATGCTCAGGAAGAAGGCGTCTTCCTCGTCCCAATGAATCAGGAAGTTGAGCCCTTCGCACTTGAAATAGATGCCGAAAGGAGTCTCCTGCGGACGGAATCCTTCCTCGGCGAGGAATTCCGCAATCTGTTCTTTGACTGTGCTCATGGAATATGGGTTTAAGATGATTAGAATCCGATTTTTCTTCGGGGAGCGCCTTCCAGGGCGGCAAGTGAGGAACGGTTGGACTTGACCGAGTTCTCCAAGTGCCGCTGGGAGATTTCCTCGTCGGCAAGTGCGGCCATCATCGCGGCCTCGTTCACGATGAATGCGATGTCCGCAGAGGCGTAGTTGTCCGTCATTCTGGCCAGGGCGGCGCAGTCGATGTCTTCGCTGAGCGGGCGGTCCTTCAGGTGCAGTTTGAAGATGAGTTCGCGGGTCCTTTCGTCGGGTGCGGGGATCTGGACGTGGAGGTCCATCCGGCCCTTGCGCAGGACGGCGGGATCGATCAGGTCCAGCCGGTTGGTCGTGCCGATGACGAAGATGCCCTTCTTCGCGCAGTTGTTCAGTTGCCCGAGAAACTCGTTCACCTCTTCGGGACGGTGTTCCGCGGCGCGGGAACTTCGGGAGGGGACGAAGGAGTCGAACTCGTCGAAGCAGATGATGACCGGGGCCTTGCCCGCCGCCTCCTTGAAGAGGGACGCAATCTTGCCCTGGGTGCCGTGGATGTAGGAACTGCCCACGTCGGAGCCGTTGACCATGACGAAATTGAATCCGGTCTCCTCTGCGAACTTTTCCGCGAAATAGGTCTTGCCGCAGCCGGGAGGGCCGAACAGGATCATGCCGTTGGGCGGAGAAAGGCGGTATTTCTCGGCCTTCTCCCTTTCCTTCAGGACCCAGATGACGCGGTTCAAGAGTTCCGCTTTCAGTTTCTCCATTCCGGCGACGTCGTCGAAGCCGCCGCCACTTGCTTTCTTGATTTCCACGGAAACGCCGGGCGTGTCGCTGTTTCCCTTCCTGTCGCTGCCGATGGGCTTGGGAGGTTCGCCGGCGGTCTCCGTTTTCTTGGGTGCGGGCGCCTTGCCCGTGAGGATGTTGTAGAGTTCCTCCAGTCGGGGACGGTGTTCGCCCTTCGACTGCAGGACCGTCACGATGGTGTCGGCAACGGACTGCGGAACGCCTTTTTCAAGGAGGACGCTTTCGTCCAGCGGCGTCTTGCGGGCTTCGCGGACCGTCTGCTTCCGGACGGCGTAGGGCGCCTTTTTGTCTTGACTGCAGGCCCAGGGGGCGTTTCCGGTCAGGAGCGCGTACAGGACGGCGGCGGCGGAAAAGGAGCCTCCTTCCTCGCCGAAGAAGCCGGACAACGCCTCGGGGGCGCAATACTCCAGGTCCAGGTCCTCCACGGGGAACGGGGGGACGCCCGACACGTTGCGGCAGAGGTGTCCCATGTCGATGATCCTCGGTACGTACCTTTCCGGGGCGACCTCTTCCAGGATGATGTTCGAGGGAGTAAGGTCGTTGTGGTTCAGGTCGCGGGACCGAAGGTACAGGAGTCCCTCCAGGATGCCTTCCATCAGGGATTCCGCCTCTTCATAGGTGAAAGTCCTTGTCGCGAGCACCTCGGAAAGGAGCCTTCCGTTGAAATAGTCGGAAATGACATACGGATAATCCCGTCCTTCGATCTCCACTTTCCCGTCGGCGACGTAGGAGGAGACATTCTCGTGCCGGATTCCCCGGCTGAGGAAGATCTCCAGGATGTCGCCGTCCCGCTTCATTTTGTCGGGGACCGCTTCGTAGTCGAAGATTTTCATGAAGAAGGGCTCTCCCTTCCCGTTGACGATGCGGTAGGTCCCGTTGAAAGGTCCCTGCTTGATCCGATAACTGACGCTGTATTCGCCGGCCTTGAATCCTTCTTCCAGTTGTATCATTTGGTTATGCTTCGTTTTAGTGCAAGGACAAATTTAAACAAAAATGCCTGATTAACAACAATCATCCCGGGTGGCGGAGAAACTAAACCTCCCTCAGTTCGCCGGTGGCGGAATCGATGATGAAACCGCGGACGGTGACGTCCTGCGGCATGAGCGGATGCCCGAGGATGGCGCCGACGGTCTTCCGGACCGAGGCTTCCGTGTCGTGGAAGCCTTCCAGCCAGTCGTCCAGGTCGACGTCCCCGCGGTTCAGTTCGGCTTCCGGAACGCCCCTTTCCAGCATTTCCTTCCGGAAATGACGGAAACTCATATGGCAGGCACCGCAGGTGGTATGGGCCACCACCATGATTTCCTCGACGCCGAGTTCATACACCGCCACGATGAGGCTCCGCATTGCCGAATCCCACGGGGTCGGAATCACCGCCCCGGCGTTCTTGATGATCTTGGCGTCGCCGTTCTTGAGCCCCAGCGCGTCCTGCAGCAGGACGGACAGTCGGGTGTCCATGCAACTGAGCACCGCCAACTTCCTGTCGGGGTACTTGTCGGTCAGGTGGGCCTCATACGCTTTCGAGGCCACGTATTCGCGGTTGAATGCGAGAACGGAATCGATCTGTGTCATGTGGTTCATCGGTTATCGTAAGTAAAGGGTTCGGAAACCTTCATCGAGAGTGTCGATGAGGTCCCTGCTGCTGTAGGCTTCGGCGGTGCGGGCGGCGGTGAGCGCGTCTCCGGCGCAGCCGTGGATCCAGACGGCGAGGGCCGCGGCGGTGGGGGAGTCGTAACCGCGGGCGACCAGACCGCCGAGGAGGCCGGTAAGGACGTCCCCGCTGCCGCCCTTCGCCATTCCGGAATTGCCGGAGGCATTGACCAGGAGGTCGCCGTCAGTTGTGAATACTTTGGTATGGAACCCCTTGAAAATCAGGTTGCAAGAGTAGGTGGTGCAGAAGTCGCGGATGGCTTCGTCCCTATTCGCGTCGGAGTCCCAGGAGACGAGCCTGCGGAGTTCGCCTAGGTGGGGTGTCAGGACCGCGTCGGCCGGAATGCACTCCAGGAGGTCCGGATGCGTGGAGATGATGTTCAGGGCGTCGGCGTCGAGGACAGTGGGCACCCGGTTGTCGTGGGCAAAACGCAGCAGACCCGACAGGACGGCAACCGTCTGCTCCGACTGCCCGAGTCCGGGCCCGACGGCGATGGCGGAGTATTTTTCCAGGTTCTCGGGAAGGGCGCCGATGCATTTCCCGGAATCCTCGGACAGCATCGCGGATGGGAAGTTGTTCACGCAGGCCTGCAGCGCACGGGCCGTGGAGTGCAGCGTCACGAGACCGCAGCCCGAGCGGAGCGCGGCCCCGGTCGCGAGCACGGCCGCGCCCGGCATCGGCTCGCTACCAGCCACGATGAGCAAGTGACCGTAATTCCCCTTGTGGGTGTCGTCATCCCGGTAAAGGAGGCGGGAACGGAGATAGTCTGGGCAGATGGGGATCATATCAGCAGTCTGGTTTTCTTCCGGTACTCAGCGTAGTCGGGCTTGTTCGAGAGTTGGCGCCGCTCCATCGTCGGGATGCTGATGAAAAGGAACAGGGCCGTCATCGCGACGGGACCGAGGACGAGCCAGTCGATTCCCCGGGCCGATGCATACATCGTCCAGACGCCCCACCAGAAAAGGATTTCCCCGAAATAGTTGGGATGACGGCCGTTTTTCCAGAGTCCGACGTTGCAGGTCCGGCCCGGGTTCGCGGCACGGAAACGGTGGATTTGCGTGTCCGCCACCAGTTGGACCGTTGCGGCTCCGAGGCACATCGCGAAGCCGAGCCAGACAAGCGCTCCGGCAGAATCGGCCACGTCGAACAGGGCGAGCCCGGGCAGCATGCAGGCGAAGACCAGCAGCGTGGGCATCATGTTCAGGCCGAAGAAGTTGGTCAGGTGGAACAGGGGCGGGGACAGCGTCTCTCGGTAGCGGGTGTAGCGCCAGTCCTCGTGCCCGATGCCCTTGAACATATGGGCCCAGTTTCCCGTGAGCCGGACGCCCCAGTACCAGACGGCAACGAGCAGCAGGACGACCGGCACGCTCCAGCAATGCTTGTAGAAGGCCCAGGCGGTGAACATCACCGGTGGAAGGGCGCTCCAGTACGGATCATAGACGGAAACGTTCTCATAGAGGATGCCGAAGGCCCAGACGATGACGGTCGCGACGACATCCGCCAGAAGCAGCGCCACCGCTTCCGGCATGGAATCCGAGGCGGTCAAGAATACCCGGACACCCTCCAGGAAGGCGATGGCATAGATTGCTGTGACCAGCGCCACGCTGGCTCCCTTGGAAAGATTCCTTCTCATCTCTCCCAATGATGAAGACAATACTTTTCAAACCAGCGCTGTTTCTCCGGCGTGTCCCTTTCTTCGTATTCGCCGATGATGCAGCCCGTCCAGAGGTCGCGGGCGATTTCTTCGAGCACGTCCAGGCATTCAAGGTTGCCGATGAACTTGTCCGGGATGGCCTTCCGGCCCAGTAGGCAGCCCATGATGTTGCCGCAGACGGCACCCGTGGAATCGCTGTCGCCCGAGTGGTTCACCGCACTGACAAGGGCATCCTCGAAGGAGTGCCGGTGCTTGACGGCGCTGTACACGGCGATGGCCAGCGCCTCGTGGCCGGTCCAGCCGCCGCCGATGGATTCGATGGCGGCGACGTCCGGGATGTCCGTACCGGCGAGGTCCAGCGCCTTCTGCACGAGGTCCTGTTGCGTGGTAACCGCCTTCGGCCAGAGTTCCCCGTAAGTCCTGCCCCTGTCCTCTTCCGACCGGATTCCGGGCAGGTATGCCGAACTGTCCCCGACGACCTGCGGAAGCAGGTCCGGATCGTCGGCCTTGCCGTCCAGGATTTCCATGAGGACATGGTTCAGGATGGCCGACGGGAAGAACCCGAGCGGATGCTTGTGCGTGATCCGGGCGGCTTCCGCCGCTGACATGTCGCTTCGGTTCCGGGAATCCCCGTCGGCAGGACCGTGGATGTAACTGAGCAGGGCCATCGGCGCGGTGCGCATCACGCCGCCGCAGCCGCAACTGTCGTTATGGGGAACGAGGCCCCTCGCGCAGTCGCGCAAGGCCGACATGCAGGTCGTTCCCGGCGCCCGGCGGACATAGAGTTCAGGGACGTCCATCAGCCATGTGCATACGGAAGCGTCCTTTTTCCGACCGACCCATTCCTGCGTATGGAGCCAGTCCAGGTAACTGTTCCTGCAGTAAGTGTCGAGCCGGTCCACTGTGCCTCGCATCGCGCCGCGCGTCATACCGTCCAGGATGCCGGCGGCCGTGAACAGCGCCATCTGGGTGTCGTCGGAAAAGGGCGCCACCCCGCGACTGTCCAGTTGGTATTCCCGGATTCCCTCCGGACCGAACCGGTGCCGGATCCGGGACCAGGAAAGGAACTCGACCTCGTAGCCGAGGGCGTCCCCCGCGGCTCCTCCTACCACGCATCCCAGCGTACGGTCCAGGGTGCGTCCGTTCTGACGTTCATTTGTTTCCATCACACAAAGATAATCATTTTCGAATATCCTTCGAGGGGGCTCGCTACAGGGAATTGTAGAGGTCCACCATCCGCTGGGCGTCTTTCTGATTGTCCGCGTGGGCGAAGCAGATGGCGGCCTGCTCCACGTACTCCCGGCGTCTTTCCAAGGAAACCCTCTCGTGGAACTCCTTGTAGAACCTCTCCCAGAAACGCCCCAGCATCTCGTAGATGCTCCTGGTCGTCCGGTCTTTCTCGCCGTTTGTCCGGATGCTCTTCCCGAGGACTTCGTTGAGATCGTCGAGCGCATCGATCCACGAGGTCGTATAGTAGCGGGATCGTGCTTTCCCGAACTGCGCCCGGATGGCGTTCCCTGAGTCTTTCCCTTCCAGTGCGGAATACATCTCGTAAGCCTCGGAATAGGCCTCGATCGCGCCGGCGTCATCGTCGGTCCAATAGAGGCAGAACGCCATGCTGCAGAGGAGGTCGGCCGTGTCGGCATGAGGACCTTCGTGCAGGATGCGCAGGGACTTCAGCGCTTCCTTGAAATAGGGGATAGCCTCGCCATAATGCTCCATAGACTTGTGGATCCTGGCGACGTTGGCGTATCTCGATGCGACTTCCTTGCTCCCGGGTCCGAACGAAGGGATGCTGAGCGTCAGTTCCAAGGCTTCCTCGAACAGCCGGAGAGACTCACCGTAATCGCCCGAATCGTATGCGGTTATGGCCTGGTTGTTCAGAGTCGCCGCCTGCATCATCGGGCGCATGGGACCGGTCGGGAAATCCTCGTCGTAGGCCTTCATGCACAGGTCGAAGGACCGTCGGGAAAGATCGAAATGCCCCATGTCCGAAAGGGCGAACAGGCCGAGGTCGTTAAAGATCACGGGCTTCAGGAATTTGTCCACGCTTTGGATATCCTCCCGGTCCAGTATGGATTCCAGCGTATGACCCGCTGCTTCGAGCGCTTTCCAGCAGTCGAGCAGGAGGGATCGGTCGGTCCTGAACAGGACTTCGAAGATGGACGGTCGTACCAGAAACCCGTACAGGGCGGACCAATCATGGAGATGATACATCTGGAAGGCCGTTTCATGGACGGTCCTTGCCGTATCGTCATACAGGAAACTCTTTCGGAAGGGATCGTACTGATGGAACGAGATGCTGTAATCCTTGCACCGCCGAAGGAAATCGTCACAGATTCTCAGGCGCATCCGTTTGTCGGCAGCCTCGTCGGAATACCGTTCCCGGATGATTTCCCTGATCCGGCTGTTCGTGATGCATACGGTGCCGGAGACGATGCCGATCAGGGAGGGACAGTTGCCGAGCAGGATGGAAAGGTCGATCCGCCTGATTCCGCAGATCCGCTCGATCTCGTACTCCGTCAGCCCTTGGCGGGCCAAGGCCAGCGCCCGGAAAACGGACTCCGGCCCATGACTGCCGAAATCCTGCTCGATCCGGGACAGGACGCTCCGGAAGAACTCATCGCCGTCCTTCTTGCCCGTGTATTCGTCGATTCTCTCGTCCAGACGCTCGAAATAGCCGAAGGCGGTCAGTTCGTCGAGAAGAGACCGCAGGATGGCCGGATTCCCGGTGACCGGCGCCCGGACGACCCTGTCCAACTGGGCGGGGGCCAACTTCTTGCCGAAGCGTTCCAGGTAAGAGACCGCGAATCCCGACTTTTCGCCTTCTTCCAGTGGCGGGCACGCGACGGTCGACACCCCCTCGAGCGAGGAGATGAGCGCATTCAGCGGCGAACCTTCCGTGGACGACACCACGACCTTGTAGTTTTCGGGAAGGATTGAAAGCCAGGTGGCCCCATGTTGGCGGATCGGCTCGAAATCCATCGTGTCCAGTCCGTCCAGGACGATCACCCTCCTGCGGTTGTCGGTACTTACGGCACTCCGGATGACCTGTTCCGCATTCTCGTATCCGACGGAATCCCCGGTCAGGTATGATGCGACCTCTGTCAGGTCCTCGTCGGAACTGCCGAATCCCGCGAAGAAACTGGAAGCCCGGCAGCCATCCCGGGAGGAGAACTCCCTGACGAGCCAGGCGCAGAGCGCACTCTTCCCCGAGCCGGAAGGACCGGAGACATGGACCAGACTGCCTTTGCCGTCCATGATTGCGGAGACGGCTTCATCCTGCAGGGCAGGGCGCTCGATGTAGAAGTCCAACAGATTGTCACGGTACACGGCCTGGCGTCGCCGGATTTCATCGTCTATTGTCAAAGGCTCTTCGGGGAACCTCTCGTCCAGGATCCTCATGAAATCGCTTCTGACTTGCCCGGCGATTTCCCCGGGAGTAGTGTAAGGGTATACCGGGTATCTTTTCTGCTGCCTGATCCTTGATTTCAGCGCTTCCAGTTTATCGGCGTCCCGAGGGTCGTCCTGGCCGCCTTCCTTGATGTAGAAATAGGCGTCGATGCGTTCCGGATTGCCCAGAACGCCGTATTGCATCTCGATTTCGGTGTAACTCTTCCCGCTTTCGATGTCCCGGACGACGCCCGGATACGCCCTGGCCAGTTCGGCATTCCCGGCAAGACCGGGAGGCGGGATGGAACCATAATTGTTCCCGACGATTCCGATGAAGAACGGCCTGGCGTTGTCGATCTCCTTCAGGCAGATGTCGATGATCCTGCCCTGGGCCGCTTCCGTCTCGGTGATGCCCCAGCGCAGGTCAACCATGGTGACGGAAACGCCCCGTTTCGAAGCCTCGGTCCTCAGGAAATTGAAAGTCTGAACCAGGGAGTCGCGCTCCTTCTGCATGTCGCTGAAGGTCGATGAGATGAATACGCGTATTTCGCGTTTCTTGCTGTTCCCGGACATATGGTTCACTTGATGAAGATGGAAACCAAGCCGGCGACGAGCGCGGCTGGAATCCCCAGGAGCATGCCGATGAGGGCGCCCCGGATGTGGAACCAGTAGTCGTGGTAGTCCCGGGTCATGTCTTCGGTCCCCGGGATGACGAAGTGCCTGTCGTGGCAGAACCAGATGCAGTCAAGGACTAAGGCGTCGAACCAGTTCACGACGCACCAGAGCGCATAGGCGGTCAGCGCCCCGCACCAGAAGGTCGTGCAGCCGTTGACATAACGGACCAACAGGCCCAGCAGCACCCCGAAGACGACCATGGCCGTGACCTTCTTCGCGTAGAAGGCCGCCCCTCCGGGCCGGTTCGCTTCATTTACCAACCCTAGCGACCTGCACCGCTCGATGATGGCCGGCGGATAGTTGAAAATGGTCTTGACCGGGTCCCTGGACATCAGGAACACGAACAGCGTGAACAGCGCGCACGCGACGACGGACTCGATGAGAAAAGCCATGGCTCAGTCGGTTACACGGAAAGATTGACCGCAGCAGGGGCAGGCGCAGTCCGGAGTGTTGTCGGTGATGAGGCAGCCGCCCAGGATGATTTCACCACGTTCTTCGGCTTCCATCATTTCAGGGCCGGGGGAGCCATACAGGATGGGGAGAACCTTGCGGCCGCAGTGAGGGCATTTGGCAGGCATGTGACGGAATTCTTCGACAGGCTCGGCCGACCGGACGAATTCCTTGAGATGGTCATAGTACTTTCCAAGAAACTCATCGGAAAGGCTGTCCGGAGGGAAGAAAAACAATGGATCGTCCGGTTTCAGGCCTGTGAGCATGGAAATGCATTTATCGTAGCGCTCCTTGACGACAACATCATCACTGTCGGGCCGATAGATCCAGTTGTTGCGAATCCACATTCCGAGACCGAAGTGTGCGTTGATGCAGAAGTCGTCCTTGCTTTCGTCAAGGGCGGATTCCTTCTCCCGGAGCGGCAGTTCATCGTCCAGAATCCTGAAGCCCTCTTCCTCGGTGACCGGAACGATATGGGTCGCCCAGTGCCGGATGGCAAACACCTCCGGCTTCAGGTCCTTGCACTCCTTGCTGACCAGGGCCATGTCGACGGGATGCTTGCGGGGGAAGCGGACGGTTTCATCGTCCTCCCTTTCAAGGC
>JAEEGL010344757.1_pt1 | contig 11465 bp, 11 predicted proteins | sample 9134231 | NCBI WGS metagenome assembly JAEEGL01 (sample SAMN16246548, study PRJNA631951) | gut metagenome | biome: gut microbiome; feature: rumen; material: fiber-attached | host: Bos | place: Iran: Karaj | collected 2018-10
CTCGAAAAGAACTTGAACTTCTATTAAGACAAAATTTCTAAACTCCAATGATTTCAGCGATGAGAACCGTATGCGCGGAGCAGTATTTATTCTACTCACACACCACCACCTTGTCAACGCTTTTTTTCTTATTTTTTCAACTTTTTTAAGCGTTTTTTCAAAACGGGTCGAAGACCTGCGAAGCAACAAAAATGCCGCCGAAAACGGCGGCATTTTTTGTGATTTTGATCAATATCGGCGTTTATCCCCAGGTCTTTTTGCAGAATTCCAGGGCCTTTCTCGCCGCCTCTGCGAAGGGTCTTCCAATAAGGCCGGCCTCGCAGCTGATAGTGCCGTCATAGCCGATATCCGCAAGAGCGCTGACCATTTCCGAATAATCCCAGTCGTCCTCGAGCGAAGGCAGAGTCCTGTAATAGGGCTTGCCGCCGTCCGCCATAAGCGATCCTTCACCCTCTCCGTGGAGGTTTCTCACCGAGCGGACTCCGTCCTTTCCCTTCGGGAAGTTCGGGTAGCTCAGGTGGAAGTGGATCATCCATTCCTTGCCGTACTTTCTCACGGCGTCGAAGTTTTCCTCGTTGGAACTCATGTGATAGTAATCGGCGAGGGTCTTCACGTTGAGATTGTCGATATACTTCGCAAGATCGACACCCTCCTCGAAGGTGCGGATGATATTGGCGTCCTGCATCCTTACGGGCTCGATCATGAAGGTGACCCCGTAGGGCTTCGCGAGCCGTCCCGCGAGGTCGAGGGAATCGGCGAGCTCCTTGTAAGCCCTGTCGAAATCGTAGCCGGGAGCGACGTTCCTCGCGCCGGTGCAGCCGAAGCCGATCTTGACGGCTCCGAACATGGCGGTGATGTCGAGGGACTTCTTGTAATAATCCTCGACCTTCTTGAAGTCGATGTCGGGGCCGGTGACCCTGACGCTTCCGGGCATGTAGTTGTTGATGACGGTGCAGGGAACGCCGGAGGCGACCTGTCTTCTGTGGACCTCCTTCACCTCCTGATCGCTCATGGCCATCATCGCGGACATCGGGAGCTCCATATAGTCGAAACCTATCTCGCCGATCGTCTCGAGCATCTCGATATTTGTCTTGTTGTTGTAAAGGCAATTGCCGCAGACTCCGTACTTCATATGAAGCCTCCTTGTTATTTTGTCATTTCTCTCAAGAACTTGAGAGCCTTGGGTGCGATCACGTTGAAGGGACCGGCTACCGCGTACGCCTCGATGGACATGCGTCCGTCGTACTCCGCGGTCTTGAGCGCGTCGAAGAAATCGCTGTAATCCCAGTCGTCGTCGAGCGAGGGGAAGGTCCTCCAGAACGGAGTCTTCATCAGCACGGGTTCGGGGACCTGATTCACCGATTCCGGACCGGTATAGCCGTGGACGGTCGGGAAATTCGGATAGCTCATGTGGATGTGGCGCAGATAATCCTTGCCGTACTTTCTGAGCACGTCGGTGGATTCCTGGTTGCAGGTCAGATGATAATAGTCGACCAGGACCCTGACGTTGTCCTTCGCCACGTAATCGGCGAGCTCTACGCCTTCCTTGAAGGTCTTGATGATATTGGTGTCCGGAGTCCTGATGGGCTCGATGGCAAAGGTTATGCCGTACTGCTTTCCGATATCGGCCGCGACTGCGGTCGCCTCAGCCAGCTGCTTGTACGCGTCGGCATAGGGGAAGCCCGCGGGGATGTACTTCGCTCCGCCGGAGCCGAATACGACGGTCTTGACTCCGAGCCTTCCGGATCTTGCGAGAGCTCTCTTGAAGTACTCCGTGATCTTGTTCATGTCGGCGTCGGGGCCGGTCAGCCTCACGGATGCCGGAACGAAGTTGTTGTTGACCTCGCAGCGGATAGGCGATTCGTCTATATGCTTTGCGAGAGCCTCGAACTGCTCGTCGGAAAGAAGACCGAGCTCTGCGATGGGAAGCTCAACGTAATCGTATCCGAACTGGACAGTCTGGTCGAAGAACTCAAATCCCAGCTTGTCCGGAAGAGTGGCAATGCAGTTGCCGCAAACACCAAATCTCATAGCGCTTTCACCTCCGTGTGAAAAATGCGTTGAAATAATAACCGTTCTATTCCCTGACCCAAGATACGTATGGGAGGTTTCTGTATTTCTGGTCTATGTCGAGACCGTATCCGACTATGAACTTGTCCTCGATCTCAAAGCCGACGTAATCGCCCCTGATCTCGACCTTCCTTCTGGAGGGCTTGTCGAGTATGGTGCAGATGCGAAGGCAGGCGGGATTTCTCTTCGAGAGATACTCCTTGAGATACTTGAGGGTCAGTCCGGAATCTATAATATCTTCTACTATTATTACGTTCTTCCCCTTGATGTCGCTGTCGAGGTCCTTCATTATCCTTACGACCCCGCTCGTGGAGGTGGCGCCGCCGTAGCTCGAGACGGACATGAAGTCTATGCTTATGTCGAGATCTATGGCCCTCATCAGGTCCGCCATGAATACGACCGAACCCTTGAGTATGCCTATGAGTATGACGGGCTCTCCCCTGAAATCCTCCGTGATGCGCGCTCCGAGCTCTTTGACTCGCTGTTTGAGCTGCTCCTCGGTGATGAGGATATCCGACAGGTCGTAATTCTTATCAGACATTTTTCTCCCTTTCTGTCTCCTGACCCTGCAGCAGGCCCTCCATCGCGGAAAGCACCCTGTCCGTTCCCGTACCCTTAAGGGCCGATACCGGTATTATTATATCATCATCGAGCTGAAGCGTCTTTCTTATGACGGAAAGACATTTCGAAAGCTCGTTTCCGGACACCTTGTCCGCCTTGGTGGCGACGACTATCCCCGACAGGCCGTAATAGCGCAGGTACTCGTACATCTGCACGTCCTGCGCCGAGGGCTGATGACGCACGTCGACCAGCTGGATCACCTTGAGAAGGTCCCTGCGGTTTTCGAGATAGCCCTCCATCATCCTTCCCCAGGATTCCGACTGGGACCTGGAGACTCTGGCGTAGCCGTAGCCGGGAAGATCCACGATGCGGAACTCGTCATTAATATTGAAGAAATTGATCGTCCTGGTCTTCCCCGGGCTCGAGGAGACCTTGGCCAGACTCTTTCTGCCGGTGAGGAGATTGAGCAGGGACGACTTGCCGACGTTCGATCTTCCGGCAAAGGCGATCTCGGGGACGCCCTCCGGAGGATACTGGCTGCTCTTCACGGCAGAGGTGATGAATTCGGCCTTTACGATCTTCACAGCAGGGCCTCTTTCAGCGCGTCTCCGACGTTCTTTATCAGAACGAACTCCATGCGGTCCCTGACCTCGGGAGCTATGTCCTCGAGATCCTTCTCGTTGTCGGCCGGAAGAAGAGCCTTCCTGATGCCCATCCTGTAGGCGGCGAGCATCTTTTCCTTTATGCCGCCGACGGGGAGTATAGTGCCCCTCAGGGTGATCTCGCCCGTCATGGCGACGTCCCTTCTGATGCGCCTTCCGCTGAGCGCGGATATGACGGCCGTGCACATGGTGACGCCGGCGGACGGTCCGTCCTTGGGAGTCGCGCCCTCGGGTATATGGATATGTATATCCTTGTTCTTATAGAACTCTCCGTCCACGCCGAGAGCCTTGGCGTTGGCCCTTATGTAGCTTATGGCGGCCTTGGCGGATTCCTGCATAACGTCGCCGAGCTGACCGGTGAGCTGGATGTGTCCCGCTCCGTCGAGCGCCACTGCTTCTATGAAGAGGGTCTCTCCGCCCACCACGGTCCAGGCGAGGCCCGTGGCAACGCCTATCTCGCTCTTTCCGAGCTGCTTGTCGTGATGGAAGCGCTTCCTTCCCAGATATTCCTCGAGGTCTGCGCCGTTTATCACGAAGCGTCCGGTCTCGCCGGCAACCACCTTTCTGGCGACCTTCCTGCAGAGATTGGCGATCTCCTTCTCGAGGCCTCTTACGCCGGACTCCCTGGTGTAAAAGTCTATCAGGCCCTTGATGGCGCTGCGGTTTATGCTTATGTTCTTTCTCGTGAGCCCGCTGGCCTTGATCTGCTTGGGGATCAGGTACTTTCTGGCTATCTCGAGCTTTTCGTCGTCGGTATAGCCGGATATGGTTATCAGCTCCATCCTGTCGAGCAGCGGCCTCGGGATGGTATCCGTGGTATTCGCGGTGCAGATGAAGAGCACTCCCGAAAGGTCGAAGGGCACCTCGAGATAGTGATCGACGAACTCCCTGTTCTGCTCGGGATCGAGGACCTCGAGCAGGGCCGAAGCCGGATCTCCTCTGAAATCGGCGCCGATCTTGTCGACCTCGTCGAAGAGGAAGACGGGATTGGACGAGCCGCAGCTTCTGATCTCGCTCATTATGCGGCCGGGGACGGCTCCGATGTAGGTCCTTCTGTGTCCTCTGATCTCGGCCTCGTCGCGCACGCCGCCGAGCGACATGTGGACGAATTCCCTGCCGACCGCCCTGGCGACGGATCTTGCGACCGAGGTCTTGCCGACTCCCGGAGGGCCTACGAGGCAGAGGATCGGACCCTTGTCGTTCTTTGCGAGGGCCTTTACCGCCAGATACTCGAGTATCCTGGTCTTCACCTTTTCGAGGCCGTAGTGATCCTCGTTGAGGATCTCCTCGGCCCTGTTTATGTCAAGCTCGCCCTGCGCCGCTTTGTTCCAGGGCAGGCCGAGTATCCATTCCACGTAATTCCTGATGACGGGAGCATCCGGAGAGCCCGGAGCCATCTTGGAGAATCTGTCGATCTCCCTTTCTATCTTTTCCGTAACCGCCGGCGAGAGCTTGAGCTTTCTCAGCTTTTTCTTCCACTCGTCGGCTTCGCTTCCGAGGTTTTCGCCCTGTCCGAGCTCCTCCTGGATGGCGCGAAGCTGCTCGCGCAGATAGTACTCGCGCTGGTTCTTGCTCATCTGGTCCTTGACCTTGGCGCTGATCTTGCCCTCGAGATCGAGTATCTCGTTCTCCCTCGTCAGGAATTTCATGACGAGCCTGAGCCTCTTTACCGGATCTATCGCGCTCAGAACCTTCTGGGAATCCTCGACCTTCATCTCCATATTCGAGATGATTATGTCGGCGAGCCTTCCGGGATCCTCTATGGATATGAGGCCGGAGGACGAATCCTGATTCTTGTTCGGATGCTTTTCGGCGTATTCTGAGTAAAGCGAAACAGCCGCTCTCATGAGAGCGGCGCAGTCAGGCGTTATTACCGCGGGCCGGGGCTCTTCTATCCTTTCGGCCTCGCAGAGAAAATAAGGAGATTCCTGGGTTATCTTTACGGCGCGGGCCCTGTACTGGCCGTCCACGAGGACTCTTATATTGTCCCCGGGAAGCTTGAGCATCTGCTTGACCCTGGCGACCGTTCCTATGCGGTAGAAATCCTTCTGGGTCGGAAGATCGACGCCCGCGTCCTTCTGCGAAGTCAGAAAGACGAGCTGGTCCATGACCATGGACTTCTCGAGCGCCAGTATGGACTTTTCCCTTCCTATATCGAAATGCAGTACCATGCTGGGGAAGATGGTTATCCCCCGCAGCGGTATGAGCGGCATTATCTCTTTCATACGGCTCCTTTTGTGACCTTCTTTACGGCGCCTCTTCTTCCCTTGGCCCTGACCCTTTTTTCGGAGAGCACCAGCACGGGATCCGCGCCTTCGATGGTCTTTTCGGTTATTATGACCTTCTCGATGTCGTTCCTCGAGGGGATATCGTACATGATATCCGTCATGTTCTGCTCGAAGATGCTGCGAAGACCTCTCGCTCCGGTCTTTCTCTCGAGCGCCTTTCTGGCTATCGCCCTGACGGCCTCGGGCTCGATCTCAAGCTCAACTCCGTCCACTTTGAAGAGTTTCTGATACTGCTTGAAGAAAGCGTTCTTCGGTTCCATCACTATGCGCATCAGAGCGTCCTCCGAAAGCTCGTCGAGAGTGACGATCACGGGCAGCCTTCCCACAAGCTCGGGTATAAGCCCGTAGCGCAGCAGATCCTCGGCCTGGATGTTCTCGAGTATCTTCGGATCTATCTTCTTGCGGGATACGACCTGGGAGCCGAAGCCTATGCCGCTGTCCCCCATCCTTCTCTGAATGATCCTGTCCATGCCGTCAAAGGCGCCTCCGCAGATGAAGAGGATATTGGTCGTATCTATCTGTATGAATTCCTGGTTGGGATGCTTGCGCCCGCCCTGGGGAGGAACGTTGGCTACCGTGCCCTCGATTATCTTGAGCAGAGCCTGCTGCACGCCCTCGCCCGAAACGTCGCGGGTTATCGAGGGATTGTCGGATTTTCTGCCGAGCTTGTCGATCTCATCGATATATATGATGCCCTTCTGGGCCTTCTCGATGTCCCAGTCCGCAGCCTGAATGAGCTTGAGCAGTATGTTCTCGACGTCCTCGCCCACGTAGCCGGCCTCGGTCAGAGCCGTGGCGTCGGCGATGGCGAAGGGAACGTTGAGCAGCCTCGCGAGGGTCTGGGCGAGCAGGGTCTTGCCGGCGCCGGTCGGGCCGACCATAACTATGTTGCTCTTCTGGATCTCGACTCCGTCGTCGGAGGCCTTGCTGGTTATCCTCTTATAGTGGTTGTAGACGGCGACCGAGAGGAACTTCTTCGCCCTGTCCTGATCGATCACGTACTCGGAAAGCTTTTCGCTGATCTCCTTGGGAGAAGGCAGCCTGAAGCCCTCCGCCGCGGGCTTGGGCGCGGCGGATACCGCGGCTTCCTCCGCGAGTATCTCGGAGCAGATATTTATGCATTCGTCGCAGATATAGACTCCGGGGCCCGCGATCAGCCTCTTGACCTGTGACTGAGGCCTTCCGCAGAAGGAGCATACCAGCTCTTTTGAATCGTTGAATTTATCCATATTATTATCTCTTTGTCACTACTTTATCTATGAGGCCGTAGGCGAGAGCCTCCTCGGCGCTCAGGTAATTGTCTCTGTCGGTGTCCTTTTCGACCTGCTTCAAGGACTTACCTGTGTTCTCCGCGAGTATGCGGTTCATCTTCTCTCTGGTGCGGATTATGTGGTCGGCGTGGATCCTGAGATCCTCGGCCTGGCCCTGCATGCCTCCGAGAGGCTGATGTATCATTATCTCCGCGTTCGGAAGAGCGTAGCGCTTGCCCTTCGTGCCCGCCGCGAGAAGGAAGGCCGCCATAGAGGCCGCCATGCCCACGCATATGGTCGAAACGTCGGGCCTTATGTACTGCATGGTGTCGTAAATGGCCATGCCGGCGGTGATGACGCCGCCCGGGCTGTTGATGTAGATGCTGATGTCCTTGTCGGGATCCTCCGATTCAAGGAACAGCAGCTGAGCTACCACGAGGCTCGCGGTATCGTCGTTTATCTCATCGCCTATGAAAATGATCCTGTCTTTGAGGAGCCTGGAATAGATGTCGTAGGAGCGCTCTCCTCTCGACGTCTGCTCCAGCACCATTGGAATAAGATTCATATTTTTCCCCTTTCAAAAAATTGCGGGACATAAATGTCCCGCACGTGAATTAAAGAGAAATACTACTTGTCCGCTTCTTCCTTCTTCGGAAGGTTGTCGGGGACGTCCGTAATAACAGCATTCTCGACCATAAAGTCTATCGCCTTTCTGGCCTTCATGTCGGCTATCATGTACTTCATGCTTCCGTCGCTGAGCGCCGCCTGGAGCTCCGCGATCTCCATATCGTAGGCCTGAGCCATGTCCATGAGCTCCTTGTCGATCTCCTCCTGGCTGACCTCGATGTTCTCGGCCTTTACGACTGCTTCCTTGATGAGGTCTTCGTGTATCCTCTTCTGAGCTTCGGGATAGAGCTCCGCAGCCATGTCTTCCCTTGTGCAGTTGGCGTACTGGCAGTACTGCTCGAGGGTCATGCCCTGAGCCTTGAGCTGCTGCGCGAAATCCTCGAGCATGTTGTTGGCTTCGTTCTTCCACATCGCCTCGGGGATGTCGACGGGGTTGAGCTCGCAGGCCTTTTCCATGACCACGTTGCGCGCGGTCCTCTCCTTGGCCTTCTCTGCGGCTTCCTCTCTTCTCTTTCTGATGTCGGCCTTGTATTCCTCGAGAGTATCGAAGTCGCTGACGTCGGCGGCGAACTCGTCGTCGAGCTCGGGCAGATCGAGATGCTTGACCTCGTGCACGGTGCACTTGAAGACGGCGGGCTTTCCGGCGAGCTCCTTGACGGGGTAATCCTCAGGGAAGGTGACGTTCACGTCCCTGTCCTCGCCGGCCTTGATGCCGATGAGAGCGTCCTCGAAGCCGGGGATGAAGCGGTGCGAGCCGAGCTCGAGGGAGTAATTGTCCGCTGTGCCGCCCTCGAACTGCTTGTCGTCGCAGAAGCCCTTATAGTCGAGGATGACGGTGTCGCCGTTCTCCGCGGGATTCTCGGTGTTCTCGAGCCTGCCTGCCCTCTTCTGAGCGTCATGCAGCTCGGTATTGATGTCTTCGTCGGTGACCACGTGATAGGGACGGTCGACCTTCATTCCTTTGTATTCCTTGAGCTCGATGTCGGGCTTGACCGTTACGGTGACTGTCACCGCGAAGCCCTTGCCCTGCTCGAGCTTTTCGTCGCCGAATTCTACGCTGGGCTGATCGACGGGCACGAGATCGTGCTGGTCGAGAGCATTGGGATAGCCCTCCTTGAAGAGCTCGTCGATGGCATCCTCGAAAAAGACGCCCTTGCCGTATCTGGACTCGATGATCTTTCTGGGAGCCTTGCCCTTGCGGAAGCCGTCGACCTGGATGTTGGCCCTCTGCGCCCTGTATACCTTGTCTATGGCCGCCTCAAAATCCTCGGCGGTAAATTCCATAGTAAACTTTGCCTGATGGTTTTCCTTGCTAATGAATGCGGATGTCATCTATTCTCCTCCTGTAACGATTATGATGCAGTTTGTGATTATATCACAAGAAAACAGCCGCCGCAAGGCTTTAGACGGCCTGTTTCCTTCTTATATATATGCCGGTGCCGGCCGCGCGCTTTGCGCGCCCTTCCGCGCCGCCTAATATCCTCTGTAGCTTTCCGGAAGGCCTCCGGGAGCCCACATGTCCGTAACGAGTCCGTTCGAGACTATGGGATAACGCAGGCCGTTTTTGTAGAGCCCGCCGAGATTTCCGGCCGCCCTGCACAGGTCGTCCGGCTTCATCGTGACCATCAGGTGCTCTTCCTTTACGTTGCCGAACTTCTGCTCGGCGTAGCAGGGAAGCCCTATTTTGGGCTTTCCGGTGAGCATGGTCGAGATCCAGGAATCCGAGCAGGTGGACTCTCCCGCAAACGAGAAGCTGAGAGTCTCGTGGCTGCTGAACTCCCAGGCGGCGAGCAGCATGAAGGCCTGCCCGGGCGTCATATACATTATGCAGACGTCGGGCTCGGGAATGCGGCCCGAAGCGAGCGGAGACGCGGCGAAGCCCGCGTATTTCACCGGAAGGCAGTTCACGGCCTCGTGATGCTTTTTCGCCTGCTCGGGTTCGTCGAACCACGAGCCTATGAAGTGGCCGCCGGTCCTGTACTTGTCGTTCTTTTCCATCATGCCGTGCAGCATCTTGCAGTAATCGTTCTGCACGAGCTCCTCGACGCATGCCGCGGTCCAGCCGAGCTGGCAGGCCTGGTTCACGACCATGCACGGGGAATAATAGACGGACGGCATGCGGATGCGCTCGACCTTCTTCAGGTCCTCAATATCCGTGAAGTACTTCACCCCCACGGGTATGCGGAGCAGCCTCAGCTTCGAGTTGAGTTCGTCGACAACGGCTTTCCATTGATAGTCGCTCATGGGCGGACCTCCTTTTGCGGGCCGCGCGGAGGCTGAGTTTCAGCCCCGGCTGAAAGCCCTTCTGCTATTCCGAAAGCTCCTTTCTCAAAAGAGCTATAAGATCGTCTATGAGGCCTCTCAGGCTCATGTTCGGAACGCCGGCAACGACTATGTTGCAGGTGTTCACGGGTATGAGTATCTTTCTTGCGTCCGAACCGCCCACGGCCGAAGCCATGCGCTCGGTGATCTCGCCGAGCAGAGCGTTCGGGCTGACCACGCCTATCGGCCCTATGATGATGTCGGCCCTGGCGGCGTTGTATACTACCGCGTTCTCTCCCGTGGCGACGTGGACCGCGCCGGCCTTCATCATGGAATTCGTCGCCATGCTGTTGGTGCCGACCGCGATTATCTCGACCGGGAGCTTTTCGCTCAGAACGCGGGAGACGAGCTCGTGGCCCATCTTTCCTCCGTGTCCGTCTATGATCAGAAGCTTTTTCATTTCATCCTCCTGTTTGACTATATATTATAGTAACATCAGCAGGAGCAAAAGACAATTGAGGGCATGTACTTGCAATTATCCCCTATTAATGCTATTATTTTGCGCACCTTAAAAAAGCGGAGGCTTTGATGGAAATTGAAATGAAATACGCCATTCCCGGCAGGGAAAAGGCGGAAGAGATATGGGAGGAAGCCTGCAGAGATGCGCGGGCCGAGGCGTCGTCCATAGAAAGACTGGTCATGAAGGCCATTTATTTCGACACCGAGGACCGCACGCTCGCCAGGAACAACGTCGTCGTCAGGGTCAGAGCTGAGGGCGAGCGCACCTTCGCGACCCTCAAATGGGGCGGGAAGACCGGCGAAGACGGGCTTCACGAGACCGAGGAGGTAAACATCCCGGTCAGCGGAGAAGTAAACTTCATCTCCCTGCCCTCCGACATCTTCAAGGAAAGCGAAGACGGCAGAAAAATGCTGGAGCTGATCGGAGACAAGCCTCTGGTCAACCTGCTCGAGACCAGATTTCTCCGCAGCCGCATGAGAGTGCTCTACGGGGGCAGCCTCATGGAGCTTTCGGTGGACGTCGGCAGCATAGTGACCGACGCCGCGGAGGAACCGATATGCGAGCTCGAGATCGAGCTCTTCGCGGGAAAGACCTCCGACATACAGTCCCTCGGAAGCAAGCTTCAGAAGCAGTACGGGCTTACTCCGGAGCCCCGCACGAAATTCGCAAGAGGCTTCGCCCTGATAAACGGGCACAACAACAATTAAGACACGTCACACCGCGCCGTCCGGCGCGGTTTTTGCATGCGCCGGGCGCGTTGAACTCCGCATGCTTATAGAATATAATATGATATGTAAATATATTAGTTTTGCCGGACCCGTGTTTTATGCCGGGTCCGCATCTCAAGGAGGTCTTTATCCGATGAAACGCATCACCGCCGTTCTTCTCACGCTCGCGATGTGCTTCGCGCTGTTTACGGTAAGCGCGGACGCCGCGGATTACGTACCGTACACCTTTGAATTCTCAAACGGAGATGTCGTGGAATTCAGCGGCGCAAAGGTCGCCGAGGAGACCTTCACGATCAGAGACTGGAATCCGGATTATGACGACGGATACACTCCGGCGGAGCAGGTCACGGCCAACGTCATACACGTTGAGCCGGGCGCCGCAGTTACCTTATCCGAGGGCTGCGGCTTCAACACGCTGGGCTTCAGTCTGAGGGACGGCGTGTATTACAGGGTCAGCGCTCTGGGCTTCGAGTGGTTCACGACGGAGATCGAGAACA
>JAEEGL010456788.1_pt1 | contig 11465 bp, 8 predicted proteins | sample 9134231 | NCBI WGS metagenome assembly JAEEGL01 (sample SAMN16246548, study PRJNA631951) | gut metagenome | biome: gut microbiome; feature: rumen; material: fiber-attached | host: Bos | place: Iran: Karaj | collected 2018-10
GCCAACCGGGAGCGCAAGGAGCGCGCCGAGAAGATCTGGAACGAGATCGAGATCGGCAAGCACTACGAGGGCGTGGTGAAGTCCATGACCTCCTACGGCGCTTTCGTTGATATCGGCGGCATCGACGGCATGGTTCACGTGTCCGAGATCAGCTGGAACCGGGTCAGCAAGCCTGCGGACGTGCTGAACATCGGCGACAAGATCGACGTTTACGTGCTGGGCTTCGACAAGGAGAACCGCAAGATCTCCCTGGGCCACCGGAACCCCGACGAGAACCCCTGGAAGGTGTTCACCAACACCTATTCCGTGGGCGACGTGGCCAAGGTGAAGATCGTCAAGCTGATGCCCTTCGGCGCCTTTGCCGAGGTCCTGCCCGGCACCGACGGTCTGATCCATATCTCCCAGATCGCCAACCGCCGCATCGGCCAGCCCTCCGAGGTGCTGAGCGTGGGCGACGTGGTGGACGCCAAGATCACCAACATCGACAATGAGAAGCAGAAGATCTCCCTGTCCATCCGCGCGCTCAGCGAGCCCGCTCCCGCTCCCCGCCGTGAGGCCGAGGAGAGCGTGGAGGCGCCCGAGGAGCCTCAGGAGGACGCGCTGGTGTTCTCCGTCAACGCTGACGGCACCACCGCCGGGGAGGCCCCCGCGGAAGAGTGATCCGCTCATATCAAAGCCCTTTCAGGGACGGCTCTGTTTCATGGAGCCGTCCCTGAATCATATCATCCGGCGTACGGATCGTCTCTGCGCCGGCGTGCTTCTCTTTCCTGAACCAGCTCGCTTGCCGGTTTTTTTCATTGTTTCGAAAACTATTATTTATATTATTTACTAAAAAGTCGGATTTGCAGTTTTGGTGTTGCTTGTTGCAGGGCAATCGGGTATAATTATCCTGTATAAATGGGTCTTTGTGCGTTTTATTTCGCTCACGTCTGAACGGCGTGGGATCCGGACGGGAAGCGGGGGAGTGAAAAATGAAAAAATACGTTGATATCACTCCGGACCGCGGAAGGTTCCGCCTGGGCTTCAGGGAGCTCTGGGAGTATCGGGATCTGGTGGTCCTGTTGACGAAAAAAAGCTTTGCTCTCACGTACAAGCAGACCATATTGGGGCCGATCTGGCTGCTGATCACGCCGCTGCTCTCCGGCGGGATCTATACCGTCGTTTTCGGCGAGATCGCCGGGATCCAGACGGACGGCGTCCCGAAGCTCCTTTTCTTCCTGTGCACGAACAGTTTGTGGATGCTTTTCTCCTCCTCCCTGAGCGGCAACGCCAACCTGTTCCGCGCCAACGCCAGGGTCTTCGGCAAGGTGTATTTTCCCCGGTTGGCCGTCCCGGTCTCCAACGTGCTGGTCCAGCTTATCATCTTCGGCGTTCCGTTTTTGCTCATCCTCGGCTTTGTCATTTACTACGTGGCTCACGGGATGCTTGCCCCCGTCTGGTGGGCCTGGCCGCTGATCCCGTTCCTGCTGCTGTACGTGGCGCTCATGGGGATGAGCGTGGGGATCCTCGCCTCCAGTCTGACCACGAAATACCGGGACCTCTCGATCCTTGTTTCTTTTGGCGTTCGGCTTTGGATGTTCATCACGCCGGTGGTCTACCCGCTCTCCCAGGTGAAGAACGGGCTGCTGCGCATTTTTGTCACCGTCAATCCCATCACGGCGCCCGTGGAGCTGTTCCGCCTGATCCTGATGAATAAAGGCAGCGTGACGGCGCTGGGCGCGTGCAGCAGCGTATGCTTCTTTGCGGTTTGTCTGCTGGGCGGCATCGCCATCTTTCATCGCGTGGAGCGGTCCTTTATGGACACGGTATAAAGAGACGGTATGGAAAAAGAGAACAGACAGCCCGTCCTTCGCGTCACGGGCGTGACAAAAAAATACAGGCTCGGTCAGTTCAACGCCGATTCTCTCCAGGAGGAGATCAAGCTGTGGGTCGAGCGCCGTCGGGATAAGGACGCCGCGTCGGCCCCCGGCCGTCAGCGGATCGAAAATAACTATATCTACGCGCTCAACGGCGTGGATCTTACCGTCTATCCCGGCGAGCGTCTGGGGATCATCGGCCGGAACGGGGCGGGAAAGAGCACCCTTCTGAAGCTCTTGAGCCGCATCACCATCCCCACGTCTGGCAGGATACAGATCTGGGGCCGGGTGGCGTCCATGCTGGAGGTGGGCACCGGCTTTCAGGGGGATATGACCGGGCGGGAGAACATATACCTCAACGGCGCGATCCTGGGCATGTCCCGCTCGGAGATCGACCGGAAAATGGAGGATATCATCGAGTTCTCCGAGGTGCGGGATTTTATCGACACGCCGGTCAAGCGCTATTCCAGCGGCATGTACGTCAAGCTGGGCTTTTCCGTGGCGGCCCATCTGGACAGCGAGATCATGATCATGGACGAGGTGCTGGCCGTGGGTGACATGGAATTCCAGCACAAGTGCCTGGATAAGATGCGCGCCGCCGCGCTGGATGAAAACCGGGCCATCCTCTACGTGAGCCACAACATGAACACCATCCGGCGGCTGTGCGAGCGCTGCGTCGTGATGGACGAGGGACAGATCGTCTACGACGGGGACGTGGACAAGGCGATCGCTCTGTATCTGGGTACCGATTCGCCGCTGGAGCGGAAGATCGTTTTCAGCGACGAGTATCGGCCCTACGACCGGTGGCTGCGTCTCAACCCGCGCATGAACATCGATTCGCTGGAGGTCATGAAGGGCGGCTCTGTATTTCAAACCGGGGAGATCGTCCCGCTGCGCGTCTGCTGCACGGCCCACAGACCCCTCCGGCGCGTGGGTATGCGGCTTGAGCTCTGGTCTCAGGACGATCTGAAGATCGGCACCATGCTTTCGGGCTCCTTTGCCGATCTGGAGCCGGGGGAGAATACCCTCGCCCTCCGAATGGACGCCGCCCATCTCGCTCCGGGCCAGTACCGGGCGGATCTGGTGGCCTACTGCTTTGACGGCGACGGGAACGAAGACATCCTGGACGGCGTTTATCCGGGCCTTGTCTTCAAGATCACCGCGCCCCTGAGCGAGGAAAACTATCTCGACTGGCACCATAATTACTGGGGCAGCATCCGGCTGCACGATCTGCAGCTGGACAGAGAGGACTGACGGAATTGAACGAGATCGACATGGAAGCCATTCACGCCGTAGAGCTGGAGATACTCAAGGCGGTGACCCGTCTGTGCGACGAGCACGGCTTGAGATATTCGCTCTACTGCGGGACGCTTTTGGGCGCTGTCCGGCACAAGGGCTTCATCCCCTGGGACGATGACGTGGATCTGGTCATGCCGCTGAAGGACTACCGAAAGTTCCAGCAGGTTTGTCACGAGCTCCCGGAGCGCTATTCCTGTATCTATTTTGACAACACCCCCAACGCCTATTGGCTCTGGACCCGTGTGGTGGCCAACGGCACCGCCTGCATCCCGCTCCTGGACGGGGCGCTGGACGTGCCGTGGGGGCTTTTTCTCGATATCTATCCCATGATCGGCGCCGCAGGGACAAAGCTGGGAGTGAAGCTGCAGGATAAGCTCCTTCTGTTGGCGCGCCGTCTGCGGACCGTGGATCTCTACAGGGCCGTCAAAGACAAGGGGATCGTAAAGCAGATCCTGTACCGGATCCCGTTTTCCGTTCGCAGGGCGGTGAGCGACCTTATTTTGAGGTTGGTGATGAAGGACCCGGAGAGGAGCAGACGGGTCGGTACTGTCGACGCCGCTCCCTTTAAGGGGAAATACGACCCGGAGGACTGGAAGGAGATGACGCGTCTTCCGTTTGAGGACGCCGAGTTCTCCGCGCCAGCCAAATACGACAAGCTGCTGCATATCATGTACGGCAACTATATGAGGCTCCCGCCGCCAAGAGGCCGGAAACCGCATTTTCTCATGGACAAGAAGCAGGAGTATATCGTGGATCCGCACAGAGATTACAGACTATACCGGCAGGAGTTGTATGGAAAATGAAGACAGTCATCACATACGGCGTTTTTGACCTTTTTCACGAGGGCCACGCCAGACTGCTTGAACGGGCCCGGCAGCTGGGAGACAAGCTGATCGTCGGCGTGACCACGGACCGCTTCGCGATGGAACGGGGGAAGCTCTGCGTGGTGGAGCCGCTGGAGGTCCGCATGGATAACGTGCGGCGCTGCCCCTGGGTGGATCAGGTCATCGTGGAGGACCACATGGGACAAAAGGCGGAGGATATCCTTCGCTTCAGCGCGGATATTCTTGCCATGGGGGACGACTGGCTGGGGAAATTCGACGCCCTGGGAGACCTGTGCCAGGTGGTCTATCTGCCCCGGACGCCGAACGTTTCCTCTTCGCTCCTGCGGAATGCCCGGCTGCCCTTCCTTCGCATCGGAATGATCGGGGCCGGGCGGATCGCGGAACGGTTCGTTCGGGAGGCGGGATACGTGCGGGGCGTACAGATCCCCTGCGTTTATCATCCGAACCCCGATGCCTCCGCCAGCCTGCATGGCTTCCTCTCCAGGCACACCTTTATCAAAAAGACCCGCACGCTGGAAAAGCTGTTCGACCAGACCGACGCTGTCTATATCGCGTCCCCTCACGGCACCCACTATGCCTACGCCAGGTCCGCCCTGGAGGCCGGAAAGCACGTGCTGTGCGAGAAGCCTCTGTGCATGAGCAAAGCGGAGGCGGAGGAGCTGTTCGCGCTGGCAAAGGAAAAGGATCTCGTGTTGATGGAGGGCGTCAAAACCGCCTACTGTCCCGGCTTCCTTCAGCTGTGCGGCGTGGCCCGCAGCGGGATGATCGGGGAGATCGTCAACGTGCAGAGCTGCTTCACCAAGCTTGTCCCCTACGGGACCAGGGAGTGGACCGACGTTTCCTATGGCGGCAGCTTTACCGAACTGGGGAGCTACGTCCTTCTGCCCATCGTAAAGCTGTTGGGCACGGAGGATACCTCCGTCTCCTTCGACTCGGTCCGGGGCGCCAACGGGCTGGACGTTTTCACGAAGGTGAACGTCAGAGGCCGTGACCGGCTGGCCTCCGGCCTTTGCGGGATCGGCGCAAAGGGGGAGGGGGAGCTTATCGTCAGCGGCACCAGGGGATATATCTGGTGCGAGGCCCCCTGGTGGAAGACGCAGTATTTCGAGCTCCGCTTCGAGGATCCCACCGTGAGAAAATGCTTCTCCAATGAATTCGACGGCGACGGGCTGCGCTATGAGATCGCGGACTTTTTCCTCCGGATCCAGGGTCACGCGGGCCGCGATACGAGACTGCTGCCCGCTGAATCCATATGGATGGCCTCCGTCATGGAGGAATTCCTGAAGACGCGATGACGGAACGGGAAAGCGATCTCCGGGAGCTGTACCCCCTGGAGCCGGATAAGGACGCCGATCTTGAGACCGGTCTTCTCATCGATGCGCCGGGAACGAGGATCAACCTTCTGCCTTTTCCCGTCCGCAGCGGGACGCGTCTCGTCCCGCTGGATGACGCGATAGAGTTCAAGCTGTACTTCTATCTGCCGGATATCCCGCCGGAGCTGATCCACACCTACTCCTACCAGAGCGAGGCCAACTGGACCACGTACAGTCCGGAGCGGTCCTTCTGCCGCTGGCGGACGGGGGAATGGACGTCGCCGGAGAACGGCTTCGTCCGCGTCGCGGTGTCCTCCGGCCGGGACGATGCCGATCTGAGCACGCTGTTTCGCCTTGAGCCGCCCCCAACGGAGGACTGCGGTCCCCCGGACTGGATGGAGGAAGAGGCAGCGGATCTCTTTCGCCGGGCGGAGAGCGTCCGAAAAAAGGGCGACGTGGCTCTGCTCCTTCTGGCGGATACGCATTTCACGGTGGGAGGCGTCTGGGAGGACACGCTGCAGAGCCTTCGCCTTGCCGCGGACGCGCTGCACCCGGAGGCAATCGTGCACCTGGGGGACTTCACCGACGGGATGCTGCCCGGGAAGCTGACCGGCGTTCTCGCCCGCCGCATGCTCCGGCAACTGAAGGACGTCTGCGGAAAGCTGTGGTGCTGCATCGGCAACCACGACTGGAACTATTTCAAGGGAAATCCCCAGCGTATGACCCGCGCCGAATGTGCCGAATTGTATCTGAACAGGGAAACGCCCTCGTATTACGCGGACGTGGCTGACGGAAGGCTCCGGCTCGTGTTCATGGATTCCTTTGATCCGTCGAAATGGAATCGGTACGGCTTTAGCAAAGAACAGCTGGGCTGGCTGCGTCATACCCTCCGGACCACGCCCCTGGGCGCGAAGGTGCTGGTTTTCTCCCACGTTCCGCCCGTGGCGGAGATCCACGTCTGGAGCGATAAGATCCGAAACGGGGAAGAGGCCCTGCAGATTTTGGAGAAGTTCCACCGCTGGCGGGGCCGTCCGGTGCTCGGCTGGATCCACGGCCACAACCACGCGGATCTGATCTACCGAAAGCGCGCCTTTCCCGTGATCGGCATCGGCTGCGCCAAGCTCGAGGATTTTCTTGAGCATAAGCCGGAGGGCGGCGTGACCTGGCCCCGGGAAAAGGGCACAAGGACCCAGGAGCTCTGGGATCTTCTGCTGATCCATCCGTCGAAGAAGAGCATGGATTTCCTGCGCTTCGGGGCCGGAGAGGACAGGCACGTGGAGTTGAACAGACATGATCCAGCTGGATGAGAGTTCCCTTCGCGATCTTCAGCTTCTGGAGCTGGAGCTTCTGCAGGAGGTCGACAGGATCTGCCGGAAGAGAGGCATCCGTTACAACGTCATAGCCGGCACCCTGCTGGGGGCCGTCCGCCACGGCGGCTTCATCCCCTGGGACGACGACGCCGACGTGGCCATGCTCCGGGATGAATACGAGCGGTTCCGGGACGCCTGCCGGGAGGATCTGGATCGGGAGCGGTTTTATTTCCAGGACCATACCGTGACGCCGGGCTACCGCTGGGGCTACGGCAAGCTGCGCCGTAAGGACACGCTGTTCCTCCGGGAGCACCAGGAGCACATGCCTTATGAGCAGGGCGTGTTCATCGACGTGTTCCCCTTGGACGCGGTGCCGGATTCCCGGGCAGGCCGGGCCGTCGTGAATTTCGATTGTTTTATAATACGAAAATTCCTCTGGTCCCGGGTCGGAAAGGTTGCGGACAAAAGCGCCCTACGTCGCGCTGTGTTTTCAGCGATGGACCGCGTTCCCGAGAAAGCGATTCTTCGCGCGCTGGACCGCCGGATCCGCCGGGCGGGGCGCCGGAAGACGGACTGGGTCCGGATCCTGACGTTTCCCACGCCCAACCGGGAATACGGCTACCGGAGAGAGTGGTACGAGGGGGAGGAGCCCGTGGTCTTCGAGGGGGTCGTTTTCCCCGGCACCGCCGATCCGGACGCCTATCTCACCTTCAAATTCGGGGATTATCATCAGCTGCCGTCTCCGGAGAAAAGAAAGACCCACCCCGTATCGCGGCTGAAGCTGATCCCGCCCCGGGTGCAGGAGGACGGCCATGACCTGTGACGAATTCCTCGGGATATTGAGATCCGGCGATCTGTGGATCTTCGGCGCCGGATACGTCTCCGAGACGTTCTGGTACGCGCTCTGCCGGCACGGTCTTGCTGACCGGGTCCGGGGCTTTCTCGTCAGCGGACAGCCCGCTGCCGACCGGCTTCACGGCCGCCCGGTCCGCTCCGTTTCAGAAACGGAGATCGGCCCGGATACCACGGTTTGCCTTGCCGTCCACGAGGCGGTCACAGGCGAGATCCTCCCGCTTTTTGCCGGGAAGACCGACCGCGTTTTTTGCGCGTACCCCTATCTCACGGAGCTCTGCTACGGGACGCCTGCCCTGGCGGAGGAGTGGGATATCCACCGACTTCTGGAGCGGCAGGACCGGTCCGATTACTGGCTGATCGTTCGCTATGCGGCGGCCAGGGCCCGTCTGCATATGCCCGAGACAAAGCCGATGGCGGAGGATCTCTATATCCGCGCCATGGCGATCCACAGCAGCCTCTCCACGGCCCGACGGCGGCTGGAGGCCTTCGGCCGTCTGACGGATGGCATGGCCGCGGAGGGCTGGAGGGACGACCGCCCTGTTTTCGTTACTTCTGACGGGCGGATCATCGACGGGCTGCACCGCGTCGCCTGCGCCGCCTGTCTCGGCATCCGGCGCGTGCCGGTGAAAGTCTTTCCCGATCCGACGGCCTACGATGTGCTGCTGGGCGATAAAAACCGTCTGCCGGAGAGGGTCCTGACGGAAAACGGCTTTTCCCCCGGTGAGATGGATTACCTGAACGGGGCGAAAAATGTACTTTTTGGGAGTGAGCAGAGCTTGAATCTTTCCGCACCGGAGATCAGCGTGATCCTGCCCGTTTATAACATCGGGGAATACCTGGACGTCTGCATGGAGAGTCTTGTCGGCCAGACGTTTTCCGATATGGAGTTGCTTCTGATCAACGACGGCTCCACCGACGATTCGGCGTCGCGCTGCCGGGCCTGGGCGGAGAAGGACCCGCGCGTACGGTTCATCGACAAGGAGAACGAGGGTGTCGCGGCCACACGAAACCTTGGCGTCCGGCTGGCCAGAGGCAAGTATCTGGCCTTCGTGGACCCGGACGACTGGCTGGACCCCACCTATATGGAAAAGCTCCGGGACCGCCTGGAGGCCACCGGCGCCGACTTTGCGGAGTGCGACCTCTGGCGGTACGACAACCGCAGCGGGAAGAAGATCTATCGCTGCTGCGGCAGTCGTATGGGAAAACCGTACACTCTCCGGGAGCACATGAAATACGGCCCCACGGCCACGTATAAATCCATGTCCCGCCGCTCGCTCTGGGAAAAGTGGGATCTGCACATGCCCTCCTGTTCCTTTGAATCCCCGGCGATCTATTCTCTGATTGTGGCGCTGAGCGGGGGCGTGGAGAACGCGCCGGAGGCGCTCTATTACTACCGGCGCTTCCGGGAGAACTCTCTGATCGAGATCGGCTACGCCGGAAAGGACGGCACGCCCAACAACACCCTGGGCGTCGAGGCGATGGAGTTCCTCCTGGGGGAATTCCGGCGCTGCGGCATATATGAAACGTACCGGGACACGCTGGAGGGCGTGGTAAAGTACAGGCTCAACGACATCCTCGCCATGCAGTTTCACCGAAAACGCCCGGAGGATTTTCGCGAGCTGGTGGGGAATTACCGGCGGTTCCTGTCGGAGGTCTTTCCCGAAGGCCATAACGAGCCCTATATCACCTGGGGCGGATACAATCTCAACCGGGTCCTGACACACATGGACTGGCTCCACGATCCCTCCTGCCGCTTCAATTTTTCCAGCATCGTCAGCGTCTGCGGGCCGGAGGGCGCCGCGCTTTCCGCGGTGACGCACAAAAACCGCTACCGGCAGATCATGCTGGAGCGGGAGAGGACGCGCCTCTTCTGGCGGAAGCTGGAGGAGACCCGGCCGGCGTATCTCTTTATGGATCTGATGGAGGAGCGCTTCGATCTGATCTTCACGGGGGAGCGGTATCTCACCAAGAGCGACGCGTACGACGGCCGGACGGACGCCGAGGCGGAGGGCGCGGTGCTGGACCGTTTCAGCCCGGAATGCACCCGCGTGTGGAAGCAAAGCGCCGGGGAATTCGTCCGCCGGGTCCGGGAGACGGTCCCGGGGATCCGACTGGTGCTGGTGGAGAGCCTTCTGAGCGAGACGGTGGGCGATCTGGAGCATCGGGAGGAGTTTTCCGAGCTGGCGGAGATACGGCGCACGAACGCGCTCCTCACGGAGTATTACGCGTATCTCGAGTCCCTCTGGCCGGAGGCGACGGTGCTGCGCCCGACAAAAGATCCTTTCTATTTTACCGACCGCAGATATGAATACGGGGCCATTCCGTCCCATATCAACGAAATATTCAACCAGAGTCTGGCGGAGGAGATACAGCTTCGTCTGTCAGACGGGAAAGAGGAAACGGACAATGGTTAAAGTCTCCGTCGTTATTCCCGTATACAACGTGGAAAAGTATCTGCCCGCGTGCATGGAGAGCGTTTTGAACCAGACGCTTCGGGAGCTGGAGGTCATCTGCATCGACGACGCCTCACCGGACCGCTGCGGGGAGATGCTGGACGAATACGCCGCCGCGGATCCCCGGGTCAAGGTGATCCATCTGCCGGAGAATCGCCGCCAGGGCTACGGACGCAACCGCGGGTTGGACCAGGCCCGGGGGAAGTACATCTATTTCCTGGATTCCGACGATATGATCACCCCGGAGGCTCTGGAGGAGCTTTATGAGCTTTCGGAGCGGGACAGGCTGCAGGGCGTATTCTTCGATTCCCAAGTGATTTTCGACAGTCCGGAGCTGGCAAGACGCTACGCCTCCTATCCGTCGGAGCGGAGCGGGAGCTACCCCGACGCCGTGATGAAGGGTCCGGAGCTTTTCGACCTGTTTATCAGTCAGCATGAATGGACCTGCTACGTGCAGCGGCAGTTCTGGGATCTCGCTTTTCTCCGGGAAAACGATATCCGCTTTCCCGACGGGGTGGAGCATGAGGACGAGCTGCTGCCCCATAAGGGGCTTCTTCTGGCGGACCGTGTGCGCTATATCCGGAAGGATTATTTCATCCGCCGGTATCGGGCCGACTCGGTGATGACAACGCCCCCCACGGCGAAGAATTTCCACGGCTATTTTATGAACTTCGTCAAGATGGATCAGATCTCCCGGCAGTATGGGATCCACAGCGAGGCGGCGGAACGGAACATGTACCGCATGACCCAGCTGTTCAGCCGGTACTACGACGATCTGAAAAAGAACGGCGATCTCGACGCCTGGTTCCGGGAGGACGAGCTGCCGCTGTACAACTTCTACGACCGGCTTCGCAGCGTGGAGATCTATGCGGACGAGCTCTTCCCGGAAGAGATCGATACGCTGCAAAAGTATTCACGCATCTTCATCTACGGCGCTGGCGTGTTCGGAAAGAAATTCATCCGCGCGCTGACGAAATACGACTTTGCCATCGACGGCGTCGTGGTGACCCGCGCAGAGAACAATCCACGGGTACTGATGGGACACCGGGTGATCCCTTACGCCGAGCTGCAGGGGGACCGTGCCTCCACCGTCATCCTTCTCGCCATGACCAAGGGCTTTGCCGACGAGGTACAGCCCGTCCTGGAGAAGGACGGCTGGAACGTGATGCGGTTCATGCCCCGGTAACGCTCCGGCGGGAGATCATCCTCGTCGGTTACAGGAAAGGCAGGCGATGGGCTTCGTGATGGAAGAGAACAGAGAGATCCTTGTTTCGGTCATCGTGCCGGTCTATATGGTGGAGCGCTGGCTGAGATCCTGCCTGGACAGCATCCTCAGTCAGTCCCTCCGGGAGATCGAGGTCATCTGTGTCGACGACGCGTCTCCGGACAGCAGCGGCGAGATCCTGGATGAATACGCTCTGCGGGACGATCGTGTGAAAGTCATCCACCTGAAAGAGAACGGGAGACAGGGCCACGCCAGGAACTGCGCGCTGGAGGCCGCCTCCGGCAGGTATATCTATTTTCTGGATTCGGA
>JAEEGL010962982.1_pt1 | contig 11465 bp, 9 predicted proteins | sample 9134231 | NCBI WGS metagenome assembly JAEEGL01 (sample SAMN16246548, study PRJNA631951) | gut metagenome | biome: gut microbiome; feature: rumen; material: fiber-attached | host: Bos | place: Iran: Karaj | collected 2018-10
CACGGCCGGAAAGTTTCCTTTTCCAGAGCGGCTACCTGACGATCGAGAAACGGGAGGAGCAGTCTCTGACGCTGGACTATCCCAACCGCGAGGTGCTGGATTCCCTGTCCCGGATGTATCTGGACCATGTGTATCACGTTGAAGGCTATACCCCGGGCAAGATCAAGCCGAAAGGCCTTCGGCAATGACAGGTTCTTTTGGGGCCGGTGTTCCCATACGGGGAAAAAGAACAAACAGGGCGTCAAACAACCCACAGATCCTTCGCATTTTTTTCATCGCCATTTCTCCCCTTCATTGTATAATATATTGAGGATTGTTGTTCCCAAAAAACTATGGGGGAGTACGCTCTTCTCATGTGCTCCCCGAAAATGGACAGGATAAGCTATCATATTTGCTCATTTTTAGGGGAACACCTCCGTTTTCCGGCGAAAAAGTGGGGTTTTTCCTCCCAAACGGAAGAAAGTGGTCAACCATGAGCATTCCCTGCCTTTCCCTGGACATCACCTGCCGCTTTCTTGCCCCGGCCCGTCTGCCCGCCTTCAAGGGCTCAACGTTGCGGGGTGCCTTCGGGCATGCGCTGAAAACCGTCACCTGTGCCCTGAAGCACCAGGAATGCGAAACCTGCCTGCTGGCCAAAACTTGCGCCTATGCGCTGATCTTCGCCACGGAAAAGCTCTGCGACAGTCATGTAACGGCCCGGCCCCATCCTTACATCATCAATCCGCCCATGAGCGAGCAGCAGGATTACGAGGCGGAGGAAACCTTTGAATTCAACCTTGTCCTCGTTGGTCCGGCACCGCGTTTTCTGCCCCATATCATCTATGCCATTGGGGAAATGGGCAAACACGGCCTGGGCAAGGGCGCGAAAGACGGTCAGGGCCGTTTTGCCCTTACGGCCGTCCGCATGGCCGGCGCGCCGAACGATCAGGATCCGCTCTACGACGAACACGGCAAAACCCTGCGTTCACCCGGTCCCCTGCCCCCTCTTGCGCTGGAAGCGATCGGGCAGCCGGTGCAACATCTTTCCATTGAACTGCTCACCCCGCTGCGCATCAAGAAAAACAACTTCTTCCTGCAAAAGATACCGGATTTCTCCGATCTCGTCCGGGCCGCGCTGCGCCGCGTCTCCACGCTGGAAGAGCACTACGGTGAAAATCCGCCTGAACTCGGCTATCACGATCTTGTCCGGCGGGCTGAAACGATCACACTCCGCGACGCGGCGATCCGGTGGCAGGATCACAAGCGCTACTCCAACCGGCAGCAACAGGATATGTCCTTCGGTGGCCTGGTGGGGCGCCTGGATTTCGAGGGCGATCTCGCCCCCTTCCTGCCGCTTCTGCGCTACTGCGAAGCCGTCAACCTTGGCAAGCAGACAGCTTTCGGACTGGGGAAGATCCGCGTAACTGCAGGGTCCTCCTGAACTTTTCCGGAAAGGAATCCACCACAGCTCTCACTTTCAAGGAGTGAAATATGGACAGTCAGACAGTTTTCGTATCCTTCCTCGGCACAAATCAGTACCTGGAATGCAACTATTGCCAGGACGAAAGCAACCGCTGCGATAATGTCCGTTTCATTCAGACCGCGGTCCGCAAACTATTCTGCCCCAAGGAACACAGAGCGCTGATTTTTGTGACCCAGGGAGCAAAAAAGAAAAATCTTGATGAATTACAGAAAGAAGGCAGAAACAACGGCCTGTCCGAAATGACGCCGGTGGACATTCCCGATGGGCAAAGCGAAAAGGAGCTGTGGGATATTTTCCGTATTGTAGGCAACGCCATACCGGAGAGCGGGGAGCTCATTTTCGATATTACCCACTCGTTCCGCTCCCTGCCCCTGCTGATGAGCCTTTTGCTCAACTACCTGCGGACCGTGAAAAAGGTACGACTTGCCGGCTGCTACTACGGCGCTTTCGAGAAACTGGGCAGGAAGGAAGATGTGGAAAAGATGGACATGAAAGAGCGCAATGCTCCCATCTTTGACCTCACCCCCTTCTTCGCCCTGAACGACTGGACGGACGCCATCAGCCGTTTCGAAGATTACGGCAGGTCGGAAGATATGTTCAAACTGACCCAGAGGAATCGCGAGCTGCTGGACATCCTCAGGAAAAGCCAGGGACAGGACAGAAATGCGGCAACCCTCCGCAATGTGGTGAAAGCGGTCGACGACTTCTCGACATTGGCGCACACCGCCAACTGCGGCAAACTGTATGAGATGGACGTGCGGCAACGTATCGTCGGGCCATTGGAAAAACTGGCGGCATTGGGGGATTCCGGTCTGTTGCCGCAGCTCAGGCCAGAGCTGGACAAGGTGCGGACAATGTTTGAGGGCTACGAGGACAGAAGCCTGAAAAACGGCTTGCGGGCCGCCGCCTGGTGCGCCGAGCACAACCTGATTCCGCAGGGCTTTACCATGCTGCAGGAAACCGTCATTTCGCTGGAAGTGGAAAGGTGGCGGGAGCAGTTGGACAAGCTGATGCCCGACAAGCTCGAACAGCGCAAGTTCATTTCCGGAGTGCTGGATTCCACAGCCACGAAAAAGGATCCAACGAGAAACTTCGAATACAGCGAGGCAGAAATGCGGCTGATCAGCGAACTGCAGGCAAACTGGTCAACATGCAGGGAATTTCTCGGCCATTACGACAGCATCACCAAATTCAGAAACCAGCTGAACCACGGGGGCACGGGCAACAACGACTTCCGGTCGGCCAATATGCGCGAAAAGCTTGAAACGCTGACCAGAGAGATGCTGGTCCACTATGGCATGGCGAAGAAAGGGACATAAATTTCCACTCCCCGGCAACCCCAAGGAGACATGTCCATGAACATCATCAACTCTTGCTTTGAGTTCACCGCATTTTATGCCACAGTAATTCAGTCCTCGGCAGATTTTGCCCTTTTCCCAGAAAGACTATCCGAAAAAGGAGCAGACAAAAGATGAAACAACAGACGGACGCCACAACCATCAAGGTCGCTTTGGCAGCCCTTTGCCACGACGTGGGCAAATTTTTACAGGAATACCTGCAGATTTCTCCGGAATATGAGCGCGAGAACGACAATTTCTCCCCGTCCGGTGACCGCCACGCCCTGTATACGGCCGCTTTCATCGGGCAGCAGCAGAAAGCCCTGCCTGCCGAAATGAACGCGGCACAGTGGGGAGAAGGCGAAGCCGCAGACACCTTCATCAATCTGGCCGCCGCCCATCACAATCCCGCAACCGCCCTGCAACAGATTGTGACCACGGCGGACTGCCTCAGCAACGGTCTGGACAGCGTGGAGTTCAAGGAAGGCAAGGAGATCCCCGAAGATAAATACCGGAAAACCCGCCTTCTCACCCTGTTTGAACAGCTCAACCCAAACAACGACGATCCCCCAGCCGCTCTGGACACGTTCAAATGGCGATATCCGCTCGCGCCGCTTTCCGCAACTGCAGTTTTTCCCGTCGCAGTCGATGCGGCGTCAGACTCGAAAAATGAGGAGGAGGAGTATCGCCGGCTCTGCAAGGCTTTCCTTGCGGACCTGGGCAAACTGAACAACCGGAATGATGTGCACTTGTGGATGCAGCATTTCGACTCGCTGCTTCATATTTATACGGCCCAGATTCCGACTGTTCGAACGGGTTTGACGATTCCGGATGTGTCACTTTATGATCACAGCCGCACCACCAGCGCTCTCGCCGCGGCGCTGTATCTGTATCACCGGGAAAACGGCACGCTAAACCAAACCGCCATTCAGGATGGTTCACCAGAAAAATTCCTGCTGATCAGCGGCGATTTCTACGGCATTCAGGACTTCATCTTCAACGCGGGTGACGACACGGGTACGGGACGCTCCAAGTTGTTGCGCGGCCGTTCATTCTATGTATCCCTGTTCTGTGAACTGGCCGCTGACTTGCTGTGCCGGGAAATCGGCCTGCCGCCCAACGCCGTGGTCCTGAACGCAGGCGGGAAATTCACCCTGCTGGCTCCGAACACGGATTCCGCCCGGGCCGCCATTGACCATGTGCGTCAGATCCTGAACCGGCATCTGTACGAGATCAGCTATGGACAAAGCAGTTTCGGGTTGATCTGCACCGTAGCCCGCCAGGATGAGTTGACTATTACCGATGACCGCTTCGCCGGACTTTGGGCCCGTCACAAGGAAGACATGGAAAAGGCCAAGGCCTGTAAACTGGACTTCACGACATATGGCGGCGTGGTAGACGGATATCTGGACAGCTTCAACAATGACCTAACCCCCTCCCTGTGTCCGCTCTGCGGAATCCGTCCTTCACAGCCACGGCCTCCGCACGCACCCGCCCGGGAAAACGAAAAGGACATATGCGGCCTGTGCCGCGATCATGTTGACTTGGGTACAAAACTGGTTAAACAGGAAAACCGGATACTTGTGCTTTTTGCCGGAAGTCCGGCAGACAAAGCCCTGCACGGTGAACTGGGGAATCCACTCCTGGGCAAGTATCAGCTCTGTTTCAGGACGGAAGAGCAACTGGCCCGAATGTCCTCCCTGCCGGAAGGGGTGGCACGCATCTGGAAAACTGGCATCAATGTGGATGGCAGCGTGTTTTCGACGCATACCAACCGTTTTTTGAATGGTTACGTGCCAGTGTACGATCAAACAGATCTTGCCGACATTCGGCTGGAGAAAAACCGCAGGGACGAAGATCTGGCCATGTTGAAAGAAGGCACCCAGAAAGGCTGGCCCAAAACCTTCCAGGATATCGCCCGTTCGGCCCTGGGCGTGGAGGAGGACGGCACACTGCAGGGCGTGCCCGCGCTGGGCGTGCTCAAGGCAGACGTGGATCAGCTGGGCCTGCTGATGGCCTGCGGCCTGCCGAAAAAGCAGGCCACCATTTCCCGCATGGCCGCGCTGAGCCGGCAGCTGGACAGCTTCTTTTCCGTCTTCCTGCCGAACTTCCTGCACAGGAAACCGCTCTTTCACAACGTGTACACGGTCTTTGCAGGCGGCGACGACCTCTTCCTTATTGGCCCCTGGAACCGCATGACCGAACTGGCACTGGCCCTGAACGAAAAATTCACAGACTTTACCTGCCACAATAGCGAGATCCATTTTTCGGCGGGCATTGTCGTAGCCAAGCCACAGATTCCCGTCAGCCGCCTGGCCGCTCAAGCGGAGGAAATCCTGGAACAGTCCAAGAACAAGGGGCGCAATCGTGTCACCGTGTTTGGCGAAACGGCGGAATGGCCAGATCTGGCAACCATCTTTGCCCACCGGCAAACACTGGACGACTGGCGGGAAAGGCTGTTGAGCCGCGCCCTGTTCTACCGGCTGAACAGCCTGGTCGGCATGGCGGCCAGGGAAAAACAGCTGAATCCGGATGAACACCCCGTTCACTACCGCGACATGCACTGCCTGCGCTGGAGAGCCCTTCTCCAGTATCAGCTGGCCCGCAACATCAACAAGGATGCAAACCGGGAAGCGGCGCTTGAGGAATTGCAGCAACTTCCCAAATGGCTGCACGAGTACGGCGGAGCCATGAAGATTCCGCTGTGGCATGTGCTGTACAACAACCGGACCTATGGGACATAAACAAGAAAGAAAAGGCAACAGGCAATCCACTGCAAACCAATGGAGAAAAATATGATCACTCTTTGGAAAAACCGGGAAGAAGGTATTGTGGAACCCAAGCTGTTTTCCGAAACGGCGGAGGAATGGGCTAAAAAGCTGAGCAAGGACTCAAAGGACAGCAAAGAAAAAATCAACAAGCAAAGCCAGCTGCGCCGTTTCTTCGACGAGGTGGTGCGTCTCAACGACATGGCCAAAAACCGGCAAAGCCCAGTGCCCATGGCCCTGGTGCTGCCTTCCCTGCACATGCTGATCGCCAAGGCCAGTTATGCCCAGGGCCGGGAGCTGGTTTCCCCCTCCTTCGTCGAACTGATATGCGGCAGCATCAAACAGATCCAGGACGATGGTAACGGCCGGAAAGATTTGCAGGTCTTTACCAACTTTTTTGAATCGCTCATGGCCTTTTATAAACTGCACGGTCCCAAAAACTGATGGCTGACACGTCACCCCATTTTTTTGAACGGAGTTCCCATGAAACTTGAAAATATTCAGGCAATCAACGGTACACTCACCCTGCTCAGCGGCCTGCACATCGGCGCGGGCGACACGGAAATGCGTATCGGCGGTACGGACAGCCCGGTAGCCGTTCATCCCCACACCGGCCTGCCCTACATTCCTGGTTCCTCCCTTAAGGGCAAAATCCGGGCCCTGCTGGAGCTGCGCAGCGGCCTTATGGCCCAGACCAAAGGCAGTCCCCTCAATGCGGGTATGTTGGACAAACTTCAAGGAGCGGAGCGCAAGGAAGCCCTGCGCATCCTGCAGCTGTTCGGAGCCAGCGGCGCGGACAACGAAGCCGCCGCGGAAGTTGGCCCAACCCGTGCATCCTTTGCCGACTGTTTTATCAACGAGGAATGTCGTCAGGAAATCGTCGAGAGCAATCTGCCCTTTACCGAGATCAAATCCGAAAACACCATCAACCGCATCAAGGGCGTGGCCGAACATCCCCGCTTCATCGAACGGGTGCCTGCCGGCATCATCTTCAACTTCTCCGTGAGCCTGAAAAAAATGGCGGGCGATGAAGACCTGCTAAGCCTTCTCCTGGAAGGCTTCCGCCTGCTGGGTCTGGACGCCCTGGGCGGCAGCGGCAGCCGGGGATACGGCCGGGTCAGATTTACCTTTGACGATCAGGAAATCCAGAAGCGTTTTGATACCATCCAGGCCCTTTAAACCGGAGGGGGGTTATGTTCAGTTTGTACGAAGTCATCATCAGGCCGGACTCCATGTTCGGCACACCACTGGCGGGCGACACCCTGTTCGGGCACCTCTGCTGGCAGTTCGCGCTGGACGAAAGCCTGCTCGCAACTCCCTTCGCCGACTGCGTGGCCCGCTATGCCCAATCCCCTTTTCTGGTGGTCTCTTCCGCCATTCCCCGAATCCGGTGGAACAACAGGGACGGTTACGCCCTGCCCTGCCCGGATCTGACCCTCTTTGCCGATGCCGACAAAGCCCTGCCCCTGCGCGAAAAGCTGAAAAACCGGAAAACCATGAAAAAAAACAAGTGGTTTTTTGTGGGTAACGATTTACGCCCCGTTTTTGACGCAAAGGCCCTGCTGAACGGAGATCAAATTGCATCGGTCATACTACAAACGCTGGACAGCAAAGCTCATACCCAAACGGACAGCACTGCCTTTACCATGGAAATGGAGCGCAGCCACAACAGCATCAACCGTTTGACCGGAACCACGGGAGAAGGCGCCTTCGCGCCTTACAACACGGAGGTCTTTTCCTTTTTGCCCGGAACCACGCTGGCGGTTTTCACGCTGGCCGACGCAGGATTGTGCCCGCTGGAAAACCTGCGCACTGCCTTTGCCCGGGTGGGCCTGTGCGGCTACGGCCGAGACGCCAGTACCGGCTTGGGCCGTTTTGCCGTGCTGGACGTGGTACCGCGCGCATTCCCTGATTCCACGCAAGCCAACGCCTGGTACACCCTGGCTCCCTGCGTGCCGCCCCAAACGCCGCCCGCGCGTCAAATCTGGGGCAAACCGCTCACCCGTTTCGGCAGGCACGGCGGCTCGCCGGAAGAACGGCCCTTCAAGTCTCCGGTCATCATGGCTGAAGCGGGCGCTGTTTTCCGGCTGGATACTCCCCCGGGAAACAACGTATTTGGCCGCGGACTCACCGGCGTTTCAAAAGCCCGGCCAGAAACCATCGTTCAGGGCTATGCGCCGGTTTTGCCCTGCACCGTGAAGGAGGCGTAAATGCAAGCCCAAACCCTGTTTCTCCATTTGAAGGTGTTGTCGCCTCTGCACATCGGCTGCGGCGAAGTTTATGAGCCGACTTCTTTTGTGGTGCAGCGTGAGCAAAAGCGGATCGTTAGCTTCAATCCCATGGATTTTCTGGCCAGTCTCTCCGAAGAGGAACGTCGGAATTTTGCGCAGATCTGCAAAGAAGGCACGGTTTCATCCCTGCAAAAAATCTACAGGTTCATTGACAAATACGGCCAGAAAATGCCAGGCATGCCTGTGGACGTTGGCGACGCCTTTCTCCAGCATCATCAGGAGGTGCTGGCCAAACCCGCCGATCGCTTCAAGAAAGAACTGAACAGCTTCCTTCTGGCTCGCACCGCCTTCAACCCGGTAGACGGCAACGTGTACATACCCGGCAGCGCCCTCAAGGGCAGCATCCGTACCGCTGTGCTGAATCAGCGCAATAAAAACGCCCGCATACCACATCAGCAAAAAGCTTCGGAACTCGAAAAGCAGCTCGTGGGCGGTTCGTTTGACAAAGATCCCTTTTCCCTGCTCAAAGTATCGGATTTCTACCCCGTCAGCGAGGTAAGGCGACGCGTGGTCTATGCTCTCGACAAGAAAAAGCGCCCCACCGACAAAGAGGCATCCGCTGTGTACCAAATGGTGGAAGTTATTGAACCAGGAGCGGTTTTTGCCGGGACGGTCAGCCTTCTATCACCGGAAAAGGGATCGGCAATTCTCCTTCCCCTGAAACTGGAGGAAGTACAAAACGCGCTGAGGCATTTTTATGCCAAAGAATTTGCCCGGGAACTGGAAGAAACCAGTGCCATTTCAGGCAGGGCATATCCCAAACCGGAGCCTGGCACCTGCATGCTGCGCATGGGCCGCCATTCCGGCGCCGAAAGCGTCACCATTGAAGGCCATCGGGAAATCACCATCAGGCAGGGGCAGAAAAACCCGGCAAAAATATTGAATCACGCAACTACTGTCTGGTTCGCCGCGGAAAATAAAAAAACCGAAAGCGGCCTGCGGCCCTTCGGATGGCTGGAATGCACGGAAGCAGGTCCGGAAGAACGGGCACAGGATGAAGCCTTCGTCCGCGCCCGGGAGGAAACCGTCCGCGAAGAACGGCGCATCGCCCGCGAACGCATCAGTGCCCAAATGCGCGCGTTGAAGGAGTCGGAACAACGGCAGGCAGAAGCGGAGGCAAAACGGAAACAACTGGAAGAAGAAGCCAGGCAATACCCCTGGAAACCCTGGCTGCGCGGCCTGGACAGCGTAACCGACTGGGGTACGATCTGCCAAAAGATCCTGGATAACCCCGATGCCGCGCAATGGCGGCAGGAAGCGGGTGTGGCCGAAGAGGCCAAGGCTGTCTTCGAGCGCGTGCGGAACAAATTCCTCAGCAAGTGGACGGAAGAGCGCGACCAGAAGTGCGGCGCGTGGCTGGAACCGGCCGGCATTTCCTGGGAAAGCGCCGCCGGCCCGAAAAAGGCCGTTCCGGAAGCCTCATGTTCCGAACTGGAAGAACGCATCCGCGGGTTCAAAGATTACGGGCAGTATAAAGCGCAAAACATCAACATAGACACGCTCACCCTTCCGGAAGCCCAGGCCCTGCAAATCCGCTTCAAGGAATGGGGCATCGACACGGCCAAAAACGATGAAAAGAGAAAGCTGTGGAAAGCCCTGCTGAACCACCTCAAAAAGCTCAAGAAATGAGAGAGCATTCCCTGACCGTGACGCCCGGGAGCCCCCGGACGTCACGGTCATCTTGAAACAGCATCCGCCCCCCATCTTGAAGGAACGCCATGAACATCCTCGTCTCGACCCTGGGCCTCACCTCCGAAATCATCGAAGAGACCATTGGTTTCTTCAATTTCGCCGCCAGGGATTTCTATGCCGGAAGTCCGGTTCTGCCACAGATTCGCGAGGCGAGGCGGAGCATTGAGCCGGTGGATGAACTTTGGCTGGTGGCGACCGACCAACGGCATGAAACCCGGGGGGGGCGGATCATGCTTTCCGCGCGGGAGAAATTCGACGCCATCAGGCGGGATTGCGTTCCCTACGGCGCGGTCATCCGCCTCTTCCTGCTTAAGGACGTGCCAGACATCACCAGCCGGAAGGATGCGGACGCCTTTCACGACCTGGCCCTGCGGGTGATCGCGACGGCCAGGAACCGCGTGGAAAGCAATGGACCGGGCGGCAGGCTTTACCTTTCCCTGGCCTGCGGCCGCAAGACCATGAGCGCCGCCATACAGGAGGCCGCCTACTGTTTTGGCTGCGACCAGCTTCTGCACATTCTGGGGGACAACCCCGGCGAGGCGCTGCCGGTTCTTCTGGGGCCGGTCGCCGCCAATCCGGCCCTGCGGGATCTGCAGCAGAAAGTCCAGGACTTTCCGGAAGAAAAAATCACGTCATCCGCTCCAGGCACCACATATTTCAACGAAATTCAGGAACAGAAAAAACGTTCCCAGCATTTCTTCACTTCATACTACCTGAAGGAAGAAGAAAACCGCGCCAACTTCCCCATCCTCTACACCCTGCGTCCCGAAAAAATGGAAGCGCTGAAAACAGAACACATCGGCGTTGATCCGGCCCGGCGGGAAACGGAAATGGAATGGCTGAAACGCCTGCCCAAGGCGGATCTGCACTGCCATCTGGGCGGAGTGCTTTCGCCTGGAGAGATGATAGAGGCTGCCCGTTGTTACGAGCAGCAACTTGCAGAGGGATCCCGCCGCAGTCCGGATTTCGCCGCCTGGCGAAACGCTTTGCAAAGCCCGCTCCCAGCGCCGCCCACAGGCTGGAAAAAGTGGCTCAACGACCAGGCACAACGTCTGCGCGTTCCTAAAAACCTGATTACGGCGGCCCTGCTGCTGGCCTACCAGGATAATCCCGACGAACTGGAACACGTCATCCATGGGCCCTATCTGGAAGAAAAAGCCTTTTGCGGCATCGGCCTGCCAGCCTATGAAGCCCTGGGGGACCTGCAGGGATCCGCGCTTTTAAGCAACGAGGAAGCATTGCGGAAGACCCTGCGGCTCCTGCTGCGCCGCTGCAAGGCGGAAAACCTGTTCTATCTGGAACTGCGCTGCTCACCGCTGAACTACGCCTCTGAAACCTTCCCGGCGGAAAAGGTGCTGCGCTGCATCCTTGCGGAACTGGAGCGGGAAAAGGACTCGCTGGATTCCTCCCTTCTGCTGATCGCCACGCGGCACGGCGAAAAGGAAGATATCAAACGCCGCATTGCGGCAAGCCGGCAGCTCGTGCGCGACATGCAGAAAGATCCGCTTTTTGGCGACCGTTTCCGCGGCTTCGACCTGGCGGGCGACGAAGGAGAGATTTCTCCCGAAGAGATGCGCCCCTCCTTTCTCGAAATCATGGAGGACTGCCGCAACATCACCATCCACGCAGGCGAAACCGCCCCCGCCGAAAGCGTATGGGAGGCAGTCTACCACCTGAACGCGGAACGCATCGGCCATGGCCTGACCCTGCGTGAACGGACCGATCTGATGGACAAATTTCTGGAACGCGGCATTGGCATCGAGATGTGTCCTTCCAGCAACTTCCAGATTGTTGGTTTCCAGGACAACTACCTGCCCGGAACTGCAAGGCTCCAGGAATATCCGCTGAAACAGTATCTGAACCGGGAACTGAAGGTCAGCGTCAACACTGATGATCCCGGCATTTCCCGCACCAC
>JAEEGL011980019.1_pt1 | contig 11465 bp, 6 predicted proteins | sample 9134231 | NCBI WGS metagenome assembly JAEEGL01 (sample SAMN16246548, study PRJNA631951) | gut metagenome | biome: gut microbiome; feature: rumen; material: fiber-attached | host: Bos | place: Iran: Karaj | collected 2018-10
GAAGAAGTCAAGCCGCATCGAGGTCGATTTCATGCCGCTCGACGCCCAGAGCAAGTGCTACTTCGGCGTTTACGGCAGCGGGGCGGACTCCTACACCTACTGGTGCGCGCCGCCCTACGTCCGCTTCATGATGATGAACGGAAATGTCAACTCGCCGTATCGCTTCAGCCCAAGGAGCATACGGCACACGGGCGTGATCGATTTCAAGAACAAAGAGGAATACGTCAAACTCGGCGGTCGCAAGGTTGGGGTGTTTACGGCCGACATGTCCTCGAAGAGCATCGCCGCCGACTGGGAATGCCCGTATCCGATGGGCGTATGCGGTTCTATGAAGACGGCGGACACCATCAGCACCCAGCCCGGCCCTGCCGCAATGCGTGTCTATGCCGTGCGCATCTACGAGGACGACGCGCTCGTCCATCTCTTCGTGCCCTATTCCGGCACGGACGGCGTGGGTCTCGTCGATCTGCTGACCGGTGCCAAGGCATTCAAGCACGATGCGTCCGTCGCCGATCCCGTCTATGTCGCCGGGCCGCTCGCGATCACGGCCTCCGAAGTCGCCGCCATCTCCGCGCCGAATCCCGCCAGCTTTACACTCGGCAAGAACGCGGTCAAGACCGCAGTCGCCACGGCAGCGGGTGCCACGTCCTACCGCTGGACGCGCAACGGCGTGGCAATTGGCGAAACAATCGACGGCAATCTTGGCATCGGCTGGCGCCGCCCCTACGGCACCGACATCTTCACCGTGACGCCCGTCTACACCACAATCGAAGGCGAGGTCGTAGGCCTGACTGCCTCATTCACCGTGAACAACAACCAGCCTGCGACCATATTCGTAATGCGGTAGGGACGGCCACACGAGCCGTCCGCCACGACGAATGCATGGCCTTCATGCTGACAGAGCCATGTTTCGAGGAGCAGGAAAAAGATGATGCTTACCGATGAGTAAGTGTTCCAAATTGAATCCATCAGCAAAGAGACCAAGCAATGTCCTTGAAGATCTGGATAGGAAGCGAATACGACAATTCCCACGAAAACGCGATGGCGGGCGAGGCTATCGCCAAGTTGACAGAGGCATATGCGGGCCTGGACGAGGAATGCAACGTGCTCGTCAACTTCCGGATTCCAGGCGATCCCCCGAGACAACCGGATGAGAAGCCGTACACATCTGGGATTGACTTTGCAGTCCTCAAGCCCAAGAACCTGTTTATAATTGACCTCAAAAACTACAATGGTGCCGTTGAGTACGGCGATGCGGGACCGTGGATATGCCATGCCCGGGAAGGCGATGTCGAAATCCATGGCGGTCGGGAAGGTCGCACGCCATACAACCAGTTGTGCGACTATCGGCGGCAAATGATTGCGCTCCTGACTTTAAACCAGTCACAGTACTTCAATCTGCGCGGGCACGTCCGCCCATTTGATTTCAGGCGTTTTGTTTCGGGAATGGTGCTCTTCCCTGGGGGAGAAACAGCTGGCGACACAGGGCACTTTGAGACCGAATGCGGAAGATGGCTGTCCGTAAACCGCATGCACACTTTCGTTGAAACAATCTGCGGGCGGTGCGGCGGGCGCGATGCGGTTCTTGATGGCTTTGAAATGTCAAAGCTTATTACTCATGTTTTCAAGTTGTCTCTGGCGCACATGGTCGGCGACGTGCCGAAACTCGGGGCGCCTGCGGTGCAAAATCCGACGACGCCGGTGGTGAAGGTGGTCACAGTCGAACGTCCGGTGGAGGTCCGCGTTGAAGTCCCGAAAATCGTCCGCGACGAATATGGCGCGATCTTAATGGCGTACGACAACGATGACCCAAATACAAAGAAAATCGCGGACATGAGCGACATATTCCGCAGGCTTGTGGCGCGCGAGCGGAAGCGCAAGTTCAAGGAGACGCAGGTCCGTTCGCTCGGAACGGCTGCGGAGCTTCTTCTGAAGGACGACGCCGATCTGACGCGTTGCGCCACGCGTCTTTTCCGATTGAGTGCGGCGGTCCGCGCGAACGTGGAGTTTGTCGTGTCGGAAGCCGATGTGAATGAGACCTTCAAGACGCTTTGCCGCGTTGCGGAGAAGTTCTGCGGCGAACCAATGCCGAAAGAGATTCGTGAGAGATGCGATGCGATTTCATATAGAACGGCAATGGCGGCGCCTCGCCCGACCCAAGACCGCCTGAAGGCCTTTTTCCTGGAAGTCAAGAAAGTTGATTTGGAAAAACGCGTTTTCACGGGAATCGTACGGGACGACGAGGCGCGAACGGAAATTGACGTTAGACTCCCGGATTTCCCACTAGAGGTCGGCATGGTGGTTTGCGCCGTTACCCCGACGCGGGACGGAGATGCATGGAAGGCGTCCGAAATTGTCCTTGAACCGGACTATCTCCTTTCGCCGCAGTCAATCGGAAAGGTTTCTGTCTATGCCAGGCGCAACCGGCATTTCCGGCTTCGGCCCGGCATGTATTTCTGGCTAGATTCAATCAGGGACGATCCAGATGTCAAATATCGTGTTCCGGGAAACGACGGCATCAACATGGGAGGGCACATCCTTTTGGGAAACTTTGCCAATGCATGCCTGGCTGAGCGATGTGCCGGAGGCAATCGGACCGAACGCAATCTCGTCATTGATTTCTGCCGGGGAAACGCCGTTGACTTCACTGACGCAAATGTGGCGAGCGAGTGGTTTCGGCAGTGCGAGCACGAGGAGTCCAATATCACGCATGTGCTGAACGAGACGCTTCCCCATGAACATGGAATTCAAAACCGCGACTGGCAAATAGAGGCGCCGCTTTATTCGCCGCAATACGGCCTTTCCGCCCGTGCCGACGCACTGTCGTATGCGGCTGACCATGCTTCCGCGGTGGTATTCGAACTCAAATCCGGGAAATGGGAGAGTTTCCGCGGTGATCGCCCCAAGGAAGAGCATGTCTGCCAACCTTCGTTTTATGGCGACATCCTCGGTTTTAGCGCAGGGTTGGCGCGTGAATCGGTTTTGCCGTTCCTGTACTACGGAAAAACGATTGATGGCACTCAATATTCACCCGAAAGAAACGGGCAGCTCTTCCTACGTCCCGGTGTGCGAAATCTTTCCGTCGGGCAACTGGTTCGACATTTCACATCAGTTCGCAATGCGATAATGATAATTGACCGAATGGCTCGTTTAGGAAAGTTGCGAAACGTTGTGGATGGTCTTCTTGTGGAAAAATTCCGCAATCCCGACTGGGATTTGCATGGAACAATGTGGCTCAACTACAAGAAGCCCGACATCGAGTCGCTACTCGCGCCATTCCTGCATGCCACCGAGCTTGAGAAGCGGTATTTCTACCGCATGCTCCAGTTTGTGGCCGAGGAAAGCTTCGTGGCGCGTATCGGCGATACGGGCGCGGAAATCGGTCGCGGGAGCATCTCCATGTCCTGGCGTCTGCCGGTAAAGAAGCGGCAGGAAACGGGCATGAGGCTTTCCGACCTTGCGCGGAAGCCGCATCCCGACGACGAAGACTCGTTGCACCGCATCGTCCGCCTGACATTTGACACGACGCGCAATCGCTGCAACTTCGGGTGTTCAATTCGGCAGGGTGATGGCGTCGGGCTGTATGCCGACGGCCCTGACGCCAACTTGACGAACAACGTCGTCTTTGGCGCCTCTGTGGAAAAGTTGGAGGCTGGAACGATCACGCTGGAGTTGGACAATCCCCAGCCCGCAGCCTTGTTTAACTTCGGCCAGGGCGCACGCTTCGCCGTCGAGGCCGCGCCCATGAACGGCATGGGGGACTACAAGGCGCTTTGGCATTTTCTCACCGGAGACAAACGGAGGAGGGCCCTTGTGCTGAACGAGGCGCGCCCGGAGGTGGATTCCGGAGCGGCATTGCCCGTGCCCCTGGAAGAGATGGAACGGCGGTATTCCGGCGTCTCGTCATGGCTCGGAGAGGCGTGGCGCGCCAAGGACTGGTTCCTCCTCTGGGGACCTCCGGGAACGGGCAAGACCTCGCATGCCATGCGGGCCATTGTGGATGAGGAGATGGCCGTTCCCGGACGGAGAGTGCTTCTTCTGGCCTACACCTACAAGGCCACGGACAAGATATGCGAAATGCTGGAGGCGCGAATCGGCTGCGGCAATGGAGAGCCGTACTTGAGGATAGGGAACGTCCAGAAGTGCGATCCCGCGTTCCGGGCGAGGATTCCGGAGGAAATGCACCTTGCCAACCGCGATGCGGTCAGGAAAACACTGCATGAAACGCGCATCATCGTGAGTACTGTCTCCACGCTTGTGCCGAGACATGCGATATGCGGTCTTTTGAAGCATTTCGACATCGCCATTGTCGACGAGGCGTCGCAACTTCTCGATTCGCACGTCCTGCCGCTCTTCTGCTCAAAGCGCCAGGACAATCAAGTCGGTCCGCTTGTTGACAAGTTCATCTTCATCGGGGATGACAAGCAGCTTCCGGCGGTTGTCCAGCAATCCGAGATTACTTCGCGCATTGAGGACCAGGAGCTGGTTCGGCACGGATTCCATGACTGCCGGGAATCGTTCTTCTCGCGGTTGAAACGGATCGCCGGAGAAGACAGGAACCTCTGCGGCATGCTCGACACGCAGTTCCGCATGCATCCGATGATAGCCGATTTCTGCAACAAGTTCTTCTACGAAGAGAAACTGAGGAACGGCGATTCGCCGCGGCAGTTGGCGGGACTCCCCGCGATCCGCGACGGTGCGACGCCTTTTGAGCGCTATGTCCTTGGCACGCGATTTGGCTTCTTCCCGGTTGAGGAAGGACGAAAGGGCGGCGGAAAGACGAGTGAAGCCGAAGCCGAACTGTGCGCGGACATCGTCAAGACCCTTTTGTCGGGTGAGAACCGTCCGAACACGAACGATCCTGACGGTCCTCCCATGCGATACGCGCCCAAGGACATCGGCATCGTCGTGCCCTTCCGCAACCAGATAGCCTGTGTGCGCAAGTGGATTGCGGAAAAACTTGGATCCGAAGCCGATGCGGCGATTGTGGTTGACACCGTTGAACGATATCAGGGCGGGGAGCGTCCAGTCATTGTCTTCTCGACGGTCATTACGTCGGCGGGGCAGGCAGATTGGATCTCCGCAAAACGATACGACGACGATGACGACGGCTACGAATCGGATGCCGAGATAGACCGAAAGCTTAATGTGGCCATCACGCGATCCCAGGAGCGTTTCTACCTTGTCGGCTGTGAGCGGGTGCTCAACAACCTTAGGGCCTATGGCGACCTCCTCCGCTGGATTACCGACCATTCCGGCTTCTGTGAGAATCAGGCTGAAGAGCTGTTTTGAAATTCAGGCATGTCTCACTTCCGCGAACTAGACCAATACACATTCAAACAGTAACGGAGTACGCGTGGTTGGGCGACATCGAGAAGGCAGACCTCCCTACCGCAGGCCGGGATGTAGCCTAGCGTCACGGACGAGAATCTGTTTTTCCTTCTTGTCGCGGCATTCGTTTTCGGCAAGCTCGCCAACGACGTCCCAGCGTCCGCCACCGCCGAAGAGCGGGGCATACTCCGCCGCGCCGAACCATACGCCGCCGAGGTCAAGGCCGTCTTCGCGCAGGAGGCGAAGGCGCAGGTGCGTCTTTTCCTTGCCAATCACGTCCGCCTTGATCTCGACGTCCTCCAACATCCAGCAGGGCTTTTCATTGCCGTTGCCGCAGGGTTCAAGACGCGCGAGAGCACCCATGAGGGCATCGTCTAGGTCATCTGCGGCCAAAACGCCGTCGACAACCAGTTCGGGACGGATGCGCGTCGCGCCGGACTGGCGGACGCACTCGGCGGAAAAAGCCGTGCGGAAGGCGGCCAGGTTCTCCTCGCGCAGCGAGAGGCCGGCTGCGCTTGCGTGGCCGCCGAAGCGCGTGAGCAACGAAGAACAAGCGGAAAGCGCATCGTAGAGGTTGTAGTATTTCTCTGGCGCGCGGGCGGAGCCATGGCACTCGCCTTCGTCATCGATTGTGATTACAACGGAAGGACGAGCGAAACGTTCCGTGATCCTGCCTGCCGCAAGGCCGACAATTCCGGGATGCCATCCCTTGCCAGCAATCACCACGGCCCCGTCCTTTTCCTCGTCGAAGACTGATGCGTCAGCCAACTTTTCGTCGATTTCCTTGAGGACGAGCTGTTCCGTGTTCTTGCGGGTGGTGTTAAGCGTGGAGAGGCGTAATGCCTGCGCGTTGGCGTCGTCATCGTCTCCGGTGAGAAGGAGACGTAGCGCCGGTTCGGCGGTCTCCATACGACCGGAGGCGTTGATGAGCGGGCCGAGAACGTAACCGAGGTGGTATGCGGTGATTTGCAATGGCGCCGTTTTGAAGGCCCGGCGGATCAGCGCCTTAAGGCCTGTGCCAGGACGGCGATTGAGAACGACGAGACCCTCGCGGACATAGACGCGGTTTTCGCCAACGAGCGGGACGACGTCCGCGACGGTCGCTATGGCGAGCGCCCCCATCCACTGGTGCAGCACGGCGCGTCCCGTCCTGTCGGGCTGCGGGTAGCGCATGGCGATGACGCCGCAGGCGATTTTGTAGGCGAGGCCCGCGCCGCAGAGTTTGCAGCAGCAGGGGGGCATGGTCGGGTCAAAGGTCGAGATGACGGTGCAAGCCTCCGGAAGCGGCGAGCCAGGTGTGTGGTGGTCGGAGACGATTACGCGGTATCCGGCATCGAGAAAGCGCTGAAGCGAGTCGCCGGCGCCCATGCCGCAGTCGACCGTGACGAGCAGTCGGCAGGGGGCGTCGGGACGCGCCGCCTGCGCCGCGTCAAGGCAGCGCGCGACGGCCTCGTCCGTGAGGCCGTAGCCTTCGGCGCGCTCGGGGATGAACGGCAGGACGTCCGCGCCGATGAAGCGCAGCAGCGAGGTGAGAAGCGCGGTGGCGGTGACGCCGTCGCAGTCAAAGTCCCCGAAAATCACAATCTGCCCATGCGCCTCGACCGTTTCGAGAATCATCCGCGAAGCCTCGCTCACGCCCGGAACCTCCTCCGGTCTCGCAAGCGTGGAGAGGGGGGCGTCGAGAAAGGACGCGACGGAGACGGGGTCGGAGACGTTGGCCAGGCCGCGCTGCCGAAGCAAACGCGCCACCGGCAGGGGAACGCCTGATGTAGGGAAAATGCCAGCGGAGACGTCGCCATCCGTGGCGACACGCCAGTTGTAGAGCGGAAGTTTCATCGGTTCTGTTGCCATGCTTCACCTTTTGAGAAATACTATAGCAGAAAGCGCAAATGTCCGCAAGGCCCCGTTTTTTGCTATAATCTTTTCATTCGTTTAACTAAGGAAAACCACCATGAAGGCACTTGTCACAGGCATCACCGGTCAGGACGGATCGTATCTGGCCAAACACCTCCTGGATCTCGGCTACGAAGTCTACGGGCTCATGCCCCGCCGCTCTACCCCCACCACCTGGCGCCTTGAATTCCTCGGCATCCTCGACCGCGTCAAGCTCATCGAGGGCGACCTCGCCGACATGGCCGCCTGCGTCGGCGCCATTCTGGAAGCCAAGCCCGACGAGGTCTACAACCTCGGCGCGCAGAGCTTCGTCGCGACCAGTTGGAAGCAACCACTCCTCACCGCGCATGCGACGGGCCTCGGCGCCCTCAACATGCTCGAGGCGATCCGCAAGGTCAAGCCCGACACGAAGTTCTACCAGGCCTCCACCTCCGAAATGTTCGGCGGCATGAAGGAGCACCCCATCCAGGACGAGGAAACGCCCTTCCACCCCCGCAGCCCCTACGGCTGCGCCAAGCTCTTCGCCCACTGGTCGACAATCAACTACCGCGAAAGCTTCGGCATCTTCGGCTGCTGCGGCATCCTCTTCAACCACGAGTCGCCCCTCCGCGGCATCGAGTTCGTCACGCGCAAGGTCACGGACGCCGTCGCCCGCATCAAGCTCGGCAAGCAGAAGGACCTCCACCTCGGCAACATCGACGCCAAGCGCGACTGGGGCTTCGCGGGCGACTATGTCAAGGCCATGCACCTCATGCTCCAGCAGGACAAGCCGGACTGCTACGTCGTCGCCACGGGCGTCACGACGACCGTCCGCGACATGTGCCGGATCGCCTTCGCCCACGTCGGGCTCAACTATGAGGACTACGTCGTCATCGACCCGGCGTTCTACCGCCCGGCCGAAGTCGAAGTCCTTCTCGGCAACCCCGCCAAGGCCGAACGCATCCTCGGCTGGAAGGCCGAAACGCCCCTTGAGGACCTCATGGCGATGATGGTCGACGCCGACCTCAAGCGCGTCAAGGAAGGCAGGTAGGCGCCGTGCGCGTCCTCGTCACCGGAGCGACGGGCTTTGTCGCCGGCCACCTGGTGCCGGAACTTGTGGCCGGCGGTCATGAGGTTTTCACGACATGTCTGATGCCGCAGGCGCCGGCCTTGCCGCGCTATGCGCCGTGCGACATCTGCGATGTGAAGGCCTTCGACGCCCTCGTCGCGGACATCCGCCCCGAAGCCTGCATCCATCTGGCGGGCGTTACCTTCATCCCCGATGCGGCAAAGGATCCCGGACGACTCTATGCCGTCAACATCGGCGGCACACTCAACGTCTTCGACGCCCTCGCCACGCACGCCCCGGGCGCACGCGTCCTCTTCGTCTCCACGGCCCAAGTCTACGGCTGCACCTTCAGCCCGGACGACGCCCCCGTGACCGAGGCCGCGCCGCTCTACCCGCTCTCGCCCTACGCCATCTCCAAGGTCGCCGGCGAGGCAGCCGCCCGCGCCTATGGCGAATACCGCGGACTAAACGTCTTCATCGCTCGCCCCTCGAACCACACGGGACCGGGGCAGACGACGAAATTCGTCGTCCCCTCCTTCGTCGAGCAGGCCAAGGCGATCCGACGCGGCGAACGAAAGGCCTTCGTGGCCGGAAACCTCGCAAGCGGGCGCGACTTCTCCGATGTCCGCGACATCGTGGCGGCCTACCGGATCATCCTCGAAAAGGGGACTCCCGGCGAAACCTACAACGTCAGCGCCGCCCCGCGCGTGACGATCGCAACGCTCTTCGACGAAATCAGGCGCGCCGCCGGTGTCGACGCCCCGGTCGAAACGAATCCGGACTTCTTCCGTCCGACCGATTTCGCACGACTCCTCGACACCTCGAAGCTCCGCGCCCTCGGCTGGCGTCCGTCGCACACCCTCGCCGACACGCTCCGCGACATGCTCAACGCCTGATTCCAGGCGCAAAATCAGAATCCACGGAAGTGGAACGGGAAGCGCGGAGACAAGATCTCCAGTCCGGCGGCGTCGGCAAGGACGTAGGCCTCTCTGAGCGAGGCGGCGATGAGGTCGGGGGAATGGGCGTCGGTGTTGACAATCACCCGCGCCCCCTCTGCGGCCGCAATCTGCCAGAAGGGCAGCCACGGATACTGCGGCCTTGATGTGCCGTCGGCGTCCGTCACCCACGGTTTCCGAAAGCCCGAGGTGTTGATTTCGAGGGGCAGTCCGGCATCGCGCGCGGCCTGGACGATGTCGCGCGCAGCAGCGGCGCACTCAGGCGTCCACGCAGTGCAGAAGCACCCCATGAGATCGGGGTGGGCGAGATAGTCGAAGAGCCCCGTGCCGATGGCTTCAACGACGTAACGGGCGTAGCCACGCAGCCACGCCTTCTCGTCGATCGTCGGGGAGCGCAGAAAGGAGTTGTACCAGTGGTCGCTCCCCTCCTCCATCGTGAACGAATGCGGCGCAAGGGCGATGAAGTCGAGGGAGAAGCGTTCCCGCAAATCACCGGCGAACCAGTCGCGGCCAAAGGTCGGCACCCATTCGCACTCAAGGCCCCGGAAGAGGCGAATGTCGGGGTATTCGGCCCCGGCGCGGTCGATGGCGGCGATGTAGTCCGGCATTTGGGCGTAGTCCATGCGGACGCCGGCCCAACGTCCGTCCCTGGTCGGGGTATGGTCGGAGATGCCGAGCGTCGTCAGACCGGCGCGGCGGGCGGCGGCGCAGTAGTCGGAGACATCACCTGCCGCGTGCTTGCAGCGGAACGTGTGGCTGTGCCAGTTGGCGAGAAAGGGGGGATGTTTCATTGATGTACCGCAGGGGGCGGAACGGTCCCGAGCGCCTCAAGGAGAAGTCGGGTGACGGAAAAGGAACGGTCGGCCATCGTCTCCCAAAAGTTTTCGTAGCCGACGTAGTGGTCCTTGGCGCCGGGCACGTCGCTGACGATGCGGAACGACAGGAAGGGGACGCCGAAGATGTGGCAGGTCTGGGCGATGGCGCCCGACTCCATGTCGACTGCCAGCGCCTCCGGGAAGGCGGCCTTGATCGCGGCGAGGTCATGGCCATCCGAGATGAAGCGGTCGCCGCTCGCGATGAGACCGGCATGGATGCGCACGGGCGAGGCGAGGCCGCAGGCGGCGGCAAGCAGGCTGCCGTCGCACGCGAAGCGCGGCGGCAACCCCTGCACCTGGCCGCGGACGTTGCCGGGGCCGCAGTCGACATCGTGGTAGACGACCTCGCGCCCCGCAACGACATCCATGACGGCGAGGGACGGATTAAGGCCGCCCGCCACACCCGTGCTCACGATGCAGTCGGGCTGGAAGGCGCGAATGAGAGCGGCCGCGCCGAGCGCGGCGTTGACCTTGCCGATACCGCTCGCCATCAGCGCGACTTCGCCGTTCCCCACGGCGCCCGCAGTGACGGCAAAGGGTCCCGCAGCGGATTCAGAGGAATGCACGAGCAGTCCGGCAACCTGCCGGAATTCCCTTGTCATTGCGGTAATGACGCCAATTTTCATTTAAATCGTCCTCTGGGGCGACTCACAGGCCGGAAAACGGATTGGAGCCGAATCCCGATGGTCCGCTCCGCCAGACCTGGCCGCCTTCGCGGTCGACCTCGCGGTTGAATCCGCCGCGTCCGTAGCCGCCGGGGCCGCGGTCGCCACGCGGAGGACGAGGCCCAATCTGCGGGTTGGAGCGCGCGGAAAGCGAGATGCGCTTGCGGGCGACGTCGACTTCGAGGACCGTCACCTTGAGCTTCTGGCCGACCTTGACGACCTCTGCGGGGTCGCGGACAAATCGGTCGGAAAGTTGCGAGACGTGGACGAGTCCGTCCTGGTGGACGCCGATGTCGACGAACGCGCCAAAGGCGGCGACGTTGGTGACGACGCCCTCGATCTGCATGCCCGGCTTCACGTCCTCGATTGTGAGGACGTCGTCCAGGAATTTCGGCATCTCGAAGGACGCGCGCGGGTCGCGGCCAGGCTTCTTGAGTTCGGCGAGGATGTCCTTGAGCGTGAGTTCGCCGACGTCGGCAGAGACGTAGTCGCGCAGGTGGATGCCGTCGACGAGCTGGGCGTTTCCGATCATGGCGCGGAGGTCGACGCCCATATCCTTCGCCATCTTCTCGACGAGGGCGTAGCGTTCGGGATGGACGGCCGAGGCGTCGAGCGGGTTCTCGGCGCCGCGGATACGGAGGAAGCCGGCCGCCTGCTCGAAGGTTTTCGGGCCAAGCGTCGGCACGTTGAGAAGCTC
>JAEEGL012522157.1_pt1 | contig 11465 bp, 11 predicted proteins | sample 9134231 | NCBI WGS metagenome assembly JAEEGL01 (sample SAMN16246548, study PRJNA631951) | gut metagenome | biome: gut microbiome; feature: rumen; material: fiber-attached | host: Bos | place: Iran: Karaj | collected 2018-10
GAGTGTCTTGTTCATAGCGTCCCAGACTCCTTTTGCGTGCAAGTTCCAGATGTAGATGTAATAACTGATGACCTGCCCCAGCATTATGGCAAAATCCTGCCGCAGCCAGCCGTAAATGAAGAACAGCGTGGATGCTATCAGACTCAGCATCCAGTAGATGGTGGGGGAGGTGGCCCGCTTGGCTTTCTCCGAGATAATCCACTGGACAATCATCCGGGCCGAAAATAGGCCCTGGGCCAGAATACCGAGCGTGTAAATCAGCCAGTTGCTGTTCATAACAGTAGGCGAAGATACGGCAAAAAAAAGAATCGGTCAAACGCGTTGACCGATTCTTATGCCTTGAATAAGGTTATTGTCCAAAATTATTTGGCAGCCTCTACAGATGCTTTACGGAAGTCCTTCATAAGTTTGCTGATGTTGAGAGCGGCTTTGCGGGCGCGGGTACCTGCAGCTTTGTTGCCTTTCTCTACCTGGGCGGCAGCGTTCTTCTGGAACAATTCGATTTCAGCATTGATCTGTTCAACGAGTTTTTTCATAATAATGAGTAGTTATTTGGTTAATAATTAGATGTTTGTTTTTATTTTTCGTGAAGTTATACCAATTTTCCAAAAAAACAAAATAAATTTATAAAAAGTGGGGTTTTACGACATATCTGCCCCAATTTTCATTGGAATCTTCTTCACTTTTGAATATGACAGGTTTTCCGTTTGCGGATTTCGTCGATTGCCTGGTCTTGGGCTTGGGTACGGGAGGAAAGGCACCGTTGGCAACATCGTGGAGACAGGCGGCGATATTCATTTCGGTTGCGTCAAAATCGTGGTACAGGTCGTCGGGGTAGGTGACGTCGGGAATAATGCCATCGTCAGGGATATGCTGCCCCTGACCATTGGAATTATAGAAGCAGATGGGCAGGAACACATATTTGAGCTTGCTATAGTCGCCCCTGCTGTACTTGGCCCTTGCGGCGTTGTCGTTCGGATAGTAGAAGACGTACATACCGTTCGGCTTGCCGTATGTGGTATCGCCGACGTGCTTGAGGTTGGCCAGGGGCTTGAGCCCGTTGAGGGACATCTCACTGGCAGATGCACTGCCGCGGCCGGTGATAAAATACAGCTGTTCGAATCCGGGCGAATCAGGGGTGCAGGCGAGCGTGATTTTACTTTCCTTAAGGTCTTCAATCGCTTTTGCCGGAGCCTGGACGGCGGTTGACTCGTTTTCGGAACTCATCTTGTCGTTGTGGATGCGGTTGACATACACCTTTCCGCGGGCACTTTCGGGGGCGAGGTAACTTACCAGCAGGTTGCTGGCGCGGGAGTCACCGCCGCCGTTGTAGCGAAGATCCACTATAAGGGTTTTGACGTTGTTCTGCCCGAAATAGTCCATAGCCTCTGTGATGTCTTCGAGCATCGATTTGCCGCCGGCGTCATCGTCTGCCTTGAATGACAGATAATTGAAATAACCTACCGGTTGGGTGAGGCCCGGGTAGTCGTCTGACGTGAATATTTTCTTGACCAGGCAGGGACGGGTATTGAGGGTCTGGGCAGCCGCCACGCTCACCGTCAGAAGCTCTCCGTCGGGTTTCCTGAACTGGAATGTGTGGGGTTGGGCAGTGCTCGGGTTGCCCAGAAGTTCGTTGAGCTCATCCAAGTGGGGGTCAAGTTCGTTGAGGTAGTAATTCAGCACAGACTTGTTGTCCAGGGCCGTGAGCACGCATCCGCGGGTGATGCCTGCCTTGTCAAAGGGAGAACCGGGATATACGAATCTGACCACCACGTTGACGTCATCCTCGAAATATTTAGAAAGGTCCATACAGGGCTGCCCGAAACTGGCCCCGTAAGTGCCGCTTACAACCCCCGTCTCATCTGCGATGTACTCCTGGCCGTCCATCATCCAGCTCCACCGGTCTTTCGAATAAAGCAGGCTGTAGAAATAGCTTTCGATATCTGTCTTGTATGAGTAAGCCTTGTAGGGGACTTTGTCGTACCAGTAATAGTAATTGTCCATCAGCTCTTCTTTCAGATATTTCTGAGCCTTCTCCAGGGCCTGTCTCCGTACGGTTTCGGCGTATGTAGGCTCGTCCTCGCCGCCTTGAGGCTCTTTTTCGCACGATATTGTCAGAAGGGCTGCACAAAAAATGATAAGGAATAATCTAGACAAATGTTTCATAACCTATTCTTCGTTCTTTTCAACAATAAAGACATCTTCTCCATCTTCCAGAAAATAATAATTCTCGCGGGCGAACATCTCGAGGGTGTCCTTGTTCGAGGTCAATTGCTTGATTCTTTCATCGGTGGACTTGATGGCCTGTCTGTAGTACATCTCCTGTTTCTTCTGCTTGCGGAGGGTGGACATACTCTCAAGCATCTGGTGCAGGCTGGTACGGCTGTTGAAGAGTATCAGCAAAACAAATACCAGAGTGGCGATGAAGTATTTATTGAGCACGATGCGCAGCCACGGATGCCTGCCTTTAAGCTCCGAAATCTTCTCGCCCGCCTTGGTAAGTATTGACATAGTACGCAAAATTATTAAATTTGAAACAAAATAGTACTACCAATGGATTTTTATTTGCCCGACTGGGCCAGGAGTCTCCTGCTCGTCGCGATTTTTTTCTTGGGGTCGCTTATCGCTGCGGCCGTTACCCTGGCCGGCATCAATTCCACTTCGCTGGTATATGCCGTGAGCATGGCTTTCCCCCTTGCATGGGCCTGGTTCGCGTCCCGCCGCAACCAAAGGCTCGGTATGGGTTTTGTCCCGGTCCACGAGCCCCGCACCGGCCGTTTCAAGAGTATGGTGCCGGTGATGCTGCTGGTTTTTTTCGTCACCCCTTTCCTGGGCGTACTTCTGGAACCGCTGAGCAACCTTTTCCCAATGTCGGAGTTGATGGAGGAGGCCTTCAAGCGGATGTTTGACACCTCCCGTCCTGTGGATATGGTGTTGTCGACGGTAATCCTGGCTCCCCTGTGCGAGGAGATGCTCTGCCGGGGCGTCATCTGCCGCGGCCTGCTTTCCAGCGGCAAACCGTGGTTCGCCATCATCTTCTCCGCCTTTCTGTTCGCCCTTCTGCACGGCAATCTGCAGCAGGGCACGGTGGCCTTCGGGCTGGGCATCTTTATGGGTTGGGTGTACTTTAAAACCCACAGTCTCTGGTGCACCATCGCCATCCATTTTGCCAACAACGCGCTCTCGCAGGTGATGGCATTCATATTTCCCGATATGCCCATTACGGCTACATATGCCAGTATCCTACCCCACGGCTGGTACATTGCGCTGCTTGTTGCCAGCGTAGTCATCGTGGCGGCTGTTATTTATATCATCTATAAGAATTACAAAAATGACGAAAGCATTATATCCTTTAAAGTTCGCCCCGCTGCAAGTGGAGAAGCGCTGGGGCGGGAATGCCCTGAAGAATAAACTTGGCAAGAAGGCCGCCCCCAGCCAGGAAGATGACGGCGTCAATCTCGAGAGCATAGGCGAATCCTTCGAGCTGTATGAGTTCGGCGAGGACCACAGTTCCGTGATTACGAATGGTTTCCTGAAGGATAACGACCTTTTCTCGATATTGGAGACCTACCTCGGTGACCTTGTGGGAGACAACATTTATGAGTATTTCGGCAATCAATTCCCCCTGCTCGTCAAATATCTGAACGTGGAGGGACGCCTTTCGGTGCAGGTGCACCCCACCGACCAGATTGCGGCGGAGCGCTACGACTGCCTGGGCAAGAACGAGTTCTGGTATGTAGTGGATGCCAAGCCCGATGCCCGCGTCTATATGGGCCTGAACCGCGACACCACTGCGGCCGAATTCTATGCCAAGTGTAAGGACGGCACCATCACCGATATCCTGAATATTTACCGGCCGAAGCCGGGTGACTGCTTCTACATCAAGGCTGGTACCGTACACGCGGCGGAAGGCGGCATTGTGATAGCCGAGATTCAGGAGAACAGCGATGCGACGCTGCGCCTGTATGACTGGGGCTTCGAGAACAATCCCGCCACAAGGCGCGCCATCCACCTGGACGAGGCCATCGACTGCATAGACTACGAAAAATACAAGGCTCCGGAACTTTTCCGCCCCGCCGCTATGGCCAGAGGAGTCGTGTGCGACTGCAAGTGGTTTACCATAAGTGTGCTGCCGCTCACTTCGAAGTATGAGTCGGACAGCGACAACTTTAACAGCTGCATCATTTATATGTGCACAGCCGGTGCCGCGACCCTCACCTGGGATGGCGGCAGCGAGGAGATAGCAGCCGGCGACACCATACTGATTCCCGCAGCTATGGGAGCCTACAGTTTTACCCCCAAGAGTGAGGGAACGTCCCTTATGGAGACATATATCCGCAAGATGGAAGAGGACGAAGACGAATATCTTGAGAAATAATTATGGCTGATTCTACAAGATTGGACAAATTCCTGTGGTCGATCCGGGTATTCAAAACCCGCAGCGATGCCACCGATGCCTGCCGGGGAGGCAAGGTTACGGTGGGTGGCACCGATGCCAAACCTTCGCGCGAGATCAAGGCGGGCGACGTCATACAGGTGCGCAAAGGGCCTGTGCAGTACAAGTACAAGGTCTTGCAGCCCATTGACAGACGCCAGGGGGCGGCTTTGGTGAGCCGGTATGCAGAGAATCTCACGCCCGAGAGCGAACTGTCCAAGTTGCACGCCCCTCACGAATCTTTCTTTGTGACGCGTGACCGGGGTGCAGGTCGTCCTACAAAAAAAGAGCGCCGTCAGATGGACACTCTTTATTCTGCTTTGGAAGAAGAGTTTTCTTCCGAAGATTTCTGAGGCGGTTGCAACCGGTTGAACCGGGTCATAGCCCGGTCTGGCCCTTCAAGCACGAAGCATTTGATGGCTTCGACTGCAGAAGAAAGAACATCCGGAAGAATGCGTTTTTCTTCCAGAAGCAATTCGCTGAGCACGAAGTCTACCTGGCCCCCCGGTGCGAATCCGTTGCCGATACCCAGTCTGAGACGGGCATATTGATTGGTAATCAGGTGATAATCGATGCTTTTGAGGCCGTTGTGGCCGCCGTCGCTGCCGCTCTTCCTCAGCCTCAGGGCCCCGAAGGGAAGGGCCAGGTCATCTACCACAACCAGCAGATTCTCGGGAGCGATGTTCAACTTGTGGAACCAGAAGGCAACCGCCTTGCCGCTGAGATTCATATAGGTGGAAGGCTTGAGAAGATGCAGCGTGTTCCCTTTAAGCCGTATCTGGGCGGTATCTCCGTACCTCTCGGTAGAAAAAACGACATTGGATGCCGCAGCAAGGGCATCCAATGTCATAAATCCCATATTGTGCCGTGTGGCTGCATACTCAGGGCCTATGTTGCCAAGACCTACTATGAGATAAGAAGCAGCCATCGCACAAAGCTATAGAAGTGACTACTCCTGGGCAGCTTCCTGAGTGGCCTCGCCCTCTGCAGCAGCTACCGCGTTGCGGGTAGAGAGGCAGGAGACGATGATGGTGGCCTTGGGGTTGACTATAGAGATATTGTCGAACTTGAGGTCACCGGCAGTGATGCGCTTGCCGATTGCAAGGGGAGTTACGTCAACGGTAAGGTCATCGGGAAGATTCTCGAGGATACCGCATATTTTCAGTTTGCGACGGCTCACCTGGAGCTTGCCGCCGGCCTTTACGCCTGCAGAGTTGCCGGTGATAATAACGGGAACCTCTACGGTAACGGGCTTCTTTCCGTCAACTGCCAGGAAATCTGCGTGGAGAGCACGGTCGCTGACGGGATGATACTGAACGGCGTGAAGCAGTGCAGTGAATTTCTGTCCGTCGACGTCGAGGTCTACGATGTGGCAGTAAGGAGTATCGGTGAGGGCCTTGAGGGCCTTCTCATCAACAGAGAAAGAAGTGTTTTCAACGCCGTTGCCATAAACTACGCAGGGGACTTTGCCCTCTTTGCGGATTTCGCGCACGTCGGCTTTGCGGCCTGTGGTTCTCTTGGAACCGGAGATTGTCAGATGTTTCATCAATGTTTGTTTTAAAATGTGTTACTCAGCCTGCGCACCGGGCACAGGCCCCATTGCACCAAAATGCCCTCGGCATTTTCTAACGGGGCTGCAAAGATATAAAAAAAAACTTATTCTATAACCCTAACCGCAGAGTTCCAGTCAAGGGTGCTGTAGTAGGCGTTGAGGTCAGTGTATCTGGGATCGGGAATATACGTGCTCAGCCCGCTGAACCGGTCTATCTTGAGACCCAGGAATTTTGCCGTAGTCTTTTTGAAGGGGACGGTTTTGTCCAGCTGTCCGCACAGCAGAGCATATTGTTCGTCCGTTGCAAAACTTTCAAAGTAATGTGCAAGGTCGAAAAAATAATCTTTGGTGTTATTGTAGAAGTAGTGCTGGACTGCAAGCCGGTTCACGGCTTCCATTTCGGTGCGCCGCAGGGCGACTATATCGGCACAGATGCCGGCCAGATCGTCCAGTTCGTCAGTCTTTGTCAGGGAGATGGTGCCCGACTGATAGTCGCCTGTCTGTCCCTGGTAAAGCTCGTAATACTTCTGGCAAATGGCTTCCAGACCCTTCTGACCCGGATGGAGGAACAACTGGTCAAGAATGCAATTGTAGGGAAACCCCTGCACCAGGATCTCTGTGGGAGAGGCAATGACCCAGTCGCAGCATTTCCTGAGTTGATATATGCCCTCTACCGTGCCCATATAGCAGCAATCCAGCAGCAGGGCTTCCCAGTGGTATTTGCCAAGGACGATGGCGAAATCGTTGATGTCCAGTTCGTTCTTTGTCTGGCAGTCGTATCCTATGGTTTTGCGGCTTTTGGCCTTCTCACCTTTCCCGTTGAAATAGCCGAGCGGCATCCATCCGGTGCCGTGCGAAGAGAAAAGGAGGGTACGGACCGTGGGTCTGCTTACAGATTCAGCCGTGGCAAGGACCCTTGCCAGAGATTCGGGGGTGCAGGCGTCAAAATCTTTTCCGAAGGACGCTATGAGCTCCTCCGCGACATCGCCGGAAGAGTCGGTATAATAACGTTTCAGGGTAGCGTCGCCCTTTGTTGTCGCGGATTTGTAGTCGTGTTCCTGGATGAATACCAGAAGGTCTTCGCTTCTGGAACCTTTTTTGGGAACGTGTCCGCGCAGCAAGTCAGCCACGTTTCCGCTGGAATATGATGTGAGGGATGACTCCGAGGCAGCTATGTAAACCAATACCATTCGCTTGTCTCCCTCGGGGAATGATATGTCTACGCAGCCGGTGAAGGCTGACACGAGGAATACTATAAGCAGCGAATGGAACAGCCGTTTCATATCGTGGCAAAGTTACAAAACATTGTCATTCAAGCAATAATTGTGCCCTTTGCATATCGACTCAATGATGTCGCGGGCTTCGGGGGTGAATTGTGCAGAGGAGAAGAACTGCCACAGTCCGGTGCTTTTGGGCGTGCCGCTGTAGAGCCGGACTGCCTGGCGCGCTACCGCCGGGGCGGGGTTGATTACGACTGCCCGTCCCCCACAAATCATCTCTATCTCTTCTGTCAGGAAAGGGTAGTGGGTGCAGCCGAGCACTATATGGTCGGCGCCTGCCTCCAGCATAGGGTCTATATATTTGTGCAGCAGGCTGCGGGTCTCGTCTGAGTGGAGGTTGCCGCTCTCCACCGCCTCTACAAGTCCGTATCCCACCTGCTCTATTACCTTGATGTCGCTGCCCAGGGCTGCCGTCCAGTGGGCGAGGGTCTTGTGGTACAACTCTCCGGTAAAAGTCACAGCGGTGGCCAGGACGCCCACGACGCCGGTCCTGGTGTTGAGTATCGCAGGTTTGATGGCGGGTTCCATTCCCACGAACGGGATTGGAAATGTTTCCCTGAGGTGGCTGATTGCGGCTGCCGTAGCTGTATTGCAGGCAACCACTATCATATCTGCGCCCCGCTCCATAAGGAAGCGGGATACCGCCTCCGCCCTTTCGCGCAGGAACTCTTTTGTCTTAAGGCCGTATGGGCAGTATCTGCTGTCGGCAAAATAGAGATAGTCCCGCCTGCCCGTTTTGCAGACGAGTTCCTTCAGGACGGTAAGTCCTCCGAGTCCAGAGTCGTAAACACCTATCACAGTCTGATTTTTGCTGAAATTGAGTATGTCTGTGCCGCAGTCAGGTATGCGGCGCCTATATCCAGTATTTTGCTCGTAAAGAAAGCTCCGACAGAGAAATATGTGGGCATAACGCTGCCGTTGGTAGAGATGTGCGCTCCGCCGCGCACCACAATCATATCGTTGTAAATGTAGCCGGCTCCGGCAGAAACCAGCATTGTGGAGAAGGCGGGCATCGCGCCGGCATCCAGCGCCGCTTCTACCTTGTGCTTTGCTGCCAGGGGAAAGGCTCCGTAGGCTCCCAGGGTATAGGTGGTAGGAAGGGGATAGGAGCCGTAGCCATAGTCGAGTTTACCGCCCAGGTTGCGTATCTCTAACCCGGCATTGACCCCCGGGGCAATTGTGTACACCCCTGAGATATCGGCGGCAAAGCACTGGGCGTCGGAGTCAGGTGCCAGTGACGAGCGGATATACCTGCCGGCTACCCTGAAGCATAACGCGCCGGCAGGACGGATCCATATGTTTGCCCCTATGTACATTTCGTTGGGTTGATAAGAGCCGTTGCCGTTGCCGCTTGCATCGTATGTCTCATACTCGGCCATCGTATCGGTGGTGTATTCGATTCCTATGCCGAGTGTCTCCATCGCCTTTATGCGCAGCATAAAGTTGCTGATGTTGAAAGACATCGCCTTTGTCTGCCAGAATGTCTTGCCGAAACCTGCTTCTACGATACCGTTTTCCTGCAGAATGGCGGATGGGGTGGCCACGTGGGCACTTCCCAGCGACAGGTTGCCGGCAGATGGCTGTATGATTGCGAAAGGCACCGTTTGCGCGTGCGCTGTGAAGGCGAGCGCCGCTGCAAGGAATATCAATAGCACCTTTCTCATAACTGAAACAAATATACTAATAACCGGCTACAATTTGATGATGGTGTATATGGCGGTGTCGCCGCCGACGGTGGCCTCGAGCCGGTAGGCACCGGCGGTGAAAGTGCTTATGTCAAGACACTCCACAGAGAATGCATCCACGGTGACCGAGGTGGAGAGCACCGTGCTGCCGGCAGCGTTCCTGAATGTCAGCGTTGCGGTCTGAGCGCTTCCGGAACGTATGAACAGCTTGCCGTCCTTGACTGGGTTGGGATAGAATTCCAATATCTTGGAGGTATCTTTTGACAGCACCCTGAATGTCTGCGATACGGTTTCTCCCAAACCGTCGGCGGCCGTCACCGTGACGGTGGCGGTACCGTATTGGAGGGGAGTGACAACCAGCATACCTTTCCCGTCCTGTTCAAGTCTGAGAAGTCCCAGATTGTCTCCGGAGAAAGTGTATGAGAGGGTTTCGCCGTCGGCATCGTCAAAGAACTCACTCAAGGGCAGGTTATGGCCGGTTTTCTTGTCCAGAATCAGGTCGGGGATGGGTTTCACAACTACCGGCGGGTTGTTCTCCAGCACTGTGTAATGCACGGTCAGCCTCTCCTGCAGGCCTGTGATATCGGTTGCGATAAGTGTGAAGCTGTGTGTGCCGCGTACCGAGTCATAGCCCCTGATGCCCACTTCGACCAGATTCCCGCTTATGCTCAGCGTCGTCGCCGTGGGGTCGTCCGACTCCATTTCGACGGTGACTTCGTCCTGATAGGGGTCGCTGACATCATATTTCAGCGCTATGGATTCGTGGGAATGTATGAGGAATCCGTCTCCCGGGACCTCCGGGACGATTTCGGGAGGCAGATCGGCCGCAGTCTCAAGTTCTGCGACCGGGGTCGGGGGGGTGAGATTGCCGAATTCGTCGGTCAGAGCTACGGAGACATAGTAGTGCCTGCCGTACTCAAGATAGCCGGATTCCAGATGGAACGGAGAACGGCTGCCAGGACTTCTGATATACGATGTCAGGTAGGGAATGCCCTCCGTAGAGGAAAAGGGACTGTCGCTGTAGTATATCCTGGCGGCCGATATCCAGCTATCCTGGCCGTCTTCTTCAATTATGGAAATATCGGCTGAGATTCTCCTGCCGAACGGCTGCAGCGAGCAGTCGGATATCGAGAAAGAGGGGCCGGAGGTGTTCTCGCCGATGGCGGCGTGGGCGTTGACCAGTCCCACCCCGGGATATTTCGAGGGGTTGTCACCGCTTATGTCGGTGGTGTGTCCCATCAGAATGGAAACAAGTTCTTCGCGCGTAAAGCCCTCCCCGCCGTAATTGGCTATTACCAGAGCGGCGACGCCGGCCACGTGCGGGGCAGCCATCGAGGTTCCGGAGTAATAGGCATAGTTGTTCTTGCTTATCGTACTTAAGATATAGTTGTCGTTGTCGCCACCCGGGGCGGCTATGTCCACCCAGTCCCCGTAGTTGGAATAAGATGCCAGCCGGTAGTCGGCTCCCAGGGCACTGACTGCGAGTACGCCCTCGTAGCAGGGAGGATAAGTCTTCTTGTCGGTCGCTTCGTTGCTGGCGGCAAAGATCACCAGGCCCCCTTTCATCGGGCCGGTCTGGTTGCCATCCAGGTCGGTTCCTGCATATTCGTTGAAATAGTCTATGGCCTGTTTTGTAGAGCGGGGCATGTAACCTGCCTCGTCGTACGCCCAGCTGTTCTGGCATATAACAGCCCCGTGGTCGGCAGCCCACTTGATTGCCTTGATGTCGTCGCCGCTCTGGTCGCTGCCCTGGCTGAATATCTGGCAGGAAATCAGTTTCACTCCCGGAGTCCCAGTTGCAGCGTCACCTCCGGCCACTCCACAGCCTCCGATGCCGTTGTTGTTTACTGCCGCAATGATACCTGCCACGTGGGTGCCGTGGTCCTCTGCCTGGATAGTGTAGCTGTCATTTATGAAATTGTAGCCGTAGACCATGTTGCCGCTTTGCTCAGGATTGTGCCACATATTGGCGGCGAGGTCTTTGTGGTTGTAGTCGATGCCTCCGTCGACAACTGCGACTATCACATTCTCGTCACCGCACTTGTAGTTGCTCCAAACAGGTAGGATGTTGATGTCGCATCCGTCTGCGGCATCGGTCGATTTGAGCCCGCGGTTGTAATAGTGCCACTGCTCCCTCAGGCCGGGGTCGTTGAAGATGAGCGGTGCCTCTGCCGGCTTTGCATCGGAATAGGCGGCCAGGGTCGCGTGCTGCCACGTCACGTCCTGCCATTTTGGGCGCTTAAGGCGGGGGATGAATTCCACGGGTCCGATCCCGTCCAGGCTTTTCAGACTGCTGCCCGCCTTTGTCAGGGGAGTTGAGGAGTCAAATGTCACGTCGTACCAGAGGTGAAGACCGCAGCGGCGGGTACGTTCTTCGAACCTGCCGTCGGCAGGGAAGGTGCGAAGTATGGATTTGATGCCGGCAGCGGTGTTTTTCCTTATGAATGACTGGACATCAGTATTTGTCTTTGCAGCAGTTTCTTCGATGACCTGGTTGCGTGACTTGCCACTTA
>JAEEGL012569820.1_pt1 | contig 11465 bp, 22 predicted proteins | sample 9134231 | NCBI WGS metagenome assembly JAEEGL01 (sample SAMN16246548, study PRJNA631951) | gut metagenome | biome: gut microbiome; feature: rumen; material: fiber-attached | host: Bos | place: Iran: Karaj | collected 2018-10
CACGCCCAACTTGGGTTGGATATTACACCCGCAAAACAAAAACCAAAAAGAAAAGCTCAACTCGATCGAGCGCAAACACAAAAAGAAAATGGAGGACTGAAAATGGACGGTACAGAATTCTATAAGGTAACAGTAATCTACTGGGACAAAGAAGACAACTATACGAAGAAAACAGATACAGTAATCGTACCCACTATGACGGACGAAGATCCGATTATTGATGTTTATCGTACTATCAAAGAAAATCGTAATTGTGATATCGAGTCTATCAAAATTGAGTCGGTTACTTATGTAGATTTTAATGAAATGGAGAAAGACCAGTGGATGGACATCGGCGAAGCTATGGGTTGGTTAACTTCTGCCGATGATTCGCGCGACATCATCCGTAATGAAGATGGAACCGAGAAGTTCTCCGATACTTGGGATTGATGCCTTTCGCGCCAACTTCGAAGGACAAACAATAACCAAATTTTCCAAAATTAAAATTCACCAAAATCGTAGAACGATTTTCGGAAAAAACTACATCAAATATGTAAAGAGAACTTTATCTCCTAATATATAATAAGAGATATATCTCTAACTACATCTCTTGGGAAATTGAAGGGGATTTAAAATTGGCCGCGCCCCTCCAGGGTTCCCGTGAGTGGCGCAACGCGCCCGAACGGGAGAAAGGGGCGCCAGCATCTCCGGAGAATATCTCTAGAGATTATCTCTTTTCGGGGTGGGCGCGACAGGTACGTTGGGAGATATCTCTTAACGGGTTAGATTTTTCAAAATCTCAGAGATGTAAAAGAGAACTTTATCTCCGAATATGTTCCCCTGGGTGAGCGCGACGGTCATGTAAGGAGATATATATCTCCGGGGAAAACCTCGGGCGCGATAGGAGATATATAAATGGAGGCGCGATGGAAATTCGATAGAACGACATTAAAGAGCGATACTAAAGGAGCTACGAATAGAGGTCATGAATGGGGCCGAAACCTTTAGGAGAATTCTAAAGGACTATTTCGGAGATAATGTTTAGGGGAACATATTTTCCGAAAATGTTTTCCGAACTTGTCTTTCGAAGGGTATGCGTCATCCTTGGGCCGACACCACCCGATCGCTAGTTTCTCGCATTAGAGACCTTTGAGGTAGGGCTATCGATGTAGGAAGAATGAGTTGTGTCCCTGGCCCAAATTTTCTCTTTTTTCAAATTTTTTCGGAAAAAATTTCCAAAATCCCTTTTCTGAACCCATAAAATTTGAAAAAATTCTAAATTTCTGCTATAATATATATAGAGAAAATGAGAAAGGGGAACACGAAAATGAGTGCCTACATTTGCTTCTACTTCAAAACGAAAAATGATACGTTCATCTCTCTTGATGACTTCTCCCGCAACTCTAAAATGTATGCGGCTTGCCAGGCGGCGCACGCGCCGTGGGAACAGCTCGATCCTCTCCCCAAGGAGCGGCGCGAAGAGATTGCGCGAAACCTCAATGATCTCAAAGATGAGGCGCGCGCGAATATCGCAGAACTTAATATGGAACTTAAAGACTCTACCGTATTCGAAGGACTGAGCCTTGAAGATCGAATGACGCTGCGCAATGACTTTAAAAATGAAATTAAAGAATGGGAATCCGATATTTCCGAGATTGATTACGCGCTTGATTTCCTGGAACTTATCGGCGGAATGCACGAAGATGAGGACTATTCCAAGGAAAATCAGCTTTATTTCGGATTTGAAGTAAGCGGAAAACTTGAAAATATCAGAAAAATCTGATATAATATAAGTACAAAATGAGAGAGGAAAATAAATAAACCTCTCCCACATATAAAAAAACTTAAATTTGGGTGGCGACCTACGCCAGAAGGACTGAAAAACTATGAAACACTACGAATTCCTTGAAGCAATCGTAAACGGAACCGAAATCACTGACGAACTGAGAACTTATGCCGCGGCCGAGCTGGAGAAAGATGCTGACCGCAGAGAGAAGCGCAACGCGTACGCCGCTACCAAGCGCGCCGAGAAGAACGCTGAGCGTGAGCCTATCCGTGCCGCTCTCCTGGCCGCCATCACTGACGAGCCGAAGACCGCGACGACCCTGATCGCCGAAGCTGGCGTGGACGTCACTCCCCAGGCTGTGCCTTCTCTGCTGAAGCCCGCCTTCGTAGCTGGCACGATCGACAAGGTCGCTATCAAAGTGCCTGGCAAGGGCTCCCATGTAGGGTACGTGAAAGCGTAATAAATCCCGAAACTTTATCCCCGGAGAAATCCGGGGATTTTTTTATGCCTTTCCAGCTCTTCCCAGCTGCAGCTGAAATTTGACTTTTTTCAAAATTTGTGATACGATCGCAGCTCCTCAAAATTTGCAGCTCATGGAAATTTGACTTTCTGGGACGCGCGTGGTAAAATTCGGGAGAAGTCGAAATTTGAAAAAAATTAAAATTAGACTTGAGGTCTAATTTCGAGAAAAAGAAAACCGGACTTGTGTCCGGGTGTTTAAATACCTTTTGGTAACGGCTCCTCCCATTCAGTTTTAATGGTTCTGTTGTAAGTGTCCAAGTCCCATATCATTATATGAGAGTAGTTTGGCACTTCGATTTCTCCAGTGAGCCCTTGAACGATATATCTTTCAAGGTCTGGTATAGACCCTAATCTATCGTGTTCGGCGTCACTTAAAGTGATAGTAAGTTTGACTTTCATTTTTTAACTCCTTTCATTTTTCTAACTACATAGTAGTCACCCAAATCTTGAATCTCACATTCCGAAGCCTCGGCTAATTCTTGATTTAATTTGTGGGCGTATTCGTTTGCTGATTTTTGGTTATCAAACAAACGGCTTTCGGCGTCTATAAAAGCACCCTCATATTCTTCGTAGTAGCAAACTATGTACTTCATATTATAGCTTCCTTTCTTAATCATTAACATTCAAATTCGGTATACATAAAATAGAAGTTATTGCCATCTATTTTGTCCAGCACTATCACGCAGCAGTCATCACAGCAGGCGTTCATTTTTGCTTTTAATTCTTCTGCCGAAATCTCATAATATTCGGCGCCATATTCCATATCGTTTTTGTAGAAAATCCTCATTTTTGTTTCTTCCTTTCTGCCCTATCTCTTTAGGACACCCCCATTATACTCTTTCGCGCGCGACTTGTCAATAGTTAATTTTCGAGAAACTTAGACCTAAGGTCTAATTCGGTCACAAAAAAATGGGGATTAAATCCCCATTTCCTTGCGAGTTTTTTGCGGTATGCGCCAGCAAAGACGGTTTATCTCTCTGTCCATTTTCTTGTGCTGGCGGATACAGTGGGCGAAGATTTCCGTTTCGATTAGCACATCTTCCAGTCCGGTGTGGCACTCTTTGTATCCCTCGTCGCCCGTCATGTAGGCGTACACCACTTCAGCACTCGTCTGTATGTTGCCCGCCTGCGATACGAAGCCGTGGTCAAGACAGAACCGAACATAGTTCTTTTGAGTGCAAATCACTTGGCAGGCCATATGCCAGATGCAGTAGACTTTCGTGCCGTAGGGGAGGAAGTAGCGGTAGCGCGACTTCGTGAGCCAACGCTCGGTGGTGTTCAGCGCGCGAGTATCAAAGCTCGCATTGTAGGCGCAGACCGCTTCAATGTTCCACCGCTCAAGTGTGTCAAGGAGGATTTTGCGCGCCTGCGCGAAGGTCTTGACCACGAACAAGCCGTTGCGTATGCCCTCAAGGTATTCGGGGATTTTCTCGGCGTAGTAGGCGGACTGCATCAGCGTTCTTTCGCCGTTAAAAATGTCGGACACGATGAAGCTGTTGCTTTCATAGATATTGCCCTTGCTGTCGGCAACGGCAAAGCCGAGGTCATAGACCAGTGCGTCCTCTGTGGAGTTTGCGGTTTCCACGTCCAAAATCAGGTAGTACTTTTTTTTGCTCATTTTTTTCCTTTTCCTTTCCGTCCCCTCTCTCATCGGGAACAACCACATTATACACTATTCGGCGGTCGGTGTCAACACTTTTTTTCGAGAAAAGTTAGACCTAAGGTCTAATTCGGCGCCGAAAAAGAGGGGGATTACTCCCCCGCTTTGGCGGCTTTCGCCGCTTCGCGCCGTGCCTTGTCCGCCGCGATTTTTTTCGCTTTGGCTTCGGCTTTCGCCTGCGCTTTCGCCGCTTTGTCGGCTACCTTGTCGGCGTACCCCTGGGCTTCCTCGTAGCCGTCATACGCCTCGCCGTCTCTCGTGCCGTTCGGCACCTTGACAGTGATGACGATCCAGCGGTCGTTGTGTTCCTCGTCCACGCAGGGGAGGGCGATTTCATTCGAGCCAGTGCGGAGGACTTCCTCGCCGTTGGCGGTGAGTTTCTCGCTCACGAAGTCGAGAAAGCGGTTGCGGAGTGCGTCTTTGAGTTTGTTTTCGTTGCTTGCCATATTTATGACCTACCTTTCTGTTCCCCTTTGGAACGAGTACATTATACCACTATTCGGGAATGGTGTCAACACCTTTTTTCGGTGGGAATTAGACCTAAGGTCTAATTTAGAAAAGGGAGATTAAATCTCCCAAACATAGTTGTAGTTTTCATCAATGATTGATTCAAGCGATGCATCAACTTCATAATCATCAATGGTATTAGTTTCGCGCAGTGAATCAATTTCGGCAATGACGGCATCACACTGTTCTTCGGTGTTCGCGTCATCTGGTACTTCTACTTCGATTGTATAATACCTAACATAAGTTCCATAAACTTTCATTTTTGTTACTTCCTTTCTGTTCTCCTTGAGAACGATTGAATTATACCACTATTCGGAGATAGTGTCAATAGTCTGATTTAGACCTAAGGTCTAAGTCGGGAGAGGGACTCAAAGTCCCTTCAAAATCTCAATAATATTTCTCTCGTCAAACGCGCCCGCGCCCCATTCGGTACGATTCCGCATTTCATCATCGAACAAGATTCCCTCGCGCCCATCTTTTTTACAAACTCCGTAGTCTATGATGTCGATTTTGTCAAACTGGACGCTTCGTAAGTGGGTCTTGAGCCATTTGAGCTTTGCATTTGCGACTGCTTTGTTGTAGGCCGAGGAGCCATTCTTTGATGTCCAGGAGATGATGCCAACCGACCAGCCCGCGCGAATCAGCTTGTTCAGCAGGCGCGCCAGCGTCGCCATTCGTAACAAGGGCTTTGCTTCTTTGTAGGGAGAAGGATCGCTCGCTTCCAGTTTCGGCAACCAGTCTTTGACGCCGTACAAGTCTGCGAGAGTGCCGTCCATATCAAACCAAATTGAGTGTGCCATTTCGTTTCCGTCCTTTCCTGTTCCCCTTGGAACACCCATATTATACTATTTTTCGGATTGATTGTCAACAGTGAGAATTAGACCTAAGGTCTAAGTCGGAAAAAAGGGGAAAATCCCCTTTAGAAGTCATATCTGTTTGCTTTGCGCGCGGTTAAGTTTTCTTCATCATCTTCGTCATAAACGATTTTTGTTTCCTCCCACGCGTCCGACCATACAAATGCGTCACCGCAACGAATAAACCTTGCAACTGTGATATCGCAATCATCTCCCAAGAAAAGGTTGGCAAGTTTAATTGCGGATTTGCGTGTAAAGCAGTATCGCGCGCCGAGTGTTACGTTGTGGTATTTGCCTGGAGTGTTTACTGTTACTTTATACATTTTTCATCTTCCTTTCTGTCCCTTTGGACAAGTCCATTATACTCTTTTTAGTGAATGGTGTCAATGGGGAGAATTAGACCTAAGGTCTAATTCGGGGAGAGGGAGTAAATCTCCCCTTTTGTTACTTATCTTTTATAAAAGTTTCTTATAATAGTTTCAATTAAAGCATGACTTGTGCTATAATCGTGTGGGTCGCGTAGATTATAAGAACTTTCTTTGATTTTCTCAAGATTTGTAGTATAATAATCTATCAATTCTTGCCTGCGCGCGTCCATTGCGCCGATACTTTTTATTAAACGCTGTTGTGCGTTGTTTAACTCATTTTGTGCGGTTTGCTTGTCGGGACCTTCGGGATACATATCAACGGCAAGTCTTTTTATAATGACCTCTTCAGTGCGCGACATTATTGAGAAACGCGTCTCTATAAAAGCATTTTCCTTACGGTCATATTCTTCTGCATAGAGATTGATTTGTTTTACTTTGTTCTTTTTTAACATTTTATTTCCTTCTTTCTGTTCCCTTTGGAACACTTATATTATACACCAAATTTGAAAATTTGTCAAATTTAAATTTTGATTTTTCTTAGACCTAAGGTCTAACCGATCAGGGAGAGGGCGGCGCCCTCATCCCCGATACAATAGAAGGAGGAAATATATATTGAGAATTACACTTGACAAGTGCATCAGTATTCCATTTATGTGCCTATCTTTCGTGAAGTCGCGCGCCAGTCCCAGCAGAGCCACTGCCAGTCCGAACCAAGCTATCGAGAGTCCGAATATCATTATCAACACTACATTGATAATGGTGATGATGGCGCGAAGGTCGTTCCATTCGAATTTGTATGCGGTTTCGATTCTAAAAAACTTTTTAATGCGTTCCATTTTTCTTTTCCCCTTTCCTTTGTTCCCTTCGGAACGATTGTATTATACCACTTCGCGCCATTACTGTCAATAGTGCGAGTTAGACCTAAGGTCTAATCCGGGAGAGGGAATCACTTCCCTCTGATGGTCAAACCATTATCTTTTACGAATTCTATAAAATCCTTATAGTTTAATTCGTTCATAATTCTTGAAAAAGCATACCATTTTGGAATGGGAGTAATATCTGTTGTGACTACAACTTTTTCGAAATACTCTTTTTTGAAAGTGTGGTCACTCAAATCGTCTATAATCAGTTTTATTTTACCTGTTTCTTCTGCGTAACCTTTTAGATTATGGCATCCGGCGAAGTCTTCAAAGTTCTCAATCTCTTGGGTAGAAGTGGAGGCGTTGTCGGCGTAAATCATGCGTGCATCGTATGTGTACGTATACTTTTTGCCTTTGTAGTGGATTTCTTCCTGTACTCTTGACCAGTATAATTGTTTCATTTTTCTTTCCTTCTTTCTGTCCCCTTTGGAACAACTACATTATACTCTTTCAAAAAAGAAAAGTCAATAGTACAATTTAGACCTAAGGTCTAAGTCGCCTTCTTCACAGAAGGCGCGCGAAGAAGCGACACAATTTTGGGTGAGTGAGTACAAAATCTATTGCCCAGTCAGTTGCAATAAACTCGTTTTCTATATTAAAATACATATCTTGTATTTCAACACTTTTGCGCGCCTGTTCAACGGATATCATCGCACATAATGCGCGCGTGTCTAAATCATCTTCGGTTTCGTCCATTGTGTAATAATGACCGACTTCGTGGAGTACTGTCCATAATTTTAATGGAAAATTATCGGCAATTTCTCCGTTTTCGTGATATTCGCGCATATGCCGCAGAAAACCACAGTCATCATTATCTATGTTGCGAGTAAAATATACGTTTTCTTCTTCGGTATCGTAGTATATACCCTCGCGGGAGAGGCGAAAGCCACAACGCGGTGCGGTGAGTTTTACGAGTACGAAAGCGGCGAGTCGATTGAGTTTCATTTGAGTTTCTCCTTTCATAAGGCGCCGTCAAGGGGTTGAGGGGAAAGTACCAGAGCACGCGGTTTCCTTTCTCACTTTATCGGGGTGCGACCCCGCCTGGCGTTGTCGTTGTTTCTCACCCCTTGACTGATTGCATTATACCATATCGGGAGAGGATTGTCAACACCCAAACTTAGACCTAAGGTCTAATTTAATTTCCGAAAAAAGGGACTTGCGTCCCTTTTTCCGTTACCGATTAGGCAATTCCGTAAAACTTTACAGAACCCTTTTTCGGCACTTTCTGCTCGGTGGCAGTCACGATGCCCTCGTCCTGAAGCTGGCGCAACAGCGCAGACGCTTTCTGCGTGGTCAGCTCAAGGGTGGCGCCCACATCGCTGGCGCACATAGTGTACTGGCGCTCGGTGAGCAGTTTGACGATGGCTTCCTTGATAGGCGCGTTGGCGACAGCCGTCTTGGACGGAGTAGCTTTGCGCTTCTCGTTGGTGGCGTCCAGTTTGGCAACCTCGGCTTTCGCCATTTCGATGACTTCATCGTTCACGGTGCCGTTGATAATGGAGTTGTAAAAATCTCTGCGTGTCATAATTGACCTCTTTCTCCCACTTTAGGCAGTGGGCGCCAGTTAAGTTTTGCGTTCCTTTATCTCTTTGGAACGATTACATTATACACGAATTTTCGGGGAATTGCAAGTACTTTTTTACGAGTGATTTAGACCTAAGGTCTAACTGGGGAGAGGGAGGAAATCTCCCCTTGTGGTCAACGTTCGTAGATGTCGACCCGTGTGTACGGCGCGCCGGTATCAATGTAGAAAAGCGGGCCGGTCACTGTTTCAAACCGTGTGTCTTTGTATGCGTACCGCTTTGCGATTTCGACCGCTCGGTCGATGAGCTCGTTGAGCTCGGCGGTGCTGGAGTAGGTGAAGCCTTCGGTCGCAAATGCGTGGAGGTATGCCAGGTCATAGGCTGTGTCCAGCAGCGTATCATCATCAGCGTCATCTTCGAGTTGCCACCTCATCGCTTCGATGATGTCTTCGCGCGCCCACTGGTAGTCACGTTCGTTCAGGATTGCAAGATACTGTTTTGCCATTTTCGTTTTCTCCTTTCGTGTCCCTATCTCTTTAGGACGTTATCATTATACTACAAATACTCCGAAGTGTCAACAACTAATTTTCCAAGAAGTTAGACCTAAGGTCTAATTCCAAAGTTTTCTTTACGGGTGACTTTCGCCACCCGCAAGAAAGGAGGAAATGTTTTATGCGACTTGCGGAATGTTAATTAACAATCCGCGGATTTTTCAGCTTCAATATCCTCAAGGGATTCCAGCGTGTGCTGTATCGACTCCCACGCGGGCTTGCTGATGCGGTAGGTGCTTACGCCTTCGCGGTAGTTGCGCCAACCGAAGAACCAGTGCCACGGCGTGCGGTGTGTATTGCAGTACCCATCAATCAGGGCAACCAGTTTGTGATTGTTTTCGTTGATTTTTACTTTCATTTCATTTTCCCCTTTTCGGATTTTTTTGTTCCTTTGTTTCTTGGAACAATTGCATTATACACTATTTTACGAAAACTGTCAACACTTTTTTGCAAAATGATTTAGACCTAAGGTCTAAATATATTTCAAAAGAAAACGGGGAGAGTCTCCCCGTTAGATTGTCAAGACCTGTCAAGTACCTCTCCGGTCTCAATATTCATTATCATATTGTCGTAGTAAATGGTTTTGAGCGTGTAATAATCCAGCCCGCAATATTCTTTTGCGAACGCGCCCAGGTGGCGCCGTGTCGTTGCACTATACAGCCCGAACACCTCAACCCATTTTTCGGGGTAGATCACAGCTACCACTGTGTAATAGCTTACCAGAACGATCATCCCGTCATCGTGGATTTCTACGTGTGCCTGTGCGTAAGGCATTTCTCTAAGTTTTTTGATTTCCATTTTGTTTTCCCCCTTGATTTTCGTTTGTCCCTTGTTCCCTTGGAACAATTGTATTGTACCACAAAACAAAACCGATTGCAAGTACTTTTTTCGGATAGTTTTAGACCTAAGGTCTAAATCGGAAAAGAAACCGGAAACTTTTTCCGGTTTTATTTTTCTTTTTAACAATATGCTAAACTCATATTTGACCATTTAAGGATTGAAATTTGATTTTTTTCGCGTCCTATTCTTAACGCTTCCTTTTTCGTGGAAATTCTTATACTTTTATCAATATAGTATATTCCATCACTGAACCAAACGCCACAGCTTCCGTTATAACTTTTTATAGCTTTCATAGCTTCCGCGGGAGAGGCGCACTCTACGCCTTCGGTAGCTACCTGCCAACCGCTTTTGTACTGGATTTTTTTGCCGTTTTTAAGCGTGAGACCATCGTTGTTCTGAAGTTTTTTGATTGTTCTGATGTTTATCATTTTTCTATTCCTCCCTTGTCCCTTCGGACAATGTAATTATACCACGAAAAAACGGGAATTGCAACGACTTTTTTATGACTTTTTTAGACCTAAGGTCTAATTTTACGAAAAAGGGAGAAGACTCCCTTAAAATTCGTCGTCTTCGTCCGACACGTCCCAAACCGCGAAAATTTCAGCTTCATATTTCCGATATTGGGCGGCGACGGCGCGCAAGCCGCGCGGGTCAAGCCTCAGCTTCGTTTTTAGGTAAAATACGTAGGCAATAGCTTCCTCAGGCTCGACATCAAGGTCAACGCACAAATCCATGATTTTATCAAAATCCAGCACCACCGTGCCCGCGCTCGTTCTCAGTTCTACTTTCATTTTTTTACCTCCTTTGCCCCATCGGGCAACCCGATTATACCATAGTTTGCGGACAGTGTCAACCCCTCGAATTAGACCTAAGGTCTAATTCCAAAAAACTCGAAAAATCAGAGAAAAGGGGCCTAATTTTTACTAAAAATTTTGAGGTCTAATTTTACCGAATTTTTGAGGTCTAATTTTCCATAAAAAAAGAAGAGGGGAATTAGACCCCTCTCCCTCTTAGAAAAATTTGCCCCGTCCTATTCGGACTTTGTCCCCTCTTTTCCACCAAATTTTTGCAATTTGGAGGACTCTTCTGAAACTTCTGCGTCCTTCAGCCTCGATTACTTCAAAAGTTGTGCAATTTGCTGCGTGCCATATTCTTGTCATTTTTTTCTACCTCCTTTCGGGAGAGGCCTCAGGCCTCTTCCCATTCCTTCCCGTTCCATCTCTCTTTTTCCACAAATCCATCCTTGTTCCAGGCCGTCCTTGCTTTGGCTTCTGCGCGCTCTCTGGTATCGTAGTCTCCCAGCCACCCGCTGAATTTGCTGATTGCTCTGTAGCGGATCGTGCCTATCGGTCTGGCTCTGTCCTCAGCTTCCTGCCTCTGCCTCATACCTTCCTCTATCATCGCTGCCACGATGTCGTCATCTTTGCACCACATAGCTCTTACCTCCTTGCTGTGGTGGGTAGAGGCTTACGCCTCTACCTCTATCGTGATATGCCATCCGAGCGTGTCCTGTGCGTCCTTCATCCGTCTCAGCCCTTCGGCGAGGTCATCGTATGCATCGCGCTCCTCTTCCCACTTGTTCGCCTCGTCGGTGTAGTCGTCGTAGAGGCTGTAGTGCTCTTCAGCGCTCTCCCAGTCGCGCATCTCATCGAACCGCTCCCCCTCGAGGTATTCCTCTTGTGCAGCGTCGCGCATCTCCTGCGCCTTCTTATCAGCGTACTCATACTTCGTGAGTACATCGTAATACAGGTCCTGAAGTCTCATAATTGTATCTCCTTTCAGCGTGGGGAGAGGCTTACGCCTCTCCGAAGTTGTCCGCTTCGTCTTCAAGTATAGCGGTCTCGAAGCAGACAGCGTTAATATACTCAGCTATGGGCTTACTACCCTTTTGCTTTGCTTCCGTCCAGAACGGCTGGATCCGCTGGTCAGGGTCTCCAGGCTTGAGCAGGTGTCCA
>JAEEGL013892834.1_pt1 | contig 11465 bp, 8 predicted proteins | sample 9134231 | NCBI WGS metagenome assembly JAEEGL01 (sample SAMN16246548, study PRJNA631951) | gut metagenome | biome: gut microbiome; feature: rumen; material: fiber-attached | host: Bos | place: Iran: Karaj | collected 2018-10
ACGGCATGCGCCCCGTGGCTGATGCAATTCGACAACCAGGAAATTCTCCGGCGCCAGCTGGAGCGCATCCGCCGGGATGTAACCGCGTTCAAAGGTGTCATTGATATGTGGGATGTCATCAACGAAGTGGTCATCATGCCGGTTTTTGACAAATATGACAACGCGATCACCCGAATTTGCAAGGACCTGGGGCGGATCCGGCTGGTGAAGGAAGTATTTGCCGCAGCCCAGGAAAGCAACCCGGAAGCGACTTTGCTGATCAATGACTTTAACACGAGCGTGAGCTATGAGATTCTGCTGGAGGGACTGCTGGAAGCCGGCGTGCCCATCAGTGCCATCGGAATCCAGAGCCACCAGCACCAGGGTTACTGGGGACCGGAAAAACTGCAGGATGTTCTGGAACGCTATTCCCGCTTCGGCCTGCCGATCCATTTCACGGAGAATACCCTGATTTCAGGTGAACTGATGCCCCCGCATATCGTGGACCTGAACGACTGGCAGGTGGACAGCTGGCCCACCACACCGGAAGGAGAAGAGCGGCAGGCCAGGGAAGTTACGGAGATGTATACCATGCTCTTCACGCATCCGCTGGTGGAAGCAATCACGACCTGGGATTTTCACGACGGGAGCTGGCTGAAGGCACCTTCCGGCCTGGTACGGGAAGACAGCAGCATAAAGCCGGCCTATGAAGCCCTGCAAAAGCTGATCCATGGCGCGTGGGAAACGCATGAGACGCTGAAAACGGATGCGGAGGGATGGGTTTCCTTCAACGGATTCCGGGGCGGATACCATCTCCGGGCCGGCGCCCAGGAAGCTTCCCTCATGCTGCGGGGAAAGCGGGAAGAAGCGGTCGTACGGATGGGGCCGTGAACGCTGATCCGAGCAAAAACAGAAATTCCGGACCGGGAGCATGAAAGAAATTCGCAAATTAAAACAATCAGGAAAAGGAGATAATCATGAAATACCGCGAAATGGGAAAACTGGGCATCCAGGCTTCGGCCTTCGGACTCGGATGCATGCGCTTCAACGGTACAGCTTCCGGGGACAGCATCATCAATGAGGAGAAAGCGATCGGACTGATTCGCCAGGCGATTGACGGCGGCGTGACCTATCTGGATACAGCCTATGTTTACCTGGACAAAACGTCTGAGATCGTGCTGGGAAAAGCCCTGCAGGACGGATACCGGGAAAAGGTGACCATCGCCACGAAGATGCCGATGGAATACGTACACAACCGGGAAGAAATGCAGGCGCTGCTGGACAGCGAGCTGAAAAAGCTCCAGACTGATCATATTGATTTTTACCTGATGCACGGGATCAACAAGGAAAAATGGGAGTACTTCAAATCCATCGGCGCACCAGCTTTTTTCGACGATATGAAACGGGCGGGAAAAATCCGCTATAAATGTTTTTCCTTCCACGGTCCCTATGAAGATTTTGAATATGTGATCAATGACTGGGACTGGGACATGGTCCAGATCCAGTACAACAAAAAGGATGTGAACCACCAAGCGGGGACGCAGGGAAAAGAGCTGGCGGGAAAGAAGGGAATTCCGGTGGTCATCATGGAAGGCCTGCTGGGCGGAAGACTGGCCAAGGCGCCCGCCAATGTCCAGGCGCTCTATGATGCCTTCCCGACTCATCGTACTCCCGTCGAATGGGCTTTCCGCTGGCTGTGCAATCATCCGGAGGTGTCGGTGGTCCTGTCCGGATGCAATGAACCGGACCAGATCTCGGAGAACCTGCGCATTTTCGATACGGTGGAAACCGGAATTATGTCCCCGGAGGAAGAAAAGCTGATGGATGACGTCCGGGAGGCCTATCTCAGCCGGACGAAAATCGGATGCACCGGATGCCGGTACTGCATGCCCTGCCCGAACGGGGTCAATATTCCGGGGATCTTCTCCGTATGGAACAAGACGTCCCTGTATGATACCGATCCCAAGGGAGACTGGGATCTGAAGCAAATCCTTGAAAAGAACAACGGCGCGGATCGGTGCGTGGGATGCGGCGCCTGTGAGGCGGCCTGCCCGCAGCACCTGAATATCATTGAAAGCCTGCAGACCGCATGGCGTGAGCTCGGAGCGGGCAGATAACCGCCGGAAATACAAAAGGAAAACAAAAGAAGGATTGCCTGGACACGAAAAGGGGAGTACAATAAGCGCCGTTGGATCACTTTCGCACTTTTATATATAAAAGCTTAAAAGTGCGAAAGCAAGAGAAGGGGGCGCTTTTTTATGTTGATCAAGATACTGATGCTGGTGGTTTTCTTCGGCGTGATGCTGGGAATCGGCTTCTACTGCCGGAAGAATGCCACGGATGTCAAGGGATTCGTACTGGGCGGACGGAGCGTAGGGCCGTGGCTGACGGCTTTTGCATACGGAACCTCCTACTTCTCGGCTGTCATTTTCGTGGGATATGCCGGACAGTTTGGCTGGAAATTCGGTATTTCCTCCACATGGGTCGGCATTGGAAACGCTTTGCTGGGGTCCCTGCTGGCCTGGGTGGTGCTCGGACGCCGAACCCGGATTATGACCCAGCACCTGAGCAGCGCGACGATGCCGGATTTCTTCGCAAGGCGGTTTGGCAGCGAGGCGCTGAAGGTGGCGGCTTCCATCGTGATCTTCATTTTCCTGATTCCCTATACGGCTTCCCTGTATAACGGGCTGAGCCGGCTGTTCGAGATGGCCTTTGGAATCCCCTACTTCTGGTGCGTGCTGGCGATGAGCGTACTGACTGCGATTTACGTTATTGTCGGCGGATATATGGCGACCGCCATCAATGACTTTATCCAGGGACTGATCATGATTATCGGCATCGTGGCTGTGATTGCGGCCGTGCTGGGGAAAAACGGCGGTTTCATCGGATCCCTGAACGGCCTGGCACAGATCACGGATGAACGGGTGACCCAGACACCGGGTATCTTCAATTCCTTCTTCGGACCGGATCCCCTGGGCCTGCTGGGCGTGGTTCTGCTGACCAGCCTGGGCACTTGGGGTCTGCCCCAGATGGTCGGAAAATTCTACGCGATCAAGAGTGAGGGCGATATTCACAAGGGAACCGTTATTTCCACGCTGTTTGCCACGGTGGTCGCAGGCGGCTGCTACTTCCTCGGCGGATTCGGACGGCTGTTTTCCGACCTTATCGGCGTGGCTGAAAACGGAGCTCCGATGGGTGGATACGACGCTGTGATTCCCGCCATGCTCAGCGGCCTGCCGGATCTGCTGATCGCCGTGGTGATTATCCTGGTGCTTTCCGCCAGCATGAGCACGCTGAGCTCGCTGGTGCTGACTTCTTCCTCCACGGTCACGCTGGATCTGCTGAAGGGACATGTCATCAAGGAAATGGATGAGAAAAAGCAGCTGCTGATCATGCGGGGGCTGGTTGTGGTCTTTATCGCGATTTCTGCCCTGATTGCCATCATTCAGGTTTCCTCTCCGGTCGCCTTCATTGCCCAGGCCATGGGCGTCAGCTGGGGCGCCATGGCCGGCGCTTTCCTGGCTCCGTTCCTGTACGGGCTGTACTGGAAGAAGACCTCCAGAGCGGCTATCTGGGTGAATATCCTGTTCTCCTGCGGGTTTATGACGGTGGACATGCTGAGCAACCTGGGCGTCATCAGCGTGAACCTGGGGCTGCTGCAGAGCCCGATCAACGCCGGCGCGTTCTGCATGCTGCTGGGGCTGGTGATGGTGCCGATCCTGAGCCTGGTAACCCCGAAGCCGGAGCGCAATACCGTGGAATATGCGTTCAGCTGCTATGAGAAGAAAGTGCTTGTCCGCCAGACCAGCGCTCTGGAAGACGAAAAATAAGCGACATGTGAACAGAAAGCCCCGCCGGCTGCAAAAAACGGCGGGGCTTTCTGTTCGACGTTCCGGGAAAAATCTGTTGCAGCCGGCCGGGACTGCGTGATATACTATCCATAACAATGACGACCGGAGACAATGAATAAAGGCCTCAAAGCATCAAAGGAGGGACTCAGCGTGCTGCGGGATGAATTGCGGGCGCATCTGACGGAAAAGATCCTTCCCTTCTGGGAAAGGCTGAAGGATGAACAGCATGGCGGATTCTTCGGATACGTGGACAAAGCGCTGAAGGTGATTCCGGAGGCGGACAAGGGGTGCATTCTGCACAGCCGGATCCTCTGGAGCTTCTCAACAGCTGCCAGGATCCTCGGAAGCACGGAATACCGTGCGTATGCAGACTGGGCATATGAAAGCCTGAAAATGTTCGAGGATGCCCGGAACGGCGGGGTGTTCTGGAGCATTACCTCTGAAGGAAAACCAGCAGACACGACGAAGCACACCTACTGCCAGGCTTTCGCCATATACGGGCTGGCTGCCTACTACCGCCTGACCGGAAAGCGGGAGGCGCTGGAGAAGGCGAAGGCGCTTCAGCGGGTGATTGAGGAGAAATGCACGGTTTACAACGGATACGGCGAGGCTTACCGGGCGGATTTCTCCCCGGAAAGCAATGAGAAGCTGAGTGAGAACGGCGTTATGGCGACACGGACCATGAACACGCTGCTCCATGTGCTGGAAGCCTATGCGGAACTGCACCGGGCGGAGCCGGACGCCCGGACGGCGGCGCTGGGAGAAAAACAGATTGACCTTTTTCTCCGGAAAATGTACAACCCGGACAAGCACCGCCTGGAGGTATTCTATGACGATGAATACCATCCGCTGCTGGACATGCAGAGCTACGGGCATGATATTGAGGGCGGATGGCTGATCCTGGACGCGGCCCGGGAACTGCTTCCGGAAGAGAAGCAGGCACCGGTCCGAAAGATGTGCCTGGATCTGATTGAAAGCGTCCGCCGACGGGCATTCACGGATCACGGGCTGAAGAATGAGTGGGTGGCCGGACAGGCTGATGAGCTGCGAATCTGGTGGGTTCAGGCGGAAACCATGCTGGGACTCGCGGAAGGGTGGAGCCTGACGGGCGAAGAACAGTGGCTTCGGGACCTGGAAACCCAGTGGGCGACGATCCGCCGGATGATCGTGGATCCGAGACCGGACGGAGAATGGTACTGGTCGGTATATGAGGACGGAAGCCTGACAGAACGGCCAATGGTGGAGGAATGGAAATGCCCCTATCATAACAGCCGGATGTGCCTGCTGCTGATGGAGAAGGAGCTGCCTGTCTGAACAGGAGGCGCCTCTCAGAAGCAAAGCGTCTGAAGTGCGGTACGGAGAAACTCCGGGGACCTATCCCGGAGCTGCTCTCAATCACGGAAAAGGAGAAACAAGATGAGCACAATCAGTATCCTGAATGCAGGAAGCCTGCCCAATATTCCATGGCAGGAAAAACCGAAGGACATGAAGACGGCCGCGCCGGTATGGCGTTACAGCGGGAATCCGATCCTGGGGCGAAATCCCACGCCGGAGATTGCCCGGATTTTCAACAGCGCGGTTGCGCCCTGGGAGGACGGGTTTATCGCCGTGCTGCGGGGCGAGCAGGTGAACGGGATCCCCCATGTTTACCTGGGCCATTCGAAGGACGGAATCCATTGGGAGGTTGAGCGGGAAAAGGTTCCCTTTACGGATGAGAACGGATCCCCCATGCTGCCGAACTATGCCTATGATCCCCGGCTGGTGAAGGTTGAGGACACTTATTACATTATCTGGTGCACGGATTTCTTCGGAGCGGCCATCGGCATGGGAAAAACAAAGGATTTCAAAACCTTTACCCGGGTGGAGAATCCGTTCATTCCCTTCAACCGGAACGCGGTGCTGTTTCCCCGGCGTGTGGGCGGCATGTATAAGCTGCTCAGCCGTCCTTCGGACAGCGGACATACGCCTTTTGGGGATATCTTCCTGAGCGAGAGCCCGGATATGATCTACTGGGGAAAGCACCGGCATGTCATGGGACGGGGGCGTGAATGGTGGGAGAGCGTCAAAATCGGCGGCGGAGCGGCGCCCATCGAAACCACCGAAGGATGGCTGATGTTCTACCACGGGGTGAGCAGCACCTGCAACGGATTTGTGTATTCGATGGGCGGAGCAGTCCTGGATCTGGATGAGCCGAGCAAGGTGCTTTACCGGTGCGAAAACTACCTGCTGACGCCGGAGGAGCCCTATGAGGTGACGGGGTTTGTCCCCAACGTGGTTTTCCCCTGCGCGACACTGCAGGACGAGGACACGGGACGCATCGCGATCTACTATGGCTGCGCGGATACGCATGTGGGACTGGCGTTTACGAAGGTGGACGAGGTGGTTCGCTATATCAAGGATCACAGCGTCCTGGGCCCCGGGGACGGAGAAGCAGTACACCATTACTGAGCGGGCGCGCTGCAGGTGAATCCGGAGCACATGATGATGCCGAAAAGGAAAAGAAGGAGTGAGCACAGATGCGGCAGAGAAGTTTCGAATCCCTGATGGAGGCCTATGAGCGGCTGCTTTCCAGGCCGAATCCGGTGGATGAGCATTTTTACAACGGACTGTACAGCCGGTACCGGAATCCGGTGCTGACACGGGAGCATATTCCTCCCTTCTGGATGTATGACGCGAACCCCAAAAGCAATCCCTTTATGATGCAGCGGCTGGGCGTCAACGCAACGCTGAACAGCGGGGCGCTGAAGGTGAACGGGAAATACTGCCTGGTCGTACGGGTCGAAGGCATGGACCGGAAGAGCTTCTTTGCCGTGGCAGAGAGCGACCGGCCAACGGAAGGCTTCCGTTTCCGGGACCGGCCGATCCTGCTGCCGGACACGGAGAAAGCGGAGACCAATGTATATGACATGCGGCTGACCCAACACGAGGACGGATGGATTTACGGCGTATTCTGCTCCGAAAGCAAGGATGCCGGGAATCCGGATCTGTCTGCGGCTGTGGCAGCCGCCGGCATCGTACGGACGAAGGACCTGGAGAACTGGGAGCGGCTGCCGAACCTGAAGACCCTGCGGAGCCCGCAGCAGCGCAACGTGGTCCTGCATCCGGAACTGGTTGACGGGAAATATGCCTTCTATACCCGGCCCATGGATGATTTCATCGAGACCGGAAGCGGGGGCGGTATCGGCTTCGGCCTGTGCGAGGATATTCAGAAGCCGGTGATCGACGAAGAAAAAATTATCAGCCGCCGGCGCTACCATACCATCACCGAGAGCAAAAACGGCGCCGGGGCAGTGCCGATTAAGACGGACAAAGGATGGATCCACATTGCTCACGGTGTCCGGAACACGGCGGCCGGGCTGCGGTATGTGCTTTATGCCTTCGCAACGGATCTGCAGGATCCCTCCCGCGTAATCGCTGAACCCGGCGGCATGCTGCTGGGGCCGATGGGACGGGAGCGGGTTGGAGACGTGAGCAATGTGACCTTTACGAACGGTGCAATTGCGGATGACGATGGGAAAGTTTACATCTATTACGCTTCGTCCGATACCCGGATGCATGTGGCGGAAACAGATACAGAACGGCTGAAGGACTATGTATTCAATACCCCGGAAGACGCCCTCCGGAGCGTCGACTGCGTGAAGCAGCGGATGGCGCTGATTGAGAGGAACCTGGCCTTTCTGAACCGGAAGGAATAAGACAGGCGCGTAAAGACCGGAAAATTCCCGATGGCCTGTGCCGCCGGGATTTTTCCGATTTCCGGAGCCGAGAAAAAGACAGAACATGCTTCAGGCGGGAGGACTGCAGGATGCTGAGGATTTCTCCGATTTTTTCAGACGGGGCGGTACTTTGCCGGAGAAAGGAACTTCGAATTTTCGGCGGGGCAGAGGACGGCACCCGGGTCCGGTGTGAACTGCGGGATGCAAAGGATGCGCTGCTGGCCCGGGGAGAAGGGATTGCCCGGGAAGGACAGTTCCTGATTCTGCTGCCGCCACAGGAGGCGGCTACCGGCTGCCGGCTGATGATTTTCGCCGGGAATGAACGGTTTACGGCCCTGGATATCTGTATCGGTGAAGTTTATCTGGCCGGAGGCCAGAGCAACATGGAACTGGAGCTGCAGAACGCGGACGAGGGGCAGGAGCTGATTGCGGGGCATGTGAATCCGATGGTCCGGTATTTCAACGTCCCGAAGTTCGGATACTTCTGCGCGGAACGGGAGAAGGCGTGGGAGCAGGTTCGATGGAATGCCATCGGCCCTGGCCGCGGAAAGGATGTCAGCGCAGCTGCCTACTTCTTTGCGATGAAGATGCAGCGGGAGCTGGAAGTGCCGGTGGGAATCATCGACAGCTACCTGGGCGGGACTTCCGTGGCATGCTGGATGGATGAGCCGTGGCTGCGGCGAACGGGAGAGGGATGCCGGTACCTGCGGGAATATGCGGAGGAAACAACAGGCATAACGATGGAGGAATCCATCGAGAAGGAACGGATCTTCCGGCATACCCTGGATGCCTGGAACGACAGGATGGCCGCCTGGAAGGCGGCACATCCGGGAGGAGCCTGGGAGGATCTGGTGGCGGAGATCGGACCATGCCCCTGGGATCCGCCGAAAGGTCCGGCTTCTCCCTACCGGCCGGCCGGACTGTATGAGACCATGATTGCACCGCTGATTCCGCTGGCGCTGACGGGAATCCTGTATTACCAGGGGGAGGAGGATACCTGGCGGACGGAGCAGTATGATACGCTGATGATGTCCCTGATCGACCGGTGGCGCACCGCCTTCCGCTCGGAGGAACTGCCTTTCCTGTTTGTTCAGCTGCCGATGTGGATCGAAAAAGGCGCGAAAGACAGCAAAACCTGGCCGGCCCTGAGGATGCGGCAATGCGAAACGCGGGACCGGATGCGGCACACAGGGATGGTCTGCCTGCTGGATCAGGGGGAATATGACAATATCCATCCGACCAATAAACGGGTGGTGGGAGAGCGGCTTTACGAGCTGGCAAAGAAAGAAATCTACGGCCTGAAGGGAGAAACCTCCCCACGGGTGACCGGGCGGAGGACCGAGGGCAGCATGATGACGCTGGAGACGGATCAGCCGCTGATGACCGCGGACGGGAAGGAACCGGCCATGCTGGAGCTGGCAGGGGCGGACGGTGAATTCAAGCCGGCAAGAGCCATGCTGGAAGGGCCTGTGCTGCATCTGACCGCCGCAGGGGTACAATATCCAGTCCACTGCCGGTACGCATGGACAGATTACGGGATCGTGAATCTCTTTGCCGCCAACGGACTGCCGCTGGAACCTTTCTGTTTCTGAAAAAACATTCCCGGATTCGGACAGAATCCGGCCGGCCGGCAGCACCGGAAACGGAGAAGCAAATCCGCACGGACTGAGGGAAAGATGAAGATACTCTTAACTGCTTTTGAACCCTTCGGAGGGGAGAACGTGAACCCGGCCCAGGAGGCGGTCAGGCTGGTCCGGGACGAAATTGCCGGAGCCCGGATTATTAAGATCGAAGTCCCGGTCGTTTTCGGGGAAAGCATCGATACCGTTCGGAAGATGATGGAGAAGGAAAAACCGGACGCCGTATTATGCATCGGACAGGCGGGCGGACGCGCAGGGCTGACACCGGAACGGGTGGCGATCAATATCGATGATGCCCGGATCCCGGACAACGCAGGAAATCAGCCTGCGGATCAGCCGGTTTTTCCGGATGGGCCTTCCGCTTATTTTTCCAGCCTGCCGGTGAAAGCCATGGCGGCAGCGATCCGGGACGCGGGGGTACCGGCCAGCCTGAGCAATACGGCCGGAACCTACGTATGCAACCATCTGATGTACGGCGTGCTGTACCATATTGCAAAAAGCTTCCCCGGGACACAGGGCGGTTTCATGCATGTGCCTTTCCTGCATGAACAGGTGACGGATCGGCCGAATACGGCCAGCCTTTCAGTCCAGGATATCGTAACCGGAATCGAGGCAGCGATTACGGCGATTGCGGAAAACCGGCGGAATCCGGAAAAAACGGAAGGCTGCATCCGCTGATTCCCGGCGAGGGATCAGGAGAGCAGCCTGTATGCAGCGAAACAGCAGCAGCGAAATCATCTGAAAATCCCGGAACCCAAAAACTGTCCGGGGATATGATGCATGGACTGATCTGAAAAAACGGAAAAATCCAGAAAAGATGGCCGCGTTTCATCCGGAACGCGGCCATCTTTTCTGTACCGGCGCTTTAAACCTGCCAGTCCGGGAACTGCTCCCGGAAGGTGGAATGGAAATATTTCTTCATGACAGGTTCATATACCGCTTCGGCATACTCCTCCAACTTGCCCAGGTCATAGAGATACTGCAGAACCGTGTAACGGTCCCGGAAAGTGCGGCCCCGGAGAATGCCTTCCACGTAGCGCTTTTTATCCGTAACGGTAAAGGGAATCTGCAGTTTCTGCTGTAATTTCTCAATCCGCTCAAAGGCAGGCAGATATTTTTCGATCAGCAGCCTGATATGCATGTCATCCGTTTCCCGATGGAGCCTGCGGAAAAGTTCGATGGCTGTAAAGGTTCCTTCGCCCACTTCGATGCCGTGCAGATTGGGTACTTTGCCTTCTTCCACATCCATGACCTCCCAGGTCTGGCCGATCATATGCTCGGTGCCGGAGGCCGGACGGGAGGATCCGCAGAAAGCGATGCATTCCCCGGACAGAATCAATCCTTCGCTGGCGGCGCGTATGGCGGCCATATCCCGGTCCTTCAGCGCGGCGGCAGCGGTTACGCACTGATCCGTCGCTTTCAGCACCATATCCGCAATCTGACCGCAGTAGTATTCCCCGTTCCTGTCCCGGCTGATTTCCCAGTCCAGGATGGCTACGTATTTGCCAATCATATCCCCGACGCCGCTGAGCAGCAGGGGATAGGGCGCCTGCGCGTTCACGGAAAGGTCAATCACGATATGCCGGGCGATCGAGCAGTTATATACGATCTTTTTCCGGCCGTTGAGCAGCGGAGCCACCACGGAGGCATAGCCGTCCATGGACGGCGCGGTGCCGACCACGCCGTAGGGGATGCCCAGCCGGTAGCTGACCATGCGGCAGGTATCATTCAGGGAACCGGAGCCCACCGCCAGGATATAATCCGGATTCAGAGACCAGGCATTGATATCATATACCTCCCGATCCCGACCCGCTTCCATCAGTACCTTGCCGATGTTTTCCGCGTTCGGCAGGGCGGGAGAGGGAAGAACCAGGGAATGGGACAGGATCCCTTTTTCCCGCAGAATTTCTTCCACCCGTTTTCCCGCTACCAGATAGGTGTTTTCATCCGCTACCAGAAATATCCTGTGAAAGGCTTTCAGAATGTCACCCACTTTTTCGACGGCATGGTCCGATACCTCGATCACTTCAGTGGGAATGCTGTGATGCTTCTGTACGCAGGTGCAGTCCATTTCGATCATGATGTTTCACTCCTGTCCTTCATTATTCCGCCATGTGATGGATATAGGGCATCTCGGGCAAATTCCCGAACCGGTAAAATGACCGGGCGTTTTCATGGAAAAAGAGCTGTTTTTCCGCGTCCGTCAAAAGCGGGGAGCGATCGATAAAATCCCAGCTCATGCGGTAGGTGATTGCGGTCATGGTCCGGGGATAATCGGA
>JAEEGL015197716.1_pt1 | contig 11465 bp, 12 predicted proteins | sample 9134231 | NCBI WGS metagenome assembly JAEEGL01 (sample SAMN16246548, study PRJNA631951) | gut metagenome | biome: gut microbiome; feature: rumen; material: fiber-attached | host: Bos | place: Iran: Karaj | collected 2018-10
GAAATTATTGCTGGGAATTTGCAAAAAGGCGATATTCCGATTTTGAAATTAGTAAATAAGAAACTTAAATTAGTGAAGGAGTAAAATGGCAAAAAATTATTTAGTACCTACAGTTGTAGAAGAAACTAACAAGGGGGAGAGGGCGTACGATATCTATTCGCGTCTTTTAAATGATCGAATTATATTTCTTGGCGAAGATGTAAACGCGCACACGGCGAATTTGGTGGTGGCGCAGCTATTATATTTGGCGCACGAGGATTCGAAAAAACCAATTAAGCTATACATTAATTCACCTGGTGGGTCAGTTTATGATGGCCTCGCAATAATTGATACCATGAATTATATTGAGTCAGATGTGGAGACGATTGGGATTGGCTTGCAGGCTAGTATGGGTGCGATGCTACTTTCTTGTGGGGCGAAAGGCAAGAGATATTGCTTGCCGAACTCGCGGATTATGATACATCAGCCGTCGTCTGGTACGGAAGGGAAAATTACGGATCAGGAAATAATGCTGAAGGAAGGTATTTTCCTAAAAAAGCGCCTAGCGGAAATTTTTGCTAAAAATACCGGCAAGGATTTGAAGCAAGTAGAAAAAGATATGGACCGCGACAACTGGATGAGTGCGGAAGAGGCAAAAGAATACGGTATAATTGACGAAATTATTAAATGATTGATTGTGGCGTTAGGGTGCTGTGGATTTAAAAATCTGCAGCACTTTTTTGTTGTGATTTTTATTATGGTTGTGGTAAAATGATATTATGACAAAGGGAATGGTGTGGGGAAAGAAAAAGGCTTGGATTATTATTTTAATTGTCGCATTAGTTTTGATCGTAGCAATTGTTGCTACGATTTTGATAATGCATTTTTTGAGAATAAGTGATGAAAATACGGGTAGATTTCCATCTATGCACACTGCGGCTTTGGAAGAAATAAATGAGCGTGCGGCAGAAATGTCTGTGGACGATGCCAAGAAGTTGTATGAGCAAACGATAGCTGAGGCGGGTACGGATGTTGGTAGGGCGGAGGCAAGGGTAGAATACGGTAGATATTTGCTAAATAACAACGAGATGGAATCTTTTGTAGAACAATTCGAAATGGTGGATAACGAATTATTGGACGATGGGTATGATATTTTGTATTATGCGGCGCTAAGAAAATATTATAGCTTATTGGGTGATGAAGCGGCCAGTGAAGAATATAATGAAAAAATACGATTAGTAGTAGAAAATAGTGATTATGCAGCGGGAGGATAAAATGCATAGAAGGTTATTAAAGGTTATTTTGGTGCTTGGCGTAGTTTTTTCTTGCGCGGTAAGCAGTGGTTCTGTATTTGCTGATGGAGCAATTATACCAGGAAATAACCCTACGAATGGCAGTTGTCGTCCGAGTACTTTGAGCTATTGGACGAATTGGTGGGATACTTGTTATGGAGCATCTTGGCAGAAGTATGAAGTGATCGAAGATTTGCCGGAGGGCGGAGTATATTTTTATTATACCAGTAATACTGGCACCCCAATTGCTATTAGGGGATGCAAAAAAGGACAATATGTTTATAATTATGGGTTAGAGGTATACAATGGTGGGGGAAGTACTGGATATCAAGTATCAACACAGAGAAATAAAAATTTACCACAGGCTCCGCATAATTCAGTGGCTATGGGCGGTTATGGCGGTACCGTTTCTGGATATTTAAGACCGATAGGCTATGCTAGTGCAAGAGAGGCTGAGGATAGCTACACAAAGATAGTGAAATACGCTGAGACTCATCCGGAGTTTTCATATGTTGGTAGCCTAGCTTTTAAGTGGGATAAGGTAGGAGCGTTTTGTTATTCCGACGAAGCTGATGGCAGCACATTTGAAGGTAAATCTGTGGCTTCTGGTACGAATACCGTGACGGTGGGGTATACTAATAAATCCAGTTTTAGTTTTACTACAATAGATAATTGCTCTGCCACAGATGGATGCAAGGCGTCTTTTAGTCATTCGTTAAAGCGTACGAGTGGCGATGGTTCTACGGATTATGTAATATCTAGAAGCTCTAATTTGATAGAAGCAGGATTCACTAATGGAAAAGCTATATTATCTAATAGCAATTTAAAAACGGGAACTTTTAATTCTAATGAAGCCGAAGTAAGCAAGAGTGGTGAGCTGACGTTATATCCAGGTATGGTAGTTTGCGAGAAACTAGAATTTGCTCCGGACGATCAGGAAGGGACAAGTAATGTTTACACGATGGCTTGTGTTCGGGCGTTGGGTGGTACTCAGACTTCTCTAGACATAAAAGTCAAAAATAATATGACGGAAAAATATAATAATTATACTGAAACGGTTTATGGTAAACCAGGAGATTCGGTAACATACCAAGCGGAATATGCGCCTTTAGCTCAGTATACTCGTAGAGTGCGTCCGGAAAAGTTGCAGATTGTCAATGGTGGAAATGTTCTTGGCGCGTTTGACAATGGTCGACCATGCGCTACAGTCGTACCTACTTCTGTGCTGTTGGGTTACTGCTGGTCGGAAACTTTATATAATGGTAAAAAATCTAATGTATTAAACGATTGGAATAATGGTTTTACGGTAAGTAGTGAAGGGTTTTCTTACTCTAAGGATTATATATATGAAAATAATGATACCCAAGAGAAGAAAGAGAATAATGACTACTCCGTATTGAAGACTGATGTGGGTAAGAAATTGGTAGAGGTGGCGGAAACCAATAATGCCGAAAGCAAGGCAAAGACTGTTCCGAAGGAGGTTAGTTTTGCTAGTGGTAGCGATGATAAATATAATTTGTCGTCGGTAAGCGTGGTGGCTAAAATCGATGTTGGCAATATAAATAAGATTGCTCAGGTTTTGGTACCATATAATTTTATAAATAGAACGGAAATATTAACAACTAATGATATTATGTATGCGGGCGAGAAGGCAGATGTAAACTATAGTATTACGACTAGTCTAAAATATAACGAACTTTTGAATGAAACTTATGCTACTAGGGTGGACGGAGCAAAGTGGAAAGTAGAAGCTTGTTATGGGGAAAATTACGAAAACTGTTATAGTAAAGATGGTGTAGGCGGTGATTTACATGCCGATACCGACATTCTTGAAGAAGCCGTTAAAGACGATATGAGTACAAAGACGCAAATTAATATACCAGATTTGCCAGCAGGAACAAAAATCAGAATAAGATCTGCAGTTTATCCTAAGGACAGTGGTGGTGACGATAATTTGGCAAAAGATTATTATGATTCGGGCAATGCCGCGTCTTGGGCGTACTCTGAATGGAAAGAATTTACGGTAGCTAAGAAACCGAGCTTTCAGGTGTGGGGTGGTAGCGTGTATTCGGCGGGAGACCTAAAGCTATTAGCGAGTGAAAAGCAGCACGTTGATGGGCATAATGATTTTAATAACATATTAAATAATGGTGGACCGTTTTATGTTTTTGGGTCATGGTCGGAACTAGGTTTGGTAGCAAATGGTGAAGTAAAAGGATTTAGTAGTGGTGCTGGTACTGGGTTTGGTTCTACTGAGGATGCAAAGTTGGCTTGGGGCGGGAGTGGAGTATCTGGTTTGGGTGGAAGTGAGGAAAATTCCTTAAACTATTGCGCCAGGAATGCATTGAGTTTTGCAAATGTGGATTGTTCTGAAAATATTGTTGGCGAAATTGAGGCAGGTAATACTAGGTCCGACGATAAATCGGTATTGATTTCGAGATTTGTTGATGAAATAAAGGTGATTGGTAATATATGGAATGGACCGATAGAAACCGAGTCTGCCACTAACGTGTATCGTAGCGATGGTGACTTAGAAATTACGCAAGATATCAAATATGCTGACGGTAAAAACTATGGTAATTTGAAAGAAATACCAAAAACGATTATATATGTAAAAGGAAATATTTTAATAAGTTGCAAAGTGGAAAGAATTGACGCTGTGTTAATTGCGGATGGAGATATTAATGATTGTTATGATTCTGACAAAATCAATGCAAAGGAAAATTCTACACAACTTAAGATTAATGGTTCGGTAATAGCCGATACTTTGACACTGAAACGGACATATGGTGCAGCGACAGGATATAATACTGTGATTCCGGCAGAGATTATAAATTATGACACTTCTTTATACCTGTGGGCCAATGGCGAATCTGATATAGTAAAGAGTGGTAAGATAGTTACGGCCTATCAGCAAGAACTGTCGCCAAGATATTAGTGTAAGAATACCGTGCTATAATATATTATATGAAGATTCTATGGACTGATGGTAGTGCGGTGCCGAATCCCGGCGATGGGGGTTTTGCTGTTATAGAAGTGCGGGAAGATAACGCTAAGCCAGTAGTGTTAGGAAAAGATAGGAACACGACGAACATTAGAATGGAAGGCAAAGCATTGATTGCAGCGATAAAGTATGCCGGTGATGAGGAATGCGAAATCCATACAGATTCGGAATTCTGGATTAATGTACTTCAAAAATGGGGCGCTGGGTGGAAGGAAAAAGGTTGGAAAAAGAAGAATGGTGAGATTAAGAATTTGGATATTGTGAAAGAATTATATGAGTCATATATTAATGGTCGAGTTTCTTTACGCTGGACGAAGGGGCATGTTGGTACCAAATACAATGAGATGGCCGATGAATGGGCCAACCGTGCTAGGATGGGTGCAACAATAGAGAAATTATGATAAAATGATTCTATGAAATTATCAGAAGAATTGATTTATCGCGGGTTTAAAGCTGAGACTACTATAGATAACCCAGAAGACTTAGATAATCGTGAATCTAAAAAGTTTTACTGGGGAGCTGATCCTTCGGCCGATTCTTTGACGATTGGCAATTTGGCAGCATTAATGATGTGCGCTTGTTTTGTAAGACATGGCTACGAGCCGTATTTGCTAGTGGGGGGTGCGACGGGGCAAATTGGTGACCCAAAAGAAAACGATGAGCGTGAGCTGAAGTCTTTGGATGAAGTGGAGCATAATAAGAATTGTATTAAAAAACAAATAGAGCGTGTAGTGGATGCAGAAAATGTAAAGATGGTGGATAATCTGGATTGGTTTCGTAATATGAAATATCTGGATTTTTTGCGTGAGGTGGGAAAAGTGTTTTCTATGACGCAGCTTTTAGATCGGCAGTTTGTGCAGAATAGAATTGGTGAGGGTGGTGGCGGAATTAGCTATGCGGAATTTTCGTATACGTTAATTCAGGGTTATGATTTTTTGCATCTTTATCGTGAGCACGGAGTGAGTTTGCAGCTTTGTGGAGCAGATCAGTATGGAAATTGCACTAGTGGGATACATTTAATTAGGAGATTAGAAAATGGCGATGCAGATGTGTGGTCTACGCCATTAATTATTGATCCAGTGACCGGCAAAAAGTTTGGTAAGTCCGAAGGTAATGCTATTTGGCTAGCGGCCACTGATAATGGTAGTGGTAATTATACGTCAATTTTCGATTTCTATCAATTTTGGTTAAATCAATCTGATGAGGCTGTAGAATATTTGATAAAGATTTATACACTTTATAGCAAAGAGGAAATTGAGAGTATATTGGAGCAGCATAGAATGGCGCCAGAAAAACGTATTGCGCAGAAGGCTTTGGCGCGTGGAGCTACTGAGGTAGTGCATGGAGTAAAGAACGCAGAAGCTATAGAAAATTTGACGGCTGTTTTGTTTGATAGGAATACAGATTTTGCAGATTTTTCAGAAGATGAGATAATCGAGTTCGCTAATTATTTACCGACTATTGGTAAGGGAGTCATGCTAGTGGATGCGTTAGTTTCTAGTGGTCTGGCTTCATCAAAGAAAAAAGCCCGTGAATTTTTGACGCAGGGCGCAATTACAGTAAGTGGCGTAAAAGTGCAAGATGATATTGAGTTGATGCAAACTGCAATAATTAAAAAAGGCAAAAATAAATTCTTGATTGTAAAATGAGTTACTTGGCAGTATTGGGTAGGCAACCAGAAATATCGATTGCGGAACTAGAGGCTTTGTTTGGAAGTGTAAAAAAGATTTCTAATAACCTTGCAGTTTTTGAAGAAAATATAGTAAAACCGGATATAGATAGGTTGGGCGGTAGCCTGAAGATTGCTGAAAAAATCGTTAATAAGCCGCTAGATTTTTTGCGCGAATTACCTGAAGGAAAAATAACTTTAGGGATTAGCGATTATTCTGGATATGCCAGTAAAAAAACGGCGACAATTGAAGCTTTAAAATTAAAAAAGATTTTGGTGCGACACGGAAGAAGTGTGCGAGTTGTAGAAAATAAGGAAGCGACACTTTCTACGGCAACATCACTTCATAATGGACTAGGTGGTAAAAATGAACGTAAAGTTGAGTTGATAAAAGTTAATAATGATTGGTATAAAGTAATTGGTGTGCAAGACATAGATGCATATACTAAACGTGATCAGGCGCGACCGGCTAGGGACGCAAAAGTGGGGATGCTACCACCAAAATTAGCACAAATTTTGATTAATTTGTGTGGTTTGCTAGAAGCTGGTAGTAGAGTGCTGGATCCATTTTGCGGAACCGGCGTAGTATTACAAGAGGCTTTATTGATGGGTTATGTAGCGTATGGAACTGATATTAGTGAAAGAATGGCAGAATATAGTGAAAAAAATTTGAAATATTTTGGTTTTGAAAAATATAAGGTAGAAGTAGGGGACGCTACTTCTTTCCAATGGGAACGGCCGATTAATGCGGTGGCATGTGAGGGCTATTTAGGGAGACCTTTTTCGCGAATTCCTAAAGATATAGAGCTAAAAGAACAAAAAGTAGAATGTGGGTCTATAGTTTTAGGTTTTTTGAAGAATATATTAGCTCAGATTGAGAGTGGTGTACCGGTAACGATAGCTGTGCCGGCATGGTTGAGAGAAGATGGTGAGTATGAACGTATAGATATACTTGACGATATTAATGATATGGGGTATAATGTTAATAATAAATCGCGCGAGGGGTTACTTTATCATCGGGATAACCAGGTCGTGGCGAGAGATATAATAATATTAAGGAAGAAATAAATGTCACACGTAAAAGCTGGCGGTACCGCCAAGAACGTCCATAACAATGCCGGCCAGCGCCTTGGCGTTAAGCGCTTTGGCGGCCAAAAAGTTAAAAATGGTGAAGTATTAGTTCGCCAAACCGGCGCCACGAAGATTGCTGGCCCAGGGACTTATATGTCACGTAATTTTACCATTCATGCTGCAAAAGATGGTGTGGTAACTTTTGTAAAAACCAAGAAAACTCATTTTTCTGGCAAGAGTTTGCCGCGTGTTCGCGTAGAAGTAAGATAGCCTAAATAGCCCCGCTAGGGGTTATTTTTTGTGATATAATCTGGTTATGGCTAAGAAAAAGCGTAGATTTTCTTTTAGGACTATTTTGTCCATTTTGACGATTTTTTTGGTGGCATATGTAGTATATCAAAATTGGCCAGATATTTTAGAAACATTGAATCATTTGCAAGAAACGAATGTTTTTGTGCTACTATTATTGATTCCAGAACAATTATTCATGTATTATGCTTGCGGACAAATTTTCTTTTCGTATCTTAGAAATCGTAAAAATGTACAAAAATTCAGCGATGGTGAGATACTTAGGATCTCTACGGAATTGAATTTCGTTAACCATGCCATACCAGCTGGTGGCGTAGGTGGATTGGCGTTTTTAACTTATCGCTTGATGCCATATAATGTTTCTGCTGGGCAAGCGAGTTTTCTGTATCTTTTTAGGTATGCGGTGACTACGGTTATAAATTATGCACAGGCTTTGGTTGCCATAGTGATACTCTTAATTTTTAATTTGATCCCATCGGATGCAATGTGGATTATTCCGGTGTCGTTATTCATGAATATGGGTGTATTTTTCTTTTTGTGGCTCGTGGTTTATATTGCGAGTAGTGAAAAAAGAATAGAATTCTTTTCAAGGACTGTTTCCAAGTTGATGAATGTTGCGGTAAGATTTTTTACTTTTGGGCATAAAAAACAGTTAATGAGATATGCTAAAATTAGCAGTTATTTTGCAGATATTCATGAAAGCGTGAAGATTGCAAAAGAAAACAAGCGGTATTTGAAAAAGCCAGCAACATGGGGATTAATCTACAGCTTTTGCGAGATTGCGACATATTGGATTGTAGCGATTTCGCTAGGTCGGCCGGAACTACTGCCATTTATTATGGTAGGAGAGGCAATTGGTTCGGTATTCGACGGGATTGTGCCATATGGATTATATGAGCTTGGTATGGCGGGCGTGATGATTGCGCTTGGCGTAGATTTTCCAACGGCCACAATTATTACGGTAATGACGCGCGTAATTACTTTGGTATTTACAATTGTTTCTGGAGCTTGGCCGTATTACAAAGCTATTCAAGGCAAGAAGAATGAAAAATGAAATTAAATTTTCGCCAACTGATTTTATTGCGGTGGCAAATCAGACTTTGGAATACGCTTACGGGAGTATATTGATTGAGGGGGAAATTGCGAGTTTTAAAGTCAATCAAGGAAAATGGGTATTTTTTGATATAAAAGATGCAGAATCCAGTATACCGTGTTTTATGACATTATTCCAGCTGCGAATGCCGCTGGAGGATGGCATGAAAGTGGTGGTGCGTGGTGTACCGAAAATTACAAAGTGGGGAAAGTTTTCTTTTACGGTGCAAGCGGTAAGGCCAGTAGGGGAAGGTAGCCTGAAAAAGGCTTATGAAATGTTGAGAAAAAAATTGACAGACGAAGGGCTTTTTGCACTAGAACGTAAACGCCAAATACCGAAAGATCTCACGAAGATTGGCGTGATTTCTAGTACGGCAGCGGCGGGGTATGCGGACTTTGTCAAAATAATTAATGCGAGATGGGGTGGATTAAAAATACAGGTAGCGCATACGCAAGTGCAAGGGTTGGATGCGCCGGATCAAATAATTCGTGCACTGAAATATTTTAATGAACGAAGTGAGGTGCAAGTGATTGCGATTTTACGTGGTGGGGGATCGGCGGATGATTTGGCGGTATTTAATGATGAAGCATTGGTGCGGGCGGTAGCGGCATCTAAAATACCAGTAATTACAGGTATTGGGCATGAGGTAGATGAATCATTATGTGATTTAGCGGCAGACGTGAGAGCTTCGACACCTTCTAATGCTGCAGAGATATTAACTCCGGATCGTGAAAATATGAAATGGGCGATAACGATGATAATTAACGAATTGTTTAGAATAATAATCAATCGGGCAGAAGATCTTAAAAAAGACAGTACAGAGATTGTAATTCAAGTTAGAAATGTGATTAATATGAAAATAGTGGATTTTAGGAAAATATTATCCAATCAGATAAAAATGTTGGGGGCGCTGAATCCTGAAAAGATATTAAAACAGGGCTATGCGATCTTGAACGGTAAAGTCTCACCTGGTAATGTTGTAAAAATTACAACATATGATAAAGAAATTAAAGCAGAAGTAAAGGAAGTATATGAGCGAAACTAAAAGTTTAAATCAAAAATTTGAAGAGCTGGAGAAGGCTAAAGAATGGTTTTATTCGGATGATTTTTCTTTGGATAAGGCGGCGGAAAAGTATAAAATGGCAATTGGCTTAGCGAAAGAATTGCAAGAAGATTTGAGTAAATTGCAAAATGAAATTGAAATATTAGATGAAGATTTTACAAAATAATGATATAATAAGCTCATGGATAATGGACAGATGCCACCGGTGCAAAAGACTATTCCCGTACGACCAGCGGGTAATGGGATGCCGATGGTGCAACAAGTGCAATTGATGCCGGAAAAGAAAAAAGATATTTCTGGGTTGGTTAAGACTATTGTAATTATTATAGTTTCATTGATTGCGGTGACGTTTATTGGGTTATTTATTTGGATGTATATGCAGTATGATGAGGCTCAAAGCGATTTGGATGGAAAGTTGGCGATAGCTGCAGCTGAGGCAAGGGATGAGCAGGCTACGAAAGACGAAGAAGAATTTCGTGAACGTGAAAAATATCCCTACAAGACTTTTTCTGGGCCAGCAGATTATGGGCAGCTCACATTTGAATATCCTAAGACTTGGAGCGTATATGTAGCGGCCGATGCATCGAGCGGTGGCGATTTTAATGCCTACTTTAATCCGATTCAGGTGGATGCGGTAGGTAAGGACACCATAAATGCCCTACGTGTGACAATTCGTAACAAGGGTTTTGATGATGTGGTAGAAGAATATCAAAAGGCGATGGATAAGAAAAATTCTAACTTGACGGTAGAATCTGTGACTGTAGGAAATGCAGAGAAGGGTACTTCGGTAACAGCAAATCGCTACACTGGTACAATTCCTGGTACAGATTTAAGTGGGTATATTGTAGTGTTTAAAATTCGTGATAAAACTGCAATTTTGCAAACAGATAGCGTATTATTTAAAGAAGATTTTGATAAACTACTAGGGACTATCGTCTTTAACGCCTAAGAGGTGTGCTATAATGGGGGGTATGGAGAAGGAGGTTGATGGAATTTTGGTGGCGGCCCATGAGCTGAAGGCGCCACTTGCGGTGTTGAGGCAGCTGGCTTTGTCTTTTGAGGATATAAGTGGCCAAAATGAGCATATTCGGTCTAAGATGGTAAGTGTGTCGGAGCGGGCGCTTAAACAAGTGAATGATCTTGTTAAAATCCGGCGATTAGAGGATGGACTATTTGCGATGGAGCCGGTGGCGGTGCGCGAAGTATGCGATGCAGTAACTCGCGAATTGGAATATCTTTTTCACTACAATAAAAGAGACCTATATATTCGATATAGTAATCGTTCTAGATTGGTGACCGCTAACAGAGACTTGCTTTATAGCGTAGTTTATAATTTTTTGTTGAACGCTATGCATTATTCCGGTAATGAAACTAGAGCGGAGCTTGCAGTTAGAGATTTCAGGGATAGGGTGAAGATTGTAGTGCGGGATTATGGGCCGGCTTTGCCGATGGATGTTTGGCGCGAAATTAAGCGTGGTTGGGTTGAAAAACCAACTTCTATTGCTATGCGGCCGGGGTCTTCTGGGCTGGGGCTTTATATTGCGTCGAGATTTTCTCGTTATATGAATGCCAATGTGGGAGCAGTACGACATCGTGACGGCACGAGTTTTTATGTGGATTTACCGATATCTAAACAAGCGAGTTTGTTTTAATGATTTTTATAATTGATGATGATGAAGTGATGGCTGAGTGTGCGGCTTTGGCAACGAAAAAGGAAACAAAAATATTTTCCGATGCTTATGCTGCGATGGCAGAAATCGCTGATGGCAATTTGCCAGAGATGATTTTTTTAGATATATTGCTTACAGGGCCAGATGGCTTTACTTTTTTGAATGAACTAGTCTCCTACACTGATACGACAAAAATTCCAGTAGTAATAATATCTTCATTGGATTTAAACGGACGGGATTTGTCTGTGTATGGCGTAGTGGGGGTACTTAGTAAAGATACGATGAAGCCAAAGGACGTTAGGCGTTATGTTGAAC
>JAEEGL015459017.1_pt1 | contig 11465 bp, 8 predicted proteins | sample 9134231 | NCBI WGS metagenome assembly JAEEGL01 (sample SAMN16246548, study PRJNA631951) | gut metagenome | biome: gut microbiome; feature: rumen; material: fiber-attached | host: Bos | place: Iran: Karaj | collected 2018-10
ATGTGTTGTTTCCGTAGCTCAGTAGGATAGAGCAATCGCCTCCTAAGCGATAGGTCGCGAGTTCGATTCTCGCCGGGAACACCATTTTTGGAAATAAACGAACTAATAGTTCGTTTTTTCTTTTTTTTTATTTAAAGAAGTGCTATAATATTTATAGAATAAGAATAGGGAGCTGTTATTATGATACTTAGAAAGCCTTATGCCTTTTTAATTAAACATTTTAAGAAGATAAACTTACTTCTTTTAATATTGATATTATTTATATATAATAACGCCACTAAGTTTAGTAGATTTACTAAGAACTATGTTGATATTCAAATATATAATGAAAAGATTGATTCAATATCTAATTATTTCAATACTACTTTAGTTTTATCTTTTTTATTAGTTTTTATAATATCTATGATATTAATAGTTTTGTTAAAGAAAAAGGACAAACCATATATAAGTTATATATTAGTATTTATTGCTAATATGTATTCTTTTGGATTACTAATATATTCTAATAATTATTTTAAATATAAAGCTAACGATGGGTTTAAGATAGTTAATGCCAAAGTTATTAGTGATTTAGGATTTATAGCTACATTATTATATTATCCTTTATTGGTAATACTAATTATAAGAACACTTGGTATAGATTTAAAATCATTTGGTTTTCAAGAGGATAAAGAATATATAGATATAAACGACGAGGATAGAGAAGAAGTAGAAGTAGAAGTTCAATTTGATAAAGAAAAATATATAAGAAAAGCGAAATATTATTTTAGAACTATCAAATACTTTGTTTTAGAACATTTGATTCCAGTATCAATTGTATTAATAATTGTGTTGGCCATGGGTGTTAAAAATGTATATAATTTTATATTTGTAACTAATAAAATTTATGGTATGAATGAGGTAGTTAATTCAAATAGTTATAATTTAAAAGTAAAACACACCTATTTGACTGATAAAGATTATGCTGGCAATGTAATTGTAAACGATGGTAGTTATTTTATTTTAGTAGACTTGGAAGTTGGAAACCCAACTAATTATTATCGTAATTTTGATATAGAAAAAATGTTATTGTTTATAGATGATGATTTTTATGTGCCATTGACTAAATATAATCCGCATTTTAAAGACATGGGTAATTTATTTACTGGAGAAAAAATGAATCCTAATGAAACTTTATCTTATTTATTAATATATCAAGTAGCTAAGCCTAAAAAGAATGCCAATTTTGTATTAAAATATCAAGATGTTGATACTAGCAAAAATAAATCGGGCAAATTAATTCAGATAAAGATGAAAGTTTTAGATGTATCTAAGTTTAAAGATAAGGGATTAGGACATTATAAAGAAAAAATGACTATACCTATAAATGAAAATGAAAAAATGCACTTTAATATATTTAGTTATGAAATAGGTAAGGCGACTAATTACATTTATCAGAGTTGTGGAATGGATGGCCAATGTCCTATATATGAAACTACATATGATGCACCTTCTGGCAACAATGTAATGCATTTGAAATTTAGTTTAGAAGAAGCAACTAAAGAGGATTTTATGGATTTTATTAATAGTTATGCAAAAATAAGATATGTTATAAATAATGAAACTAAGGAAACTAAAATAAAGAATGCCATTACTAGAAGATATCAAGGTAATCATTTATATTTGTTAGTACCTGAAGACATAAGTAACGCTTCTAGAATCGATTTAGTATTTACAGTTAGAACATATAGATATACCTATAGATTGAAAGGAGAATAGACATGAAAAAGAAAATAAAAAACTTTATTAACAAAAATAAAAAGTATTTAATAATTCTATTTATTGGTTTTTTATTCATGCTAGTTGGTTATATCTCTTGGGAAGTCTATTTTTCTAAAATAGAAATCTTTAAAGCTGAAGAAAAAAAATTAATAGAAGCTGGTAAAACTTATTATAAATTTAGGCAACAGTATTTACCAAAAGATGGTGAATTTAGGGAAGTTGACTTAGAAACATTATATAAAAATGTAGAGATGGATGGATTGTATGTTCCTAAAACTAAAAAAATGTGTAATTCAAAAAGTTGGGTTAGGGTATATAACACCAAAGAAAAATATACATATATTGCTTATCTAGATTGTGGAAAATACAAATCAGATGTTGATCATAAAGGACCTGAAATTAAATTAAATGGTAGTAATACATTATATGTTGCATTAGGTAATAAGTATGAAGAATTAGGCATCAAGGAAGTAATTGATGATAAAGATGGTAAAATAGATAGTAAGCAAGTAGAAATTGATTCATCAAAAGTAAATACTGATGAGATAGGTGAATATGTAGTAAAATATTCAGTTAAAGATTCAAATTATAATGAAACTGTTATTACTAGAAAGATAATAGTATCTAAAGGATTGACTGATACCGTTAGAAAATTTGCTGATTCTGAAGGATATTATGTGACTGATAGTAATAATTATATATTATTTTCTGGAATGCTTTGGAGGATAATTAAGGTGAATACTGATGGGACAATCAAAATAATTTTGGATGAGCCTAGTAGTAATTTAAGAGTTAATTATGATAAATACGAAGACTCAAATGTTGATATGTGGTTAAATAATTATTTTTATGGAGCGTTAACTAATCCAGATAAATACTTAGTTGATGCGGAGTATTGCGTAGGAAGTATTAATTCAATGTTGGATTATTCAAATTATTGTAGTGAAAAAGTAATTAGGAAAGTTGGATTGCTTGATATAAATGAATATTATAAGATGGGGACTGACGTTAATTCAAAAGTGTATTCTAAAAGTTTCTTACTAGGAAATCTAATTGGAAATAATTTTGCAAATGCTGATTTTGTTAATGGAGATGTTCAAGGTGTAACTAAGGATTTATTACCTGGAGTAAGACCAGTTATTACCATCAAAAATGATTTTAATATACTATATGGCGATGGCTCTTATAGTAATCCATATAAACTTAACGATTATCAGACAGCAAAAAAAAGCGATAAACTAGATACTAGATTAGTTGGAGAATACTTCTATTATTCAGGTATGCCATTTAGAATATTAAATGTTGATAAAGATAAAAACATACGTGCTATAATGGCGGATTATTGGTTTATCCAACCAGATGCAACACCAGTGTATATTTCATATGATGAATTACAAGAAACGATGTTTAATGTTAAAGAAGAAAATAACCCAGGTTTTATTATCAATAATGAATTCTTAGACTATATTGATAGTAAAAACTTAGCAACTACTGAATATGATATACCTTTAAATGATCCATCAAAAAAATATAATGAATATAAAAATACAAAAGTAAAGGCAAAGATATTATTGCCAAAAACATCTGAATTATTCTCTGCTGTTTCAAGAGAATCATATATGATTTCATATATAGATTCTTCACTTGGCGAAAATTTTATATATGTGGCTAATGGTAAAACAGGACTTGTGTTTGAATTAGCTGGCAATAGTTTTTCAACGTATGCTGTTAAAGGAATAATAACTTTAGAAGGAAACTTTAGAATAGAATCTGGTAATGGTACTATAACCAAACCATTTAAGATTAAATAATGGAGGACAATATGAAAAATAGTAACAATAAGAAAAAAAATAAGACGATAGTTAAAATAAATAAAAATAGATTGATTATAGTTTTATTTTTATTACTAGTGGTATCATCAGTTTCAATACTCTTGATATTTAAGTTTAATAGTAGTTCTAAAAGATTTTCAAAGCCAGTACCGACTAAACTAAATTTTGAAAGTAGAATAGATAAATTAAATGAATTTGATAGTGGTAAATATTTTAAAATGGGATGGTTGCAAGTAGAGGGGACTAACATTGATTTACCTATATTAGATCATACTAGTGGATTGGATGAAATAGACTATTCTTATGGATGGGTTAGCCCACATTATAATAGCGATCAAAATAGAATGGTTTTATTGGGACATAATATTTTGAATGTATCTAATAGTCCTATGGTTGGTAATAAAGATTTAACGAATTTTGAGGATTTGATGTCATTATCATATTATGGTATAGCAAAGGATAATCAGTATATTCAATATACACAAAATGGTGTTGATGAATTATATATAATTTATGCTATAGGTTTTAGAAATTATGGCTATGATAATGCTGAAAGCTTTGCAAATAAAAAAGATGTAAAGCAATATATAAAAGAAGCAAAAGAGAATAGTATCTATGATTATGGTGTAGATGTCAATGCTTCTGATGAATTAATAACTTTAAAAACTTGTACTAGATATTTTGGAACTGAAAAAAATCAACAATTTATGATAGATGCAAGAAAATTAAGAAAAGATGAACAAATATTAAAGTATGACGTTAAAACTACTAAGAAATTTGACGAATTAGATTTAAATGATCAAAAAATGTAAAAAATATTTAAAACACATTAAAAGTATGTTATACTTATTATTAGAATACAGAGGTGTAATATGAAAAAAATGAAAACGAGTATTAAGGTATTAATATTTTCACTTGTAGTTTTTACATTTGCTATTTGTATAAATACTCAAATAGTTAATGCGGCAGAGCCACACCAATTTAATATTTGCTATTATAATAATGAATATAGTGTTACATATTATGGTAATATTGTATCAATTGATGAAATAGTTAACTTGATGAATAGTGGTAATACCGGTTTTATTAAAGATGGTTATATGCCAGGTCATATAGGCGATGATAATTATAAGGTTATCGTTTCAAATTTACAACGATTTTGTGATGGCGGGCTAAGATCAGGTACTTACAAATCCTGCCCCTCAACTAAGGTAAATTATAATAATAAAAGTACTTTAATTGATGAAGCTATTCGTGCAATTTATGCCCCATCTGGTAAAGTTAATGCATCAAAAATTAAATCTAAATTCAATGTAGAAACAGAAAAGTTTAATATTGATATTTTAATAGAATCAAGTTTAAAAGGAAAAGTAGCATTAAAATATTATGTTATGAATAGTAGCAATAAAAATAATGGTTTATTTGAACCTGATCCTTCTTCGTATGATGAAATAACTGCTACTAGTGATGGGAATTCTTTTCATATTAATGGGATATCACCAAATGCAGGTATTAACTTGATGTTTTATGAGGTAAGTGATGATGTGTGTAATGGTAAGCTTGTTATGAGTATACCGTTATTCTTGCCATCTGCTGATGGGCAAAAGATTAAGAACCCAGCAAAGACAGATAGAAAGGCTTATGGCTGCGATATTGTAGATGCTTTTTATCCGAGAACGAATATGACTACTGCTGAAAAAGAATTATTTGATACTCGTAAACGAGATATAGTTGAAAGCTGTTATAATGATTTTATTCTGTATGAAGAAAAAGGGGAATTAAAGAATAATGTTACTTTTGAGTTTAATTCATTAAAGGAACTATTCAAAAATACCATAAATATACAAAATAAAGATACTTCTATATGTGAACACCCATTAGAAAAAGTTAATGATAGTGCATTTTATAAAAAGAATTCATATTGGGCAATTAACTGTAGTGAAATATATGTAGCTTCTGGATCTAAACCTGTTTTAGTAGATGCAGGTACAGGTTTTGAATATCAAACATATTTTGAAGTTGAACGAGTATGTAATATTACAAATAAAAGAAAGCCAAGTAAAAAGGAAGAATGCCATACTTCTTATGACTGTTCATGTACTTGGGAATACCCTGGTGGAAGAGTTGTAGAAGGAACAAAAGATGCTGGCCCAAATAATGATTTTGATATTTGTGTTAATCAATGCGATAATGGTAAATATACACAATCCTGCATCAATAGTTGCTATAAAGAAGTATATGGAACAAAACGTGATATTAGTTTTACCGAAAAATTAACTTTAGATTCTACAAAAAAGAGTAATATAAAATTTACTTCAGTACCTGTTCCAAGTTGTAATAGAACTGAAGATTGTGAGGCAGGTGAATCTTGCTACTATGTTAGTGATGGTGCACCAGATGGCTCTGGTATTGTAGGAGAAGGTGGACATAGGACTAGTAAAGGTAATCCAGCTACTCAATATACTTGGGGTGATGCTTCTTGCTCAGTAAGTGATAATTATTGTCGTGGCAAATATGGCTGTACTTTTTGTAAAACAGTTGGTCCACAAGGTTGCGTATGTTGTCCATGTACTGATTATGCTAATCAAGTAAATTCTTCTGAAAGTAATTTGCGTGATCTACAAGGATATATGAGTTCTGATATATATGAAGGAGATTATACATATGATATAACTGATTCATATTTAAAAATTGGAGAAAAAGCATTTCACTTTATAGTAAATACTACTGATAATCCAGCATTATCTAAATCTTCTGAAGTAATAAAAAATGAGGCGCCAAATGTGGATACTACTATTGGTGGAGATTGTGGACTATCTACAACAGTTTCTGGGCCAATGCATAGCGAAAAACGAATAAGGGTTACAGTTAAATTACCTTTGTCATATATAAATAAACTAACAGCAGTGCCAACATATAGAACTAATGTTAATTCAGCTGGTTATGAACTTGATCCAAGCAAAAAAGACTCTGAAAGAGTAGTTAACAATTTTAATACAGATTATTATTATTATAAAGATGGTGAACGTAAGTATTATACTAGTATTTATAGTCCTAATATTAATGTTATTGTTACAAATGATGATATAACGTTAGTAGGAGAAACTGCTGCCGAATATAACATTGTTGTAAGTAGTTCTAACGTAGGGCAAGTGGTTGGCAAGGATAAACTGGAGGGAGATGGATTCTCTTCAAAAATAAATTGTTATTATGGTACATATAATGAACTTATTAAGAAGTGTAAGGATTGTCCAGACCCTGATCCTGGTGTACCAGGTGGGGGAATCCAATATATATTTAGGCCTATTGATTTAACTGATGTTTTCCCAAATGGACGTGATCCTAGATTTAATTGGAGTTGCAGAGCAAATCTAAAATCTGGTTATTGGCAAAATATTTATGGCGGTGGTCAGACAGTTTCACCAGTTCGATATACAAGAATAATGGAAAATGATGCACAACAGGGTATCGATATATATGATTTGAGTAGGGGTGAAATTGAATATAATTTCATATTAGATAAAAAAACTATAGAGGGAATAAATAAATATAATAATGAAATAGCAAACGGTGGATATGATTTTAACGGCGATGGATACTCAAATTATTTAGATTTTGATATGGAATGTTCAAATAAAAATAAACGAGGCGTTTTCTGTTATAGTAGATTTTTGGATGGACAAAGTAGTATAACGGGAATAGATCTTAGTTTTATGTCTGCTGCTTATGGTGATGCCGTAGATCCTAAGACTGGCAAATCAACATATACATTCTCAGTACAGGGACGTGAAAGTTCAGTAGGATGCAATAATACGAAAAATTTTGGACAAGATTGCGATATTATGCCACTAGATAAAAATGATATGTGTCGTAATTCATATGGATCAAAAAATGGAGATGATGATTGCAAGTATGAGGAGGTTAAGATACAATGAGTAAAGGAATTACATTAGTAGGAATAATAATTCTTGGTATATTTGCCTTAGCTGTTATTAACCTAACTCAACATGTACAAAATGGTAATGAATTAGATTATTATTTGTTAGAAGAGACAACGGAAGCTGCTATGATTGATGCGGTGGATTTGGCCTATTATCGTTATAGTGGAGGAATAATCCGTATGGATAGAGAAAAATTTGTGGAGAGTTTCTTAAGAAGGTTTGCTGCTAATATTAATACTAGTAGAACTTATGATATCAAAATATTTGATGTCAATGAAACACCACCTAAAGTTAGTATTCAAATTGATTCAGGAACTATAGCAACATTTAATGCTGAACAAGCTCGTATAACAAATAAAATAGATGCTATTCTAGAAACTAAATACAATGAAAAAAGATTATTGAGAGATGTAAATTAAGAAAGGAAGGAAGAGGTTTATGAATAATTTAACAATATCAATCAAAAAATTTATGGCAAATAAAAATACAGTAACTGTTGTTGGTGTTCTTTTAGGAATAGTTATTTTATATGTTGGTTATAACTATCGTATTAAAAAAGCTATAACACCAATTGAAGTGCCATATGCAAAACAAACAATACCACCAAAGACTAAAATTACAAGCGCTATGATAGGAAGTATTAAAGTACCACCTTCAATGTTACGTGGAAGTGCAATTACAAATCCAAGTAATATAGTTGGTAGATATTCAAGTGCTGATACTGTTATTCCACAAGGAAGTCTATTCTATAGTAGTGCAGTAGTAAATCAAAAGGATTTACCAGATAGTATTATTTATAATTATCCTGATGGATGGGTACTGGTTAATATGGCTGTTAATACTACTAATACTTATGGTAATAAAATATATCCAGGAAACTATATTGATATTTACTTTAAAGCAGTTAATAGACTTAATGAAGCACAATTAGATGCTAATTCAAAAGATAAAATTATGTTAGGTAAATTACTTCAAAATGTTAAGATTATTGATGTAGTTGATGCAAATGGTGATAGTGTATTTGAAAATTTGGAAAATGTTAAAGTTCCAGCACAAATTATTTTTGCTTTACCAGAAGAATATCATATTTTATTACGTAAAGCTATGTATTTAAGAACTTATGATGTTACATTAATACCAATACCAACAGCTGAAAGTTTAAAGAAAACACCAGGTGAAGTAACTGTTGCTAATGAGCAATTAAAAGATTTTATTAACAAAGTTACTATTTGGACAGAAGATCAACCAACTCAATAAAAAGATAAAGGAATAAAAGAATAAAAAGAATGGGGAGAGGGACATGCAAGATAGTTTATTTGAACAGTTAGATTTCGGTGCCTTCAAGGAATATATTGATAATGATGATATTACCGATGTTTCTTATGACAATAATGGTCAAATTTGGGTAAGAAGTCTTGAAAAAGGATCATATAGAGTAGAAAATCCAAATATTAATAATGCTGTTGTTGAAAAACTAGCTTTCCAATGTTCTAACGTTATGGGAACTACATTCAATAACGCATCTCCATTTTTGGATGCTGAAAGTCCTGAACTTCGTCTTAACTTCGTACACGAATCTATAGCTACAAATGGTATAGCACTTGTTATACGTAAAACTCCAGCTAAGATTCGTCTTGAAGAAAAGACTTTGCTAGATAGTGATTATATTACTAAGGATGTTCATGATTTTCTAATGAAATGTGTTTTAGGACACTGTAATATAATGGTTTGTGGAGAAACTGGTTCAGGTAAAACTGAGTTTGTTAAATATTTAGCCAGCCATACTAGGGAAGAAGAAAAGATAATAACTATAGAGGATACTTTGGAACTTCACTTAGATAAGATTTATCCACATAGGGATATTGTTGCTATGAAAACTAATAATATAGCTTCATATACAGATGTACTTGTTACATGTATGAGACAAAATCCTAAATGGATATTACTTTCCGAAGTTCGTAGTGCTGAAGCTGTTACAGCTGTACGTAACTCAATATCTTCTGGACATAATATCTTATCTACTATCCACTCAGATAAAGCTAGTGCTATACCACACCGTCTATATTCATTAATGGAAACAGATCTAGATCTAGAACAGTTCTTAGGAACTATTTATAGATACATTCAATTAGGTGTTCATATTAAGGCTTATTATAGCCCTAAATATGGTAAATTCCATCGTGAAATAGATGAAATTACAGAGTTCTATATGGATGAAGAAACAAATAAACCAGTTTATAATATTATTTACCAAAAGAATATGTTAGGTCAGGTTAAGAAAAAACAACCTTCTAAACATCTTATGGATTATTTACTTGGTCAAAATATTCAAATTGGTGATGATATATTTAGTGAAGAAGGAGCTAATGAAAAAGTTGACTTTGATTTAGATAAATATGTTGAAGAAAATAGAGTAGAAGTAGCTCCAGGAGAAAAGGTTGAAGAAGCAAAACCTGAAGTTAATCCAAGTGTGGCTAAGATAGATAATTTATTAAATCCAAATTATCAATCTGATCCAGCAAATGCTTCAACTGGAGAAAGTAGTGGGCAACCTGTAGTTCTTTCACCAGGAAGTAAAGAAAGTGTTAATTAAACATAAAGGAGTGATCGTATGGAATTAATCATTCTATTGGCGATAGCTATATTTGTCATAGTATATAGACAATATAGGGGACAAAACGTTTATAAATTTATATCACAAAAGATGGGAGTAATATATGAAAAATTTGCACCTTATTCTTTTAAAGTTGTTCGTGAAAAAACAAAAGATTTAGGTCAAGAATACACTCCTAAACAATATGCTATGCAAGTTGCTATGTTAGGTGGATTTGCTGTAGTTATTTCATATTTATATTTTTATAACATTTTGATTTCTATTATATATATGGTGGCAGCAATAGCTACAATACCATATTTAGCATTCTTAAGATGTAAAAGAATATATAGTGAATTCTTGTTTGAACAAGTACAAGTATATACTACTAATACTATTATGGAATTTGCTACAACACAAAGTTTTGTTAAATCACTTGAAGGTGTTGTACATAGTGGAGTATTAGAAGATCCTATATTATCTGATGTAAATGTTATGATATCGATGGCATATGAAAATGGTTCTATAGATGAAGCAATTGATTATATGAATCAAAGATATCCATTCTATATAGTTAAAAACATGCATCAATTATTCTTACAGATAACTAAAGAAGGTGCTAGGGATACAGGAGAATCACTAGAAAACATGCAGCTTGATATCGATATGCTTGTTGAAAGTGTATATCGTGATAGATTAGATAGAGCAAGTTTCCATAAAGGATTCTTAAAATATGGTGTAATGTTATATTTGATAGTTATGTTAGTTCAATACTTATTAGGTAAGGATACATATATAGCTTTACTTTCAAATCCATTTATGTTATTTATCCTTCATGCAATTATATTAGTAAATAGTTATTTTCTTCTTAAAGGAGAAAAATATTATAACGAGAATGTAGGTGCTGAGTAATGGAAATATTGATTTTTGGAGCTATTATAATGTTTGTATTATTCTATAATAATACAATTAATTCAAGAAAGTTTATTGAGGATAACCAAGCTATATTTGAACATTTAAAAGAAGATGATTATGACTTCCTTGTAATGGCAAAATATGGTGATAAAGTAGATCCTAATGCTTTATATAATAGTAGATTAAAAACAGCATTTATAACTATAGTAGTATTCTTATTTATATTCTTAGCAGAACTTAGTATTTTAAATATAGTTTTAGCTGTATTCTTAGGTTATATAGTTTTTAAATCTAATTATACTAAACTAAAGAAGTATTATAAATCACACTTACATGATATCGATGTAATGTTACCTTATTATCTAAAAGGACTTGAAATCTTGATTCAACATTATACTGTACCAGTAGCACTTGCTAAAAGTA
>JAEEGL016025775.1_pt1 | contig 11465 bp, 6 predicted proteins | sample 9134231 | NCBI WGS metagenome assembly JAEEGL01 (sample SAMN16246548, study PRJNA631951) | gut metagenome | biome: gut microbiome; feature: rumen; material: fiber-attached | host: Bos | place: Iran: Karaj | collected 2018-10
ACGAGCTCATCGCCCTGCAGACTGAGATTTCTGCTCAGCAGAACAAGAAAGATGAAGGAAAGGAATTCGATGTATTGTTGGAAGCTTTCTCGAAGCGTAGCCGTGAGCAGCTGATGGGACGTACGGAACAGAACAAGGCAGTCGTTGTCAACAAAGGCAATCACCATATCGGTGAGACGGTGCGCGTCCGCATCACGGGTTCAACGAGTGCTACTCTATTGGGTGAGATAATAGATAAAGGATAAGAGATAATAGATGTTACAGCGCGCACTATACCTGCTGAAATACTACTTGGTGACTATCGCATTGTTCGTGGTTGCCAAGTTGGTGTTTATGCTGGCATGTGGCGAGAGTCTATCGTTGAGCGACTATGCCGCTGTCGTGTGGCACGGTCTATCGCTTGACCTTTCTACAGCGCTCTATTTCTTTTGCGTACCCTTCCTGCTTACTATTTTCTCGCTATGGGTGAAGATGCCTCGCATCGCGTACCTTATATATAATATGGTGGTGGCTGTGGCCTTCTCGTTGGCTTTTGTCGCTGACACTAGCCTCTACCCTTTCTGGCGCTTCAAACTCGATGCATCGTGTCTGCAGTATTTGGAGACACCTACAGAAGCTATGGCCAGCGTGACGACAGGCTATTTGTTATTGAGGCTAGTCATGCTAATTATACTAGTAGTACTCATTTATCTAGCTTTTACCAGTCTTCACACTCGTTTTCAGCGTGCATACCATCGCATACTGGGCACCATCGTTGCCCTGCTACTCATTGGACCTATCATCATTGGTATTCGCGGTGGTCTGGGTGAGTCAACGACGAACATCGGACAGGTGTATTTCTCACAGAATCAGTTCTTAAACCATGCTGCTGTCAATCCTGTCTTCTCGTTCCTCTCGTCGTTAGGAAAGTCAGGCAGCTACATCGTCAGCTACAACTACATGCCTGATGACGAGTGTAAAGCACTGACTGATAGTCTGTTCTATACCGACAGTACGAATGCTGACACCTTGCTTACTACTCAGCGCCCCAACATCCTAATTATCGTCATGGAGAGTTGTGGTGGACAGTTTACAGAGATAGGTGGTCATCCAGAGATAACGCCTCGTTTGAACCAGTTGGCACAGGAAGGCATCTATTTCTCAGAGTGTTACGCCAACTCATGGCGCACCGACAAAGGTATGGTGAGTATCCTCAGTGGCTATCCCGCTTTCCCCGTCACGTCAGTCATGAAGGTACCTGAGAAGAGTCGCAAGATGCCATCGATAGCCCATTCTCTTGGACAGGCTGGCTATCAGAACACCTTCTACTATGGTGGCGACATCAACTTCACCAATATGCGGAGCTACGTATTGGGGACGGGCTACGACCGTCTGGTATGGAAAGCCGACTACACGAGTGACGAACAGTCCACTTGTCAGTGGGGTGTGCGCGATGATATTATGTTCGATACGCTCTTAGCTGATATCCAGAAAGAACAGAACAACAAACCTTGGATGAAGACGCTGCTCACCCTATCCAGTCATGAACCATGGGACGTCCCCACAAAGGTACTGGACGATGAGGTGTATAATGCCTTCAACTACCTGGACCAGTGTATCGGCCGTTTTATCGACGACTTGCGCAAGACACCCACTTGGAAGAACACATTGGTTGTCATTCTGCCCGACCACGGCTATCGCTACAAAGGCATTGACGAGAGCACGCGTCTCTACAACCATATCCCCATGCTGTGGGTAGGTGGTGCCGTCCGCCAGCCTGTTGTTATTGACTGTCTCTGCAACCAGAGCGACCTCGCCGCCACCCTACTTGGTCAGTTGGGTATCCGTCACGACGACTTCCGTTTTAGCCGTGACATCGCTAGCAACAGCTATCGTCAGCCGATGGCCTATCACAACTCTACCAGTTGCGTATCTGTGTATGACACTACAGGTTGGATGGCCTACGACATTGATGCCAACAGCATGATTGCCAATGAGAGTAACGACAGCGAGCGCTTGCTTCGTTTGTCAAAGGCTATCCTTCAGTTGACCAGCCACGACCTGAAGAATAAGTAATTTTGAATAAAATTGTGTAGTTTTACACCAAAAAACTTTCTCTTTTCAATTATTTTTTTTACCTTTGCAGCTTAGAAAGCACTAACTAGGCATGAAAGGTAAAAACTATCGACGATTGGCCATAGTAACAACGTTGTTGTTGCTATCAACCATCATTGCAAGGGCGCAACATGAGCGTTTCGTGTTTACCACTGCATGGATGGCTCAGGCACAGTTTGCTGGTTATTATGTAGCCTACGAGCGTGGGTTCTACAAGGAGGCAGGTCTTGATGTCGATATTCAGCACCCCACCCTGACTAGTTCAGCACTGACACGACTGAAGTCCCAACAGTGTCACGCCGCTATGTTTTCGCTCCTATCGGCTATGGACTTCATTTCCCAAGGATTCCCGTTGGTAAACATCTTCCAGGAATCCATGAACAGCAGTAACATGCTCATCTCGCGCTGGAATACCGACCCACTAAAGATGAAAGGTAAGAAAGTGGCTATCTTCAATTCCGACCCTAACTACCTGACCTACATCATGGATCGTCGCGAGGGGACACAATATAAGTGGGTGCGATTCACCAGTGGCATCAACCTCTTCCTCAGCGGTGCTGTCGATGCCACGATGGTGGTCAGCTATAATGAGTACTACCAGCTGCTGCAATCTGGCTTCAAGCTCACTGAAGAGAGCATCTACCGATTCTCCGACCACGACTATAACATCCAGGAGATGGGTGTCTATGTGAAGCGCGACTACTTTGAAAAGCATCGTACTGCCTGCCAGAAATTTGCCAAAGCCAGTCGTCGCGGATGGGAATGGGCTGCCCAACATCCCAAGGAAGCACTCGAAATCGTCATGAAATACGTTCGCAAGTATCATTCTCCCACCAATCGCCACATGCAAAAGCTGATGCTGGAGGAATGTCTGCGACTGCAGATCAACAAGGACACGGGCAAACGTGAGTTCCGCGTACGAGAGGATATGGTACAGAAAGCCTCGCAAATGATGACAGAGAGTGGACTGATTGCACGTCCAGTAACGTATAAGGAGATTATGGGCTTATGAAGTGGGTGATACGATATATCCGCAGTTCGCTATCCAGAAGACTGAGTTTCTGGGTAGTGGTTTTCGTGGCGGCTATCTTCACCGCAGCTTTTGCCCTCATGTTCTCTGAGACGCGCGAGGTGGTGCGTGAAGAAGCCTGGAACAAGGCCACCAAGACCATTGAGGGTGCTGTGCTGCATATTGACAATACCCTTCACCGTGCCGAGGTGGCAGCCAACAACATGTTGGTGGTCATCGAGAGCCATCTTAACGAACCCGACCTCATGTTCGACTTTAGCAGGAAATTGCTGGAGAACAATCCAGACCTGACCGGTTGCAGCATCAGCTTCGAGCCCAATTATTATAAGGAGAAAGGCCGCTATTTCTGTGCCTATTCCTATAACAACGCAGACTCCATACAGACCAAACAGGTGGGAACAGACCATTACCAGTACCATTGCATGGACTGGTATCTCATTCCTTCGCTTCTCGACAAGCCCTACTGGATAGAGCCCTACTTTGAAGACACGAAAGAAGGCATCGTCATTAAGGATATTTTCTCCAGCTACAGTCAGCCCATCCACGATGCGAAGGGCCATGTGGTGGGTGTGCTCTCTGTTGACATCCGTCTCGACTGGTTCTCCTCCACCATCAGTAAGATTAAGCCCTACCCCCATTCCTATAGTGTCTTGCTGGGCAAGGGTGGCACCTATCTGGTGCATCCTGACACCACGAAGCTGTTCTACGAAACGGTGTTCACCCAGACCATGGAACATGAGGACTCCGTCATGAGGGGCATTGGCGAGGCTATGTTGGCTGGTGAGACGGGGCATCGCATTGTGAATATCGACGACGAACCCTGTTACGTATTCTACAAACCGTTTAAATATACGGGATGGAGCGTAGCCATTATCTGTCCTGAGCGCGACATCTTTGCCTCTTACAACAAGTTGCAGCGTACTGCACGTATCACGATGGTGGTGGGATTGCTGCTGTTGCTTGTATTCTGTCTGGTTATCGTTGACCGTAACCTGCGTTCGCTCAGGTGGCTTGCCAACTTTACCGCACTGACAACAGAAGGAGAATTTACTGATGAAGTACCTGACAGCAAACGCCCTGACGAGATAGGTAAGCTACAGCGTCGATTCAGGAAGATGCAACAGGCTCTCCGCCAATACACTGGTCAGTTGCGTCAGGAGACAGAAACCCTGGAGCAGCAGAACCTTGAGCTGGGCATCGCCTACAACCGCATCAAGGAAGAGGAACAACTAAAGACTAACGTGCTGCACCAGATGTCGGAAGAGATGGAGCAGCCCGTAAGGAATATTCTGACAGAGGCACGTGCCATCTGCGACTATCACCATGACCTGACTGAAGAGGACTTCAGCAATACAGTCGACGATATGTTGCAGAGCACCACTCAGGTGACAACGCTTCTTGACAAATACTTGCATGAAGCACAGGGAATAGGTGCTAGCGATGAAGTAAAACTGGAAGATTGAAAAGTGTATGAATACGGTCATCAGATATATCAATAAGTCGGTATCCGTCCGTCTGAGCGTTAGCATCCTGACGTTCGTAGTGGTTATCTTCGCGGTGACCATGGCCATCCTCATACACCGTTCGAAGGCATCCGTACGACAGGCTGCTATCGAAGAGTCCGGACAGATGCTCACCAATACCGTGCAGCGTCTCACCGGTATCATGGACGAAGTAGAGGTTGCCACACTCAACACCGACTGGCAAGTGCTTCGCAATCTGCAACCCGACTCATTGCTGGCACTGTCGGCACGCATATTGACCATCAATCCCATGCTAAACGGGTGCAGTATTGCCATGGTGCCTGACTTCTTCCCCAGTGAGGGCCGCTACTTCTCTGCCTACTCCTTTAATAACGAGGGACATATTGAGACAGAGAACGAAGGCAGTGACGATTACCGTTACTTCAACATGGACTGGTATCAGGAGCCCATGAAGCAAGGCAAGGCCTGCTGGGTAGATCCCTTCCAAGACTATAACCCCAGCGGTATCTATTCACGCGATGTCATTGCCAGCTTCTGTAAGCCGCTAGTCACCAACAACGGCAGGACCATTGGCGTGATATCTGTTGACCTCTCGCAGCGCATGCTTTCTGAGATACTGAAGCAGGAATGGCGCTATCCTGACTCCTACTTCATCCTTGTCGGTGCCAAGAATACCATCATAGCCTCCAGCAAGGAAGGCGTCAAGATGAGCGACCTGCAGCGTCGTGACTGTCTGGTTTTGCAACAGCCACTGTCAGACTCCGGTTGGCGACTGGTTCTTGTGTGTCCTGAGGAGGATATCTTCAGGGACTACAACAACATGATTATGGTCATTGTCAGCATCATTGTCTTTGGTCTGTTGTTTATGTTTGCCATCTGTTATTACATCATTCGCAGAACTGTGAAACCTGTCACCACGCTGACCCGACTGACAACCGCTATTGCAGCGGGACATTTCGACCGTCAGATACCTCCCAGCACACGCATCGACGAGGTGGGTAAGTTGCAGAACAGTTTCCATACCATGCAACAGTCCATTGCCAGTCACGTGGCTGAGCTGGAAACGGCCCGCAGTGAGACAGAACGAAAGAATAAGGAACTGACAGTTGCCAAAACGCTGGCAGAGGAGTCTGACCAGAAGAAGACGGCATTCATCCAGGATATGTTCCACCAGATACGTACTCCTCTGAATATCATCAGCGGTTTTGCTCAGGTGCTGCGCGACGGTCATAGTCTTATGGGCGAAAAGGACTTGGATGATGTCACACGTGAAATCAAGTTGAACGGTCAGACCATCACCAGCATCATTGACAACTGGAAGAAGGTGCTGGAACTGGAACAGACTGGCGAGACACCGTTGACCGACCTCGTTGATTGCAGTGCACTCTGTCAGGAGGTGGTGCGCGACATCGTGATGCGCAACCCAGACACCGTAGAGCTGAAAGTGCAGATTCCTGCAGACAATCTGACGGTTACCACCAACAAGGCTTACCTGACGAAGATTCTCAGCGAGTTGCTGCATAATGCCAACAAATATACGCTACAGGGACAGATTACCATCGGTTGTGAGCAGAAAGCAGGCCACATCTGTTTCTACGTTGCCGACAATGGTCCAGGTATTCCGAAGGAAGACCAGGAACGCGCCTTCACGCAGTTCACCAAACTCAACAACTTCAACGAAGGTCTGGGCATGGGTCTTTTCCTTTGCCGTCAGTTGGCTCAGCGACTGGGCGCTACCCTCGATATCGACAGCCTCTATGTTGGCGGCACCCGTATGGTACTTACATTACCCACACATCAATCATCTGAGTCATGAAGAAGCTGACAGTACTTGTCCCCATCCTTGCGCTAATCACCGCTATTGTCATGAGTTGCGGCGAAGAGCCTCGGCATCGTGGCATTACCGATGAAAACCAGCGCACGCATGTCGATTCCGTCATCTTCTCTGCCTTCGACACGCGTGACATACCTCGTACGCTCGCCGTCATCGACAGTGTGGAGAAGAAGGGCGAGTTGTCAAAAGTCGGGGGTCTCTTTTACCGTACCATCTCTTATAATTCCAGTGGCCAGTATAGAAAGTCGTTGAACCTCTATTACAAGTTGGCAGATGTCAGCGCCAGCGAACTGGAAGATCAGGGCGACTTCGAGTGCTATAACTATACCTGCAAGGACTATCTCCGCCTGTTGTGCCACATGAAGCGCTACGACGAAGTCCTCCGCGAAGCCAACGTCTTCGACAAGAAGCTGAGAGAAGCAGGGGGCGACGAGTTCACGCGTCTTCACGATATAGCAGAAATGATTGGTGAGAGCCAGCTCTATCTCGGCCAGGAAACAGAGGCGGCACAGAGTTTCCAGGCAGCGCTGAACGATATTCACAACATGCTGAAAATCCACCACGCCCCACTCGACTTCCGTGAGAGTCAGCACACCATGAAGTCGGTAGCGCTGGCCTATATCCAGGCAGGCAACTATGCAGAGGCTCTTCCCTGGGTAGAACGACAGGACTCCCTGTTTGCTATTGCCAGCAATCGCTCAGACCGAGACACTATCTATATCGACGAGATGAAGGCTGACATCTGCTATTGCCGTGCCTTGCTGGAGCATAAACGCGGAGGGTCGATAGCCGCTGAGCGTGCCTACAGGGACTATCTCTCCACACGCACCTCGAAACGACTGGGGCAGATCATCAATAGCACCGAATACCTGATGCTGACTGAGCGCTACGAAGATGCCGCCGATCACTACCAGCTCCTTCATCGTTACATGCAAGAGAGTGCCTTCGAAACTGACCTTGAAAATATTGGTCGCTATCTGTTGCCCAAATACCGCGCCAACCTCTTTGCCGGACGCAAGGACTCGGCCCTCAGCGTAGCCAGCCAGATAGCCGAAGCCTACGACTCCGCCCTTGTCAGACAGAAGCGTACCGATGCCATACTGCTTTCCACCATCTACGAAACAGATGCCAAAGAGCGCCAGCTGGCTGAACAACAAGCCCAACACCTGCAGTACTGCCTATATGGTGTGATAGCCGTCCTGCTACTCATCATCGTCTTCCTTGCCATCTACACCTACCGTCTTCGTAAGGCATAGTTTAAGATCATTATGAATAAGTCCAGAAATAAGCCTAATACGGTTCCTAGATAGGCTAATACTGACACTAATCAGCCTAATAACGACCCCGTAATAGCTGTATAATTAAGAGGGATTAGTCACTATTTATAGAACCTGTTTAGGCGCTTGATGGCAGCATCGAAGGCCTTGGGATTGATATGGTAGTTGGGAACGGGATTGAGATGAGCATCGGTGACCTCGATATAGCCGGCACCTTCCTTGGTGAGGATGGTGTCGCCCTCGACGATGAAGGCGTAGCGCAGCTCATTGCCTACATAGTGCCAGAGACGGGGCGTGGTGTCGCTGAGCAAGTAGCCATTGCTATAGTCGTCAATGGGGTTGGTCACACCCAGGTAGTCGTGCATCAAGGTGGGCACGAAATCGAGATGCGTGGTGCGGTGGGTATGCACAGAGGTGAGGGATGAGGGGTGAGAGGTGAGAGAATCTGGCTCGTGCACGATGAGGGGCACGCCAATCTGATACTGGGTAAAGTTGGAGTTATGGCCCCAGTAGTTCTTGTGGTTCTCATTATACTCCTGTGCGTGGTCGCCTGTAATATATATTAAGGTATTGTCGTACATGCCCAACTGCTTCATCTGACTGATTATCTCACCCACCATCTTGTCGGTCTGGTAGGCCGAGTTGCGATAGAGATTCCAGAAGGGTGTGGGATCCATGTCGTTGTGTAGCTCGTCGAAGCGGCCATATTCCCACGACGGTTGGAAGCGCGTGAGTAACTCCTTGGGTAGGCTGTAGGCATGCAGCAGGTCGAAGAAGATGAAGGCAAAGAAGGGCTTATTGTCGTCCTTCAGCGTAGGCAGGTCGCTGATAAGGTCTTCCTTGATGTTCATATCGCGATCATAGGACGTATTGCCTGCCGTACGTATGCGGAGGTTGGGCACGTGACCGAAAAGCATGCGGGCAAAGGGCGGGTCAACGAGCGAGGCGCTGGGATAGGTGCGGACGTTATAGCCCTGCTTCAGTAGTTCGTCAACAAGCACCGGACTGGTACGGTTGGTGTCCCACGCCGTCCAGTAAGAAGGCTGTAAACCCGTGAACATGCCGAAGACGGAATACGATGTGCCATTGCCACAGCTGACGTGGTTCTGGTACCACTGTTCCTCATGTGCCAGTTGCCAGAGGTTGGGCATACACTCCTCAGTGAGTGCCCTGCGGCTCCATGAGTCAATAAGGATAATCAGGATGTTGGGGCGCCGGCTAAGCGTCTGGTCTGTCTTGATAGGGTGTAGCGGATAGACAAGGTCGCCGCCAGTGGTTTCGTCAACCTGCATGACGTTGCGCTCAAAACCCATATCCTCCAACAAATCGCTGGTAGATAGTGGGAAGTAGTAAGGTACTAACTTGACACACTTGAGCACCGTCGGCTTGAAGACAAACGAGCCATAGACGTGGATGGCGTTGGCAATGAGCAATGTGCCGACAAGTGACAGGATGGAGATGACGGTATAGCGCTTCTGCCAGTACTGGAGCATGCGCCCGCTAAGCCACCAGCCACCAATGCACAGAGCCACGATAACGGCAAGCATGAGACCTTCAGTAGCATAGAGCTGCCAACTGAAGTCAAAGATGTCGCCAGCCGCAGGGCCTGTCAACATATTGAGAATGAAGCCGTTCAGGTGGAAACGGTAAATCTTGTACACCTGCATATTGATGAAGCCCGTCATCATGAGCAGGCTAGTAGCCGTCACAAATAGCGTAATAGCCAGTCGGCGAAGTTTTAGCAATGCCCACGGCAGGAAGAACACCAGCCATAAGGCCAGTAGCAGGATGGCAGCATGCGAGAAACAGGAGGTAATGAAAAACAGCCAGCCAGTAGCGTCGAGCGATGAGGCCACGCTATCACCCTGTATATAAAATAGGAGTAGCAAACCACCCAGGATGGTTGCCAATACATAATATATAAAACCTTGCTTGATGAGTTTCATGCTACACAAAAATGCTTAGTTCTTAATGATCAATCTGTTCTGTGTCATTCGCTCCATATACTGCTGGATGATGGCTTTCAACTCTCGCTCCATCTGTGGTTGTTCAGCTACTTTGCCCATCATGTTGGTCTTCATCAGTGAGTCGGTAAGTGCATAGACGCCACATGTCCGCTGGCCATCGAATTGCAGGATATGACCGTGTTTGACATACTGATAGATACCGTTCAGGTAGTTCACCGCCCATGTGTCCTCAGCAGGAGTCGTTAGCAAATCCACGCCAAAGGACAGATAAGGCAAGTCATAACCCAAATGTTCCAAGATAGTTGGCATGATGTCGGTCTGCTGGGCAATGGCATCCACCATTCCCTCACCCATCTCTCCACTGGGATCGTAGAAGATGACAGGCGACGCGAAGCCTCCAATATCCGTGCGGTAGTGCTGGTATTTCGTCATATTCGTGTGGTCGCTGGTGATGGCAAAGATGGTGTTCTCGTACCACGGTTGTTTCTTAGCACTCTCGAAGAAATGCTGCAAGGCCATGTCGGTATAGCGTATTACCGGATAGATTTCCATCTCAGGATCTTCATTCTTGAAAACATCTTTATATGCATCAGGTACTCGGAACGGATGGTGACTGGACAATGTGAACAGCGCCGTCATAAAGGGTTGCTTCATGTCGGTTATCTTCTGACACATATACTGCATGAACGGCTTGTCGCTAATACCCCACCAACCATCATATTCCGCGTCACCCTTGGTACGTGGGTCAGCGACAAAGTCTTCACGACCATAGTACTCCTTAAACTTCGTAGCACGGGCGAAGGCCATAAAGCCCATCGAGCCGCGCTCGGCCCCATGGAAGAAAGCCGTCTCGTAGCCTTTGCCATTCAAACAGTCTGCCAGTCCCGATACGTCGTTAACACTGTAAGGCGACAAGAAGAACGGCTCGACAAACATCGGTATTGACGAGAGTATCGACGGCATGCCGTCAATAGACTTGCGGCCATTGCAATAGCTGTAGCGGTAGGTCAGTGCCCCATGTGCCAATAGCGAGTCGGTAAACGGAGTCTGCGAAGGATAGCCGGCATCCTGGTTATACGTCCCTATATATTCTCTGCCAAAACTCTCAATGATAATCACCACCACATTCTTCTTCATGAATGGATGGCGGCATTGCGGCTGATGAATAGGGGTGTATATCTGCTCCAACTGCTTAGCATCATAATAGGCTATGACTTCAAAGTTGTTCTTGCCGATGGTACGTATCAGCGAGAATGGGGTATTCAACACCAGACCCGTTTCTGTAGGACGGTCGCAGTAATTATTAGCATTCGACACGGTGATTGGACGAATGTCGCGCGTCCAACCGCCACGCATACCAGCCACGCAAAACGGTACAAAGCCCAATAGCGACACCAGCATCACGGGATAGTAAACGGGAAGCCGTTTTTTCAGTTCGCTGACATCAGACTTCACATACAGTTTCCATAAGCCCCATGCTACCAGACCTGCCAGTACGAAGAAGTACCAGTGGCTCACCATCTCTGTCCAGAAGATACCACCAAGGTTGTTCTCGTTCTGGAACTCCTGGAAGATGGTCGTTGTGGTGCGTCGCATACTATAGCGAAAATACACCGTATCGACAAGGTTGACCGCCAGTGTCAGGATATTAACCACCACGAATACCCATCGGCAAATGTTATGATAGGTTTTGTTCTCCTTCCAATGCAGGGGGAACAGCACCATGACAATCCACAAAGCATTGGTATAGAGGATGGCCGTGGTATCGAACATCAGTCC
>JAEEGL016235390.1_pt1 | contig 11465 bp, 13 predicted proteins | sample 9134231 | NCBI WGS metagenome assembly JAEEGL01 (sample SAMN16246548, study PRJNA631951) | gut metagenome | biome: gut microbiome; feature: rumen; material: fiber-attached | host: Bos | place: Iran: Karaj | collected 2018-10
CAGACGGTTCTTCTAAGATCAGCGTCAGGGCAGGCTCCCCTGGCGGAAGCCGCTTCCCTAAGAGGAAGTTCCTTCGCGCCAGGGACCAGGCTCCGACCTTCGTCGATGCTCTCCTATCGGAGTTTATCCCAGAGTTCTATTTCTTTGACGATCCAGCTGCCGGACATCGTTATATTGCAAGGGAACTGCGTTCAAAGGGTTCTACGGTATACTTTGAGCCATCCGCCATTTCCACCAAAGCAGATCTGGAATGCGTATCGCTCAGTGACATTATTAAGTTCTCCAATGAGAATGTGCCTGACACCTCTTTCGCTGATACTTTCAATGACAAGCTGTTTATCCAGACCTGCGGAAAAGATGGTCTCCGATTCAAGTTACTTGACGGAGAGTGGAAGCAGCTCCCAGGAGTGCCAAACGACAATGTCGTTGACACTGAAGGAGCTGGAGACTGGACAACGGCTGCTGTTATCTACGGAATTGTCCAGACAGGGAAAAGGTTCTACGAGTTAACAGAGGCTGATTTAATTCCTATCTTGACCCGAGCCCAAAAACTCGCTTCTAAGAAAGTCTCCCATCTTGGAACTAAGGGAGCCTTAGAGGCCCTATACGTTTCATCTCGGCCATAAACGGTACCCACATTGGCTTTCTTTTGTCTATCTTGCCCGGGTTCTTGGGACTCTCCGGGTTGACTCCAGTTGCTGTGCAGACTGTGTGGTAGAACTCCGTTGCCCTTATCAGAAGGTCCAGGGAAGACTCCGGGGCGTCGTGCTCGGTCTCTATGATGATGAGCCTGGTAGTTGGAGGGAGGAAGGCCCTGGTGCGCTTGGCTATGTCTCGCTCCCTGGGAGATATCAGAAGGACTACGGCCGAATCTTCCAAGTGATTGGAAGTGAATATGAAACGACCGTGGCAGTAGTTTCGGTAGTCGTAGACTCCGGCTGGTGCCAGGCCGCATTCTACCAGCTTGCCTTCCAGGTTGTTCGCTACCGGACGGCCCCAGCTTCCGTGGAGGATAATGTAACTGCGAACGGGTTTGAAGTCTTCCGGTGTGAGTGGGGTTCCATCGTTGAGACAGAGGGTGAAGGAGTTCTCAGGAAGGGTCCTGTACTTCTCCAAGTCCACACCGGGCTGGAAGATTTTGGTGAAGAGGGCGAAGTAGGACAGGGAGGTGCCGGTGGATACGAAGCCGTCGTGGACATCTTTCATTGGGATGACGAAGCACTTGTCCGATCCGGACTTGAGGAAGTGTTTCCTGACCTCGTTCCTATCTGAGTCTGAGAAGTTTACGGCTGCCGTTCCAAGAGGATTGACTTCTAGTGCGCGCTTGGTTGCAAAGACTATGTCGTTGTTGTGGCCGCCCTTGCTGACCAGCAGGACCTTGGCTATCTTGAGGGCTTCATCGCTATAGGAGTTGAGGGTGTAGGGAGAAACGCTGGTGGCCACTCCCCCTCTGGCTCCGTACAGGAGAGCCGCGAACTCCCCTGCTGTCTCGGCTCCGCCGGAGCCGGTTGCTATGAGGGGTTCGGAAGGGTTGGAGAAGAGGAAGTTCCTAATAGGGTTGAGGTCTGCTGCGATTGTCTGGCTTATAACTGCCTGAAGCGTGGTCTTTGTGTCTGTCATATGTCTGGAGTTTTGTATATATACTCCAGACGGACAGAAATCTTTCAGATTAAATCAGGAAAATGCGTGACATCTTCAGGAAGGTTATAGCTGAGAGAGCCGTTGTCGCGGAGTTCCATCAAGAGGCGCCCCATGATATTGGGGCCCACCCAAGTCTGTCCGTCTTCAGAAAGCTTGGCGCTATATGCTCCTGCAGGACGCCGGGGATTGACCTGTTGCTCTACTATGAATAATCCTTTTGAGCGCTCCAGTTCTTTCCTGAAAGCCTCACTCTGAGTGTACTTCTGCATCAGGCAGAACTTCATTGCATCGATGAAGATCCGCCCCCAATCATCCCTGACTACACCCACTTTCTCCTGATGCCTTGCCTTCATCTTTATGGGCTGGCCTTTCTGGGCATAGATTATCTTCCGGGATTCCTCGTCTGCAAATTTCATCACTTGGAATAGTTTCTCGGCGCAGTCGAATGGGACTCCGTCCACAACGATGGGTGTCGGCGCGAAATTACCGAGAACACCCCACTCCTTCGCCACTTTGCAGAAAGCGGCTGTCTTGTTGGCCGGATACTCCTGGAAGCCGTACCACTCTGGATAAAACTCCTTGATGAATCCCTCAAGTCTCATACTAAAACTCTTTAATGATTTGTTGTGAACCTTCAATCAGCTGATGACCCTTTGGATCAAGCTCCACCTTTTCTATACGTACAATGCGCACGTTTCTGTCATCCAGGACCGCCATATTCTTCTCAGCGTCTGGTTTCTGCCAGTTGTACGGCCACTCTATCAGATCAACCCCAATGCTGCTCAGGAACTCTGAGGCGGCCTTTTCTCCGGCAACGGTGGCCTTGTCAACCATCTTCTTGACAGGGAGGGATAGTCCTGAAAGCTTGTTGGCCAGATACTTACGGAACGGAATGCCTTCCACTTGTGCTTCCGCCGGAACGGGCTCTCCCAGTTTGGCCTCAACGCGCTTTACAATGGAATGGGCCACCGGCGTCCCCTTCATCAAGGAAAGACAGTTATCAGGAGTGCGGTCTGGAATCTCCACCGTATATACATAGAAGTCCTTGTTCTCAGGGCGGTGCTTGTTAAACGCATAGTGAGCGGCCGTGGAGTATTTCTCAGTAACGTATACTCCCCAGCCAAACTTAACCTTACCGTCGCCCTCCAGGGCGTGCTCCAGACTGAACCTGTCAAAAGGTTCAGCCGATGATCCGTGATAGTATTTCATACTAGTAAATATACGTATTATTTGGAATCAGTCATAAAGAACTCGTTATACGCGTCAATACTCGCGGTCTTGGCGGCAGGAACACTCAGGTCAATCGTAAGTATAAAAGCTGCAAGTGCGTCAGGGTCACAGTTGGGGCTGACAAAGGCGTGGCCGCATTCTTTGAACTTGCAGCCCAGGATATGGGGTGAAACCTGCAGTGTAGGACCCTGCTCATACTTGTATTGCTTTTCGCGATAGACAAAAGCTATGTTTTCAAGCTCTACCAAAGTGTATTTGCCCAGTTTCTTGATTGACGAGGCAGGAACCCCCAGCTCAATCAGGCTCTCGCTGAGTTGTTTGGCAGTCAAGGTATCGCTACGTGTTCCTGGCCAGAAAGGGTGTACCCAGGCAAGCTGGATACCTGGCCACCAGTATGTATCAGGGGCCCACTGAAGATTAGGACGCGTGCGCAGAAGATTTAAGGTATTATTCACGCAGGTTTTTACTATCAACTCTGAAAGGTTCTTCATATTCAAATGTATTTGATCTACTCCTTAATCTATACTGCAGATCACGACATTTCTTTCACAAAAAGATCTTTTGCAAAAAAGTGCAGAAAAAACGCAAGAATAACTCATGATCTCAGTATAAGTTCTCAAACGCATGAAAAAGATGAAACAGAAACGAGAAGAAAAAATGACCCAGGTAGCCAGTTTGAACCGTATTTTCAGGAAGGTCAACACCGATGGCCTTACGGAGGAAACCCTTAAGGAACTACGCGAGGACATTGACTATATTGCTGCGCTGTACAACATTGACGATACCAGCGCAGCTCTTCTTGCAGCAGTCCTTGAGAAATCTGCCACAAACAACCTTATGGACGACGAGGACCTCGCCCATTACATAGGCTGTACAAACATAGAGTTCATCCAGCACAACGAGAGGCTTCGCGAAATGGACAAGGCAGGAATCATCCAAATAGGAGCAACCCGCAGGGATGCCCGTTGTTACAGGGTAACCCCTGAGTTGCTGAAGGCCGTGGAGAAGAACGGTGAGTTCAATCCTGTTAAAATGACCGGACTGACTCACGAGGAACTGTTCGCCCGTTTCCGCAAGTTCTTCGAGTATTTCAGGAAGGACTCCATTGACACAGACAGGCTATTGCTTGAACTAGATACTCTGGTATCTTACAATGACCATCTCACCTTCTGCAAGAAGGCACAGGAATCTGCACTCTATACTGATTGTTCCGATACAGAGCGCCGTATGTTCTACTACCTGTGCCAGCGACTTGTATCCAACGGGGAGAAGTCTGTGGACGTTGACATCCTGACCAACTTTGCCGACTTCTTGGACGAAGAAGACTACATCAAAAGGCGCGTTGCCCACGAAACTCTGCCTCTGCAGCAGAAAGGTCTTGTGAGTTTTCCCCTTGAAGACGGATATGTGAATACGTCAGCCCTGTCTGTATCAGACCAGGTAAAGGCAGATTTCTTCTGTGAGGTTGACCTGCCTCCAGAAGAATCTATTCGTCTCCGTGACGTGGTCAGTGCGGAAACTATTCAAGCAAAAGACCTGTTCTACAACCAGTCTGAAGGTGCACAGGTTGCCCGTCTTGAGAGCCTTCTGGACGTAGAGCATTTCAAGGAAGTGCAGAAACGCCTCTTGTCCACGGGTATGCGCAAGGGTTTCAACGCCTTGTTCTACGGTGCCCCTGGCACGGGCAAGACGGCCAGCGTATATGAACTCGCCAGGCGCAGCGGCAGGGACATCTTCCGAGTAGATATGGCCAAGCTGAAGAGCAAGTGGGTGGGAGACAGCGAGAAGTCAGTCCGTTCCGTCTTCAAGATTTACCGCACTCTGTGCAATTCAAGCGAGAAGGCGCCAATCCTCCTTTTCAACGAGGCCGATGCCATCTTCACTAAGCGCATAGAGAACGTTGAGCGCAGCGTTGACCAAATGAACAACTCCATCCAGAACATCATCTTGGAAGAAATGGAGAACATAGAAGGTATCCTCATTGCCACCACCAACCTCCTTGCAAACCTTGACCCTGCTTTTGAGCGCCGCTTTATCTTCAAGGTGGAGTTCAAGATGCCCGAGAAGGAGTCCAGAGCCAAGATTTGGAAGTCTATGATTCCCAGTCTCTCTGAAGAAGACGCTGCCTCCCTTGCAGATAAGTATTCCTTTTCAGGAGGGAACATTGAGAACATTGCGCGCAAGAGTACTGTAGAGTACGTGCTTTCAGGCAACGAGCCCACCTTGTCATCCCTTGAGTGCTACTGTCAGGAAGAGATTCTGAACCGCAGGAACACCCGAAACAAAATTGGATTCTGATATGGCAAACATAAACGTTAATACAACCGAGCTTATTCAGCTCCTTGACATCACCCCTGCCAACCACAACATTATGTTGGTTGGCAAGCACGGCATTGGCAAGTCTCAGATTCTTACTGAGTACTATGCAGAGAAAGGTATGCCCGTAGTGGCACTCTTCCTCGGCCAGATGAGTGACCCTGGAGACCTGATCGGTATCCCCAACAAGAACGAGGAGACCGGAAAGACAGACTTCATGCCTCCGTACTGGTTCCCGCTGGACGGAAAACCTATAGTCCTGTTTCTGGACGAGCTTAACCGCGCCCGTCCGGAAATACTTCAGACCATCATGGACTTGGCGCTTAACCGCAAGCTTGCTGGGCGCAAGCTGCCAGAAGGCAGCCGCATCATCAGCGCGGTCAACGCCGGTGACCAGTACCAGCTGACGGATCTTGACCCTGCCCTGGTGAGCCGTTTCAATATCGTTAACTTCCGCCCAACGGTGCAGGAGTGGCTTCTGTGGGCGCGCAAGGCAGGTGTGGACTATCGGATCATTGAATTCATACAGGAGAATCAAATCTGGCTGGACAGAGACCCTGACGCCAGAGAAGGAACAGATACAGGGCTGGACAAGACGCCTGACCGCCGTGGCTGGGAGCATGTATCGGACATTCTCAATCAGTGTGGGGAACTGACTCCCCTGCTCACCAAGGCCATATCGGCCGTGGTAGGGGCAAAGGCAGCCAGCGCGTTTGTAAGCAATGTCTCTAACAGGAAGATTGTTTCTGGACGCGAAGTCATGTTCAACTTCCCCAAGGTAAAAGAGATTCTTGAAACCTATGAGCTACACCAGCTTTCGGTGGTCAACGACGGAATCTATCGCTTCCTTGAGGTGGAAAAGGTTCCTTCCAAGAACTTGGAGACAGCTAAGAAAAACCTTGAAGACTACTTCAGTTATCTGGCCAAGTCCAAGAAAGAGGCTGCCGCTCACTTCGCCAACCTCTTCCTTCAGAAGACTTATCCCAACGCCGTTGCGTTCATTGCCCGCGAGTGTCAGGTTCTCACTATGATGTTCATCTCTTACGTGAAAGGTATCGAGTAAATGAAGGACAGAATCACTACTATCATCGAGCACTGGTTCATCCAAGAACCAGCGCTCTTTCAGATACTCTGCACCCACGAACTGGCAATTAATCTGGATATGTCCTGCCCTATCCGCAGTGGCAGGCGCCGCATCGAGTACAATCCTGATTATCTCAAGGAAATGACCGACGCCGGACTTGAGGAAGCGCTGCGGACGGAGGCCGTGCGCATCCTGCTGAAGCACCCGTATGAGCGCAAGCCTGACGGGTGCTGCCAGCAGGCCATCGCGATAGGCTCCAATCTGGTTGTGGGCGACAATTATAAGTACTGTGCTTTCAATATTGAAAAGCCCTCTGATTATGACTTGCCTCCTGGAAGGACTTATGAGTGGTATTCCAGGAAGATTCAGTCAATGCTGCCTCCTGGAGACGATGGAGACGGCGAAGGAGGCGATGGCGGCTCAAAAAGCGCTTCGGACAGAATCAGCGACTTGTCTGAGCTGTGGGACGAAGACGAGCTGGCTATCATTATGATTAACGGCATCATTGAAAACTGTACTTCCTGGGGTTCGCTGGCCGGGGCCTTTGCTGAGCAGCTTAAGGCATCGACCAAGGCCAGGATCAACTGGCGCAACGTTTTCTGCGGATTCAGGGCCAGCATCCTGTCCTCCAAACGAAAACTTACTCGTATGCGTCCGAACCGCAGAACTGGGTTTGAGAATATGGGGTCTATCCGTAGGTTCGACACCAAGCTACTGGTGGCCGTGGATGTTAGCGGCTCAATCTCCAGCGAGAGCCTGAGCTACTTCTACGGCGTCATCAATAGCGCTTTCAAATATGGATTCAAGGCAATTGACGTCATCCAGTTCGACTGCGGAGTACGTGTCGTCCAGAGCCTGAAAAAAATTATACGTGAGGTTCTGGCGGTGGGGCGTGGAGGTACAAGCTTCCAGGAACCCATCCAATACGCACACGAGAATGGCTATGACGGTCTTATCATACTGACGGACGGATATGCTCCAGAACCGTTGATACCAGACAATATGCGCTGCAAGATTATCTGGGTATGCCAGGACAAAAGTTGTTATGAGGAAAACCATCACTGGATGGAAAGATCCGGAAGGGTTTGTACAATAGAACTGATATGAATGATAAGAAGATCCATGAAATGACGGATGAGGAGATCCTCGCCTATACAGCAGAAGCTATCAGGGAATATATGAGCAGGATTCGTCCTCACGGAGAGTTCGTCCTTGATGCCTGTGTCCGTTATCAGCTAGAGGAATTAAGGAGACTCTTCTTAAGGAGCCGTGGTCTCAGTTTAAGAAGGCCTGAGAACTTGACTTCTCAAGACCGTCAGGAATGGAACCTATGTTCCTTGCATTTTGAGCCTCTGATGCGTGAACGTACGCGAGTCTATCAGCTGAATTACACTAAGGAAGAAGCCCTTTGGAGAATCCGGGGGACTTCGGCAACGGCAATGATAATCCAGGCTTTTGAAGAAGAAGCTCTTAGAGCGACAGTGGAGTGTCAGAAGTATCGGGCCAAAGTGACTGTTGACCTTGGCGGGCGTACCTTACGCTTTTATGTTGGTTATAAAGTTCTTGAGAAAGGGAACTGTCTACCGGATGTGGTCCAGGCCGTCCTTGACCTCAAAGATGCCATTTGTCGGTTAGGTAGTGATATTAAACTTGGGAGGTAGTATGTTTAATCTATTGAGGAAGCCTTTCCCTATGTCAGATGAAGAACTGATAGAGCAGGCGCTGGAATTAGTGCATACGGGCAAGGACATTAACGAATATGTAAAGGGCGCGGAGAATGCTCTTGAACATGTCTGGCGCAATGTCAGAGAAACAGGATTGGTGTTGACACCTTCTCAGGAAAAGGAGTTGAAGAGAATCTCTGACAGGGTAAGGCCACGTTTACAGGAACGAGCCAGACAGTTGGCTATAGAGAATATGAAACGTCAAACGGTAGAATCTATTAACAAGATCAGATATGAAGCCCTGCTTACCGCTGAATTGAGTTCACGAGGTTTTACTTTCTCTTTCGCCTGGCAGAAGAAAGCTGTACAAGTGACGGTCAAGCTTAGTGAAACACTTGCGTGTACGCACGAGATTAAGTATTCAGCCATAGAGCGTGGACGATTGCCAGTTCTTTTAGGCGAGATATCCCATGCAGTAGAACTGCTTGGAAGACAAGACCTTAAAGTCAGTATATGGAGATTATCAGATTATTGGAATCAACGTACAGAATGGAAACATTAGATATTAAGACTATCATTGCCGAAGAGGCCTTGGCAATTGAAGAAAGGCCTTTGTCCTCAAGACCCGGATACATCAGGGAAGAGCTTTGGAGCCTGGTCTGGGAGAAATGTGTCCAATTGTTGAATAATCTTTATGGTGGCTGTGAGCATCTTGCTATAGAAAAAGCTATAAGCGATCTCCATCGTGAAGGGTTGCTCAAAGATAAGATTGTCTATAGAAATGGATCTTTCTTCATCAAACTTAAAAACGCTGAATACTGGATAAATAAGAATGGGGCGACCGGCATTGCTTCCGCCTGCCCTTGGCCAGGCGTCAAGCGCAGTCAAATACTTTTCCCCGGGGTCGTCTTGGGGAATCTCATACAGACTTTTGACGAAGCTATTTCTGTGATAGACAGCTATATTCCAGGAATCCTGAAAAAGGTCCAGGAGCGGGAACTGGAGGAGAAAAAGCTTATGATGGAACTGGAAATCAAGCGGATTATAAAAACCATGAGTGCCGGCGTCAATCAGGGTTGACAAGGCCAGCACGAAGGATTACTATGGTTTCTTCAAGGGTATAGGCTGGATATATGCTTTTAGTTTCCGTATAGCTCTGGTTGATTCGCATAAAAGGAGCCCAGATATCACGAAATGGGCATGAAAACTGGAAAGAATAGGTTTTCCCGTCTTTGGTAACGGCAGAACAACGGTTGCTACCTGAGAGAGGACTCCCTGCAATGAAATAAGTTAAAGCTGTGACTTCATCTCCATCTTTTATTACAGCCTGCTCGCATTCGTCCCACCACTTCAAGTAGATACCCAAAGTGGCATCCTGCAAACCGGATCTTCCTGTATAGGCCAGATTATTCTCAAATGGCAGAGGAGTAAGGAACATCCTGATATCAGAGTATATTTTCTCCCTGTTATTGTATAAGAAGAACGCTTCTTTGAAAAACAGATCCTTCCAAGGATCTTTTGCGGGGATAATAAAACAGTTATTATCAAATCTTATCTTCGACATGTTGCTTCCACTTTACTATACGCTTTCATAATGGCAAGGATGAAGTTGGCCGCGTCCTCAGGCCCGTATTCGCTGATGTCAAGGCGAACTCTCTCCCCAAGCAAGATTGCTATACGGCAAGTCCATCTATTGTGTGATTCCAGAGCACTCCAGACAGGGAAGAAGTATAGGAAGACTTCTTCGGCTTCACCGCAGACCAGGAACAGATGGTAAGACCCGTCCTCGCTGCTTATCCGGCAAACCTGTTCTGAAAGGCGACAAAGCCTTACGCTATTCTTAGTGCGGATTACTTCCAGCACCTCGTCGATAGATTCACAGCACTCCTGGCAAGGCTCTACAGTCTGCAAGAGTTCAGAAGCGTACTCTCTCCATGCGTAACGAACAAGGTCTTCCTTAGAGTTAAGTGCTTTGGCGGCAGTATCTATCTTATCTGTGGGGAGTATTGCCCCTGCATAGAACGCAGGCCATGCTGCAGGTTCTTTCATTATCGTCCTCAGTCTCATACTCATGGCCATCAGCAGGAAAGCTTTTTGTTGTGAACGTCAAACTCAAGAGCTAACTCGCGAACAGGGGTACGGAGTTTAGCACGGATTCGGTTTTTCCTAACAGAGACCGCATTGGGAGTAATACCTAGTTCCTTGGCTATATATTGAGGTGCGTATCCGTCCTCGATCTTGCTCAGCAACCCCCTCTCCTCGTCGTTGAGGAGAGTATACTTGATTTCATTGACACCCCTTGCAAAGTCGTCTATGTCTGTTTTCCTGTCTGACTCCGTATAAGGATCTGGACTCTCCAGAATCTCTATCAGATCCATATACTCCCCGTCACGGTTAACCGTGTGTATGGGATATGAGATGTTCGCCCTCCTGGTCTTGGCCTTGGCTGTGGATATCACGGTATTGATAGCAATCCTGCCAATCCAGGTGGTCAGTTTTGCTACGGTAGGGTCAAAACGATCATAGGACTGGCATGCCTTGGAGACGGTCTCGCCTACGATATCGTCAAGGTCGTCATTTGAGAAGAATCCTCTGAAAGAAGTAAAGACGTAACTGCGAACGGACGCAGTGGCAAGGGAGATGAGCTGTTTCTGCTCTGAGACGGAAAGATCTTTGGCTGTCATATAGTTTATTTTAATGTTTAATATTCGCGTTATGATCCACCGCGGTCTATCTCGGACTCGGTTGGCGTCACCCTATACCTTCTCGGCACCTGGGCTACTCTAAGGGTGCTTAACTCTACACCCCGCTGGGCACGCGACCCAGCTATAAAAATATGTTATGGCTCTCTATGGAGGCCTTTAATATATACTCCTGTATTTTCAATACCTTTATGAAGGCCATCCTGTATTAACAACATCCGCGCCAATCTCCCACTCTTGTATTGTTTTACCCTAAGATTCTTCACTGCGCTCAAAATAACAAGAGGCAGGCCAGAGATGTTTATCGGCAGGAACAGAAAGCGCGCAAAGAATTCGAGGCGGCGCAGCTTCATTCACTGAAAAAGAAATAGTACGCAGTTCAGGAGAGGTGGATGCCGGGGGCGTGGCCTGTGATTTTGTATGCTGCGTCCTGGATGGTGCCGTCGTCCTTTATATGGGCTACGGTGGAGTAGCTGGCGTTCTTGATGGTCTGGGCGCCTGCGGGGAAGAGGAAGCCCAGGAAGGAGGCGAGGACTATGATGGGGAGATGGTGCATTGCGGGGATGATTGCTGAGTCAAATATAGTCATATACGCAGAAAAGTGCTAACTTTACATAGCCTGATTTTTAATGATATATGATTCATAATATGAAAACTGTTTCAATTGCACGTATGGCCGCCGGAGTGGCGGTTGCCGTTTTGATGGTTGCGGGATGCTCGCAGGAGGGCGGGAGTACGGCCGTTGTAAAGCCGGCTCTGGTCCAGAAGGACGGGACTACACATTTTGAGGTGGATGGGAAGCCTTTCCTGATGTTGACGGGAGAGCTG
>JAEEGL017213106.1_pt1 | contig 11465 bp, 12 predicted proteins | sample 9134231 | NCBI WGS metagenome assembly JAEEGL01 (sample SAMN16246548, study PRJNA631951) | gut metagenome | biome: gut microbiome; feature: rumen; material: fiber-attached | host: Bos | place: Iran: Karaj | collected 2018-10
AAACCTCATCCATATTGTATCCTCACATTATTTTCAGCCCAAGAATTGCCGCAATGGATGCGGCCTGTTCCCGACTGACGATCAGTCCCTGCAGTTCCATCGGTGCAAACAGAGCCCCGTCAATCACGCATTTCCGCAGATCCACGCCTGACAGCTCAGCATGCATGAAATCCGCCCGGGTAAAATCCGATTCCAGCGTGCATTTCTGAAAACGGGTTCCGGAAAACACAGCCTCTTTCAGACTGCTTTCCACAATAGTGCAATCCTTCATTCTTGAAAGGGAGAAGTTGCAGTAACTGGCCTGTGAACCAATCAGCGCGCAGCCGCTCAGGCTGGCGCTGATAAATGATGCGCCCGTCATGCGGCAGTTGGTAAAGGTGACATTCTTCAGTCCGGCGTCCCGGAAATCCACTCCGTTCAGATCACAGCCAACGAAATTGACATCCTCCAGGGTGGCTCTCTCAAAGGAGCAGTCCGGGAAACGGCACTGGGAAAAATCACAGTTCTGAACATCCTGTCCTTCCAGCGCAAGACAGCCCAGGATTTCCCCCGACAGCGTGGCATTCCGGACATCATAGCCATCCTGGATCAGTTTCCGAAAATCCTCCGCCGATAACTCACGCATTCTCATTTGTGATACAGCCGGCTGGTCTGATATACCGGTTCCGAAGTCAGATTCGTACCCAGTTTCTTGAATACACTCTCATCCACCGACGAGAGAATGACGGAGGTGTGCACCTGGCAGCCGGCGAGATTGCCGATCTGCTGCATGGCGAGCTCCGCCGTCGGATTGGTCACGGCACAGATGGAAAGCGCGATAAGTACCTCGTCCGTATGGAGACGGGGATTTTTGTTGCCCAGATGATTCACCTTGAGGTCCTGAATCGGCTCCAGAACTGCAGGTGAGATCAACTCAATGCGGTCGTCAATATTGGCAAGACGCTTCAATGCATTCAGAAGCGCTGCGGAACTGGCCCCAAGAAGATCCGATGTCTTTCCCGTCACAACCGTGCCGTCCGGCAGCTCGATGGCAGTTGCGGGACCGCCGGTCAGCTCCGCGGCTGTCAGCGCCGCAGGAACGGTCCTCCTGTCTGCTGTCGTCAGGCCGAGGCTGTTCATCATCATCTCCAGCTTGTGCACCTGATTCACATCGCCGTTTCCCTTGCGAAGGGAGCACTGTGCCTCGTAGAAGCGGCGGATAATTTCCTGCTTGGACGCCTCGCAGCACGCCTCGTCGTCCACGATGGCATAACCTGCCATGTTGACGCCCATATCCGTGGGGCTCTTATAGGGGCAGGTACCGTAAATCTTCCGGAACATTGTCTCCACAACCGGGAAAATCTCAATATCACGGTTATAGTTTACGGTTGTCTCTCCGTAGGCATCCAGATGGAAATGGTCAATCATGTTCACGTCAGCCAGATCCACTGTGGCCGCTTCATAGGCCACATTGACCGGATGCTTCAGGGGCAGATTCCAGATGGGAAACGTCTCAAACTTTGCATAGCCGGCCTGGATACCGCGAAGATGATCCTGATACAACTGGCTCAGGCAGGTCGCCATTTTTCCGCTGCCCGGACCGGGCGCTGTTACGACAACCACAGGGCGGCTGGTCTGGATATAGTCGTTTTTCCCGAAGCCCTGATCCGATATAATCAGGGAGACGTTCGTGGGATAGTCCGCAATGGGATAGTGGCGGTAGGTCCGCACGCCCAGATTTTTCAGCTTGCGTTCAAATTTTTCCGCGGAGGGCTGGGCGGAATACTGGGTCAGAACAACACTTCCCACATAAAGGCCGTACTCCCGGAACGCATCAATAAGGCGCATGACGTCCAGATCATAGGTGATACCCAGGTCACCCCGCACCTTGTTCTTTTCGATGTCGTTGGCGTTGATCGCAATAACGATCTCCGCTTCATCCTTCATCTTCAGAAGCATCTGCATTTTGCTGTCCGGATGGAATCCCGGAAGCACACGGGACGCGTGATAGTCATCAAACAGTTTTCCGCCGAATTCAAGATACAGTTTTCCGCCGAAGGAATCCACACGCTCCCGGATCCGCTGGGTCTGCAGAGTGAAATATTTTTCGTTGTCAAAGCCGATTTTCATAAAACTCCCTCCCCAATTCGCCTTATATTTTATCCCGCATCCGGAAAAAAAGCAATCGTCTTTCCTGGCATCCGGCAGCAAATATTGGATGATATACATTGTTGTTGATTAATATGTTTCTTTTTCGGAACAGCCTTGTTATAATCATTGCACTGTCAGTTCTTGATGGAAGGAAGTGCATTCAATTGTCCAATACAGCGTCTTCCGGCGGAAATGTGTTCCGTCACCGCAATTACCGCCTTGTATTTTTCGGCGCTCTTGTCTCTGAGCTTGGTGCGCTTCTTTACAGTTTTGCCGTTGGCTTCTACATTCTGGAAATTACCGGAAACAACGCCTTCCTTCAGGGGCTGTACCTGTCCCTCTGCGGCGTTGTACTGCTTCTGTTCACTCCTGTCGGCGGTGTCCTGGGTGATCGATTCAGCAAAGCCAGGATCATGTCCGTCTGTGATTATCTCAAGGGCGGACTGATTATTCTTGCCACCATTGCCATGCTGGTATTTCCTTCCAGCCGCGCGCATCTGGTGATTCTCTTTGCGGTCGGCATTCTTGGAAATGCCGTCAGCGGGATTTTCAATCCTGCCGCTTCTTCCCTGCTTCCTGAAATTGTGGAAGAGGATCGGCTCCAGCAGGCAAGTTCCTATTTTACCGTCAAAAGCTCCCTGGAAAGTATTCTCGGTGTCGTCCTCGCCGGCATCCTGTACGCAGCTCTTTCCATCCACTTTCTTTTCTTTTTCGTCGGTATCTGCTATGTGCTTTCCGGCATTTCAGAGATGTTTATCCGCTATGCCCGCGTATCTTCCGAAGAGCCGATGAGCATCCGTCTCGCACTCTCGGACATGCGCGAAGGACTGCACTATCTGAAGTCTCAGAAGGCTATGATGGTTCTGATTATCGCCATTCTCTTCATCAACTTCTTCATGGCACCGATTACCAGCAACTTCGTTCCCTACTTTATTAAAACAGACGTAGCCGGCGCTCCGTCCTATCTCTTCCAGACATTCCTGACACCGGAACTCTGGACTTCCGTCTTCAGCATGCTCATCGGCATGAGTTCCCTGATTGGAGCGGTGATTCTCAGCGCCCGTCCCCAGGCGGAAAAGTGCGGACGGAGAACCGCCGTCAATCTGTCTGTCATTGCCGTGCTCATGGCAGGCGTTACGTTCTGCTACTGGCTGCTTGTTGATCGAGGCGTTTCCCTGAACCTGTTTCTGGTTCTCTTCGCACTGGGCTGCTTTGTTTTCGGCTTTCTTCTGGTATTCATCAACATTCCAATCAATACCGTGCTGATGCGGATTGTGGACAGAGACAAGCTGAGCAAGGTTATGAGCATCATCAGCATCCTGTCCCAGGGGCTTGTACCTGTCGCATCCGTTCTGGCCGGCACCGTTCTGCAGACTTCCGGCAGCACAATTCTTCTGGCGATCTGTTCTGCCGGCTTCACCCTCACTGCCCTGATTCTGGTTTGCAACCGCCAGGTGAATACCATCTGACCGGTTCAAACGCCTGCCGGCTTCTGTCCGGTCTCATCCAACTGAACCGCTGAGACGGCGTCACTGTTCTCCGGCAGCCGCCCTGATTCAGCCAGTGCAGCTCTCTGCGCGTGGCTGAGCTTTTTCAGCCGCGCCTCCAGGCGAAGCGCCTGGGATCGGTCTGAGACCTGAAATGCGCGCAGGTATCGTTCCGGATGCCGTGCTGCGGTATATTTTGCGCCTTTTCCGCCGCCGGTGTGTTCCCGGAACCGCCGTTCCAGGTCCGTCGTGATCCCGATATAGATGCTCCCGTCATGGCAGAGAAGCATATAGACGTAGTAGGGCATACCCTGATGTCCTTTCTTCTTTGTTTTCCGCATTCTTTATAGCACAAACATGGAAAAGAAGGAAAGCACCAATTCTCTGATTCATTATTTCCGGAGGTAAATCATGTATGAACTGATCCCGCTGCGGGAGCGCAGCTTTGTATTCCGGGGTCCCACAAATGTCGGCATCTATATTCGGGGCGATCGTGCTACCGTGATTGATTCCGGTGCCACCCGGAAGGACGCTGCCGCGCTTCTCGGCACACTCGACGCCCACGGATGGAAGCTGGAAACGGTTCTCAACACGCATTACCACGCCGATCACATCGGCGGCAATGCCTATCTGCAGGAACATACCGGATGCCGCTGCTTCTCACCGGCACCTTTTTTTGCACAGGTTCCCCTGATGAACGCCGCTTTTCTCTTTTATGCAGAGCCGCCCGCCCCCCTGCGAGGAGAAACCTTTCTCGCTGCAGGAAGCCGGACAGAACAGCTGACCTCCGACCTGCTTCCGGACGGTTTCAGCATGAAAAGCTATCCTGGTCACTGCTATGAGCAGTATGCAATCCGCACGCCGGATGATGTTCTGTTTGTCGGGGACGTGCTTCTCGGCTATGAGGAACTGCAGCAGAAAACCATGTTCTATTTCTATTCCTATCCCCAGCACATGGATTCCCTGGATCGGATTGAGCAGGAACACGCGCACGTCTTTGTTCCATCCCATGGATCTCCCGTTCAGGACGTGGCAGCCCTGACTGCCGCAAACCGCGCGCACTTTCTTCAGATGCGGGAATGGATTCTGGAATTCTGTGCGGGAGATGGCATGAGTCAGGATGAGCTTATGAAAGCGATTTTTGACCGGCTGCACCGCCATCTGCATCTGGCGCTCTATTCCCTGAACGTATGCAGTCTCCACGCCTATCTCAGCGCCCTGATTGACGAGCACAAGATCATCGCGCGGGCAAAGGGAAATATGATGCGTTTCCGTACCATCTGATTCTTGCTGCGCGGCAGAATATGCCGCGCAGTCTTTTTATCTGTTAAACCGGCACAGCCCCGACAAATACCTCGCTTTTTCCGGCAACCGATGTTAAGATGAACTTAACCGAAACAGGAGAGGAGCGCTGCTCTTATGGCAAAGCACACCAATGACACCAGGAACCGGATCATCACCGCTGCCTGGGAACTGTTTTACGAAAACGGGTACGATGACACGACTGTGGATGACATTGTCGCACGGTCTGGGACCTCTAAAGGTTCCTTTTACCATTACTTCTCTGGAAAAGACGCTCTTCTCAGTTCCCTTTCTTCTCTCTTTGACGAGAAATACAAAGAGCTCAGTGAGACCATTGACCCCGGCATGAACAGTTTCGACCAGCTGATCTATCTCAATCAGGAGCTGTTCTTCATGATCGAGAACACCGTCTCTCTGGAACTCCTCGCCACCCTGCTTTCCACACAGCTGACCACCAGCAGTGAACGGCATCTGATGGATCAAAGCCGGTACTATTTCAAGTTCCTGCGCAGAATCTGCACAGAAGGGCAGCGGAGAGGAGAACTGCGCAGTGATATCCCAGTCACGGAAATCGTCCGTTCCTATGCCTTCCAGGAACGGGCTCTCATGTATGACTGGTGTATCTGCGGCGGCAGCTACTCCCTGTGTCAGTATGCCTCCCAGCAGCTTCCGCTGTATCTGAATTACCTCAGAAAATAATATTTGTACTATAATTAGTCTGTAATTCAGTCTATATCAAATAACATTGATATTTCAGCCTTTTAAGAAAATTATCTATTGTGATTTGTTAATTATTCTATACTTCATTCTGCATTGCAGTCTATAATGCTCCATGTTATAATGCACTTTGCAACAACAACATTAGGAGCGTGATGACATGGATGCCAAAAGCATCGTGATGATGATCGCCATGGCGATTTATCTCGTAGGTATGATTGTTCTCGGAATCGTTTTCTCCAGAAGGAATCGTTCCACTTCCGACTTCTATCTGGGCGGACGCAAACTGGGTCCCCTGGTAACCGCCATGAGCGCGGAAGCTTCCGATATGAGTTCCTGGCTTCTGATGGGACTTCCCGGCGTGGCGCTTCTGGCCGGTCTGCCGGAGGCTTCCTGGACCGCAATCGGCCTCGGTGTCGGAACCTACATCAACTGGCTGGTCGTTGCCAAGCGGATCCGCCGCTATTCTGACAAGCTTGGCGCAATTACCGTTCCGGATTTCTTCTCCCGCCGCTATCATGATGACAAGCATATTCTCTCCCTGATTGCCGCGCTGGTCATCATCGTATTCTTTATTCCCTATGTTGCCTCCGGCTTCAACGCCTGCGGCACGCTGTTCTCCAGTCTTTTCGGTGTGGACTACTTCACGGCGATGCTGATTTCCGCCATTGTCATTCTGATCTATACCGCACTGGGCGGCTTCCTTGCCGCTTCTACTTCCGACTTTGTGCAGTCCATTGTCATGACCACCGCACTGATCGTGGTTGTGGCTTTCGGCGTGCACTCTGCCGGCGGCTGGGCCAGTGTCGCGGAAAACGCGCGCTCCATGCCCGGCTATCTGAACCTGTTCCAGGGTTATGACGCCGCCACCGGTAAAGCGGCATCCTACGGTCCCATTGTGGTTCTCTCCACCCTTGCCTGGGGACTCGGCTATTTCGGCATGCCGCACATCCTGCTCCGGTTCATGGCAATCAAGGATGCGAAAAAGCTGACCCTTTCCCGCCGTGTGGCAACTATCTGGGTCTTCATCGCCATGGGCGTTGCCATTCTGATCGGTGTTGTCGGTTCCGGCATGATTGCCAACGGTGCCGTCGAAGCGCTTGATTCTGCAAATGCCCAGAGAATCATCATCAAGATTGCCGAACTGCTCGGCAGCCACGGCGTTCTCGCGGCTTTGGTTGCGGGCGTCATTCTCTCCGGCATTCTCGCCGCTACCATGTCCACGGCGGACTCCCAGCTTCTCGCTGCGGCATCCAGTGTCACCCAGGATCTGCTGCAGGACACCTTCAAGCTGAAGATTTCCACCAAGGCAGCCATGATTATCGCCCGGGTTGCCGTCCTGTTCATCGGTATTATCGCCATCATCTGGGCCCGCAAAGAAGGCAGCGTATTCACAATCGTCTCCTTTGCCTGGGCAGGATTCGGTGCAGCATTCGGTCCCACCATGCTTCTTGCCCTGTTCTGGAAGAAGAGCACCAAGCAGGGTGCCATTGCCGGCATGATCGTCGGCGGCGTGATGATCTTCGTTTGGAAATACGGAATCCGTCCTCTCGGCGGCATTCTCGATATTTACGAGCTTCTTCCCGCCTTCCTCTGCGGAATCATCGCGAACATTGCAGTCAGTATTGCAACTCAGCGTTCCTCTGCCGAGGATCTGAAAGAAATGGCGGAGGAGTTTGACGCAGTCAAATCAGAGCTGTAATCGGTTTGACGGCCGCAGGATTGTCTGAAGCCTCATAGGCAGGCGGGTTCTCTCCCGCCTGTCTATTTTATGCCGCCGAAACTCGAGTTTTATCCCGCGATTTCTCTGTTTTCGGAACATTCTTTTGCTCTGATTTGACAAGATACCGAAAATAGAGTACACTGTGCGTATCCATTCTGCACTTGGAGGACTCTTATGATGAGAATCACTCGTTCGGTCGCCCTGGCGCTTGTGCTCTGCCTTCTTTTCAGCAGCGCCGTTTTCGCCGCGGGCGGCAGCCAGGACGATCCTGTCATTTCATACAGCTATCTCACAACCACGCTGTATGATTCCCTGATTGCCGATGCAAATGCGCTTGCAGACGCCGGGAAAAACGCCTACACCGGTGAGGCTTTCACCGCGTTCTCCCGGAAAGCCGGAGAGCTGAATCTCCAGAACGCGCGTGCCAATACTGACAGTGTCTATGTTCAGGGCCGAATTCTTCTGAAAGCGGGCGATATTCTGACACTGGCGCCTGGTGCGCAGGCAACCCTGCTGGCCGGCCGCGCCTCATCCGACTCATCCAATCTGGTGGATATTACGGATGGCGTCAAACTTGACGGCGGACGCGCGCTGGCGCTGGATCACCGCTATATGAAGAATGACCGGGAACAGGGCGGCCTTCAGATCGATTCTGAAACCGCCGAGGTTTATGTGGACGGCGTTGTCAGTCTTGCCTACTCTTCCTCCACCGACTATGCTTCCCTGGCCGACGCGCTCCATTCCATGGGACTGTTCTCCGGCATGACCGGTGCAACAACCGGATACGGTCTGGAAAAAAGCTGCACCCGGATTGAGGCGCTCATCATGTTCCTGCGTCTGATCGGCGTTGAAGAGCAGGCGGCTGCCTATACCGGCACGCATCCGTTCAAGGATGTTCCTGCAGGCCACTGGGCATATCGCTATCTGGCCTATGCCTATTCACAGGGTCTGGCCTACGGCACCTCCACCACAGCGTTTTCTCCTTCCAAAAATGTCACTGCGCAGGAGTACCTCACCTTCCTGATGCGCTGCCTGCATTACAAGGAAGGAACGGATTTCTCCTATAAAACGGTTCTGAACGACGTAACGACACTTGGCGTCTTCTCCTCCCGGGAGATTCAGTTCATCAATTCCGGCAGCTTCCTGCGGAACCGCATGGTATATCTTTCCTACTATACGCTCTTCGGCACGGAACAGAACAGCGGCAAGCTGCTGCTTCTCTCCCTTGTGGATGCCGGTGCCGTTCCGGAATCCGCCGCAGTTGCCGGCGCTGCCCGTATTATCGGCGTGCGGATCTCCTGAAATCCATCCTGCAAAAAGCGCACTGCAAGTCTCATGCAGCGCGCTTTTTCCATACCCGCACAGACAAAGAAGCACGCCGTACCTAAAAGGGCACAGCGTGCTTCTTTGTCTGATTCCGCGTAACGGAATTATGCAAGTTCCTTCTTCGCGACATCTACCAGGGCGGCAAATGCTGCGGGATCGGCGATCGCCATCTCGGAGAGGGCCTTGCGGTTGAGATCCATGCCGGCTTTCTTCAGGCCGTTCATGAAACGGGAGTAGTTGATCCCATAGGGTGCGACAGCAGCGGAGATACGGGCAATCCACATCTGACGGAATGCTCTCTTCTTCTGCTTGCGGCCGATATAAGCATAAACGCCGGACTTCTTGACAGCCTGCTTGGCCATCTTGAAGTGCTTGGACTTGGAGCCCCAGTAGCCCTTTGCCAGTCTCAGCGTCTTGTTTCTTCTTTTGCGCGTCATCATAGCGCCTTTGACTCTTGCCATGTCTGTATCCTCCTATCGTAACCCTTATTTGTAAGGGATCATTTTCTTAATGGCGTCCTGATTGGTCACGTCGGCATAGCCGTTCTTCCGCAGATTGCGGGTACGCTTGGTCGTCTTCTTGGTCAGGATATGGCTCTTGAAGGCGTGCGCTCTCTTCACCTTGCCGGTCTGGGTCAGGTTGAATCTCTTCTTCGCGCCGCTGTGGGTTTTCACTTTAGGCATGATGGGTTCTCCTTCCGTATGATTAAATATCGAGATTACTGTTTTTTGGGAGAGAGGAACATGGACATGTTCCGGCCCTCCAGTTTCGGAGCTTTATCGACAGTGCCGGATTCTGCACAGGCATCCCCGAACTGATTCAGGAGCTGCTCTCCCAGATTGGTGTGCGCCATCTCACGGCCGCGGAAGCGGACCGTCACCTTGACGCGGTTTCCATCTGCAAGGAATTTCAGTGCATTCTTCACCTTGACGAGGAGATCATTGGTATCGATGTTGGGAGACATGCGGATCTCCTTCACTTCCACCACACGCTGGTTCTTCTTCGCTTCTTTTTCCTTTTTCAGCTGTTCGAAGCGGTATTTGCCGTAGTCCATAATCTTACAGACCGGTGGTGTCGCATTGGGAGAGATTTTGACGAGATCAAGTTCCTGCTCTGCAGCCAGTTCCAAGGCCTGCTGGGCACTCATGATCCCAAGCTGCGTGCCGTCCTGACCGATAACACGAAGTTCTTTATCACGGATCTCTTCATTGAGCTGGTGTTCCAGTTTTGCGATTGTAAAGCACCTCCAATTAAACAAAAACGCGGATGCCGACCGCACCCGCACAAAGCTACCCCTCAGGCTGAGAGGAAAAAGCCATGTTCAACCTTTTTGCCGAAGCGGAAGGTGAGGTGCGGTGCTGCCGCCCCTTCTTTCTTGAAAACATGCAGATTTTAGCATGGTATTTCCCGCTTGTCAAGCACAATTTTCCTCATTTTCCAGGGTTTTATCACAAAATGCAGGTTCATTGCGCCATGACCGCCGCCCGTTTATCAGCGGCAGTCCCGACTGCGTTCCATGCCATCCAGATTCTTCCGCAAAAACCCTCCCTGAGAAATCCGTGGTGATTCCACGGCTGCCCAGGGAGAATGATTGTCCGAATCAGCGTTTTTCTTACTGGAAAAACTTTGCGTGTACGGCGCGCATAGCACGCTCGGAATCCTCGATGTTGATCAGGACGGAAACCTTGATCTCGCTGGTGGAAATCATATGAATGTTGATTCCCGCCTCAAACAGCGCCTCAAACATGGTTGCCGCGACGCCGGGGTTGTCCACCATGCCTGCGCCGACGATGGAAACCTTTGCCACATCCGTGGAGATATCCAGGCTTTCGTACTGCAGATCATTGGTCCGCTTGGCTTCCTCGATTACCTGCTTGCACAGTTCCTTATTGTCAGAAGAAACAGTAAAGCTGATATCCTTCGTGTTGCCGCGTCCGATGGACTGGAGAATAATATCCACGTTAATCTTGTTCTTTGCCAGCAGACTGAAGAGCTTGTATGCGATGCCGGGCACGTCCTTCAGACCGACGACGGCAAAACGCGCGATGCTTTTATCCTGAGCGACGCCGCTCACATATGTTTTTTCCACTGTATTGACAGCCTCCTTCACAATTGTACCCGGATTCCCGGAGAAGCTGGAGAGAACCTCCATGCGGACGCCGTAGCGCTTTGCCATTTCCACGCTGCGGTTGTGGAGCACCTGCGCTCCCAGAGATGCCAGTTCCAGCATCTCATCATAGGTGATCTCCTCGATCTTGGTCGCGTCCGGGACATGCCGCGGATCCGCTGTATAGACGCCGTCCACATCCGTGTAGATCTGACACAGATCCGCCTTCAGCGCAACTGCAAGAGCAACCGCTGTGGTATCGGATCCGCCGCGTCCAAGGGTCGTCACGTCATAGTAGCGGTTGATCCCCTGGAACCCGGCCACAAGAACGATGCGTCGGCGGTCCAGCTCCTCACGGATTCTGGTGGAATCCACGGAATAGATCCGCGCGAGTCCGTAGGCAGAACTGGTATGCACACCAACCTGCCAGCCGGTCAAAGAGACAACCGGGAAGCCCATTCCTTCAATGCACATTGCCATCAGCGCTACGGATTCCTGTTCGCCGCAGGCAAGAAGCATATCCATTTCCCGCTTTGAAGGTTTCGGATTGATCTGTTTTGCCTTTTCGATCAGATCGTCCGTGGTATCTCCCTGCGCGGACAGGACAACGACCACATCGTTCCCCTGCTGGTACGCTCTGGAAATAATGCCCGCAACATTGCGGACGCGTTCC
>JAEEGL017323889.1_pt1 | contig 11465 bp, 19 predicted proteins | sample 9134231 | NCBI WGS metagenome assembly JAEEGL01 (sample SAMN16246548, study PRJNA631951) | gut metagenome | biome: gut microbiome; feature: rumen; material: fiber-attached | host: Bos | place: Iran: Karaj | collected 2018-10
AAGAAAACATTTGAATAACATTAGGGAAAACGATTTTTCTATCAGCAAAAAAAGATGAAAAAAAAATGAAAAAAAGTGCAAAATATTTGCTTTTTTGTATTGCTAATTCAAATCTTTTTCGTATCTTTGTAGTGCAAACAACAAACAAAGTTACTAACCTATAAATATTGAAGTTATGACTACCAACCACCCAACAACGAAACTTGATGTTTACGAAATCATCAACAACAAGATTTGCGCCTTCATGGAGAAGGGCGAAATTCCGTGGAAAAAATGCTGGTCGATGGGAAAGACCCATTTGGCAGTGAGCCACACCACTGGCAAACAATATTCTTTCCTGAATAACTTACTTATTGCCCTCGATGATGGCGAATGGTCACACGGCGAATATCTGACTTTCAAACAAGCCATTGCTGAAGGTGGCAGCGTCAAGCCAGGCGCAAAAGGTCACTTTATCACCTTCTGGACTTTCCCAGAGAAGAAAGAAATCCAAGAGGACGGAACGGAAAAGATTGTCAAGAGTTCCCGCCCCATTCTTAAATACTACTATGTTTTTGAGGTTTCACAATGCACAGGCATTAAAAGAAAGTACCCGAACATCGAGCCTGAAGTAAAGGACGGACTTTCACCCATCGAGGCAGCCGAGGAAGTGATTAAGAACTACTACAGCCGCGAGAATATCAAACTGAATGTTTGCGTTTCCAACAAGGCTTGTTACAGGCCGCTATCTGATGAGGTGGTTTGCCCCCTGATGGGTCAGTTTGACAACGAGGCCGAGTATTATTCCACTTTGTTCCACGAGACCACGCACAGCACAGGCATTGAAACCCGCTTGAACCGCTACAAGAAAGACGACTACAACCCCTTCGGAAGTGAAGACTACAGCAAGGAGGAACTTGTGGCCGAGTTGGGAGCAGCTTACAGCCTTGGCCGTTTGGGCATTGAAAGCGATTTCACCGTACAGAACTCCGCCGCCTACCTGCAAAATTGGTTGGAGGCATTGAGAAACGACAAGCACCTTTTTGTTTGCGCTTGCAGCCGTGCCGAGGAAGCGGTTAAGTTCATTTTTGACAATGTGAGACCCGAAAGAAACTGAATCATTCAATGGGTGTGGGTGAAAGTCCCACACCCTCAAATTTGAGGATATGGCAAGAGTTATAATAGAAAAAGACAGCGCAAACCCCACCACCCGCAAAATTGCGGATGCCCTTGAAAAAGATGATAGAGGCTTTTTCTATCTGATTACGAACTTTGCAACCAAAACGGATATTTGGAGAGGCAAAGAAGAAGCATACAACCCCAATTTGCCCTATTGCAATGCTGGATATTTCGCTACAATCGCATTAAGCGAATCGAGAGGAGTTTTTGAGTTGGTGGAATCAAAAGGCGGCAAAGACCGTGGAATTTGGCTGTTTGGTGCTTTCAAAAGCCCAGTATGGGCAGCAAAGAACCTTTTGAGATTGGGTACAAACACCTTCAATGGCCGTAAACCATTGAAGATTTATAGGTAGTTTTTCTTTGTTTTTTGTGGGTGCAGATGGGTGGCCTTCGGGTCGCCTGTCTGTTTTTTTTCAGGTGGCCGGACAGCGGACTCACCGCTGCCCGGCAACTTCCCAGCGATACAAATAAAGGTATCGCTACACATCAAAAACAACATCTAAATTTATTTCAAGAATCCGTAAGCATACACCTTGGGAACTATAGCCTTGCACAGTTCTTGCATGGCCAAACGAAGCTCGTCCATCAACGCATTGAAATGATCGTCCTCACTCTTTGAGTTCATACGACCGTTTTCATCCCTACCCTTGAAATACTCCTTGATGTCGTACAAGGAAGCATTATGGTTGCCGCCATAGGCGTTTATCTTTTCCGCGTAATATGCCCAAACTCTTTTTCCCGATGTCAAGACTTTGGCAGCTTCACCAGATAAAGCAACGGCCTCAAAGACCTTGGCATTGTCTTTTGAACCGTCAAAATCCAATTCCAGAACATTGTCGTTTCCTTGAACGACAATACCGGCTTTGCCCTTCATAAAGTCCCGAAGATAGTCCTGCATGAAATGACTGTCAAAGCCTGTCTTTATGCCTACTTCATCCTCATAGAACGGAATCCAGTGGTTTACACCATGGATCGAGGAAACCCTGTTTGAATTGTCAAACAGGCCGTACACCAAACAATCCAACTGAAACACCCTATCATCCAACAAGTCATCAGTTGGATAACAGAAGTAATCCCTATCATTGTACCAGGTCTCATCTACCACATGGCGAACCATGCAATAGAGTACCATGGGAAGGACATTCTTTTTCGTGACTACGGTATATAGCTTTTCCTTGATTTCATTGTCTGACAATTTGCTGGTCAGGAAAATGCTATTGTTGTTCTGCATATCAGTACCACCCATCCGCAAGTATGCTATGGGTTCTGATTGTTTGTCATAGAACAACCGTAGCCATTCGATGGCCAAACGCTCATTGTCATACGACACCAACAACTTCTGACCACTGAAGCTGCCATCGGCATTGTACATATCCGTCAATGTTTCCTTGAATTTCTCCGTACTATCCAAATCCCAAATCATGAATCCAATCGGAAACTTACCTTTGACATTATCAAAAGTGGCCGCTGGCACAATAAACATTCGGCGAAGATCCGCCCGAAATACATTCCTGAAAGCGGCAAAGTTGGAAGCCTGCAAGACTTTCAACTTGGAGAACTCCGCGAGCTTCGCACCTGGTATTTCACAGTACACCCGAATAAAGAACTGTGCAAACAACTCTCTGGCCGCCGCACCTATCTTATCAGAATACTTCTTATAAGATTCCGTTTCCTTGGCCAACATGCTCCTGTTCTTTCCAGAACCTGTACGCTGCCTTGCGTTACTGGCCTCGGCATAGGGGGGATTGATGTAGATGACCAAACGCTTACGCTTTTCGGCATCGTTGATGATTTCTAACAGTTCCCTTGGTAACTTGCTGAAATCATCATTCAGGAAGTCAAATTGAAATATGTGGTGGTCAAGCAAGTTCAGTCCATTCTTGACTAACTCGTGCATGACATCTACATCCGCTTTGTCAAGCGTGGAAGCCCAGATGTTCCTCGGATTGGTCAAACCGACAAGCAAGTTGCCGGTGCCAGCACAACAATCCCAAATGTAGTAGTCATCTTGCCAATCCTCGCTAAATTCAGCCGCAAGATATTGCTTCGACAACTCCGCCCATATCTGGGGGGTAAAGTAAGAGCCTTTCCTTTCCCTGACATCTTGCGGCACAAGAAGGTCTCTCCTATCCACTATGTAATCCCAATACTCCCTTTTCGGTGGTCGGTCGTATTTGTTCCAAAATGCGGTATGTTTCCGCATTTCATCCTTGAACTGGGCTTCTTTGGAAACGAAGAGGCCGTCATCGCCAAAATGCCTGTCAAGGATGTACCTGTTATCCCTCAAAAGCACATGCAACTTGTCTGCCAAGGTTGCATTGTCCTTTGACAACAAATCGGCAAGGAAAAAGTCTGCATCAAGAAACCCAGACTTTTTCACCCGATCCCAATCCACCGCTATACTGTCCTTCACTTCATCACACCAGCGACGGTAAACGAAGGTAAAATTGTTCTTGTTTACCTTACGCTTTTTGGCGATTCCACCGCCTACAATGAGGTTGTCCTTGATGAAAGCCTTGAAAGCCTTTTCATCTGTCACATAGTTGTATTCAAAAAGATTTTCGTTCAAGGTCTTTTCGACAAGTTCAAAAAGCTGCTTGAACTCCTTTGAATTGTGATCGGAGGCCGTCACATTCCAATTGAAATCGTTTTGGTAGAAAACATCACGGACAACATGATAAGGAATGAAAGCGAACCTTGCACAATCAAACGCCCCCAAGAATTGGGGCGGCAAAAACTTCTCAAATGTCCTGGCCTTGCCAATGGTAAGAATAAGCTGCACAAAGCTATGTAGCACATTGTGGCTCGTACCGGCTTTGGCTTCGGCCCACAGCAAGCAATCAAGATCAAACAGACTTGCACCGTCATCAGGAACCGCTACACAAAAATCTATGTTACCAATGATTTTTGCCGTGTCGTACCTTCCAAAATAGTCTTTGGCCACTCGAAGTTTCAATTCTTCCTCTCGGATATTCACAGGGTATTTAACTTCCATACTGTACTTTGTTTCAAGCCACAAAGTTACAGTTTTTTGCGGAAACAAAATGATGGTTTCCCCAAAAACTTTCCCACCTGATAAAACCTGTATCAGGTGACGGCCATAATGACACCATAGGACAGCAGAAGGAGAACTTCAATAACATTAGGGGAAACGACCTAAAAATTTTATATAAAATTTTCGCTTTTTTGTATTGCCAATTCAAAAACTTTTCGTATCTTTGTAGTGCAAACAACAAACAAAGTTACTACTATGGATATTTTTGAAAAAACCTCTGAATTTTTCAAGGCAAAAATTCAGTCCTATCTCGAAAAGAGAGTTGAACAAGAACCCGAATTTAGGGTAAAGTATGACAACCCCGAAAAGAACTTGGACGAGTGTTTCAAGTACATTTGTTCCAAAGTCTATGAAAGTGGGTGCTGCGGCTTCAATGATGATGAGGTCTATAGTATGGCAGTCCACTATTACGACGAAAAGGACATCACCATTGCTGAAATGCCCGAAATTGACACGGATAGAAGCAGGATAATTTGTTGCGACCAAATCACGCTATCCGAAGAAGAAATGGCTGAAATCCACGAACAGGCACGACAGAAAGCCATCGAAAGAGCCACCAACGAAGCAAGGCGCAAACTGGACGAGGCAAGGAAGCCAAAGACCAAACCTGCAACCACCACGACCACCACAACGGAAGAACCACAACTTGATTTATTTGGGGGAATGTGATATGAAAGGGTTGTCGAAAATTCAAAGAGAGGTGGACTATAAGGCTTCATCATTGCCTTACCACAAGACGATAGACAGACTAATCTATACGAGATTGTTTCCGTGCCTTGGCTATGGGTCAGGCAAAAGGATTATCTGCATGGAATGTGGTAGCACCTTTGAGGGCAGCAACACCAAAGGGAATGTTGTTTGCCCCTATTGTGGCAAAACCCTCAAAGTCGAGGAAAGCAAGAAACGCAGTTTCAAGGAAACTCGTTGCTTCCTTTACTCCATGCACTTTCAAGGATGGCAGGTAAACCGCTATTTCTATGTGGAAAAAGTCTGCAAACAAGGTCATGCGGCTTCTACACAAGTCCACGAAGTCATGCAAAAGTGGGTGAACCCGATGGGGAAATTGGTGGTGAGGGCAAGGAGTTTCCGCCCGATGTCGTGTTATAGGGACGCTTGGAACTTCGACAAGGAAATGACCACACGACCCTACACAAAGCACATTTCAACCTATTATTATATTGATAAGTATGATATTGGTTATTGCCTCATGTACACGGCAAGCATTTTGCCCGAGTTGGAACGGAATGGCTTCGATGGTCAAGACCACAATGCCATTGATATTGTGGAACTGCAACAACTAATCCTAACGGACAGCCATATTGAAACCTTGTGGAAATCGGGCTTCTACGAGTTTGCCAAACTAAATGAGAAAATTTCCCAATTTTGGACGGAAATTAAAATCTGTATCAGAAACAACTATCACATCGAGGATGTCAGCCTTTGGAAAGATATGGTTTTCAATCTTCGAGAACTGGCAAAGGACACCCATAATGCCGTTTATGTTTGCCCTAAAGACCTTTCCACGGCTCACGACAGATGGCAGCACAAAGTTGAAGATTTCCACAGAAAACAACGACTGCAAAAGCAGAAAGCGGAAATCAAGTCTGAAGAACCAGGCTACTACGACAGGATGAAGGCTTACCTTGGTATCATCATCCAAAACAAAAAGTATGTCATTACCCCCCTGCAATCGGTGTTGGATTTCTACCACGAGGGAGAGGCTATGCACCATTGCGTTTTTGAGAATGAATACTACTTGGAGGAAAACAGCCTCATTTTTTCGGTGAGAGACAAAAACGGTCAAAGGGTTTCCACCATCGAATTTGATTTGGAAACTATGAAAATCGTCCAGAACAGAGCCGTCAATAACGCGGTTCCAGAGGATAAGAAGAACATCGATAGACTCCTGATGACCGGCATAAAGTCCATAGCCAAAGCAAAGGCTTTGACAATGGAACTCCAACAGGCAGCTTAAAGGATGGTGGGGCGGTCTGATGGCCGCCCCTTCCCCCATCGGTGGCCGTCCAGCGGACTTGCCGCTGTCCGGCAACATCGAGCGGCACCAAAGGAATGTGCCGCAACATACCAAAGGAATACCTCATACCACAGAAAAAAATCGTACCCCAATACTTGCTATAGGCTTCACTGCGTTTCGCTTATGGCGAGTGTTGGGGTACAAGCGGAATAACTTCGTCCAGCCGTCGAAACACGCTGTCAGAAAATAATGCGACGCTTTCCCCTGTGGTTAAAGGGTTGCGTTATTTTCTGTTGACGGCGTGGCCGACGGCAACCCTCTACAAGCGACCAAACTACGGTTGCTTGACCTTTATAGAATACATCAGACACCAGAAGGAAACATTTCAATAACATTAGGGAAAAGGATTTTTCTGTCAGCAAAATTTGATGAAAAAAGTTGAAAAAAAGTGCAATTTTTTTCATTTTTTGTATTGCCAATTCAAATCTTTTTCGTATCTTTGTAGCATCAAACAACAACAGAGTTACTAACCTTAATAATTAAACACTATGAGTACAATGAGAAATTCGGTCATGTTGGTTGGCCGTCCTGGTGCAGATCCAGAAGTGAAGAACTTCAATGACAACAAGAAGGTGGCGCGTTTCAACATCGCCGTTACCGAGAGTTACAAGAACGCTAACGATGAATGGGTGAACACAACGCAGTGGTTTCCTGTCGTGGCATGGAATGGTATGGCTGACCGAGTGGAGAAAGTGGTCAAGAAGGGTGTGCAAATCGCCATCGATGGCAAGCTGCATAACAACGAATGGAAGGACGACAAGGGGCAGAACCACATCGTCACGGAAATCATGCTTGAGGATGTTCTTGTCATCGAGAAGGACAAGTTAGAAAAGTAAGTCACTCAATGGGGGTGTCGGTCATCCACGGCTGGCACCCCTTAAAACTTCAAAGATATGGATGGCATTGAATTACAAAAATGGGCTATAAGATTGGGGTTGTTTCTTTCCCAGTCATGGAACGGAGATATTCATTATTTGGCCGTTCAGGGTCAGGAACCACATCTAAAATTCAAGAGTCTGGCCAATGTTCGCCAGTACCTTCAAAAATATGAAGCAAAAAAGAACTGAAAAAAATGCAAAATTTTTCGCTTTTTTGTATTGCTAATTCAAAAACATTTCGTATATTTGCATAGTTAAACAAGAACGGAAGAGCCAACCGACCAAACCGGCGACAAGAAAAATGAAAACAACGAAAGTCACTAAAAAGGAAATCCTAAAGACCTTACGCAGTTATGATGTAACTGCAATCTGTAGGCTTTACAAGCGGATTCACGGCGAAGTGCCGACTGAAATCAGGGGGAAAGGAAACTATCAATTCACCTGTCTTAATGGTTTTAAAGTTTACCAATGGGCGGAAAATTTCGCTACATCGCGCAAAATGAGCAAGATGCTTTATAATTTGCTTGATAGAGCAGCACATCACTGGAAGTATTCTATCTATGACATGGAGGCTGTCTATAGCAAGCATGGTTATTATGCGCCGACTTTGAAGCAGCATATTGTTGAGGAACTTCTGAAGAATTGTGCAGATCCAACGAGCAACTATGCCAAGCGACCTATGTATGGCCGTACTCACCTTTACTTCTGTTCGCCTGTTTACGGCCACACCGACTACAACAAGTGGCGGGCAATTCCCATCAAGGGTAATGAGAGGTTTTGCGAACTGGTAGTGAGGTATGCAGACAAGTTTTTCAAGGATGAGGAGGCTTAATGATGAACGGTAAAGTAATCTATATTGAGAAATTGAGTCAGCCATTCAAGCACAGGGTTGTTGTCTATGATTTCGACAAGAACAGATATGAGAGAATTGAGGATGTTTACGGCATCAATGGGGCGTTCAGGCGAGCGCGAACTTGGCAGGCGACAACAGGCCTTTTAATCAGAATTAAATCGGGGGAAAACCTTTCCAAACCGACAGAAGAACAAATCACCACTTATGGCATTATTGCATAAAATCACTGAAAATGAAAGAAATGGAAACGATTATAGAAATAGACGGCGAACAATCAAAACTTGCTGAACGAGCGGCTTGCAAATATAACGAAAGTGCTTGTAATATGTTCGCTGACAACCCAGAACTGGCTGAAAAAGCAAAGTGTGTCAAGGTTAAAATCGGGAAAGGGGTGTTTCTCGTGACTTCAACCAATGCTGTTATTCGTGTTATAAGAAGCACTGATACTGATGGAAGCGAATACTTGACGGGCTGTCTTGAAGAACCCGGTAACGACAACAACCAAAAACTACAGGAGTGGTTAAAAGACCCCAGCTTCTACTATCATGGCCGTTGCTGGGATTAACCAAAAATAATTATTGAAAGGGTAAAATAATGGGGGCAATAGTAGATAATGAGAATGTTTTGATAAAAGAGGCGAAAACAATTACGACTTACTTTGTAATGGCTTTCAATGTCAACGGCGGCAAGAAGGAAATTAGGCACGAAATTGTCAAGGATGACCGCGATAAAGCAATCGCCTTGGCCGAAGATTGGAAAAAGGAATTTCAAGCCTATACCAATGACAAAATCGAAGTCTATGTCACGGAACACATCGAGATTGATAAAGAGGTTTTGAATTGGAGTAACAAAGAAGAAAAATTGAATTGAAATGAAACAGGTTACATTAGGCAGCATCCCGAAAGGTGGTATATTTCACTTTATCGATGATCCAGAGTCAAGGGCTTTCCGGGTTCAGGCGAATAGACCAGATAATATAGTTTGGTACACTGCTATTTCTCGTCCTGATGATGACTTTGATTTGACTTTGGCCAACAGTCACCCTGATTGGCTCACTCATGATGTAGATGTATTTGTTGATGATTAAAACTATTGGAAAATGAAACGCTATAATATCACAATCAATTTCAAGAATGGGGACAAACTTGAAGCTAATGTAATGGCTCGAAACCAAGCCGATGCCTTAAACAGGGTCAAGAAAACAGACCAGTTTGTTGAAAACTTTGCTAATCTCGAAGTTGCTGATGTCAGCATCCAACCCATCCCCATTGCTTCACTTGACAATGAAAGGTTTGCCATCACAACGATAACTAACAAGCCTGGTTGGTATGTCATTGCAGACCTTGACAACCTCCTGAAAGTCGAGTTCAAGAAGGGAATGTATAACGAAACAAATTCTGTTTCCGTTATTGGTGAGGGGAAGGATCTTTCACCCTTGCAAGCTGCCACCGCTTTGCGCGAAATCGGAGAATACTTGTACCAGAACTTCAAAGAACTTATCTGATGAATTTGGCTGTTGTCGGTAGTAGAACTTTCACTGATTGGAATTTGCTCAATCAGACACTTTCAGAGTTTCACCTCAAAAACCCAATTTCCAAAGTCGTTTCAGGTGGTGCTCGTGGTGCTGACTCCTTGGCCGAGAAATGGGCGAAAACCAATAACATCCCTGTTACTGTTTTCCCTGCACAATGGGATAAGTACGGCAGAAGTGCCGGCATGATCCGAAACAGACTTATCATTTCCGCAAGTGACCATTGCATTGCCTTCTGGGATGGGGTTTCGAGAGGCACGAAAAATGACATTGACCTATGTGGCGAGTTCAATGTCCCCTACACCATTGTCAGGTTCTGAAGCCCCCCTCCCCCATCGAGGGGGTTCCAGACCGTTGTCATAATCCGTCATCACCACACTTCGCAGGCTACGGTGTCGCTGCCGTCTTACGACAACCGTCTTCCACCCGAAACCTTGACCGGCTGCATGGCCATATATCCGAGCCGTGCAGCCGGTCATCCCTAAAAGGGACATGGTGGCAAACCACCAAGACCCTTTTTAAGGCACGGAGCGGAATTTCTTTGTCAAGGCCTCCCCTGTCGGCCAACACATCCGCCTGATAAACCTACATCAGGCGACACACACAAGAAAGCGCAAGGACAACAGAAAGAAAAACATGATAAACATCAGGGGAAACGATTTTCCTATCTCAGAATTTTTCTTGAAAAATAATGCAAAATATTTGCTTTTTTGTATTGCCAATTCAAATCTTTTTCGTATCTTTGCAGTGCAAACAAACAAAGTTACTAACCTAAAAATATTGAGTTATGGATTACAAAAAATTGGCTGAAAAAAACAGTATCGCAGTTGGCAATCGCTACCGCATTAATCACCTGTGCAATGACAACGACAGAAAGATTGTAGATATTGACTTTGAAAAAGGTCTTGTGACCGTTGAAAAATGCTTCGGAGTTTACGACGGCTATAAAGAGCCAGAAAGATGGCAGATGTCCATGGAAGGCATTGTGGAGTATTTGAAGCCTAACCAAGCCTATCAATGGATTCAAGTTGATGAAAACAGAAACAAGATTAACTAACCCTTAAAAATTTATTGCCATGAAATGTATTTTAGATTTTTGGAAAATTGAGGATGTTCTCAAACAAGCAGCTTATGAGTATCTGAAAAACGCCATCGAAGCCCACGGAGGGAATTTCTCATGGGTTGATAAAAATGGTGATTTCAACGAAAAAATCCCCGCCCCTGTCGTTGCCGTCAATCTTGATAGTGGCCCATGTGACATGAAAATCCGCACTCTTTCCGTTGATGGTGGTATCATAGAATGTAAGGCTGAAGATAACGAGTTTGGCCAACTGGCAGAACTTTCCATTGGCGACATCGTTTCCGCTGGCCAAATCCAGTTTCTTATCGAAGCAATTCCAGAACCTGAAAATTAAATTATCATGGAACACACTTTTCAAATGCCCAAAACACTCAAAAATTGGAGAATACAGGAACTTACAGGCTATGAGCCAAAGACCACCTTTTACACGGATTTTTCCCTTGCAGAACTTTTTGGAGAAAAAGGCATCCGCGACACATTCAATCTTGCTTTCAACGAATGGAAAAACAACACGGTCTATATCACCGAGTTCACCATGGCACTGAATTGGAAGTGTTGGGAACATGAGAAAAACACGGCATTGATGGAGCTATATCTCGAACTATACGAGAAAGCCGACGAATGGTGTGTTAATAATCTCACCGGTAATGACCTCGAATATTTCTATCAGACTACAGACTGATGAAACAGTAGCCCATCGAGAGGCGGCCAGTGGTCGCCTTTCTTTTTTATCGGTGGCCGTCCAGCGGACTCACCGCTGTCCGGCAACGCCAGGCACGGCAGCGAAAGGCCGTCAGCCGTGACACCATCAAGGAAACGGCAGCACACAAGGAAGCGGCCCATTGTTAGACTCGGCCTTGATTCCTTCGTCATT
>JAEEGL010006261.1_pt1 | contig 11464 bp, 8 predicted proteins | sample 9134231 | NCBI WGS metagenome assembly JAEEGL01 (sample SAMN16246548, study PRJNA631951) | gut metagenome | biome: gut microbiome; feature: rumen; material: fiber-attached | host: Bos | place: Iran: Karaj | collected 2018-10
ATGCATATGAATTTTAATCAGTTTATGTATGCAACCGCGCTTGGAATCGTTATGGGATTATTGATTGAGGCAACAGGATCGATATTGTCGACTATGATATTGCATTTTTGTTTTAATGCCAATTCGGTGATTCTTCTCTGGGCTCTTCCGAAGATACAGAATATGCTTAAGAGTATGATGGGTGACGCGTATAATTATGATGATCTGTTTGACACTGCTACTAAGGATATTGATAAAGAGATGCTTATTAATTATATAGGCATTTTTATTCCTATTGCCGTAGTCGGTGCAACGTTTGCATTTCTATTTTTCTATTTAATTGCTAAGTTGAACAACAGATGGTATTACATCTGCTTTCTGTTCTCGTCAGAGACAAAGATGCAGAGAGAATCATTTCCGAAACCTAAGGTTATTAACGTATTTTTGATTATAGGAATAATTATTTGTTTTGGAATGTGTATACTAAATGAATTGATAGTTAAGGGTGTTATTTCGTAAGGAGACGCTATGTTTCGATTAGGATTATATGATGATGTAAATGTATATAATATGGCTGATTTAGGATCAGGCAATAATCACGAGAGGTTTGAAGAGGGGCAGTCTCCGTTTGATAACGGAGGAGGCTCTAACGGAGGAGGTAACGGTAACGGGAACGGCGGTAAGAACAACAAGCCGAAGAATATACCGGGCTTGTTGTTTACTCTCGTTATAGCTCTTCTTCTTACAGGGCTTGTCGCATATGTAGCCAACCAGTATCGTCAGGGCGATATGAAGCAGATTAAATATTCTGAGTTTCTTAAGATGCTTGATGACAAGGAAGTTGAGAAGGTTGAACTCTCTTCTTCTAAGCTGACCGTATATCCGAAGGAGAAGCAGGGACAGCTCAATAAGGTTACATATTATACGATATTCCCGCCGGATTATGATATTGTTGAGAGACTTAAAAAGGCCGGAGTAGAATTTGAACAGATTCCTGAGAGTAATTTCGGAGAGATACTGTTTTATCTTGTGCCGTTTGTTTTGTTCTGGGCATTCTTGTTCTTTATGATGAAGAGTATGACCAAGGGCGGCGGAATTATGGGTGTCGGTAAGTCAAATGCCAAGCTCTATGTTGAGAAGAAGACAGGCGTAACATTTGACGATGTTGCGGGCCAGGAGGAAGCCAAGGAATCACTTACAGAGATGGTAGATTTCCTGCATAATCCGGATAAGTATGTCAAGATTGGAGCGAAGCTTCCTAAGGGTGCTTTGCTTGTTGGGCCTCCGGGTACAGGTAAGACTTTGCTTGCCAAGGCGGTTGCGGGCGAGGCAAATGTTCCTTTCTTTAGTTTGTCCGGTTCGTCTTTTGTAGAGATGTATGTCGGCGTCGGTGCAAGCCGTGTGCGCGATCTTTTTAAGCAGGCGGAGAACATGGCGCCTTGTATCATTTTCATAGATGAGATTGACGCTATAGGTAAGAGTAGAGCTGGTGACAGAACCGGTGGCGGTAATGACGAGAGAGAGCAGACGCTTAATCAGCTTCTTGCGGAGATGGACGGATTTGATTCGTCTAAGGGACTTGTTATTCTTGCCGCTACGAACAGGCCTGAGGTGCTTGATAAGGCGCTTCTTCGCCCGGGAAGATTTGACAGAAGGGTTATTGTTGAGAAACCTGATATGAAGGGAAGAATCGATACTCTTAAGGTTCACTCTAAGGGCGTTAAGATGGATGAGACGGTTGACTTTAATGAGATTGCTCTTGCGACTGCAGGCGCGGTCGGTTCAGATCTTGCCAACATGGTAAATGAAGCCGCGCTTAATGCGGTTAAGCAAGGAAGAGAGTTTGTGTCTCAGAAGGATATGTTTGAGGCTGTCGAGCTTGTCATTGCCGGTAAGGAGAAGAAGGACAGAATTCTTGGTAAACGCGAGAAGGCGATAGTTGCTTATCATGAGGTAGGACATGCACTTATTATGGCTTTGGAGAAGGATTCCGAGCCTGTGCAGAAGATTACCATAGTTCCAAGAACAATGGGATCGCTCGGCTATGTTATGCAGTTCCCTGAGGAAGAGAAATATATGCAGACCGAGGCCGAGATGAGAGCGGAGCTTATCTCACTTCTTGGCGGAAGAGCGGCAGAGGAGATTAAGTTTGATACGGTAACTACAGGTGCGTCAAATGATATCGAGAAAGCCACTTCCATCGCTCGTTCCATGATTACAATGTACGGTATGTCAGATAAGTTCGGTCTTGTTAATCTGGAATCTATTGAGAATAGATATCTTGACGGAAGACGAGTGCTTAATTGCTCGGACAAGACCGCAGCCAAGATTGACGAAGAAGTGGTTAAGGTGCTTGATAAGTCATATAAGAAAGCGCTTAAGATGCTTAAAGCTCACGAAGATACGCTCGACGCTATCGCGGAGTTTCTTATAAGAGAAGAGACAATAACCGGTAAGCAGTTCATGGAGATATTTAGAGAAGTGGAAGGCTCGGGAGAATAGTATATGTTTAACATTGAAGAGGAGCTTAAGAAGCTTCCTGATAAACCCGGAGTATATATAATGCATAACGCCAAGGACGAGATTATCTATGTCGGTAAGGCGGTTGTGCTAAAGAACAGGGTAAGACAATATTTTCAAAGCTCAAGGAACCATACGGCGAAGATTCGTCGTATGGTTTCTCAGGTTGAGTACTTTGAATACATAGTGACCGACTCGGAGAGAGAGGCGCTTGTCCTAGAGTGCAACCTCATCAAAGAGCATAGACCTAAGTATAACACTATGCTTAAGGACGACAAGACCTACCCTTATATTAAGGTCACGGTAAATGAAGAATATCCTCGAGTTATGTCGTCAAGGCAAATGAAGCGCGACAAGGCGAAATATTTCGGCCCTTATACCAGTGCTGCAGCCGTTAAGGATGTTGTCGACCTTATTCATAAGATATTCCTTATCAGGCATTGTAACAAGAATATGGATAACGTCAAGGAATCTGACAGGGTCTGCCTTTATTATCACATCGGGCAGTGCTCGGGACCTTGTAAAGGCATGATAAGCAAGGAAGAATATCGCACAAATGTAGACTCAGTCATAGAATTCCTAAATGGTGATTACACCAAAGTTATCAAGATGCTTAACGAGAAGATGGCGAACTATTCTGCTGAGCTTGATTTTGAAAATGCAGCAGTCTGCCGTGACCTTATTAAGAGCGTCAACACCCTGAAAGAGAAGCAGAAGGTGAACTTTGTCGATGGGGATGACAGGGATGTTATAGCATTTGCAAGAGAAGGCGAGGAGACAGTAGTTGCAATCTTCTTCGTAAGAGACGGCAAGGTGTTAGGCCGAGAGCATTTTCATATGAGAAATGTTGAAGATGAGTCGGACTCAAGTGTAGTTACTGCATTTGTTAAACAGTTCTACTCAGGAACTCCGTACCTTCCAAAAGAGATAATGTGCGAGGTCGAGCTTGAGGATGAAGAAGCGATAAGCGCGTGGCTGACGGATAAGAGAGGACGAAAGGTTAGCATCAAATATCCGATGAGAGGCGAGAAACATAAGCTTGTCGAGCTTGCGAAGAGAAATGCAGAGGTTGTGATTGCATCCGACATGGATAAGATAAAGCGCGAGGAAGCAAGAACTATCGGTGCGTTAAGAGAACTTGAGGGGCTCATCGGACTTAAAGGATTAAAGAGGCTTGAGGCCTATGACATTTCCCACATAAGCGGTACGGAGACGGTTGCCTCTATGGTGGTCACGGAGAATGGTAAGCCGAAGAAGAGCGATTACAGAAGGTTCAGGATTAATTCGGTTAAGGGACCTGATGATTACAAGAGTATGGAAGAAGTCTTGACGAGGAGGTTTAAGCACGGCTTAGAGGAGAGAGAGAAAGAAGGTGCCGGGCACAATACCGGATTCTCGGTATTTCCTGATGTGCTTATGATGGACGGAGGTAAAGGCCAGGTAAATGTTGCGCTTAAGGTACTTGAATCCTTAGGACTTAATATCCCTGTCTGCGGCATGGTTAAGGATGATCATCACCGTACAAGAGGGCTATACTTTAATAATGAGGAGATAGATTTTCCGAGCGGTTCGGAAGCATTTAACATGATTACCCGTATGCAAGATGAGGCGCATAGATTCGCGATTGAGTATCATAGGTCACTCAGATCTAAAGAGCAGGTGCATTCCGTGCTTGATGACATAAAGGGTATAGGCCCTAAGAAGAGAAAGGCGTTAATGCAGCATTTTAAGGAGATAGATAAGATAAAGGCTGCCGAGGTTTCGGAGTTAATGGAAGTTTCCGGTATTACCGAGGCTCTTGCGACCGAGATATATAATTACTTCAGATAGGCGTTTTTTCTTTTCAAATGGTATATTATAAGATATAATATTGTTTAGTGTTTTAATAATAATATGGAGGTATATGTTTATGGCGTCTAATGGTGTGTCAGTTACAGATCTTATTGAACGATTAGAGCTGACCAATCATACTCCGGATATCAATACGGATGAGATTATGGTTGAGACAGCGGATATTAACCGTACTGCTCTGCAGCTTACCGGATTTTTTGAGCATTTTGAGAGCGGACGTGTTCAGGTTATAGGATTTGTTGAGTATACATATATGCAGAGACAGAGCGATGAGAAGAAACTGCATGATATTGTAGACAAGCTTATGAGTTATAAGTTCCCTTGTATCATTTTCTGTAGGGATTTAGAACCGCTTAATGAGTTCTATGAAGCGGCGGAGAAGTATGGTGTTCCGCTTCTTACAACCAAGAGAGCGACATCCGAGTTCTCGGCTGAGATTATCAGATGGCTTAATGTCGAGCTTGCTCCTATGATTTCTATTCACGGAGTTTTGGTCGATGTTTACGGTGAAGGAGTGCTTATCACCGGTGAGAGCGGAATCGGTAAGAGTGAGGCGGCGCTTGAGCTTATCAAGCGTGGACATCGTCTTGTATCCGATGATGTTGTCGAGATCAGACGTGTCAGCGAGGTTACATTGATTGGATCTTCGCCGGATATAACAAGGCATTTTATTGAACTTAGAGGTATCGGAATCATTGATGTCAAGACGTTGTTTGGTGTCGAGCACGTTAAGGAGACACAGAATATAGATCTTGTTATCAAGCTTGAAGATTGGAGCAGAGATGCCGAGTATGACAGACTTGGTCTTGAGGAAGAGTATACTGAGATCTTGGGCAATAAAGTCGTATCTCATTCGATTCCTATAAGACCGGGTCGTAACCTTGCGGTTATAGTTGAGTCGGCAGCGGTTAATCATCGTCAGAAGAAGATGGGATATAACGCGTCTCAGGAACTTTATAATCGTGTTACCGGCAACATTCGAGCCAAGGAAGAAGAAAGAGCGAAGGCCGGATATGATGAAGAGACTAAAGCGGAATATTTAGAGGATATTAAATAAGGAGGATATTGAATAATGGAAGCACAGTATGTATTTGGAGTTGATCTTGGAGGAACCACAGTTAAGATGGGACTTTTTGATGTTAGCGGAAGAGTTCTTGAGAAGTGGGAGATTCCTACCGTTAAGGATAATGAAGGAAGTCAGATTCTTCCTGATATTGCCGAAAGCATTAAGGCGAAGATGAGCGAGAAGAACATTCAGCCGGAAGAGGTTGTCGGAGTAGGAATGGGAGTTCCTGGACCTGTCAAAGAAGACGGTACAGTTATCAAATGTGCGAACTTAGGCTGGGGTGTCTTTAACGTTGCAGGAAGCTTAAGCGAGCTTGTGGGACTTAGAGTCAGAGTAGCCAACGATGCCAATGTTGCAGCTCTTGGCGAGATGTGGCAAGGCGGCGGTAAAGGCCATGACGATGTGGTTATGGTAACACTTGGAACCGGTGTTGGTGGCGGAATCATCATCAACGGTAAGGTTGTTGCAGGTAACCATGGTGCCGGCGGTGAGATCGGACATATGAAGGTTAATGACGAAGAACTTGATGTATGCGGATGCGGTAAGACAGGATGCCTTGAGCAGTATTCTTCAGCTACCGGAATCGTTCGTATCGCTAAGAAAGTACTTGGAACCAAGACTGACCCTAGCAGATTAAGAGATTTAGAAGAACTTACGGCTAAAGATATATTCGACCTTGCGAAAGACGGTGATGCTCTTGCATTAGAGTGTGTCAACATTCTCGGTAAGTACTTGGGACGCGCACTTGCCAATGTTGCCTGTGTTGCTGATCCTGAAGTATTCGTTATCGGCGGCGGAGTTAGCCGTGCGGGACAGATTCTTCTTGATGCTATCAAGAAGTACTATGAGAGAGATGCATTCCATGCGTGCAGAACTGCAGACTTCTCGCTTGCAACCCTTGGCAATGACGCCGGAATCTACGGAAGTGCTAAACTTATACTTGATTGATATTTGTATAGAATTACCTAATATACTGCATATGTGCCTCAACACATATGCAGTTTTTTCTTTAAAAATGTATTGACATTTGCTATAGAAAAGTCTAGAATATGAACGAATGAGTGTTAAACGATTCTAACCGGCGATAAATGCGCTAAATACGTGATAGAGTCGTTAAATTCATTTAATTATCAAGCTTATCGGTATGAGGAGAATTAACATGACGCTTAATGAAGCAGAACTTGGAAAAGAATATACTATTAGCGCCGTGAATACCGAGGGCGATGAAGAGATGGAGAGTTTTCTTTTTTCGTTAGGATGTTATAGCGGTGAAGGCATAACCGTTGTAGACAAGAGTAGACGTAATCTGGTTGTAGCGATTAAGGACGCAAGATATAACGTAGATTCGGCTCTTGGAGATGCCATTGAAGTAGAATAGTTATTATGTGCCGTAATCGGCACATATATTTTTGAGGGTGTGTTAGTTGAAATTAACACAAGATATTAATGTTTAACTTGAGATATTAATGTTTAACCGGTGTTTGTGGTGTGTAATTATGGGGTATATAGGTTCCTTTGAGAGTAAGCTATATGAAGCTTATAATATAATTGTTATTTTTAAGGAGGAATCGTTATGAGAATTGCGTTAACAGGTAATCCTAACAGTGGTAAGACCACTATGTACAACGCATTAACAGGACGAAGTGAATCAATCGGTAACTGGGCAGGTGTTACGGTTGACAAGAAGGAGTGTGCGATCAAGAAGGCGTATAATGATACGGATAAAGAACTTATCGCAGTTGATCTTCCGGGTGCATATTCTATGTCGCCATTTACATCTGAGGAAAGTATAACAAGTGCTTATGTTAAGAATGAGAAGCCGGATGTTATCATCAACATCGTGGATGCAGCTAACTTAAGCAGAAGTTTGTTCTTTACAACACAGCTTCTTGAACTTGGTATTCCGGTTGTCGTTGCTCTGAATAAAAATGATATAAATGATAAAAAAGGTAATACAATCGACGAGAAGACATTATCTGAGAGACTTAAGTGTCCTGTAGTTAAGACGGTTTCTGTATCAGGAGACGGACTTAAGGAAGTTGTTAAGATTGCCGTTGAGTCGGCAGGTAATAAGCAGGAAGAGCCTTATGTTCAGGGTGATATCGATCTTACTGATAAGGAACAGGTTGAGGAAGCCGATCGTAAGAGATTTGATTTTGTCAATTCTATCGTTAAAGAGGTTGAGAAGCGTAAGGTTCTTACCAAGGACAAGAACAAGGGCGATGTCATAGATAAGGTTATTACTCATCCGTTCTTTGGATTGATTATATTTGCCGGTGTAATGTTCGTAGTGTTCTATGTATCGCAGTCTACAGTCGGTACATGGCTCGCAGATATATTGGCAGGCTGGATTGATACGTTTAAGGAATATGTAGGCGGTAAGATGGAAAATGCCAACCCGCTTCTTTACGCACTTTTGGTTGACGGTATCATCGGTGGTGTAGGAGCCGTTGTAGGATTTCTTCCACTTGTTATGGTTATGTATTTCTTGATTGCTCTTTTGGAAGATTGCGGTTATATGTCAAGAGCTACAGTGGTTCTTGATCCTATCTTTAAGAGAGTTGGACTTTCAGGTAAGTCAGTAATCCCTATGGTTATCGGTACAGGTTGCGGTATCCCTGCTATCATGGCGTGCCGTACGATTCGTAACGAGAGAGAGCGCCGTTCAACGGCTATGCTTGCAACATTTATGCCATGTGGAGCGAAACTTCCTGTTATAGCGCTTTTTGCCGGAGCTTTCTTCCCTGAGGCTAAGTGGGTAAGTTATGTATGTTATATGACAGGTATCTTGCTTGTTCTTTTGGGCGCATTGCTTATCAAGGCGATTACCGGTATGAAATATCGTAAGTCATTCTTTATTATAGAATTGCCTGAGTACAAGGCTCCAAGCCTTTGGTTTGCAACAAAGTCAATGCTTGAGAGAGGTAAGGCATATATTATCAAGGCCGGAACCGTTATCCTTGTATGTAACACCGTTGTTCAGATTATGCAGGCGTTTAACTGGAATTTCCAAGTTGTCGAAGAGGGAATGGAAGACACTTCGATCCTTGCAAGTATTGCGGGACCGTTTTCGTACCTCCTTGTACCTGTTGTCGGCGTTGCGGCTTGGCAGTTGGCCGCTGCGTCAATTACAGGTTTTATAGCCAAGGAGAACGTAGTAGGTACAATAGCAACTGTTTATGCAATTACAAACCTTGTAGATCCTGAAGAGTTAGAGCTCGTCGGTGAGGGAAATGCAGTCGCAGCCGTTATGGGTATAACCAAAGTTGCCGCACTTGCATACCTTATGTTTAATCTTTATACACCACCTTGCTTTGCAGCATTAGGAGCGATGAACTCCGAGATGAAGTCGGCTAAGTGGTTATGGGGAGCTATAGCATTACAGCTTTCTACAGGTTTCATAGTAGGTTTCCTTGTATATCAGATCGGAACACTTATTACAACAGGCGCTCTTGGTGCCGGATTTATCGGAGGTCTTGTATTCATCGTGTTGTTCATTATAGTTGTTTCATGCATAATCAGATCTAATCGTAAGCAGATTGCCCTTGAGTATAAGCTGGATTAATAGATTTGACATCTGTCTAATGTTGTTGGAGGTGTGAATATGAGTGGAATTATGATTAATGTAATAGCTACTCTTGTGTTGATTGTAATAGTCAGTTCCGCATCATATTACATCTACAAAGAGAAGAAAAAGGGGACTAAATGTATAGGATGCCCGATGGCGGGGAATTGCGCTAAGTACAAGAACGGTATGAAGTGCGATAGGTGAATTGTTATATATACAAGAAAGTGATAAATGACATGAGTGGGTGTTGAATAAATATAATTCTGCACCCACTATATTATTGTGGAGAGTGATGTTATGAATCCTGATGTTCAGAATGTTATAATTATAATTGTTATCGCAGTAATACTGTTTATGGCGGTTAAGAGTTCGATAAAGCATTTTAAGGGAGAAGGCAGTTGCTGTGGAGGCGGTGGCGGAGATGTTCTCGTTAATCCTAAGAAACTCGGAAGTATAGTCTCTGTAAAAAAGATTGGCATAGAGGGTATGCACTGCAAACACTGCTCAACAAGGATTCAGAATGTACTTAATTCAATGGAGGGAATCAACGCTAAGGTTAAACTAAGCAGAGATCTTGCGATAGTTAAGACAGACAGAGAGATTGATGATGCCGTTATATTTAAGGCTATAGAAGATCTTGGATATAAGGTGAAACGTTAACGACGACATTTTAGATCAAAGGAGCGTGTTATGAAAAACTATATAGTTACCGGAATGGGATGCGCTGCTTGCCAAGCTCGTGTAGAAAATGCAGTCGCTAAAATCCCCGAAGTTGAATCCGTCAGCGTTTCACTGCTCACCAATTCTATGAACGTCGAGGGCGAAGCCACTGACGAAGTAATCATCAAAGCTGTGGAAGAAGCGGGTTACGGGATAAAGCGCAGTGAAGAGAATTCGGTCGATTCTATTACAACGGTTAAGGAATCCATAGAAGATAATGAGAGTGATCTGCTTATAAAAAGGCTTAAATTGTCTTTGGCATTTTTGCTTATCCTCATGTATATTACCATGGGGCATAACATGCTTAAGTTTCCGATTCCGGAGATTTTGGAGAAGAATCATATCGCACTTGCATTTGTCCAAATGGCACTGGCGTTAATGGTTATGGTTATCAATAAAGCATTTTTTGTTAATGGTTTTAAGACGCTTTTTACCGGGCATCCGAATATGGATACTTTGGTTGCGTTAGGCTCATCGATTTCATTTGCCTGGTCATTATTCTCGATATATGAGATGACTATAGTTAAGACAAATGCAGACTTAATGGATATATATCACAACCAATTGTATTTCGAATCCGCGGCAATGATACCGGCGCTTATAACTGTGGGTAAGCTTTTAGAATCAATCTCAAAAGGCAAGACAACAGATGCGCTTAAAAACCTGGTAAAGATGGCGCCAAAAGACGCTTGTGTTGAGCGTGACGGCGAAATATTGAAGGTTGATATCAGTGAAGTAAATGTTGGAGATATCGTGGTCATTAAACCGGGAGATGCTATACCGGTTGACGGAAGCGTAGTTAACGGCGAGTCGACGGTTGATGAGTCTCTTCTTACCGGAGAGTCAGTCGCCGTTAAGGTAAGTATCGGCGATAACGTGCACGCCACAACCATAAACTTATCGGGAGATATAAAGGTTAAGGTTACGCATATCGGCGATGAGACTGCATTTTCAAAGATTGTAAAGTTGGTTCGCGAAGCGTCCGGAAGCAAGGCACCGATTGCAAGAGTTGCCGATAAAGTATCGGGCATCTTTGTTCCGGCGGTGATTCTTATCGCTTTGGTTGTTCTAGTTATCTGGATAGCGTTAGGCGAGAGTGTTGCATACGCAATCGAGAGAGCCGTATGCGTGCTTGTTATAAGTTGCCCTTGTGCGCTGGGACTTGCGACTCCGGTTGCTATTATGGTCGGTACAGGCAAGGGAGCTAAGAACGGAATTCTATTTAAGAGCGGTGAAGCATTGGAAAATGTCTGCAGGGCGGATATAGTGGTGCTCGATAAGACCGGTACCGTGACTGAGCCTGCGTCAAATGTGATCAAAGAAGATTCTGCCTATGCCGTTAACGAACTTAAGAATCTGGGACTTGAAGTGATTATGCTAAGCGGTGATAAAGAAGAAGCGGCAAATGCTATCGCCAAAGAAGTAGGAATTAACGAGGTTATAGCAGGCGTGCTTCCTGATGGCAAGGAAGCGGTTGTAAGAGAAGTGATGGAGCGCGGTAAAGTAGTCATGGTAGGCGACGGTATAAATGATGCGCCGGCTTTAGTGCGCGCTGATGTCGGAATAGCGATAGGTAACGGAACCGATGTTGCTATTGATTCTGCGGATATTGTCGTAATGAATTCGCATTTGACAGATGTGCTTAAGAGTATGAGATTAAGTAAGCGTGTGCTTAGGACTATTCATGAGAATCTGTTTTGGGCATTTGCATATAATGTTTTGTTGATACCATTAGCTGCCGGAATATATAGCGGTATTCA
>JAEEGL013573612.1_pt1 | contig 11464 bp, 7 predicted proteins | sample 9134231 | NCBI WGS metagenome assembly JAEEGL01 (sample SAMN16246548, study PRJNA631951) | gut metagenome | biome: gut microbiome; feature: rumen; material: fiber-attached | host: Bos | place: Iran: Karaj | collected 2018-10
AGCCTGCCATTTCAATGGCTGGTAAATATAGACAGCAATATGAGGCGTGCCGTAGGTACGCGACATATTCCTGCCTCCGATGTCGCGTACCAAGAGGCACGCTTTCCTTATGGGCATCTTCCTCCCAGCCATTGAAATGGCTGGCTACCTTTGTCTGATGCCTATGGCATCTCTTGGTGGTACGATTGCGGATAATCATTAAAAAAATCCCTCTCTAAGAGAGGGTAGGGAAGTGGAGCTATTACTGAACAGAAACTTTGCGAACAATCTTGCCTATCTTAATAAGGTAACACCCTTTGGCAAGGTTCAGGGCGAAAGTCTTGTCGTTGCTATCAATGCGAACAGTAGCAACCTTAGCTCCAGTCAAGTTAAAGATTTCCATCACTTCACCATTTGCTCCGGCAACATGAATATTGCCTCCGTTGACGGTGATAGAAATGCTTGAAACACTCATTTCAATGCCGTCGGCAGATGTCTCAGCCAACATGGAAATGGGTGCAAAAGCCATCGCCAAAGTGAGTGCTATGATGAAAATCTTCTTCATTTCTTACCATAATTCGATGCAAAGGTAGGCTTTTTTCTTCATTCCCGCAAGAGTTTTACGTAAAAAGTTTGCATTTTGTTGAAGAAAAGTGCCAAAACCTGCTGAATAACATATTCCAAGGCACAATATATTGATATCATTTGTCCTTTTTGCCAAACACAGAGAAATGGATGTAGCGCTTGGGATGAGCCTTGAAGTCGGTTAGAAGGCTGTCGGCACTCTGTACGGTATGGTCAAGGTTGTCATAGACAGAAGGGTCGGTCATCAGTTTGCCAAGCGTTCCATTTGGGTTCTGTATCTGTTCCATCATTCTGTGGACGCTGTTGATGGTCTGGTTCACGCTGTCGAGAGTTGCTTTCAAGTCGAGCTTGTTCAAGTTGTCGGCAAGTGCAGATACATTGTCGCCAGCCTGTGTGAAAGTGCCAGTCAGTTGCGGGATGTCATTGGCCAAAAGCTGGTTGAGGTGCTTGCTGCTGGCATTGAGGTTCTCGGAAATGAGTCCTGCGTTTTGAAGGATGATTGGCAGGTTGGGGTTGGAAACAAGTGCGTTGAGTGTTGCTACAAGGGTATCGACCTTTGCCACAACCTCTTCCAACTGCGGCACCATTCCTCCCACCTTTGCCATCAAGCCGCTCACATCGCTTCCCTTTATGGTGTCGCCGGGGTGATAAGCCTCCCTTAAATTGGTGGCAAGCAGCATGTTGAGGGTGCAGCCACCCAAAACAGCTTCATCAAGTTGTGCAGTACTGCCCTTTGGAATGCGAAGTCCCTTGTCCGTACTGATTTCCACAATGACCTCGCCTGGATGAGTGTAGTCGTAGCGGATGTCGCTCACAATACCCACCTTATAGCCGTCGGCAAATACGGAACTGCTCTTCGTAAGTCCTTTGGTGTTGCTAAAGGAAATATAATATACCTCGCTGGTGCTGAACAGGTTTATGCCTTTCAGAAAGTTAATTCCGAGAAAGAGTGCAACAAGTGCAACAACACCTGTGATTCCTATCTTTACTTCTGTCTTCATAATCTATTTTCTGTACGCCACGAATGCATTGTAAATACTTTTGGCCATGGCATTTACGCCATTTTTGGAGGTGAGATATGTTGCATCGTTGGGATTGTTGATGTAGCCAAGTTCGACAAGTACGCTGGGCATACTGGTTGCCCTAAGCACAAGGAAACCGGCCTGATGCACACCTTTGTCCACTCTGCCTGCTGTGCTTCGGAACTGCTTCTGAATAAGTCCTGCAAGCTTTACACTGCTCTCCATATTCTTGTCCTGCATCAGCTCGAAAATGATATAGCTTTCGCTGGAGTTGGGGTCGAAGCCTTCGTATTTCTGTTCATAGTCGTTTTCAAGGGTGATGACGGAGTTTTCGCGCTTGGCGACCGCAAGATTGTCGGCGGCTCTGTGCATACCGAGGGTATATGTCTCAGCACCCCTTGGCCCAACTTTTGCAGCTGTGGCGTTTGTGTGGATGCTGATAAAGAGGTCGGCCTTGGCGCGATTGGCGATATTGGCTCTTTCGTTCAACTCGACGAAGACATCGGTCTTACGCGTATAGACCACCTTTACATCCTTGCAGTTCTGCTCCACAAGCTTGCCCAAAGCAAGTGCGACAGCCAAGTTGATGTTCTTTTCTTTGCCCGATTTGTTCATCGCACCAGGGTCTTTGCCCCCGTGTCCTGCGTCAATAACAAGCGTGTAAGGCATAGCCAAAAGGCAGAATGAAAACAACAAAAAAGAGGCAATGTATCGTTTCATCATACGCATTAAAAACTTGTTTCGCGTGCAAAGATACAAAGAAATAGACAATATTTAATATATAATAGAGAATAATTTCGTACCTTTGCACAAAATTAAATGTTTCTAACGACAAAACCAACAAAAACATGAATCGAAATACCACCCTGTTCCTGCTTTCTCTTCTGTTTCCATATATCGTTTTGGCAGGCATTCCTGAAGGCTACTACAAGAATGCCGATGGCAAAAAGAAGGCCGCCCTCAAAGCTGCGATGCACGACATCATTCAACCTAAAAAGGTTCTAACCTACGGCAGCGGCACATGGAGTGGATTTTATGTTACTGACAGGACATCTGATGGATATGTTATCGACCGTTATACCGACAAAAAATATTGGGTTAAATTCACCTCTAATAATAGTGCAGCCCCTGGCATGAACATTGAACACTCGTTCGCTAAAAGTTGGTGGGGAGGCTCGACCAACAATGCATACAAAGACCTCTTTAACTTGATGCCAAGCGAATCTGGTATAAATAGCGACAAAAGCAATTATGCCATGGGCAAGGTGACTAATGTTACAAAAGGTAATAACTTCACAAAGGTGGGCACAGGAACTACTTCATCTGGCACGACAAAATGGCTTTGGGAACCAGCCGACCAATGGAAGGGCGATTTTGCCCGCGATTACTTCTATATGGTGACAGCTTACAGCGACCTCAATTGGACTTCCAACGGCCTTGATATGCTCGAGAACAACGACTGGCCCACTATGCAGCAATGGGCCTACAAGCTTCTGCTCCAATGGGCAAAGCAAGACCCCGTGGATGAGATAGAGCGAAAACGCAACGACGATGTCTATGGCTTCCAGCAGAACCGCAACCCCTTCGTCGATTTCCCCTACTTGGCTGAATACATTTGGGGCGATAGTATCGACTTTGCCTTCTCTGTTGACGGCTCGTCTTCTGGTGGCGGTCAAGGCGGCGACGATGTGCCTCAGTTTGCCACTTTGGTTGACTGCTCGATGAAGTCAGGCTTCGGCGATTTCTTTGTCCGCACATACGAGGGCTGTGATGGTGAGGCATGGACGAGCGATGCCACATACGGAGCAAAAGCTAATGCCTATAACCTTCCTGGCAAGGAAGCAGACGAGTACCTGATGCTCAATCTCGACCTGAGGATGATGGATGGTGCCGTACTCACTTTCCAACATGCAACAGGCTACAACAAGACAGTTCCTGTGAAGGACACCTACTTCCAAGTACTTGTTAGCGAGAACTACGACGGCGTGCCCGAAGATGCTACATGGCACATGCTTAATGCTACCTTCCCACCACTTCAGTCGAACAGCACCTTTACCAGCTACGTTTCTTCAGGCAATATAAGTTTGGCAAGCTTCTGCGGGATGGAAGTTACCTTGGCTTTCCATTACATCAGCAACAGCTCCGCTTCATATTGCTGGGAGATTAAGGATGTAAAAGTGACGGCCTACGAAATTCCCGATGCTTTGCCTTTAATTGCAGAGGAAGAGCCTCAACAGCCTATTACCTTTGACTTGATGGGCAGACAAGTTCCTTGGAACACGAAGGGCATCGTCATAAGGAACGGTAAAAAGATATTGCAGAAATGAAGAAACTTCCTTTACTCCTCTTGCTTCTTGTCCAATGGACAACGGTCAATGGTCAATGGTCAACGGATCAATATTACCGCAAGGCTGAAGGATTGAGAGGCACACAGCTCAAAGCTGCCCTGCACGACCTTATCCAGCCCGACCTTGTGCTTGCTTATGGCGGCGGCGTTGGCAAGACTTGGAGCGGCTTTTGGCTGACCGACCAAATGGATGATTTGCAGGTTCGCGACCGCTACAGCAATGTTGTTCGCCACTTCAATCCCGATATGAGTGCCGTAAGCAACATGAACATCGAGCATATCTGGGCAAACAGTTGGTGGGGACACTTGAAGAACAATGCCTATCAAGACCTTTTCAACCTCTATCCTGCCGACGCCACAGCAAACGGACGCAAGAGTAACAATCCCATAGGCATTGTGGATGGAGCTGTTGCATTCGACAATGGCGTGACGAAGGTGGGCAAGAGCACCAGTTATCGTGCCGACAGTCTCATCACAGTTTGGGAGCCTGCTGATGAATGGAAAGGTGATTTCGCGCGTACATATTTTTATATGGCGACTTGCTATAGCCACATGACTTCCCTCTGGACGACTTCCGAAGGCCTTCTGACTGTTGACCCCAATAGCCCGCTTTTGATGCGTCCGTGGGTCTATAATCTTATGCTCGAATGGGCAGAAGCTGACCCGCTCGACGAGATTGAGCAACAAAGGAACGAAGCCATCTGCGAGATTCAGGGCAACCGCAACCCTTTTGTTGATTATCCTGAGCTTTGTTATTACATTTGGGGCAACAAGACCGACGAGCAGTTCTATTGCAGCGAAGAGCATGGGGCAGAAATTTTCGTGCCTGCTGCAAGCGAAGAGATAGATTTCGGTTTGCAGCCTCTCTCTCGTCCTTTTAGTGCCAAAGTGCAAGTGCGAGGCAGAGGCTTGGGCGAAGGTGCAACACTTTCTGTAGATGATGAATGTTTTGTCCTTGATGAGACAACCCTTTCTGCCGATGAAATCACAGAAGGGAAAGATGTTGGTATTGCCGTAACACCATCAGCAGAAGGCATTTATACCGCTATGCTTCTGCTTGAAGGAAGCGGATATATGCAACAGACAAGCTTGAAGGTTTCCTTCGTCGATGGTATTCCTGCCTATCCTGCCACAGATATTGTTTGTGCTGTCAGCAGCCGCCGGTTCAATGCCAACTGGATGAACTACGAGCCTGGAGCAACTTACACCCTCAATGTCTATACCAAAGATGCCGCTGGGAATGCAAAACCATTCGGCACTTATATGACTACGGACACCACCTATCAGGTCAAGAATGTTTTAGCCAATACCACATATTACTATAGGGTAAGCATCATCGAAGACGGCGAGGAAGTGGTCGGCAGCAACGAAGTAATGGTGGAAATGCCTGAGGTTGCTCCTGTCTTCTCTGTCAGCACCGACGATATTGCATTTGTTGCAACTCCAGGCAAACCGAGTGCTCCAATGCAGGTATCGGTTACGGCAATGGCTGTGCCGAAGTATGTAATGGAGGTCAGCACCAGTAAGCCGTTTGAACTTAGTGACGATGGAGAAACTTGGTCACAACAGCTTACGCTCACAGGCACAAGTCCTGCCTTTTATGTTCGCTTTGCTGGGGCCTTTGAGGAAGGTGACTATGCTGGCGAAGTTATTGTAAGCACAGAGGGTATGGATGATAAAATCATTTCCGTAAGCTGTAATGTTGATGAAACGAAATCGTTCTTCGAGGACTTCGAGACAGGTTCGAAGGGTGCTTACGCAGCCGCAGAGGTCACTTGCTCCGCAGCCACTTGGGAAATGAGCAACGCTTTGATTGCTGGTGACGATAATGCCATTGACAAGAAGTGTGTCCGTATGAAAGGTTACGTCAAGTCGGGAGGCGTGATTACAACTCCCGCCTACATCATGATGACCACAGACAAGGTGAATGGTTGCGACAGCCTTTGGTTCTGTGCAGGCAGTTATGGCAACGATACAGGCGTGAAGATGTCGGTCAGCTACAGTATTGATGGCGGACAGACTTGGGTAAAGGTTGTCTCTGGACTTTCTGTCGGAGCGATGAAACGCTATGGCTACAAGATTAACTTGGATGGTGATATCCGCCTCAAGTTCGAGAATGACAACACAGGCAACAAGCGCGTCAACATCGATAATGTGCAGATGAGCGATTGGGAAGACCCGGACGGCATAGAGACAATTCAAAATTCAGAATTCAAGATTCAAAATGGCATTTACGACCTCAGCGGACGAAAAGTGGAACGTCAACGAAGAGGAATCTATATCGTGAATGACAAGAAAATCGTAAATGAATAAGTGAATTGCAATTTGTAAATTGTAAATAGTCAAATTGTAAATGACTATGCGTTTCTTCATCACTCTTTCCTACGATGGCACTCGCTATCATGGCTGGCAGATCCAACCTAATGCCGACACCGTTCAGCAGCGGTTGCAGGATGCACTTTCCACGCTTTTGCAACAGCCTATCGAGGTTGTTGGTGCAGGAAGGACAGACACAGGCGTTCATGCAAAGATGATGGTGGCGCATTTCAGCCTCACCTCCAACCCCTCTCCCGTGGGAGAAGGGGGCTGCGGCGAGGCGGCAGAGTGTTCTCCCATCTCCCACGGGAGAGGGGTTGGGGGTGAGGCTGCTCTTGCCTACAAACTCAACAGGCTCTTGCCCCCCGACATTGCTGTTCAAGAGGTTCGTCAAGTTGCCGAAGATATGCACGCCCGTTTCTCAGCTACATCACGCACCTACCACTACTTCATCCATACCTATAAAGACCCTTTCGTGCAAGCTTACAGCTGGCAAATTCCATTCAAGCTCGACTTCGAGAAGATGAACGAAGCGGCTCAAGTACTTCTTGAATACAAGGACTTTACAAGCTTCTCAAAGGTCAACACAGACGTCAAGACAAACCTTTGCGACATCAAGGAAGCCTATTGGCAGGAAGTCGCACCAGACCAATGGCGATTCACCATTACAGCAAACCGTTTCCTCCGCAATATGGTTCGTGCCATTGTCGGTACACTTGTTGAGGTTGGCCGCGGAAGGATGAGCTTAGAAGACGTCCGCCGCATCATCGAAGCCAAAGACCGCTGCCAAGCTGGTGAGAGTGTTCCTGCCAAAGCCCTCTTCCTTGTCAGCATCAAATATTGACCTCTTGCCTGCCGACCCAAAGGCTTTAATTAAATGACACGTGTGTCGTTGGCCATCTTAACGTGTGTCGTTGGCCATCTTAACGTGTGTCGTTGGCAATCTTAACGTGTGTCGTTAGCCATCGTAACGTGCTGCGTTTGAAAAGTTCCGCTTCTTCAAACAAGCTTTTTTCTGTTAAAAATGCACTTTTTGTCACATAGGCTTTGCAAATAACAAATTAATTTGTATCTTTGCAGCGCAAAAACATGTTTTTTTCTATTATGTTCGATTCTTTCTACAGAATGCATCAGTATCTGGTGGAGCGCACACAAGCCCCCATCAGACGTGCCTTAATGGATGAAATTGACTGGCACAAACGTCTTATCGGCATCAAGGGAAGCCGTGGCGTAGGCAGAACTACATTCCTTCTTCAGTTTGCCAAAGAGAACTTCGGCCCCAAAGACCGCAGGTGTCTCTACATCAACATGAACAACTTCTACTTCCAGGGCAAAACACTTTTCCAGTTTGCTCAGGAGTTCGTGGAAGCAGGAGGTAAGATTCTGCTCATCGACCAAGTGTTCAAGTATCCGGAATGGAGCCGTGAGCTTCGTCTCATCTACGACCGCCTTCCTAAGCTTAAAGTCATTTTTGCAGGTTCGAGCGTGATGCGGCTCAAGGACGAGAACCCTGAGCTGAACGGCATTTGTGCAAGCTACAACTTGCGCGGCTTCTCCTTCCGCGAGTACCTGAACCTCAGGGCAGGGACAAACTTCCGTCCCTACACCATCCGCGAGATACAGAACCGCCACGAGCACATTGCCGAAGAGGTGCTGCCGCAAGTCAATCCCCTCGACTACTTCAACGACTATCTCCACCATGGTTATTATCCCTTCTTCCTCGAAAAGTCAAGCTTCATTGAGAACCTGTTGAAGGCTGTCAATATGATGATTGAGGTGGATATCCTGCTCATCAAGCAGATTGACCTGAAGTATCTGAGCAAAATAAAGAAGCTGCTCTATCTGCTTGCAACTGGCGACTATGGAGCACCAAACGTTAGCCAACTGGCTCAGGATTTGCAGACAAGCCGTGCAACTGTGGTCAACTACATCAAGTACCTCAGCGACGCACGCTTGCTCAATATGCTTTACCGTCCGGGCGAGGACTTCCCAAAGAAGCCTGCAAGCATCTTGTTGCACAACACGAACCTGATGTACGCCATGATGCCCGACTTCAACGACGAGCAGACGGTAATGGAGACCTTCTTCCAGAACGCCCTTTGGGGACGTCACAAGGTTCAGAAGGGCGACCGCAGCTGCACCTTCATTGTGGACAAGACGATGAGGTTCCGCATCTGTCTGGAGCAACCAAAGCGCAAGAACACCGACGTGCTCTATGCCCTCGCCGGCATCAAGGAAGGCTTGGAACAGGAGATTCCACTTTGGATGTACGGGTTCCTTTATTAAAGCCCCCTCCAACTCCCCCTTTGGGGGAGTGCTTTGTATTAAACATTAGGTAAAAATAAAATATTCTTAATTATGGCAAAACAAAAGAAATTCGTGACTTGGGACGGCAATACCTGTGCCGGACATGTGGCTTATATGTTCAGCGAAGTAGCTGCCATCTACCCCATCACTCCCTCATCTCCTATGGCGGAGCATGTTGACGAGTGGGCCGCTCAGGGGCGTAAGAACCTCTTTGGCGACACAGTAATGGTTCAGGAAATGCAGAGCGAAGGCGGTGCCGCTGGTGCCGTACATGGTTCCTTGCAGGCTGGTGCTTTGACAAGCACTTTCACAGCCTCTCAGGGCTTGCTCCTCATGATTCCCAATATGTACAAGATTGCTGGCGAACTGCTTCCCAGTGTCTTCCATGTTTCTGCCCGCACCCTCGCAACCCACTCTCTGTGTATCTTTGGCGACCACAGCGACGTGATGGCTTGTCGTCAGACTGGCTTTGCAATGCTGGCAGAAGGCAGCGTGCAGGAGGTGATGGATCTCAGCGCAGTTGCTCATCTTGCAGCTTTAGAGGCTCGCGTGCCTTTCATTAACTTCTTCGACGGCTTCCGCACCTCTCACGAGTATCAGAAGGTTGAACTTCTGGAAGATGATGATGTTCGCGACCTTGTCAATCAGAAAGCCCTCAGTGAGTTCCGTGCCCGTGCTCTTTCTCCTGAGCATCCTCTGGCAAAGGGTATGGCCGAGAACCCCGAGACGTTCTTTGCTCATCGCGAGAGCTGCAACCGCTATTATGATGCTGTTCCCGCTATCGTGGAGAAGTATATGGCAGCAATCAGCGAGCGCACAGGTCGTGAGTACAAGCTCTTTAGCTATTATGGCGCAGAAGATGCAGAGCAAGTCATCATTCTGATGGGTTCTGCTTCTGAAGCAGCTCGCGAGGCTATCGACTATGCAAATGCCAACGGCAAGAAGTATGGTATGGTCAGCGTTCACCTCTATCGTCCTTTCAGCGTGAAGCACCTGCTGGCCGCAGTTCCCAAGACTTGCAAGCGTATTGCAGTCCTCGACCGCACGAAGGAGCCTGGAGCAAACGGAGAGCCTCTGTATCTTGATGTTCGTGACGCTTTCTATGGCCAGCCCAATGCTCCCGTTATTGTAGGCGGACGTTATGGTCTCGGCTCTGCCGACGTAACTCCCACCATGATGCTGAGCGTCTATGAGAATCTCGAATTGCCTCAGCCCAAGGATCACTTCACCGTTGGTATCGTGGATGACCTCACCTTCACCTCTCTGCCTGTCAAGGAAGAAATGGCTCTCGGTGGCGAAGGCATCTTCGAAGCCAAGTTCTTCGGTCTTGGTGCCGATGGTACTGTTGGTGCAAATAAGAACTCCGTCAAGATTATTGGCGACAACACCAACAAGTATTGTCAGGCTTACTTCAGCTACGACTCCAAGAAGTCGGGCGGCTTCACTTGCTCTCATCTGCGCTTCGGCGACACGCCTATCCGCAGCACCTATCAGATTAAGACGCCTAACTTCGTGGCTTGTCACGTTCAGGCTTACCTGCGTATGTACGACGTGATTCGCGGCCTGCGTCCCGGTGGTCAGTTCCTCTTGAACACCATCTTCGAGGGCGAAGAGCTTGTGAAGTTCATTCCTAATAATATAAAGAAGTACTTCGCAGAGAAGAACATCACAGTTTATTACATCAACGCCACCAAGATTGCACAGGAGATTGGTCTTGGCAACCGCACAAACACCATCCTGCAGTCTGCTTTCTTCCGCATCACGGAGGTTATTCCTGTTGAGCTTGCTGTTGAGCAGATGAAGAATGCCATCGTGAAGTCCTACGGCAAGAAGGGCGAGGATGTTGTGAACATGAACTTTGCGGCTGTTGACCGCGGCGGCGAGTACAAGGTGTTGCCCGTTGACCCCGCTTGGGCTAACCTGCCTGCTGACGAGGTTCCCGTATATGACGAGCCAGCATTCATCACCAATCTTGTTCGTCCCATCAACGCTCAGAACGGTGCCGACCTTCCCGTCAGCGCTTACAAGGGCTACGAGGACGGTGCTTGGGAACAGGGCACAGCCGCCTACGAAAAGCGTGGCGTAGCAGGTTTCGTTCCCATATGGAACCCCGACAACTGTATCCAGTGCAACAAGTGTGCATTTGTTTGTCCGCACGCTTGCATCCGTCCTATCGTGATGAACGACGAGGAGGTGAAGGGCTTCGAGGGTAAGACCATCGAGATGAAGGCTCCTGCCGCTATGAAGGGAATGCACTTCGTTATGCAAGTTGGCGTGAAGGACTGTCTGGGTTGCGGCAACTGTGCCGACGTCTGCCCGGGCAACCCGAAGCTTGGCGGTCCTGCACTCAAGATGGTGGCCTACGACGACTCAAGCGCCGAAGCTGCTCAGGAAGCAAAGAATTGGGAATACTGCGTCAAGAAGGTCAGCTCGAAGCAAGACCTCGTCGATATCAAGCAAAGTCCGAAGAACAGCCAGTTCGCTCAGCCTCTGTTCGAGTTCAGCGGCGCTTGCTCGGGTTGCGGCGAGACGCCTTACGTCAAGCTTATGAGCCAGCTCTTCGGCGACCGCATCATGGCTTCCAACGCTACAGGTTGCTCCAGCATCTACTCCGGCTCTATTCCTTCCACTCCTTACACGAAGAACGCGAAGGGACAAGGCCCCGCTTGGTCGAACTCCCTCTTCGAGGACTTCTGCGAATACGGACTTGGTATGGTGCTTGGCCGCAAGAAGTTGCGCAACAGAATGCGCAAGCTGGCCGAGGAACTGGTGAACACCACCGCCTTCGACTGGATGCGCGAGGCCACACAGAAATGGCTCGACACATTCGACGACTCTACCGCCAACCGCAAAGCAACCGATGAATTCGTTGCCGCTCTGGAGAAGGCAATACTGCCCATCGATGGAG
>JAEEGL014264564.1_pt1 | contig 11464 bp, 7 predicted proteins | sample 9134231 | NCBI WGS metagenome assembly JAEEGL01 (sample SAMN16246548, study PRJNA631951) | gut metagenome | biome: gut microbiome; feature: rumen; material: fiber-attached | host: Bos | place: Iran: Karaj | collected 2018-10
ACTAATCTTTTCATATTATGCTCCTTGTTTAAAAAGTGGGCAGTGGACAGTGGACAGTGGACAGTGGACTGTGGGAAACATTGAAATCAGGCCTTAATCGCAGACCACAGTCCACTGTCCACTGTCCACTTAAAACTCTTATTCGCCAAAGAAGTTGGCATATTGCCTTACGCCATTGGCATCCATCCAGCCTGCGGTCAGATATTTGTGGTTGCTAGGTGCATTAAGCACGATTTCGACAGTGTGCTTCTGAAGAACCTGACGCCCAGTCAGAGATTCCACGTGCCCGTCCAGAAACGCGGCATTAAGCTTTCCATTATGTCCTTCGTAGTAGGTTGCTGACTCCTTGGCGTCGTTGATGTTTGCCACCTGGCTGAGATTGCTGTCCGCCGTATCGGCATACACAGGGAAGGAACTTACGCGGGTGACCTGCTTGCTGCTCAGGATGTAGTGCCTGTCCGAGGCACTTCCAGTTGGATCAAAACGTATGATGACATGGTCGAGGTAGCTGCGGCTGTAGTGCCCGCGTATCCCGTAGGTCTTGTACCAGCAGTTTGTGGTTCCGTCCACGAATGTATGCGGCAGCCTGGAGGGACACACCGCCATTTGTGGGTCGTTGAGGTATTTCATGTTCTTGTGGTACAAAAGCCAATATGTATTGCTGCTGTTGGTGTATGTAAGATAGATTTCGCCCTCGTAGTCATCAGCATACAAAAGCGAGGAGAGCATGCACTGCTTCTGGTTGTTGGTGCAGGCTGTTGCACGCGCCTTCTCTCGTGCCTTGCTCAATGCGGGCAATAGCATTGCCGCCAAAATGGCGATGATCGCGATTACCACCAGTAATTCAATCAGAGTGAAATTGAATGAAACTGTTTTCTGTGTTTTCATTTGCATTTTCTCCTGTGCCTAGGAAGGAAAGTCTATTATCTAAAATTATACTTGTTAATTCCTCAATGGGTTGATGACATTCAGGCCGTAAGATGCCAATTCCCGTTCAACCTGCTCCATTTCCTGTTCAGTTGGGGGCGGTACGTCAGGCATGGTGTCCTTATGCCCAACCGCCTTGAATTTTGACCTGGCCAATGAATGGTATGCCAGCAGCCTTACGGCAGTGATGTTATTAAGTCTCGCAAGGAATTTAGCAGTATTTCTGATGTTTTCCACATCCATGTTGTTCTGCGGTACCATTACCATGCGTATCTCGATAGCCTTGCCCGTGTGTGAAAGCCGTTCAAGATTTTCCAGGATGAGCTCGTTTCCCGCGCCAGTCAGGCGTCTGTGCTGTTCAGTATCCGCGCATTTGAAGTCGTAGAGGAACATGTCGCAGTTTGGCAGCACTTCCTCAAATGCGCACCAGGGCACGTTTCCGCAGGTGTCGCAGGCGTTGTGGATGCCCTCATCCTTCATTCTCGCAAACAACTCTGCGCAGAACTTGCTGTGCATCAGCGGCTCGCCTCCAGAAATGGTAATTCCTCCATCCTCGCCATAGAAATTACGGTCCTCCAGCAGGACGCTGGCAGCCGCCTCAACAGAAATCTGCTTGCCATACAACTCCAGCGCTCCAAAGAGGCATGCCTGCTCGCATCTGCCGCAGCCATGGCATTCTTCACGCTTGAATATATGCATTCCATTCTCAATGCCGTGGCAGCGGCAAACCTTGGCGCATTCGCCGCAAAGGGTGCATTTCATCTCGCGAAACGCCAGTTCCGGCCTCAATTCACGGCTCTCTGGATTGTGACACCAGATGCAGCGAAGACTGCAGCCTTTAAGGAACAGTGTCGTCCTGATTCCTGGCCCGTCATGCACTGCAAAGCGCTTAATATCAATGTATGGTGCTGTTGTCATTGTTATCAGCTTATCAGCTCCTCCGCCTGGCGTATGAAAGTGTCCTGGGCTGCGGGTTCCAAATCATTGAACTTGGCATTCCAGCCGCAGACACGCACTTGAAGGTTCTCGTACTTCTCTGGGTGCTTCTGTGCGTCCTTCAGCACATTAGCATCAAATATGTTGAATTGCAATCCGCTGCCGCCCTGGGCGATGAAACGCCGTATCAGCGACACCAATATTTTGATGCCCTCCTCGCCCTTTGTGGAACTTGGATGCAGCATCAAATCCAGGCAAGTTCCGCAGGGATACCCTGTCATGTCAATCTTCAGCACGGATTCCATGAGTCCTGTGATGCCTTTTTTGTCCATGCCAATCACGGCATCCATGTTCTTTGACATTGGTTCGCCAGCCAGCCGCCCCGAAGGCAGCGCACCGATTTCGCGCCCGCGTTCAACCACATGCTGCCCATAGATTGACGGGAAGAAATGGCCGCCTCTGGCATTCTCGGCTTCCTGCAAGCGCCTTGAGCAGAAGTCCGCTATCTCCACTCCAAGCGCATCGGCTCTCTGGTCGTTGTTTCCCCATTTCGGGGCCTTTGCTAGAACCTCTCTTCTGAGCATCTCGTGTTCCTGCCAGTTGTCCTTGAGGATTTGCCTGAGCTGCGGCAGTGTGCACAACTTCTTCTCAAAAACAAGATAGCGTATTGCGCAAAGCGAGTCAACCGCATCCGCGAAGAATGACACCATGCACCCTGTAGAGTTGTACACGGCGCCACCCTCTGTCATGTCCAGCCCCTTTTCCATGCAGGAAACGTATGTGGCTGAGAACAGCGGAACTGGGTTGACGTAGCTCCAGGACTTTTCGCAAAGTATCTGTCTTTGTTGCATCAGCGCGATGCTGTCTCCGAGTTTCCGTATGTAGTCCTTCATCAAATCATCAAAGGATGCGTATTCCTTCTCCTCCCGCAGCAGAGACAGCAGCACCAGCGGCAAATACAACTCAGTGGCGCCAGAGATGGACACCTCCTTGCCAGCCACCGCTGGCTCATAGCAGCCGATGGGAATGAAGTTTTGTGCATCTTCCCTGGTGCGCCCGTCCTTCACTAGTCCCTCCACGATCACATCGTAGTTCAGGGATACTATGCCTGTCCTGCCGTCCCTGATGCATTTCGCATAGAGTTCGGCGAAGTCCTGGGGCATGTCCTTTGTCACAATGATAGACAGTTTGGGGTCCTGCGTGTTCATCTCGTAGTAGGTCTCCAAGCCCAGGTAAGACAGTTCATTGATGACAGGCCCGAAGCAGAAATTCTTGCCGAAGTGCTTTCCCTGATGACGGGCGTAGAACGTTATCCAGAAGAATTTGATAAGTTCCTTTGCGGAATCCCGTGTCAGTCGCCCAGTGGCAAGGTCATTTTTGTAGAAGTCGATATACAGTTCATCAAAGCGCCCCATGGAGCGGATTTGCTCAAGTTGGCAAAGTTCAATGGCATCATGCAGCACATAAGCCAGAATGAACGCCTGGTATAAGGTCTGAGGTGCATGCTCCGCAACCTCATCATATTCAGGGTTGCCGTTCAGTTTTGCCAGTCTATGGCAGAAGACGCGCAGTGTCTCCAGGCAGATGCGGGCCGCCTTGTGCACTGTTGCGTCTCCAGCTGCCTCGCGCATCAGGCCAGGTATGCCCAATGCAAGCACTCTTTTCCAGTCAGGCGCCACGTGGCTCTTGTCCACCATCCAGCAGATGCCCTCGGTGAAGTCCTTGCCAGTGTGGTCCACGCCGGGCACCACATCCTTTGATGTTGCATAATTGTGCCAGAGGTCCTCCCACTGCAAATTATATGTCTTGAATTTGCCTGGAAAGGGATTCCACTCTTCCTTCGCAATGGGCGCGTGCTCCAGGAGCAGCCTGGTCAAAACAGCGCGCATCATCGTATGGCTTTCGTTGGGATTTGCCTTTTTATGCGCCTCCCACTCCTGGCGCATCCTGGCCTCGTCCCACGCGTCATCCATCACGAACTCTGCGTTCTCGTACTGCTTCTCTAGACGCGGGCGCAATCTCTCAAAGTTGTCGAACTTCATGCCGAACCTCTTTTACTATGGCCAATCTGAGCATTGATACCTAAACAGTAACTATTCAGTACTCACCCTGAAGGTCTGGTTATTTTATTTAGGGGCTGTTGCAAAACCTCCAATGTGAGCGCCAAAGTGGCGCTCACTCAGGTTGAAGCAGGGGCAAGGCAGGCTTTGAAATTTAGGTTTTGCAACAGCTCCAAAAAAGTCCATGCCTAATAGGGGTGCTGAATAGTCACCTTAAGTATTAATATTCGTTCTTGGCAAATTTGATAAGGTCGTCCAAATCTGCTGTCGCAAGGCATTCCACAGTGTCGGCTGAGCCGTAGTAGATCTTGACCTCGCCCGAATCCTCCAGTATCATGCCGCCAGGGAATATGACGCTGCCGCGAAGACCGTGGGTCTCATAGCGTTCCTCAGGAACCAGAAGCGGCAGTTTCGCCAGGCTAAGCACCTTGGTGGGATCTTCCAAATCCAGCAGCATCAGGCCGCCCATATAGACCTTGCGCCAATCGCGGTGCCAGCAAGGCAAATCCGAATCCACCTTGTGAACTGCATGGATTGTGCAAAGCCAGCCGTGCTTGGTCTTTACTGGCGGTGCGCCTGGGCCGATTTTGCTGTTGGCGTATGGCACCTTCTCTGCGCCAAGCACCAGCGTTGTGTCTCCCCAGTATCGACAGTTGGGTGAGTAGGAGGCCCAAAGGTCAAAGGACTCCTTCTCATTCGCACCTCTGCTATACACTGGAAGCGGCCTCTCCAGACGCAGGAATTTGCCGTTTATCTTCTCGGGGAAAAGCACCATGTTGCGGTTGTCAGGGGCGGAAAGGGAAAGCACCTCGAATTTATCGAAATCCTCGGTGACAGCGACGCCACCGCGCAGGCCGTGTCTAGTGTCCATTGCGAAGCATATATAGCATTTGCCCTCGATTACGGTGAGGCGCGGGTCATAGATGCGCCGTATCTCGTCTGTTTGCATTGACCAACAAGGTTTTGGAGCAACTGTCCACTTGATGCCGTCATCGCTGGTGGCGAGGCCCAGGTTGATATCCGCGCTTTTCTGATAGATGGTTTCTGGGCTGGTGTTGTAGTCATTGCGGAAAACCATCACATACTTGCCGTTGTACTTTGTGATGCCCGCATTGTAGGTCAGGACGGAATCGTATGGTACCATCTCGGCTTTCAGGAGCGGGTTGCAGGGAGACTTCTTGACGAAGTCAGGGGTCTTGAATTGTGGAACGCTAGGTGACAGTGTCATTTTTGTGCCTCCAGAATCAGGTTTATCATTTCCTCGCGGATCTTCTCGAAATGAAGAGGATCTTCAGGTGGATTCATAATTACGGCGTATGTTGTCTTTTCAATGAAAGTGCCGATTTTCTTGCCAAGGGCGCTGTCTTTGCCCGCCTTCTCCTGGCATTGTTTCAACAAAGCAAGGTATTTAAGGTCAATCATCCCAGCCTTGAGACATTCATTGCGGATAGTAGTGACGGGATGGCCGTTGGAGTATATGACGAGTTCGCCGCAGGTAGCCTCCCTCCAGGAGCGCGTCCTGTACTTATGCGTCGAATGCTCGTAGAAGTTGTGGGAACCTAAATTGAAATATGGCACGGTCCATGGCACGTAGCGGAAGTAGCGCTGGAGGCTTGCGCGCATGCTGGTGGCGCAGGTGTATGTGGAGATTAGTTTGTTCTCCTTGCGCAGCCGCTCGATAAGCGGCGCGTATTCCTTGGAAAGGAAGAAGCGTGTGTTCCAGAAGCACCACTCATGTACATATGGCACCATTTTATTCAAGGTTTCAGGGGGTATTTCCGCTATGCCCAAGGTGATCATGAACCTGAGGCTTGGCTTTGCCTTGCAGGCCAATTCCACGGCCCTGATTAATATTGGGAAACGAGGCTCCTTGGGCTCGTCCTCAATTTCATATTCCCACTTGTCGTTGGGGAAGCCGCACTTTTCCCGGACCGCGTCCAACTCCATTATGCAATTCACCCAGGCCTTTTCCCAGGCTGGCGTGAATGGCTTGAACCTGTTCTTTGTGAAGCGCTCCACATAATGATGATAGACGGCGTAGTGGAGACATATCTCAAGCCTGTCCTCAACGCCATATTCCTTCGCCCACGCCATGTAGTCCTTGATTTTCTCCTCCATCTTCTTGGTGTCCTTTGCGATGATGGAGCCATCATCGGCAAACCTGAAGGAGGCTGTCCACACATTGACGGTGAAGACATTGATGTCCGAATCCACCATCAACTTGAACTCCTCCTTGTTGCGTGCCTCCTGGTACATGAAATGGCGGACAACCTGCTTCTTGGAAAGCTGGAATGGCAGCACCTCAAAGGAGAAAGGAGTATCCCTATAACTCGGGTTCTTCTTCCCTAGAGTCCCTTCCTCGCCCAATGGGATTACGCGCACCATGCCCTCATAGACTGCAGGCGCAACGTCCTCTGTGTTGAACTGCACAAACACAGGCGCCGATTCGCGGGGCGGCACCACAATTGTCTGGGACAAATCCATTGGCACCAACGTGTCATACCTTCGCCCGTGGGATGCCTCGTCCCCGTCCTTAACGCGAATCGCCCTGTACAGCCTGATCTTCTCGGGCGGATAAACCAACTTGCCGTCCTTGGTCTCCAGCTGCCATTTTTCAACGGTGTCTGGATTAATTGCGCTGATGACCACCCTGTATTCCTCCGTCTTCTCCGTGAGGTTCGTGATTGCCAGCGGCACCCAATGGAGTTCGTTTCCGGCGGCCCTGTCAGAGATGGATTTTGGCGGATTCGCCAGGGATTCGGGAATGAAGGGAATCTGCGTGTCGCTTGTGATGGGATTCTTTGTCAGCACGAATTTGCGGCCAGACAATCCCTCGTTCAGGATGCGTTCATTGAAGAAATCGACCTTCGCCATATTGGCCGCGGGATTCTGGCCTGGAATCCACTTTGCTATCTCGGCGCTCAGCTTTTCAAAGGACTTTGCCTTTTCAAGCAGGATTCGCTTTTGAGCCTTGCCCCATGCCTCCGCGCCATTTGGGAAGAAATGACACCAGTCCACAATGGCATGGAAGCCATCCTTCACGAATGCTGAGGAACTGGTCTCCTTAACGGGAATGCGGTTTCTGGCGATAAGCACACGCATTGCCTCATCATCGGCAGGCGCCTTGTCCCAGCCAAGCAGGGAAAAGGGCAACTCCACGTCCACAGTCCAGGCGTCTTTCTCCTTACCGACGCTTGACTTCCATTTTGAGTATTCCTTGACGTCACCCGAACTTCCCCTGCCCATCCAACGACCACCGCCTGCGGCCACGACGAACTGGTTCAGCCTCCTGGACTTGTCCTTGGAACTGACAAATATCTCCACGCAGTCATCACTCCACACCTTGGCACTGTCGCCAGTGACTTTCGCTGCCAGATTCTGCATCATTGGCTCCTCGCAACGCACATTGACCAGCATCTTGCCGTCCTTTATCAGATAGGAGTAACTGGTGTCCGCCTGCGCAGGCTCCTTGAGACTCCGCTTATAAAAGCCACTGTAAGTTTTACCGGGAATTATGCAGGGCACTTCAATTGTCTTCTCGCTCACAGTCCCACTGGCTGCCTCCTGCTTTGGAGGCAATAGCGAGGCCTTTGGGCGAATCTGGACCTTGTCCACCATATAATAGCTGCCGATAGGGTGCAGATTCCCCCATTGCTCATTCCCCCACAGTGCCAGGGACAGCGCGGCGTATTTTGCGTCAGGCCCGACTTGGAAAGTCCCTTTCACGACAGACCACTCGTTGGAGGGGACTGGCTTTTGTGGGAGAGTCGCCTTGATGTCCTTCATGCCTTTCCAGAAATCCTCGCTCTTCCATTCCGTGAAACGCACTATAGGCACGACAGTGCCCTTCAACTCAAACTGGAATTCATATATCGTATGAGGCTCAACCTTGAAGCCTGGATTCTTGCCGCCGTCCTTTCCGAACCACACCACAGCATATTCGACCTTTCTGCCCGTCTTCTCATCTACCTTGTAGCCTAGCAGTTTCACCTGGAGGCATTTGTTCCAGCTGCCGTCCTCGGTAACAATTTTCGCCTCCATGGTTCCCTTGTGGGACGAGAAGTGGCATTCTGCTGTGCTCCCCTTGTCAAAATCAGGGTCCTTTATGATGTTCTGCGCAAGAAGGAAACTTGTAAAAAAAGCGGCGAATACCGTGATTATCCTGGGCATCATGTTGATTCTCCGTTGGATTGCAGTTTATTACCGTAAAATTTATTCACCAAAGAAGTTGGCTTTTTGATGCACTTGGAATGTGTCATACCAGCCGATAGTCTCATACTTATGATTGCTGGGCGCGTTGAGGACGGTTTCCGTGCTGTACTTCGCCAGGAGTTGTTTTGCTGGCTGAGATTCCGCATGCCCGTCCAGGAAAGCCGCATTGATTTTGCCTGAATGGGCCTCGTACATGGTTCCAGAATTGCCGTCAGTGCTGATGTTGGCGGACTGCTGAAGTTTACCGTCAGATGTGGCCAAGGTGTCAGTATACACCACGAATGACGTCGGGCGTGTGATTTGCTTGCTGCTCAGGATGTAGTGCCTGTTCGTGGCAACTCCAGTTGGTTCAACACGTCTAATGATTTGATCAAGTGCATAGCGGCTGTTATGCCCGCGTATGCCGTAAGTGAGATAATACTCGTTTGTGGAGCCAGCCACGTATTTATGCGGTAGCGTGGAAGGGCACACCGCGGTATTGAAGTCGCTGAGATACTTCATCCTGTAGTGATACAAGGACCAGTATGTATTGCTGGAGTTCGAGTACGTCAGGTAGATCTCACCTTCATAGTCATCTCCATACAAGAGGGATTGAAGCATGCATTGCTTAAGGTTGCTTAGGCAACTGGTGCTGCGCGCCTTCTCCCTCGCCTTGCTCAGCGCGGGAAGCAGCATTGCCGCAAGTATGGCAATGATTGCAATTACCACTAGCAGTTCAATCAAAGTGAAGCATTGTCTTTGTGTGCTCATTGTCTTGCTCGTCATTTTCGTTGTCTCCTTAGGGCCTTTGATTTAAATATGCACAATCTTCAGTTTTCATTTAACCTCGATAAAATCGCCAGGTGGCAATCTGTGAACAAATAGTGTCATTTGCTAAAGAGCCTCAGCCTGGCGGATGAAGGTGTTCTGCGCATCTGTCTCCAAATCATTGAATTTCACATTCCAGCCGCAGACACGCACCTGGAGGTTCTCGTATTTCTCAGGGTGCTTCTGGGCATCCTTCAGCACATCCGCGTCGAATATGTTGAACTGGATGCCACTGCCGCCCTGGGCGATGAACCTGCGGATTATGGACACTAGAAGCGGAACGCCTTCACTACCCTTCACCGAGGTGGGATGCAGCATCAAATCCAGGCATGTGCCGCAGGGGAATGCAGTCATGTCTATCTTCAGCACGGATTCCATGAGCGCGGTTATGCCGTGCCTGTCCATTCCAATCACGGCGTCCATGTTCTTGGACATGGGCTCGCCTGCAAGCCGCCCCGAAGGCAGTGCGGCGATTTCGCGGCCATTCTCTACCACCCTCTGACCATAGATAGACGGGAAGAAATGGCCTCCTCGCCCGTTGGCGGTCTCCTTCAGCCGTTTTGAGGTGAAATCCGCAATTTCAACTGCCAGGGCGTCTGCCCTCTGGTCGTTGTTGCCCCATTTGGGCGGCTTTGTCAAGGCAATGCGCCTGAGGTGCTCATGCCCCTGCCAGTTGCCTGCAATGATCGCCCTCAGTTCATCAAGTGTGCAAAGTTTTTCCTCAAAAACCAGATAGCGTATGGCCGCCAGTGAATCAACGGCGTCCGCAATGTAGGAGACAACTGTGCCTGTGGAATTATAGACGGCGCCCGCCTCCGATACATCCAGTCCTCTCTCCATGCACGAGGCAAAGGTGGCGGACAGCAGCGGCACTGGATTGAGATAGCCCCAGACCTTGTCGCAGGGAATCTGCTTTTCCTGCAACAGTTTTATTGTGTCGCTGACTTTCCTCAGATAGTCCTTCTTCAGTTCTTCAAAGGAGGCGTATTGCCTGCCCTCTTCAAGAAGCGCCAGCAATATGACGGGCATGAACAAATGCGTGGCCCCAGAGCAGGACATCTCCTTGCCAGCCACGGCTGGCTCGTAGCAGCCTATGGGCACGAAATTCTCCGCGTCCTCCTTGGTGCGCCCGTCCTTGACCAGCCCCTCCACAATCACATCGTAGTTCAGGGACACTATCGCCGTGCGCCCGTCCCGTATGCACTTTGCGTAAAGCTCCGCGAATTCCTGGGGCATGTCCTTCGTCACGAGAACGGACAACTTGGGGTCCTGTATGTTCATCTCGTAATACGCCTCCATGGCCAGGTACGACAGTTCGTTGAACTTGGGGCCGAAGCAGAAGTTCTTGCCGAAACGCAATCCCTGGAAGCGGGCGTAGAACACAATCCAGAAGAACTTGATGAGTTCCTTTGCGCTCTCCCTGGTCAGGCGCCCAGCCGCCAAATCATTCCTGTAGAAGTCGATGTACAGCGTGTCAAAGCGCCCCATGGTTCGCATTTGCTCGCATTGGCATATCTCTATCACATCGTGGATGACAAAGGCCAGCGCGAATGCCTCGTGCAGCGTCCTGGGCGCGTGTTCCGCTATCTCATCGTACACGGGATTTTCATTGAGGCGAGCGACACGATGGCAGAAGCACTTCACTGCCTCCAGGCTCATGGCGACCGCATTGTAGAAGGGCGCATCCCGCCCTGTGACCTGCGCCAGCAAACCTGGAATGCCCAGTTCCAGCACCCTTTTCCAGTCGGCGGCGGCGTGGCTCTTGTCCACCATCCATCCCAATCCCCGCTTGAAATCCATCATGGATGGTTCCACGCCAGGCACCACCGTCCCAGCCGTCCTGTAATGTGCATTCACATCCTCCATCGGCAGGTTGTAGCACTGGAATTTGCCAGGGAAGGGATTCCATTTCTCAACGGCGACAGGCGCATGCTCCAGCAGCATCTTGGTCAGCATCGCACGTTGCATGCCGCGGTATTCATTTGGATTTGCGGCCTGCCATGCGGACCATTCCGCCCGCATCCTCTGCTCGTCCCATGCGCCCTCCATGCAATACTCTGCATTCTCGTATTGTTTTTCCAGGCGCGGTCTTATTTCATCAAAACTGGCATATTCCATAAACATAGCCCTCCATTTTTTACATGGACATAAAATATACTTTTTGGAATAATTATCCATAGCAGAAAAAAATATTATTTAGCAATTTGTGATTTAATTTCAAAAATATCGCATTATATTGGCGCGTGGCAACTGGAGGAACTGGCAATGGGCTTGACGCATATAGACAGAAATGACCTGGTAAACATCTTCAACAATTCCAGATTTTATCTACGGCACTACGCCAAGGGGACATATCCGAATCAGAAGCGGGAATACAAGGCAATGCCAGTGAACCGCCTGTTCTTTCCCCTGCTAAATCCAAATGGCGAGGGCAACCTGATAGCCGACCGTCACAACAGCTACCCAATGGTGCCAGGCCGCTTCTATTTCATCCCAGCATATCTGCCAGTGATGTTCCTGCT
>JAEEGL014310600.1_pt1 | contig 11464 bp, 9 predicted proteins | sample 9134231 | NCBI WGS metagenome assembly JAEEGL01 (sample SAMN16246548, study PRJNA631951) | gut metagenome | biome: gut microbiome; feature: rumen; material: fiber-attached | host: Bos | place: Iran: Karaj | collected 2018-10
ACACTCATGAAACGCAGCAAATACTATCGTGATTTACAAAATCGTTAATCTGATAAAATAAAAATATGGATACAAACAAAATCCGTAATTTTTGCATCATAGCTCACATAGATCACGGCAAGTCAACTCTTGCTGACCGTATGATGGAACTTACGGGTACAGTTGAAAAAAGAGAAATGAAATCCCAACTACTCGATTCGATGGACCTAGAGCGTGAGAAGGGAATTACTATTAAACTTGCCCCCGTACAAATGCATTGGAAGGGTTACGAACTTAACCTTATTGATACTCCAGGGCATGTTGATTTCTCTTATGAAGTCTCACGTTCGCTTCAGGCCGTAGAGACCGCAGTACTAGTAGTGGATGCTACGCAGGGTATCCAGGCCCAAACACTAGCAAATGTATATTTAGCGTTAGAACAGGATCTTCACATAATACCTGTTATTAATAAGGTTGATTTACCAGCAGCGGAAGTCGACAAAGTAACCCAAGAAATCGTCAATCTTCTTGGCTGCGACCCGTCCGAAATAATCGGCGTTTCTGCCAAAACAGGTCTGAATGTTGAAAAAGTTCTGGATAGAATAGTAGAAAGTGCTCCCGCACCAATTAAGCAAACGTCCAATACTACAAAAGCCTTAATTTTTGATAGCTATTTTGATGATTACCGTGGCGTTGTACTTTATGTCAGAATTTTTAATGGCGGGATCAAAAAGAACGACTTAATTTCAATGATGGCGACACAAACAAAAGGTATCGCTCTAGAAACTGGCGTACTAACACCAAAAATGACCGCCAAGGATGAATTGCAGGAAGGCGAAATAGGCTATATTGTTACCAACCTCAAAACAACCCGCGAGGCCAAGGTAGGCGATACAGTCACTTTGCAGAAAAACCCTGCACAAGATGCCCTTCCTGGTTATCGCAATATCCACCCATTTGTATACGCAGGATTCTTCCCAGTCAGTAATGATCAGTATAAAGACCTCAAAGAGGCTATCGAACGTCTTTCTTTAAGCGATTCTGCTTTACAATTCGAACCAGAAAATTCACCAGTTTTAGGCTTTGGCTTAAGGATAGGTTTTCTTGGCCTTTTGCATCTAGATATTATAAAAGAACGCCTAGAAAGAGAATTTAACTTAGACCTAATCATTACAAATCCATCTACAGACTACCATGTCTTACTTGCAAATGGTGAAATGCTAGATATCAAATCAGCTTCCGATTTACCGGATATGAGTAAGGTGGCCGAAATACGTGAACCTTGGGTTAAGGGCGAAATAATTGCGCCAAAGGAATATGTAGGTAATATTCTAGAGTTAGTTATACAAAAACGTGGTCTTCAAAAAAATATATCCTACATAGAATCCCGCGCAATTATCGATTTTGAAGCACCAATGGCAAACCTTCTTACCGACTTTTACGACCAATTAAAATCAGCCACCTCTGGATACGCATCCTTCAACTATGAATTGTCAGATTATCGTGCAGAAGATTTAGTCAGAATTGATTTTTATGTTGCCGGCAATAGAGTAGATGCTTTATCGGTTATGGCACATCGTTCCGAAGCCGACAGTATCGGACGCACCGTTACTAAAAAATTAAAAGAAGTCATTCCGCGCCAAAATTTTGAGGTAGCACTCCAAGCTGCTATCGGTGCACGTTTTATCGCACGTGAAACATTAGGGGCATACCGCAAAGATGTTACCGTAAAAATCCACACTGGCGATCGCGACCGAAAAGCAAAATTGGTAGCTAAACAGAAACGCGGCAAAGCTCGCATGAAACGTTTCGGTAAAGTAGATATCCCATCCGAAGCATTTACGGTAATGCTAAAGCGTAACTAGTTAATCTCAAGCAAACTATCGACGACACGATTATATACTTCGTCTCTAGTTCCAATGCCATCTATTCTCTTAAGTAATCCAATCTTATCGTAATATTCCAACACGGGTATAGTTTTTTCTCTAAATTCATCCAGGCGTCGTTTGAGTGTGTCTTCATCATTGTCATCATTACGATCTCCTCTATCCGATAACGAGTGTGCGGTCTCCCAACGCTGCCAAACTTCTTCTTCAGAAATATCAAGCCAGATTACAGCTTTTAATCCGTGGTTAGCTTTAGCTAATGCCTCCTGGACTGGTTTTTCTTCACCGGACCATCTCCCAACACTACTCAAAATCAAAGAATGATCAACAAGTTCAGGACGCGAAAAATAAGGTAAAACAATAGCCCTAAATTTATCAGTATCAGCAAGTTTCCCTGAACCCATTTCAGTAGCAAGTTTTTTATCGTTTCCTTGTGCTTTTCTTAAGATGTCTCCAGAACTTAAAAGCACAGCCCCAAGATCATCAGCTAAACGTTTTCCGACAGTATCTTTGCCAGAGAATGGCAAACCAAATATGTTAATACTGCCTACTCCTAACTGATTCTTTATAATGCCTATGTTTTTCTCCATAATTTAGTATAATATAACATATATGGATGGCGCAGATAAAGCTAAGAAAAAAGATATAGTAGAGAAATTAAGCGATTTTGCAGAACGCAATCCAAACATACAAGAAAGCGCCAAGAACAAATCACCATTTGCGTCCAAAAAAGTTAAATCAAACAAAAATCTACTATCTAAATCGGTAGTTATTTCAGAAAACGAAGCTTCAGCGGCACGACTAGAAGAAATCAGACGCTATCAGCAACAAATCAGTGCCAATGCAGAAATAGACGCCCGAAAGCAAAAAGTCATCAAGACTGCAGTTATAGCCGCAATATCAGCTCTCCTTGTTGCGCTATTCTTTGCAATAATTTGGCTCGTCGTGGAAACAGTTTTAATAACTAGGCAACCTATCGCACCAAGAGAAGTTGCTGATGATACCCCTACCGGAGTAACTGAAGTAGAAGGTTATAAATGCAAAACTAACTTATGCAATAAGCTAACCGATCTGCCAGATGGCAAGATCATCTTAAGAGATACTGCATATTATATATATAATCCAAAAGATAAAGAGATTAAGAAGACCACCATCGACGAATCTTACGCTTATCGCGACAGTACTGTATTCTATTGGGGAGATAATCTAATGATTATACTTTACCCACCTACTGGCAAAGCAGCACTCTTCTCGATCACCGATAATCACGGTGTCACCGGTTTTAAGTTCGATTCATTTATAACAGACATTAACGATACGGCGTATGCAGACATGAAATGGGTGGCTGGAAAATATATCATAGCTAAAAGTAACAAACTATTTTATCTAATCAACATCAAAGAAGAAAAAGAAGTCGTAAATGCCGACAAAGCTGTATTTATTCACGATAAATATACTTTCGCCTTCGAAAAGAAAGGCAATATGCGCGTACATACATTAGATGGCAAGAAGATAGTCGCAGTAAGCAGTAAAAATGATCTGTATTTACATGATGGTTACCTCTTTGTAATTCCAAGAGCCGAAAGCGAAAACGACTCCCGTACGGAATTTACCGCGTATGACGATACAGGTAAAAAATTAGAAGAAGACAACCCATACGTCGAGAATATTAGACAAACCGTATTTGACAACTCAGAAAATTACGCCGAGACTATAATCCATCTCAAGAACACCTACATCGTTCCAAGGTTCTAGCATTCAAAGGCTAAGAGTGCTAAAATACTTATTATGAATATGACTAAACGTCAACGAGATATTTTGAATGCAATCATAGAAGAATACGCTGAAACAGCAACACCAGTTGGTTCTGTAACCTTAGCGAAACTTTTTGATGTGTCTAGTGCGACTATTCGTGCCGAAATGTCTCGCTTAGAAGACATGGGCTATCTTACGCAACCACACACATCTGCAGGGCGTATTCCAACTGATGCAGGATATCGCCTTTATGTTAATTCACTGCAAGAAGAACTCGAAAACGAAGGACAATACCAACTACTAGAATCCAGTTACGATCGCCCTGTCCATGCTATAGCCGCACGTATTCAATCGCAAACCCGCAATGACTATGCGATTCGCTCTGCTGTTGATAGCCTAGTAGATCTTACTGGCAATCTTGGCTTTGCCACAATTGGCGACCAGTTATATATATCTGGCCTTGGCAATTTATTTTCGCAACCAGAGTTTACTGAAAGCGCACAAGTTAAAGCCGTTGCTAAACTTCTAGATAATATCGAACCTTGGCTACGCGAAGTCGCACCAAACGAACCTATTAATGTGTACATTGGAACCGAAAATCCAATTGGAAAAACTTCCGGCGTATCTTTAATTATCTCAAAATTCCGCTCATATTACTCTGACCGTAGCTACATAGGTGTACTTGGCCCAACTCGCCAAAGCTATCAAAAAGTAATGTCACTAGTTCGTCACACTGGTAATATATTGGAGGATATTTTATGAAGCAAAACGAAAACAAGAAAAGTAAAAAAACAGAAGATTTTAATGCAAAAATCACAGAACTCACCAGCGATCTGCAACGTACCCGCGCAGATTTTGAAAATTATCGCAAACAAGCAGAAATTCAAAAACAACATCACGCTGAAATCGTAAAAAACGCTACAGTATTAAAACTTTTACCATTACTAGACAATATCGAACTAGCTATCAAGGCAAATCCAAACACACTCCAGCCGCTTCAAAAAAGCCTAGAAAAAACGCTCGAAGATCTAGACCTTAAAGTAATCGATAGTAAACCAGGTATACAATTCAACCCAGATCTACATGAAGCAGTAATGGTAGAAGGTGATGGCGATCAAGAACTCATTTCAGAAACATTGCGTCCAGGTTATTATTACGAAGGTCAGCTCATACGCCCAGCTATGGTCAAAATTAAAAAACAATAAGATGAAAGTTTTTACTGTTATTAGCCTTTTTCCGGAAATGTTTGTTCAAGTTTTTAATACAAGCATGCTTTGGAAAGCGCAAGACAAAAATTTAGTAAAATTCAATTTATTAAATCTGAGAGATTTTGGTCTTGGCCTACGTCATCAGGTAGACGATGCGCCTTATGGCGGCGGAGATGGCATGCTGCTTATGTGTGAACCAATATATAAGGCTATAGAGAAAGCCAAAGAAATCACACCGGACGCAAAAGTAATACTAATGACGCCACGCGGCAAAATTTGGCAACAAGCAGATGCACAAGCTCATGCAGATTCAAATAATAATTACATAATTTTATGTCCGCATTACGAAGGTTATGACGAAAGAATAATTAAGTTGATAGATGAGCAAATCTGTGTCGGTAAATATATTCTTACTGGTGGTGAAATTCCAGCTATGTCTATAATCGATAGTATCGTACGCCTTATTCCGGGTGTATTAGGTGGCGAAACTTCTGCCGAGATTGAAAGTTTTTCAGACGGCGATAATTTAGAATATCCTCAATACACCCGTCCAGAAATCTATGACGGACAAAAGGTACCAGACGTCCTACTTTCTGGTCATCACGGTAATATCGCCAAATGGCGCAGCGAACACTCTAGTAAGACAGAATAATATTACATATAATATCGTGATATAATTTTAAACATAACATTAAACAGGAGAAAACATGGCAACTATCGACCAGCAATTCGTAGAATATATCGTAAAGACTCTCGTAAACAATCCCGATGATGTCAAAACCGAACGTACCATTGATGAAAAAGGCGTGTTGTTAAGCTTAGAAGTAAATCCAGAAGATGTAGGACGTATCATTGGTCGTCGCGGCGCAACCGCTCAAAGCATTCGTACTCTTCTTCGTGCACTTGGTACAAAAAACGATGCGCGTTACAACCTTAAAATCATAAACAATGATGATTACGAAGCTGGCGCAGAAAAGAAAGAAACATCAACCAAAACAACACCTGTTGAAGAAAACACAACAGAAGAAACACCAGCTGATGAAGAGATACAAGACACCGAAGAAATAGACGATAGTAGTGATGAATTAGTCAAAAAAACACGCGAAGAACTTGCAGATCTAGACGACCTTGATATATAATCATAAGCAATGTTCATGTGTGTGTTGTGGACATTAGGCTAACTGCGAGCCAATTTCAAAGTATAAGAAGTTGAGAGCTTATATGTCTAAAAAACCATCCATCCAAAGGGTGGTTTTTTGGTGCGAGAAAAGCTAAAATAAAACACCTATGTTATAATTTAATCAGTAAAAATTGGCAGAATAAGGAGGTATTGTGGCAAAAACTAAATATATCTTTGTGACGGGAGGGGTAATCTCAGGAGTCGGTAAAGGAATCATGGCAGCATCTATCGGCACAATTATCAAAGCTAAGGGTCTCAAAGTCTCAATGCAGAAATGTGACCCTTATTTTAATGTTGACGCTGGACTACTAAATCCACGTGAACATGGCGAATGCTTCGTAACGCGTGATGGCGCTGAGACAGATTTGGATCTTGGGCATTATGAACGCTTCTTAGATGAAGAAATGACCGGTGATTCAATTTGGACCTCCGGCAAACTCTATAAAAAACTCATCGACGCCGAACGAAGTGGCGAGTTCGGCGGACACACCGTACAATTAATCCCGCATGTTACAGATTTAGTACAGCAAACATTTCAAGATAACGCCGAAAAATTTAAATCAGACATACATATCGTCGAGATCGGTGGAACGGTTGGCGACCTAGAGGGATCACACTTCATCGAAGCGATCCGCGAATTTCCAAGCAAAGTTGGTCGTGAAAATTGTTTCTATGTTCACGTTTGCTATGTACCATGGTTAGGAACGAGCCAAGAGTTCAAAACAAAACCAGCACAGAATTCTTTACGTGACCTTCGAGAATTTGGCATCATTCCAGATATGGTAGTTGCACGCATGGACGTAGATCGTCGCGTACGCGCTCCACAGGTCGCTAAAAAATTAGCAACATTTTGTGGCGTAAACGAAAACGCTGTAGTCTTGATGCCAGATGCAAAATCAGTCTACGAAGTACCACTAAACGCCGTTAAAGGCGGCGTACTTGTCCCGCTCAAGGAATTTATAAAAGGTAAAGAGCCTGACATGAAAGTTTGGGAAAAACTAGAACGTAACATCGAAAGAGAATGCAAAAAAACCGTCAAAGTCGGTCTAGTTGCCAAATATATCGACAATACGGATACCTATCTCTCAGTAACAGAAGCATTAAAATCTGCAGCTTGGGCAAATAAAGTAAACCTAGAAATCACCTGGATAAATGCCGAAAAAGCCACAGAAAAAGATTTTGCAAAGATAGACGGCATCTTAGTTCCAGGCGGATTCGGCACTAGAGGCATAGAAGGAAAAATAGCTGCCGCAAGATATTGCCTCCAAAACAATAAGCCATACCTGGGTCTTTGTCTAGGGCTGCAAACCGCCGTAATCGCTTCTGCCCGTTTAGGCGGCCTTAAACACGCTAATTCTGAAGAATTTGGCGCCAAAACAGAAAACGTCATATATATTATGGATGATCAGAAAGGTAAAGAATCTACCGGCGGCACCATGCGCTTAGGCGACTACCCAGCAAAATTGATTGCAAAAAGCAAAGTAGCAAAAATCTACGGCACGGAAAAAGTAGTTGAGCGTCATCGCCACCGTTATGAAGTAAACCAAAACTATATGAACGAAATCGAAAAAGGCGGTTTAGTTATCGCTGGTACATCTCCCGATGGTAAATTAGTAGAATTTGTAGAAGCTCCAAAACTAAAGTTCTTTGTCGCCACGCAAGCACATCCAGAATTTAAATCGCGACCTACCAGACCACATCCTCTTTTCAACGCTTTTATTAAATCATTATAAAAGTCTTGCATCTCTAAAAAAACTGCGCTATTATATTAACTAACGAAGTAGTTTATTGTTATTTTTTTGCGTAATCAACTTGTGGCGAAATTGTTTACAAGAAATAACAGTAGTTATCTTCTGGCCAAAGATAATATTAAACTAATAAAAATAGCGAGGAAAAGTGGCAACTAAATCCAAAACCCCTACTAGTGGTCAACGCATTTCTTTCACAGAAGGCGACCAAGCACTTCCCATACCAAATCTTATCGGACATCAGCTTAAGTCCTGGGACCAATTTGTCAAAACCGGTCTACAAGAAGTTTTTGACGAGTTAAATCCTATCGACGACTATACTGGACAAAAGCTCAGCCTCCGTTTTAAAGATTACTATTTTAAAGAACCAAAAATTAGTGATCAGGAAGCAAAAGAAAATCTCACAACTTACGATGCTCCTCTACACGTAAATGTAGAGTTGACGAACAAAGTAACTGGCAACGTCAGCGAACAAGATATTTACTTCGGTGATTATCCAACTATGACTGACCGCGCTACTTTTATCATTAACGGCACAGAACGTGTTGTCGTTTCACAGTTAATTCGCTCTGCTGGTGTATTTTTCTCAGCCGATAATGACTCTGGTCGTAATTACTATGGTGCAAAAGTTATTCCAGGTCGTGGTGCATGGCTAGAATTTGAAACCGATACTAAAGGTGTTATTTACATCAAAATCGATCGCCGTCGCAAAATTACCGTAACTACATTCTTGCGCGCACTTGGTTTTTCCAAAAATTCCGACATCAAAAAACAATTTGCCGATATTGATACCGGTGAAATTAAATACATCGACAATACATTAGAAAAAGATCTAACCAGTAATCAAAGTGAAGCACTCTTAGCTATTTATCGCCGTCTTCGTCCTGGCGATCTTGCAACTGCCGAAAACGCTCGTGCCATGATCGAGCGCACTTTCCATGATCCACGTCGCTATGATTACTCCGATGTAGGACGTTATAAGATCAACTGTCGTCTTGGCTTCGATACTCCTAACGATCCACAACACCGTACTTTACAAAATGAAGATCTCATTGCGATTATCCGCGAAATTATTCGCCTAAATAATACTCAAGAGGCTCCAGATGATATCGACTCTCTAGCTAATCGTCGCGTCAAATTAGTTGGCGAGCTTGTACAACGTCAATTCCGCCTTGGTATGTTACGTTTGCAACGTAATATTCTAGACCGCATGTCCATGAGCGATCCACAAACCGTTACCGCCTCGCAATTAATCAACTCTCGTCCTGTTGCTTCTGCTGTAAAAGAATTTTTCGCCACTTCACAGCTTAGCCAGCTTATGGACGAAGTAAATCCATTCTCAGAACTTAGCCACAAACGCCGCTTGTCAAGTATGGGCCCTGGTGGTCTTACTCGCGAACGCGCCGGCTTTGAAGTACGCGATGCTCACCCAACTCACTACGGCCGCATCTGTACAGTGGAAACACCAGAAGGCGCAAACGTAGGTCTCGTACTAAACTTAGCTGCTTACGCAAAAATCAACGATTACGGCTTTATCGAAGCCCCATATCGTGTCGTTAAAAATGGTAAAGTTACAGACGAAGTAGTATACGTCGATGCCGCTGCCGAAGAAAACATGATCATCGCTGATTCAAGTGTAAAAGTTGATAAAAATGGTAAATTTACTGAAGAATACGTCTCCGCTCGTAAACATCTCCAGCCAACTCAGGTTGAAGCAGGCGAAGTCACACACGTAGACGCCGTTCATAAAGAGATTCTTGGTGTTGCAGCTAGCTTAATTCCATTTATCGAAAAGAACCGTGTAGACCGTTCTCTTATGGCATGCGCAATGCAGAAACAAGCTGTTCCACTATTGCAACCAGAATCCGCAGCCGTATCTACCGGCATCGATAAAGAAGTTGCAAAGAATCTTAGCCAAATCGTCTTTGCAGAAGATGACGGCGAGGTTACTCGCGCAGATGCCGTAACTGTAGAAATCAATTATAAAAAAATCGGCAAAAAATCTTATAATCTTACCCACTTCGTAAAAACTAACGACGATCGTTGTTATGATCAAAAAGTTGTTGTAAACCGTGGCGATAAAGTCAAAAAAGGCGATGTACTCATCGAAGGTGCAAGCATCAAAGATGGCGAAGTTGCACTTGGTAAAAACTTGCTCGTAGCTTTCATGCCTTGGCGTGGTTACAATATGGACGATGCTATCGTCATTTCAAATCGCCTCGTAGAAGATGATGAATTAACTAGTATTAATATCCATGATTACGATGTAGAGGTCCGCGAAACTAAGCTTGGCCCAGAACAAGTCACCCGCGATATCCCTAACGTATCTGAAGTTGCACTCCGTCACCTTGGCGAAGACGGCATCGTAACCGTAGGCAGCGAAGTACACAATGGCGACGTACTCGTTGGAAAGATTACACCAAAGGGCGAACAAGAGCTCAGCTCAGAAGAAAGACTCTTACGCGCAATCTTCGGCGAAAAAGCCAAGGACGTACGTGATACTTCAGTTCGCATTAAAGGTTCCGACGGTGGTAAAGTCATCGGTGTAAAGGTATTCACCAGAGAACAAGGTCATGAGCTTAAATCCGGCGTACTCATGCAAATCAAAATTTATGTTGCAGAACTAAGAAAAATATCTGTCGGTGATAAGCTTTCTGGCCGTCACGGTAATAAAGGTGTTATTGCCCGTATTCTTCCAGTAGAAGATATGCCATTCATGGAAGACGGTACTCCAGTAGATGTATTGCTTAGCCCAATGGGCGTACCTAGCCGTATGAATCTTGGTCAGCTTTACGAAACACATCTTGGCATGGCAGCACGCGCTCTTGGTTATAAAGCTGCTAGCCCTTCATTCAACTCCACTCCAGACGAAGTAATCTCAGACGAGTTAGAAAAAGCTGGTCTACCACGTGACGGACGCATCCAACTTTATGATGGTCTCACTGGTGAACCATTTGAAGAACCAACTACTGTTGGTGTAATGCATATGCTCAAACTTCACCACATGGTCGCAGACAAGATTCACGCTCGTTCCACTGGTCCATACACCATGGTTACCCAACAGCCACTTGGCGGTAAAGCTCAAAACGGTGGTCAGCGCTTTGGCGAAATGGAAGTCTGGACATTGGAAGCCTACGGTGCAGCAACCACACTACAAGAAATGCTTACTATTAAGTCAGATGACGTATATGGTCGTGCTAAAGCATACGAAGCTATCATTAAAGACGAACCAATTGAAGGACCAAAGCTTCCAGAAGGCTTCAACGTCTTAGTTAAGGAATTGCAAGGTCTTGGACTTAAGGTAGATCTTCTAGAAAACGGACAATCTAATGACGCATCAAAGGTCATAGAAGAAGCTACCCGTGCTGTTGAACATGCTAAAGACGATTCAGTCATTTACGCGCAACACGCTAAAAAACGTGAAGATTTAAGCGAAGAAGAACTTGAAGATATCGATGAATCCTTTGCCGAAATCAAAGAAGCCAACGATCTAGAACGAGATGATATGGACTTTGAAGAAGAGGAAGAGGATGACGATTCAATCGACATTGGCACAGAGGGGAATTATGAAGAAAACGATAACGAAGAGGAGGACTTCTAATGGCTTGGGAAGATAATTTCATTAGCGCTAGCGATTTTGATTCCATTAGGCTTTGTATTGCTAGCAACGAAGATATCAAAGAATGGAGCTATGGCGAAGTTACTAAA
>JAEEGL014555111.1_pt1 | contig 11464 bp, 8 predicted proteins | sample 9134231 | NCBI WGS metagenome assembly JAEEGL01 (sample SAMN16246548, study PRJNA631951) | gut metagenome | biome: gut microbiome; feature: rumen; material: fiber-attached | host: Bos | place: Iran: Karaj | collected 2018-10
ACTCTTTCCATCGAAAGGAGAATTTCGTTCCCATGAAGCTCCAGCCCCAACTGAACGTGCGCAAGGCCGCGCTGTATTCCATCGTGATCAACGCTTTGCAGATCGCGGCGGTGGTGGCCCTGGCGGTGTATATTTTACATGATGGGGTGAACCAGGCCCTGCACGGGCCCCTGGGAGATATTTTGGTGCTGCTGCTGGCGGCGGTGGTGTCCTGGGGCGCGGTGATGGATATCCGGGAAGCGGTGCGGGCCGGGAAGCTGTCCTTCAAGCTCCGGGGCCTGGATGAGACCGTGAACCAGATGAGCGATCTGAACATCGCGCTCCGCTCTCAGCGCCACGATTTTTTGAACCATCTGCAGGTGGTTTACAGCCTGATCGAAATGCAGGAGTATGAGGAAGCCAACCGCTATATCGAGCAGGTGTACGGCGACATCCAGTCCGTCAGCCAGGCGCTGAAAACCGCCTGCGCACCGGTGAACGCCCTTTTGCGGGTAAAGCTGGCGGAGGCCCGGCAGCGGGGCATTCAGGCCGATTTGTCCGTGCATGGGGTCTGGGACGCCCTGCCCCTGCCCGCCTGGGAAATGTGCCGGGTGCTGTCCAATCTGATCGACAACGCCCTGGACGCCCTTTCCCAAACCAATAACGCCCAGCTGCGGATTGCGCTGGGCGAGGATGTGAAAAGCTATTCTTTTTCCGTGTGGAACAATGGGCCCGCCATACCCGAAAAGAATCTGGCTTCTATTTTTGAACCGGGCTTTTCCGGAAAGGGGGAGGGCCGGGGCATGGGCTTGCACATTGCCCGGGAAACCATGCGCGGCGCGGGCGGCGATCTCACCGTGGAAAGCAGCGATGCTTTTACCCAATTCACCGGTTTCCTGCCCAAATCCGTAAAAGCGGCCGAGGATCAGGCCCGGCACGGTGATGAATGAATCAACGCGGCTTGCGCGGGCATTGAATTGCATACGCCCCCTATCCGTCTTTTTCAGAAGGGGGCTGGATGGAACCTCTCTTTGGACGTCCAAGAGAGGTTCTCCTTATTCCGCGTTCAGTTCCTTCCAGGCCTGCTGCAGGCCGTCAATGATGCTCAAATGCTGCGGGCAGGCGGCTTCGCACGCGCCGCAGGCAACGCATTTGTCCGCGCCGCTTCCTTTTTCCTTGATCTGGCGCAGGCCCCAATCCCATTTGGGATCGGTGTCGTACAGGGATACGTTGTTCCAGGAGGAAAAGACGCCGGGAATATTGACGCCGTTGGGGCAGGGCATGCAGTAGCGGCAGCCGGTGCAGCCGATCTTGGTACGGCTCAGATACGCTTCGCGCACGTTATCCATCAGCTGCAGTTCTTTTTCGTCCATGATGCCGGACTCCACGGTATCGAATATGCGCAGGTTTTCTTCGATCTGCGCTTTTTCATTGCAGCCGGACAGCACCACCGCCACTTCGGGATGATTGCACAGCCAGCGAAAAGCCCATTCCACCGGGGTGCGCTTTACCGGGAAGGCATCGTAAAGCGCCTGCACGTTGGCGGGGGCTTTGGAAAGCCTGCCGCCCAGCAGCCCCTCCATGATCACCACGGGAATGCCCATTTTTCCCGCCAGCTCCAGGCCCCGGGTGCCGGCCTGGTTGTTTACGTCCATGAAATTGTACTGGATCTGCACCATATCCCAGTCGGAAGCCTGAAGAATGTACTCAAATTCCTCGTAGGGGCCGTGGAAGGAGAAGCATTTGTAGCGGATTTTGCCCGCTTTTTTCATATCGTCAAAAAATTCCGGCGCGCCGATGGATTTGAAGTATTCCCATTCCTTGCGGTTGATCCCGTGCATGAGATAAAAATCAATATGATCCGTTTGCAGCTTTTTCAGCTCTTCTTCCAGCAGCGCTTCCATGCTGGCCCGGTCGCGCACCGCGCCGGAGGGCATTTTGGTGGCGATGGTCACCTTGTCCCGGTAGCCGTCCTGAAGCGCTTTGCCCACCACGATTTCGGAGGTTTTGTCCAGGTACACGTAAGCGGTGTCCAGATAGGTCACGCCCCCGTCGATCGCCTGGCGGATGAGGGAAATGGCCTTCTTCTCGTCAATGATGGAATCGCCGGAGGCGGCGCCGTTGAAGCGCATGCAGCCCAGGCCGAAGGCGGAGGTTTGGATGCCCAATTTTCCCATGGTGCGGTATTTCATTGATGATTCCTCCCGTTTTCAAATACAGCGTGTTTCTGCGCTGCCATGCCCGGCGGGGCCCTTTCCTTTGTGCCGCGCATTGACACCGTTTCCATTTCTTTGTATAATCATTTTAAACCTTAAAGTTACCTCTAAGTCAAGAGCCGCCGGGGAGGATTTTTTATGTATTCCATTCAGGAGATCAGTCAAAAAACGGGCCTTTCGGCGCATACGCTGCGCTATTATGAAAAAGAGGGGCTCATCAAAGGCGTGGAACGCAGCGAGGGCGGATTTCGCCAGTACTCGGAGGAGGATTTGGAAGCCCTGGGCTTGATCTGCTGCCTGAAAAATACCGGCATGTCCCTAAAGGAAATCGCCCGGTTTGTGGATTTGACCCATCAGGGGGAGCAGACCCTGCGGGAGCGGGTGGATATGCTGCGGGCGCATCGAGAGCGGGTGATCGGCCGGATGAACGAAATGCGCACGCATTTGGATAAGGTGACCTGGAAACTGAATTTTTTCACGGAAAAGCTGAAGGATTACGAGGACAGACAGGACGCCGCACTTCCCCGCTGACGCGGTCCGACAGCGGGGAGCGGAAAAGATATGGTTGAAATTTCCGCGCAATCGCCGTATACTGTAGGGGAAGAAGGATAAGCAGAGGCGATGCCGGCAGGCTGCGCAAAAACCAGGAAACAGATGTCGGCGAAAGCATGCTTGCCATCATCGTGATCATTTTCGTAGTATACTTCCCGATCATGCAAAAGGCATTCCTGGTGGAATGCAAGGCTTGCGCTCTGCCTTGAAAAACAGGCAGGGGATTTGCACCTAATCCTGTTGCCTGATGAAAGGAAAATGGGACAAAGAGCGTTCTCCCCCGGCAATCGCTTTATTCAAACAGGCAACAGGTTAAATATGATGAAGAATGGAGAATCGGCATGAAGCACGAAAGCATTGTTTCCCAGATGACCCTGGCGGAGAAATGCCGGATCCTGTCCGGCAAAAACACCTGGCAGACGCACCCGGTGGAACGGCTGAACGTTCCCAGCCTGAACCTGTCCGACGGCCCCAGCGGGCTGCGCAAGCAGGCGGGGGCGGGGGATCATCTGGGCCTGAACGCCTCCACCAAGGCCACCTGCATCCCCTCCGCTTCCACCCTGGCCAACGGCTGGAGCCCGGACATCGCCCGGGAAATGGGCGCGATCGTGGGCGCCGATGCCCGCAGTCAGGGCGTGCAGGTGCTGCTGGGGCCCGGCCTCAACACCAAGCGCAGCCCTCTGTGCGGACGCTCCTTTGAGTATTATTCCGAGGATCCCTACCTGGCGGGCAAGCTGGCGGCGGGGTATATTCAGGGCGTGCAGAGCAACGGCGTTTCCGCCTGCGCCAAGCATTTCGCCGCCAACAGCCAGGAGCTTTTGCGCATGCATTCCGATTCCGTGATGGATGAGCGCACCCTGCGGGAAATGTATCTGACTAACTTTGAAATTGCCGTCAAGGAAGGCCAGCCCCGGTGCATCATGACCTCCTACAATAAGCTCAACGGCGCCTATACCAACGAAAACGCCCATCTGTACGATATTCTTCGCAAGGAGTGGGGCTACGACGGCATGGTGGTCACCGATTGGGGCGGAAGCAATGATTACACCGAGGGCGTGCGCCAGGGCATGAACCTGGAAATGCCTGCCGCGGGCGACGACAGCGCTATCCAGCTGATGGAAGCTGTGAAGAAAGGCAAAATTTCCGAGGAGATCGTCGATCAGCGGGTGGACGAGCTGCTGGATATTATTCTGACCACCACCGCCGTAAAACCGGAACCCGTCGATCCGAACAAGCATCACGAAGCGGTGCGCAGGGCGGCGGAAAAATGCGCGGTGCTGCTGAAAAACGAAAACGGCATCCTGCCCCTGAGCAAAGATGCCAAGATTGCCGTCATCGGCGATTTCGCCGCGCACGCCCGGTATCAGGGGGCTGGCAGCAGCATGGTGAACGCCCAGCAGGTGGATGAAACCCTGCCGCTGCTGAAAACTTACTTCCCCAATCAAATCGGCTATGCCCAGGGCTATGAACGGCTGGACAAGGCAAACGAAGCCCTGGCGGCGGAGGCGGAGGCCCTGGCGGCCAAAGCCGAAGCGGTGCTGCTGTATATCGGCTTGCCCGAGGGCTTTGAAACCGAGGGCCTGGACCGGGAGCATATGCGCCTGCCGGATAATCAGATCAAGCTGATCGAGCGGCTGGCGAAGAAAAACCCCCGCATCGCGGCCGTTTTGTCCTGCGGCAGCGCGGTGGAAATGCCCTGGATCGATTCCTGCCAGGCCCTGCTGTATGGGGGCTTGGGCGGCGAAGCGGCGGCGGAAGCGTTGCTGCGGGTGCTGCGGGGCGATGCGGCCCCCGGCGGCAAGCTGTCCGAAACCTTCGCTTTGGAATACAAGGATATGCCCGTCTGCCGGTATTATCCGGGCCGGGAATCCACCAGCGAATACCGGGAGGGCCTGTATGTGGGCTATCGGTATTTCAGCACCGCCAACCAGCCCGTGCGCTTCCCCTTCGGCTTCGGCCTCAGCTACACCCAGTTTGAATACGGCAACCTGGCCGTGACGGACGAGGGCGTGAGTTTCTCCATCAAAAATATCGGCTCGGTGGACGGCGACGAAATCGCCCAGCTGTACGTTTCCCTGCCCGGGGCGAAAATTTTCCGGCCCGCCATGGAATTGAAGGGCTTTGTCCGTGTGAGCCTGAAGGCGGGGGAGAGCCGGAAAGTTTCCATCCCCTTCGATGATTACACCTTCCGCTATTTCAATGTGCTTTGCAATGCCTTTGAAATCGAGGGCGGATCCTATGATATCATGGTCGGCGCGTCCAGCCAGGATATCCGCCTGCGCGCCACCTGGCAGATCAAGGGCACCGGCAAGCAGAACCCCTATGCCGGCCCCGCTTTCGATTGCTACAAGAAATGTGAATTGGCCGATGTTCCCGACAGCGCGTTCCAGGCCCTGCTGGCTCGCCGCATTCCCACCCATACCTGGCTGAAGGGCCAGCCCCTGGAAATGAACGATACCGTGCGCCAATTGTTCTACGCCAAGAACCCCATCGCCCGGTTCGCTTACAAAATCCTGACGAAGAAGGTACAAAAGGCCATCGCCGCCGGGAAACCCGATTTGAACCTGCTGTTCATTTACAACATTCCCTTCCGCGGCATGGCGAAAATGATGGGCGGCATGGTGAGCATGGAAATGGCGCAGGATATGCTGCTCATGTGCAACGGGCACTGGCATAAGGGCCTGGGAAAGCTGATCCATCACTATCTCCATCGGCCGAAGCTGAATGTGGACGGGGAAAAATAAGCCTCCCCGCAGGATCGTTCGGATTCCAAAACGCCAACAGCCAAAAACGGCGGCTCGTTATACCGGGCCGCCGTTTTTGGCTGCAAGGGGGGATGCGGCCTGACCTGTAAAATTGGTTTGATCCTGCTGATGGTTTGCCAAAATGCTGATAAAATTGCTGATAAAATTGCGCATAACTTTGAACATCATATAGCGGGAATACAATACATGTGATATAATGTATATGTTAAACTGGCAAAGGTCTGTGGATTAAACGGGAGAACCCCGGCAAGCGAGGTCGCCGCGATGAAGAAGAAGAGAAGGACCGGCATCATTTTGCAGGTAGCCATCCTGTTTGCGATAGGGGCGGTGGTTACCGGCATCCTGACCTACTTTACCCAGTACGGGCTTTCCATCGACAGTGTGCAGCGGCAAATGGAGGGGATCGGCGGGGAAGTGGCGGATGAAGTGATGATGGCCGTGAAGGAATATCCCGCCTATGAATGGCTGCTGGAGTACTGGCACGCGCATGCCCGCGAAATGGATGTGGAGTACGATGTGGCTTTTGACGCCGGCACCCGCACGGAGGAAAAGTGCGGCGTCTTTTCGCAGCGGCATCCTGATTTGCAGCTGAAATATGCCGCTTTGGCGGACATAGAAGCCCTGCCTGCGGAGGATCAAAAGCTGTATGCTGAAATCGTGTATTCCTGGGTGACCACCCGGGTGAACCAGATCAAGCAGGCGTTCCGGATCGATTATCTGTTCTGCGTAACGTCGGATGAAAGCTACAGCAGCCAGTTTTTCCTTTTCAGCGGGGCGGACCCCGGGGCCGTGCGGGGTACGAATTATGAGGAAGTGTACCTTCTGGGTACGGAAATTTCCATCACGGAAAATGAGAGCCTGCGGGAGGCCATGCGCAGCGCAAGGCAGCATGCCAGCCACTGGGCGGACGCGGGAAACTATGTGGATTATTACGCGTTCCTGGGCGAAGTGAACGGCCAGGGCGTGTTCGTGGGCATGACGTACAACCTGTCCGGCATCTGGAAAACGGTGAATCAGCGCACCTGGCAGGAAACGGCTTTTACCGTGGCGCTGCAGATTCTTTTATCGCTGCTCTGTCTGGCGCTGCTGTATCTGTATGTGCTGCGGCCGCTGATGAAGGTGAAAAAAAACATCGGCCTGTATACGGAAACCAAGGACAGCGCCACCGTGACCGAAAACCTGTCCCGGGTGCACTTCCGTAACGAAATCGGCCAGCTGTCGGAGGATTTCGTCAGCATGACCAAGGAAATCGACGATTATGTGAACCGGATCGAGGCCATTACCGCGGAAAAGGAGCGCATGGGAGTGGAACTGAATCTGGCCGCCCGCATCCAGGAGGGGGCCCTTCCCAGCCGTTTCCCGCCGTTCCCGGACCGGACGGATTTTGATATTTACGCCGTTATGGACCCCGCCAAGGAGGTGGGCGGCGATTTCTACGATTTCTTCCTGCTGGATGAGGATCATCTGGGTCTGGTGATCGCCGATGTATCTGGTAAGGGCATTCCGGCCTCGCTGTTCATGATGGTATCCATGATCCTGATCCATAACACCGCCTTAAGCGAGCGCAGCCCCGCCAAGGTGCTGGAAAAGGTGAACAACCAGATTTGCCCAAACAATCGGGAGGAAATGTTCGTGACCGTGTGGCTGGGCGTGCTGGAGCTTTCCACCGGCAAATTAACGGCGGCCAGCGCGGGCCATGAGTACCCGGCGATCAAGGAACCGGACGGGCATTTTGAAATCCTGGAGGATCAGCATGGCTTCGTGATCGGCGGCATGGCGGGCATAAAATACAAGGAATACGAAATCCAGATGAAGCCCGGCTCCAAGCTGTTTGTGTACACCGACGGGGTGCCCGAGGCTTCCAATGAAAAACAGGAGCTGTTCGGGCTGGACCGCTTGGTGCGGGCCCTGCGCCGGGGCGAGGATGGCGCGCCGGAGGAGATCCTGGCCACCGTCAACCGGGACGTGCAGATGTTTGTAGGCGATGCGCCGCAGTTTGACGATTTGACCATGCTGTGCGTGACCTATCAGGGCAAAAGCGAGTAATCGATTTTTCTGCAAAAGGAGATACGCAAATTGAGAAAGTTCAGGAATCTTGTGATCGGCGGCATTGAAAACAAGGTCATCAATTTGGTTTTGATTTCCATCCTCCTGGTGGCGGGTGTGTTCATTGCGTCCATGCTGACGCAGAACAATGTATTGACCAGCCTGAGCCAGGAAACCAGCGAACGGCAGCTTGCTTCCGTGACCGGTACCACGCAGGGCGTGATCCAAACGGTGATCATCCAGAATATGGATCGCCAGACCGAGATGCAAGCCGTGATAACGGATGAATTGTTCCATAACCGGGCGGTTGGCGTTCAGATGGTGGGCGATTATGCCCAGAAGCTGCTCACCAACATGGAGCTGGTTCCTCCCGCGCCCTGGCAAAGACCGGACGCCGCCTACGATGGACAGCTGTTTGTGAAGGCCCTCTTTGCCGATGGGCTGGAAGAAGCGGCTGTGGCGGATAAGCTGGGCGTGATCGCCAATATGACGGACCTGATGCTTTCCGTCTGCGGAGCCTACGGAACCGATAATATTTGGTTCACCCTGCCGGAAGGCGTCACGCTGATGGCCGATACCGTTCCCGGCAACTGGATCGAAGAGGACGGCTCCTTCGTGCCCTACGACGCGTGCAGCCGCTATTGGTACCGCCAGGCGGTGGAAGCGGGCAAGCTTGTCTTTTCCGATGTGGAGTATGATTTCCGCACCGGCAGAATGTGCGTCACCTGCTCGCTGCCGGTATATGATGCGGACGGCGCCCTGCTGGGCGTAGCCGGGGCGGATATTTTTCTGGACGACATGCAGCAGGCCATTCAAAAGGCCACAGAATCGGGCGGATTCCTGGGAGTTGTGAATCAAAGCGGACATTTGATCATCGCGCCTATGGGAAACGGGGTTTTCCAGGTGATGAATTCCGCGGAAGCCGCGGATCTGCGCGCGTCGGAATACGAAGATGTGGCGGAATTGGTACGCGACGGCATGAAGGGAAAAACGGATGTGCGGCTGGTGCATACGCAGGACGATACCTTTTATGCCATCTGCGTTCCCATGAAAACGGTGGGATGGATGCTGCTGGCGGGTTACAGCCAGTCGGAAGCGGAGCTGCCGGTTCGTCAGCTGGAAAAAGATTATCAGGCGATCCAGCTGGATGCGGTTACCGCTTATCGCAGCAAAAGCAGCGCGGGCAAAACGCAGGTTTGGATCATCATGATCGCTTTGCTCATGGCGTTGCTGGCCGGCGCCATCCTGTTGGGTAAACGCATTGTAAAGCCCCTGAACACCATCACCAAGCGGATTTCGGAACTGAGCGAAACCAACCTGGAATTCAAAATGGAGGATACCTTCCGCACCGGGGACGAGGTGGAGGAGCTGGCGCAGTCCTTCGCCAATATCTCCCATAAAACAGTGGAATACCTGGATACCGTCAAGCGCGTTACCGCGGAAAAGGAACGGGTGAGCCTGGAACTGAGGCTGAGCCACGATATTCAGGTGAACATGCTGCCCAATATTTTCCCCGCTTTCCCGGAACGCAAGGAATTTGATATTTACGCCTCCATGCTCCCCGCCAAGGAAGTGGGCGGCGACTTCTATGATTTCTATCTGGCGGATGAAAGCCATTTGGTCATGGTGATCGCCGATGTGTCCGGCAAGGGCATCCCCGCCGCCATGTTCATGATGGCCTCCAAGATCATCATCAACAATATATCCACCCTGGGCGTAACCGACCCGGCCAAGATTCTGGAGGCCGCCAACCGGCAGATCACCAGCAATAATCCCGGCGAAATGTTTGTGACGGTGTGGCTGGGCATTCTGGATCTGAACACCGGCAAGCTGACCGCCTCCAACGCGGGCCACGAGTATCCCTTTATCATGCGCAAGGGCGGTCGGTTTGAAATGTTCAAGGATCGCCACGGCTTCGTGCTGGGCGGCATGGAGGAGAGCCGGTACCGCACCTATGAACTGCAATTGGATGCGGGGGACGCCATTTTCGTTTATACCGACGGCGTGGCGGAGGCCACCAACGACCGGGATGAGCTGTTTGGCACAGAGCGCCTGACCGAAGCGCTGAACCGGGCCCCGAACGCCTCCTGCAAGGAATTGCTGGGCAATGTAAAGAGCGCCGTGGATGCCTTCGTTCAGGAAGCGCCGCAATTTGACGATACCACCATGCTGGCGGTGCGGTACAACGGGAAAGCGTGATTGGGACCGCGGAAGGAGCGGGAATATGGAATATATGTCCGACTGGCTCCCGGGGAAATTCCATATCATCGGGGATATTCATGGGTGCAGCGGCGCGCTGAACGCGCTGCTGGAAAAGCTGAGGCTCGATCCCGAAACGGATACCCTGATCCTGCTGGGCGATTTATTTGACCGGGGGCCGGATTCCTGGGAGGTACTGCAAACCGTGAAGGCGCTGGCCCGGGATTTCGGAGAGCGCTTTGCGCTGCTGCGGGGCAATCATGAGGATTATTTGCTGCAGCCCAGGCTGTCCTTCCATCAGCGCATGGTATGGGACCGGGTGGGGCGGCAGGCCACGGTGGCATCCTTCAAGCGGCACCGGGAGAAAATGGAGAGCAGCGTGCCCTGGCTGCAGGAGCATTGCCGGATGTATTTCAAGGCGCCGGCATTTCAGTGCGTTCACGCCGGGCTGCTGGTGGACCCCATCGAGGCCAACGACGCCCACACCCTGCTGCATGACCATGAGATCGTGCTGCGCAACCGTTACAGCGGCCCGCTGACCATAACCGGCCACATCGCCCTGGATGAGCCCACCTGGTTCGCCGGCGACGGAGAAAACTATGAAAAAATCCCCTATGGGAAGTGGCTTGAGCTTCCATCCCAGGGGATCCTGTGTATCGATACCGGATGCGGCAAGGGCGGCAGGCTCACAGCCATGACCGTGGAAAACAGCGCGTTTTTACTGACGGGGCAGGCGGAAGCGTAAGGAATACGCTGATGCTGCAAATGGGGAGTTGCAGAAAAGAGTACAGAGTGCAGAGAACAGCGTACAGATTGAATAGTTTATGACATCAGATGAACGATCAGAAGCTTGATTTCCGCATCGTCCATATGAAAGACTATATCATCTGTACTCTGTTCTCTGCACTCTGTACTCTTTTACAATTCCCTATTTTAAACGGATGTCCGAAACCGCTCTGTCAGCGGTTATCCACCTTTTCAGGGTACAGATCGTGCTGGCTCAGGCGCTGCCAGGCCACCTGTTCCCAGGGGGTGCCGGGCTTGCCGTAATTGCAGTAGGGATCGATGCTGATGCCGCCCCGGGGGGTGAATTTGCCCCAGACCTCGATATACTTGGGGTCCATCAGGCAGATCAGATCCTTCATGATGATGTTCATGCAGTCCTCATGAAAATCGCCGTGATTGCGGAAGCTGTACAGATACAGCTTCAGGCTTTTGCTTTCCACCATGCGCTCTCCCGGCACATAGCTGATGTATACGGTGGCGAAGTCCGGCTGGCCCGTAATGGGGCACAGGCTGGTGAATTCCGGGCAGTTGAATTTCACAAAGTAATCGTTGCCTGGATGCTTGTTCGCGAAGGTTTCCAGCACTTCCGGGGCGTAATCGCTTTTATACACCGTTTTTTTATTGCCCAGCAGGCTCAAGCCTTCCGCTTCTTCTTTCGTGCGTCCGCTCATGCGATCCTCCAAATGCGTTTCAAGGCCTGCACCAGCAATGCGCCTGCGATGCCACAGATCAATTGTCCCACCAGCAGGCTGCCCGCCAGCACCCAATAGGGAACGCCCAGCAGGGAGCTCAGCCATAGGCTCACGCCCAGGGCGGGGATCAGGGTGATGGGCGCGATCACGGTCCAGGGGGTCAGCTTCTTTTTGCCCAGCAGCGCGCAGCAGCCCGCCGTGAGCAGGCCTACGATACCGCCGCCCACAA
>JAEEGL016797585.1_pt1 | contig 11464 bp, 7 predicted proteins | sample 9134231 | NCBI WGS metagenome assembly JAEEGL01 (sample SAMN16246548, study PRJNA631951) | gut metagenome | biome: gut microbiome; feature: rumen; material: fiber-attached | host: Bos | place: Iran: Karaj | collected 2018-10
ACCGCCAATCTCGGTTATCACGATGTCATACTTTCCGCTCTTTCCAAGAAGCGTCATCCTCCTCTTTATCTCATCGGTGATATGAGGGATAATCTGCACTGTCTTTCCCAGGTACAGGCCTTCTCTCTCGTTGTCTATCACCGTCTTGTAGATTCTTCCGGTGGTCACGTTATTGGCCTGGGAAGTAGGCACGTTTAGGAACCTCTCGTAGTGTCCAAGGTCCAGGTCAGTCTCCGCTCCGTCGTCGGTGACATAGCACTCCCCGTGCTCGTAAGGGTTCAAAGTTCCCGGATCCACGTTTATATATGGATCGAACTTCTGGATAGTTACCCTGAGCCCCCTGGACTGAAGAAGTTTTGCAAGTGAAGCGGCTACAATGCCTTTACCGAGTGATGAAACCACTCCGCCCGTTATGAATATATATTTCGTGTTCATCTGAAATAAATAAGGAATAAGTCTTAACGGGATACAAACTTAATCAAAAAAACTGACAAATAACGAATAATTGACTTATATTTGCATCCGCTTAGGGGTGCCGCTTGGCTGAGATCATACCCTTGAACCTGATGCGGGCAATTCCGCCGTAGGGAAAGTGAGGCTTCGTCATTCCTGGGCTTTAGTTTTATGTCTGGTTATGAAGAAGTTTTTTTTATATGCAGTTTTGTCTGCAATCTGCTTATGCTCAGCGATGAGTGCAGCCTCTCAGGATACTTTGAGCCAGAGGCGTCTTGACAGTATAATTGTATCCACATCCAGGGCTGGTGTGAACACTCCTGTGGCAAACACCACAATTGGAAAGGATGTGGTGGAAAGGGTGCCATCCACATATTCCCTGCCTATGATGCTGAATATGCTGCCTTCAGTGGTTTCCACGACAGAGGGAGGTCTGGCACTTGGATACAGCAACATGAGGGTCAGGGGAAGCGATGCGTCCAGAACCAACGTAACCCTCAACGGCATTGCCATCAACGACGGTGAAAGCCAGGAGGTTATCTGGGCCAATATCCCGTCTCTGCCCAATTTCCTGGAGAGCGTGCAGCTCCAGAGGGGAGCCGGAACCAGCGTCAACGGTCCCGGGGCATTCGGGGCAAGCCTGAATATGCAGACCAAGACTCCTTCCTCCGATCCTTACGCAAACGTGGATTTCTCTGCCGGCAGCTACAAGACTTTTATGGAAAGCATAGCCATTGGCTCCGGTGCAATGGAGAGCATAGGCAAGGGGTATTTCAATGTGGATCTGGCCTACAACCACGCCTTGACCCGCGGCTATATCCGCAACGCCAAGGCTAACCTCAACTCTCTGCTTGTCTCAACATCCTGGAGAAATAACCATAACAGCCTTAAATTCATATATATGCTTGGTTCACAGCATACGGGAATCACTTGGGAAGGCTGCCCGATAGACATATACTACATCAACCGCAAGTACAATGTGGCAGGAGAGTATTATGATGATGCGGGCAACGTGCATTACTACGACAACGAGACCGACAACTACACCCAGCACCATTTCCAGCTGCACTTCGTTCATCAGTTCTCCCCAAAGCTTTCTCTTGCTTCAACGCTTCATTTCACCAAGGGAGACGGCTACTACGAGAACTACAAGTACAATGTCAAGTTCTCCAAGTACGGCCTTGACCCTCAGACGATAAAGGGCATAACTTACAAGAAGACCGATGTGATTATCCGCCAGAGCATGGACAACAGCTATGCTGCAGGTGCACTTAATCTCAAATACAAGGCAGATGCTCTGGATCTGGCTGCCGGAATAAACTATTCTTTCTACGACGGAGACCATTTCGGCAACATTCTCTGGAGCAAGTACAACCAGAACCTGGACTTGTCAAAGCCGTGGTACACAAACAACGGCAAGAAGGCCGACGCCAGCGCCTTTGCCAAGGCTGAGATCACAATCGCGAGAAACCTTACCGGCTTCATAGACCTGCAGTACCGCTTCATCAACTTCAAACTGAGCGGTATGGACAAGGATTTCGTGGGACTTGACAACAAGAAGGAATACAACTTCTTCAACCCCAAGATCGGAATGAACTACCGCACCGGCAAAGACAGCAAGCTGTTCTATTCCATATCAATTGCCCATCGCGAGCCTAGCCGCAGCGATATAAAAGAGTCTATCAAAGCCGGAAAGCAGGATCTCCTGAAGAGCGAGCGTATGCTGGACTATGAGCTTGGCTACCAGTTCAGAAGGCGTAACTCAGGCTTCCAGATCAACCTCTATTCAATGAATTACAAGAACCAGTTGGTTTCTACCGGCCGGCTCACCGAGACCGGTTATGTAATCCAGGAGAACATTCCTGACAGTTACAGAAGGGGAGTGGAGGTCTCTGGCCTTTATTCGCCGATAGACCAGCTGCTTTTCTTTGCCACCGCCACTTATTCCAAGAACAAGCTCAAGAACTACACTCTCTTTGTGGATGCTTATGATAACGCAGAGGACTGGAATCCTGTTCCTCAAAAAGAAGTTTTCCTCAAGAAATCCAATCTGACTCTTTCTCCTGAACTGATCGCTTCCGGCGGCTTTACCGTTACTCCGGAAAAGAACACCAACATAACTTTAATGGGCAAATATGTTGGCAAACAGTATATGGACAACTCCAGTCTGGAGGTTGCAAAGGTGCCTTCTTATTTCACGATGAGCATGGATGCCGCCAAGACATTTGTCTTCAAGAACAACAGCAAACTGCGCATTTCAATTTGCGTAGATAACCTATTGAACCGCAAATACTACTCATACGGCTGGATTTACCGCGCTGTCTTTGATGACGGCTCGGATGACTACATAGAAAAAGGCGTTTACGCCCAGGCCACCATCCACTTCATAGGCAAAATCCAATTCACTTTCTGATGGAACAGACTCTACAATACTTGCAGCAAAATTGGCTGGAGATTTTCTCTCTTGTAACCGGCCTGATCTTCCTGATTCTTGAGATCAGGCAGAAGAACGCAATGTGGGTGGTTTGCATATTCTCTTCTTCAGTTGCCGCAATTGTCTTCCTGAATGAAAAACTCTACGCTTCAATGGCCCTCAACGTCTATTACGTGATAACTGCAATCTGGGGGCTATTCACCTGGATAAGAGATTCAAGAAAACTCAGGACAGAATCTGTCGCTGAGGCAAGCAATAAAGACAAAATCCATCTGTCAAAGCTTACCTGGAAGATTTTTCTCATAAGCATTGTGTGCTTCTTGATTCTCACTCCGGTTATTTACAAGATTCTGATATATCTCGGCGACAGCTCATCAATTCTTGATGCCATTGTTCTGGTAATGAGTATAATCGCTACAGTATGGCTGGTGAAGTCCTATCCTCAGCAGTGGCTTGTCTGGATTGTTGCGGACCTTCTTTCCACAACGCTTTGCCTGACACAAGGAATGTACTGGATGTCAGCTCTCTACGCCTTCTACACTCTTTCCGCCGTTTACGGTTACATCCACTGGAAGAAGCGGGGAGTATATGTTTAATCAAAGTTCAGGCAGAAACTATCTTTGGTGTGATGGAAGTGGGTCAGTTTTATTTTAGCAAATGGGTCATTTTTTGGTTAGCAGATACAACTCACTCATTGACGGTATGGACTCGAAACTTCTGAAGGAGGAAATGCTTGCGGTGTATAAGGGTGTGAAGCAATAGAGTTCAAAGAGTTGTTTTTGTTCAATATTCGTGAACATAAGCCATTTTTTTGAACAAATAGTTTGGAAACATGAGGAATGTTCACTAAATTTGCGTCGTTCAAAATGAATGAACGCAAATAAAATAGTGAACAATCAAGATGATAGAAGAGGAAATTATCAATGATGTCGTTTACAATCTGAAGCGATTGACAAACTTGGAAAGTATTAGTTTCAAGGCTGTCAATCAGCAGCAGTATGACTATGACCTGACAATCAACGGGGTAACTTTTGCATGTGATGTAAAAACGCAAGTGGGCAAGGCAAATTACAACCTTGTAGTACAGCAATTGAGGAAGCTTAAAGAAAAAACGGATAAGCCTCTGATGGTGGCTGCAAGTCATTATTCGCCGGAAGTGTTTGATAGTCTGCCCCATGAGGGGATTAGTGTGATTGAAAGCAGCGGCAACTGCAAGATTGTTGCCAGTCCGCTGTTTATCAATATCAGCGGGCAAAAGTGTATGCAAACAAAAGAAGCCAGGGGAAAGGCATTCAATGAAGCCGGACTGAAGTTGATTTTCTTTTTCCTGCTTGATGATAGCAATATCAACAAACCTTACCGCCAGATTAACGAAGAAACGGGATTGTCGTTGGGTACCATCAAAAACGTAATTGAGGAACTGGCAAACGGCCAGTACGTGATTACTACATCGAAAGGACGTTTTCTGAAAAACAAGAAAGAACTGCTCGACATTTGGCAGACCCATTATAACCATAACTTGAAACCGAAACTGATGTTGAAGGAAATGGAGTTTGTGGATGCAGAGTGTAGGAGAGAATGGGAGAAGATTGCCCTACCTGATGGTGTGTGCTGGAGCGGTGAAGGAGGCGCATTTTTAACAGACCACTATCTGATTCCAGAGCAGTTCGACATCTATACGGAAGTGCCAACCGTCAAACTGATGATGACGAAGAAGATGCGATTCGAAGAGAATGGCAGTATTAGGGTCTATCAGAAATTCTGGAAAGGTCGTGAGAATGAAAAGGAGGCTCCGAGAATTCTTATATATGCCGACTTGATGGGAAGTGGTAATAGCCGTTGCATTGAGGCCGCACAAAGACTGATTGAAAATGGAATATAAAATATCGAAAGAGGTACTGGGCAACGACTGGTTGTATAGCACACTCATTGCCTTGGACAAATGCATGGCTGCACATGGTCTGCCGCTTTACGTGGTAGGAGCCAGAGCCAGGGACGTAGCCATGAAACTGATGAAGGGCGACGAGCCTAAGCGACGTACGGAAGACCTTGACGTGGCTATTGCCATCGAGAACTGGCGAGCTTTTGATGACATCTGCAAGACGTTGCAGGAGAATCATTTTAAGCGGTATGGAAATACCCAGAAGTTCTTTTATAAAGGAGAAAACGGTGATATAGATTTTGAGGTGGATATTGTGCCTTTTGGCGGTGTCGCCGTTGACGAGAAGATTGGCTGGCCACCAGAAGGAAACCCTGTGATGTCTGTGAAGTGCTTTCAAGATGTGATGAAGGAGGCGGTCACGGTAATTGTTGATGATAAAGTAAAAGTGAAGATGGCTCCCCTATGTGGTCAATTCCTAATCAAGTTGGACAACTTTGCCGCAATCTTAGATAGTCACGTCACATACGATGTGGTAAAGAACTACGATGAGCTTTGGGAATATTATCACAAAGCATAAGAACGTTTAGCCTATATTTATTTCGGGCGGAAACTGCGAGATTTTGCATGTTTCCGCTCGATATATATATGATGACTGAAAGATTATAGAAATAATGCGCTACTATTGGTTGAAATTCTGTACAAACATGTTAATTTATAGAAAACTTGAATCGCATTTTTCAAATGCTCTTAGGCAAAATAGAAGACCTTTTTCTTTCAGACCAATCACCCCAAGGCATCAAACGCTTTTTGGGGTAACTGATATACAAATGCCTTTGAGCTCTTGTTACGGCAACATAAAGATTGTTACGTTCCTGTTGCATTTCAGTACTTTTGACACCTAACTTAACAGCACGATAGTCAGGGAATGTTCCTTCATCCATACCTACCAAAAATACAATCATAGATTGCTGACCTTTCATTGTGTGAACCGTAGCTAAAGATACGCTATCTTCCTGCTTTATCGTGGTTGTTTGACCAAGTGTCATAGCATTACGGAACGCTGACAGATTAGGAACGGTAACACTACTTGCATATTTAGTCCAATGATTATTAATTTCCTTAAAATCATCGTATGCCACAAGCCACTCCTGAGGATCTAATTGCGTGTTTTGTGATTGCTCCTTAATGTAAGAAGCAATTTTCTTTAAGCTCGGACGGAAATTAGAACCATCTGGTTTCAATGCATTGACGGAATCTAAGATAAGTTTATAGAAATCTTTATCCGTCGCTTTCACTATATCGTCAATGCTTTCTGCTTCCGTTATGCCCATTAGTTTCTTTAATTGACTGAAATGTAAATTATCCATCTCGTTCAATCTTATCATCATCGCAAGATTGAAGATATTAGCGGAGGTAGATGTGAAATCTGGATTCCCGTTTGTATTTTTATAATGATATGGAATTCCTGCCTTCTTCAATTCCTCCTCTATCTTTGACAAAACAAACTTATTACGTGCTAATACTGAAAAATCAGCGTAAGTTAAGCGTCCTTCAACATCTTTAATGTGTTCGGCTCGCAGCATTGTATTAATGGAATCGACAACACCTTGAGCCTCCATGCATGGAGTTTCATACGTCAATTCTTGACATACACCTTGCAGTTTAACAAACTCTTCAACAGGGGCGTCATGCATAATCAGACCAGCATAGTTTAATATGCTTTTTGCACTACGATAGTTTTCTTTCAGATTCATAACTTCCACAGGGAAATAGTCTCTAACAAATTCCTCCTGCATAAAGCGACTACTTGAACCATTAAAAGCATATATAGATTGTTTTGCATCTCCGACCAGCATAATGTTTCGGTGCTCATTTCCGGTTAAAATACGCAACAATTGATACTGGGCTTTGTTCATATCTTGCGCTTCATCAACACATATATACTCGAATTCTCGCCTATATAGGGATGCAATCTTGGGATTGTAGAGAAATAATTTATATGCATCAAGAAGCAAGTCATCGAAATCTATAGCATGTAATGAATCCATATAATCACAATAATGCCTATAGACTTCAATGTTGTCACGATTTGCAACTCTTTCTTCCAGTTCATCTTCCAAAATCACTTCACGTTTGATTTGAGAGATAACCTCAATGGATGAAGATACCATCTGATTACGTCCTTTGTTATCTGACGAAAGATATTTCTCGCGAAGACTCAGCGAATCACATATAGCAGAAGCCACGACCTGACGAATATCTTCGTCTCTGAATATCTGTGGCATGGTGCGCCAGTTCATTGCAGCAATATGCGATTCTAAAACCTGTGTACAGAATCCATGGAAAGTGGATACGAGTACCTGTTCCAGTATATCATAGTTCTTTTGTTGCAATCTGTTTTTAATCTCTTCACAGGCTTTATTAGTAAATGTGATAGCAAGTATACGACGTCTCGTGTGTTTCGTTAGATTAGCGATTCTCTCAGTAAGTACACGCGTCTTTCCGCTACCTGCACTTGCTGTGACAAGGAGCGGTCCATGTATATAGTTGGCAATTTCTTGCTGCTTGGGAGAAAGTACTATTTTACACATTTGTCAATTCCTCCTTAACTTTGTTAAACAATTCATCAACTAAAGGTGGTAATGGCTTAGCGGATTCAGCAATTGCTAAAGCCATTATACTTGCCCAAGTCGTTTTATTTTCTTCTGCTTTCTTCTTGTAATCAGTAGCCGTTAACCTGTCAACAGCCCTTTGTTTGCCAGCTATGGCTCTATGGTCAGTTTCGGTATTTGCAATATGTTGTTTATGATAAGTCTTAAATTCATCCAAATAATTAAGACTTGTTATATAACCTTCCCATGCATTACCATCTGGAATAATAAAAATATTATTCATGCTACTAATTTCCAATGATTCATCACGACGTGCTTTCTTTACAGCTGCAGATACCCCTTCTATCGCTTTTGGTTCTCCATCAGAGAAAATAAACCAAGGAATGTTATACGCTTCAGCAAAGCGTACAAATGGTGCATAAAAACCATATCCACCTACTCCCACAAAATTCACTCCGCAATTAAAAGCAGGCATACCAAATGCTTTTTCTGCAAGAATTGGCAAAGCCTGAGATTCTGTTTCACCCTCAAAAAGAATAATAGCTTTACTAAACAACAATTCGCCATGTGATAGTATTACTTGTCTTTCTACATTTCGGATTTCGTCCTTATGTAAGCCTTCTGAATTAAATACTCCGACAGAAGTGTTAAAACCATCTTTGTGAAGGCATTTTATCTCGGAGAGTTTTGCACAAGCCGCAATGTAGGGTGAATGGGTGGAAATTACTTTCTGACCACTCATCTCAACAAGTTGAGAATATAACTGTCTTTGTGCATTTGGATGCAAATGCGATTCTGGCTCCTCAATTGCTATTATTGGGCAACACACTTCGCCTTCGTCCAAAGATTTAATCAACAATTGAAGGAAAGCTTTAAAAGTAAGCAAAGATGACCAACTGCGCGTTCCCATACCATGATAATCCATCGTGAAAGAATCATTCTCTGTGCCATATTGTATGCTTAAACTTTTGTTCAAATCACGAAGTTTTTTGGCAAAAGGCTGTATGCTCACTTTGGAATCATGCTTGTCCATTGTTGAATCAAGACCAGAAAGGGCGGTCTGAATGTTTGTTAAAATATCGCTACTATCTATAGCTTGCTGATTCAACGATGCTATCATTGTTTCTATTTGTTCAACTTGCTCTCTTGAATAGTGTTCAGCTACATTACCCAACATTCTGCCAAGGAATGAATTTCTTTGCTTAATGTCATCAAGAATATCACGCTGAGCCTCGATGTAGAAGAATGGCAATTGCTCAGTTGGAATTTGAAACTTTGTAGTAGTTTGCAAATCGAGCCAACTGATACCTTCTTGTTCCCACGCTACTAATTTCTTGGTCTCTCGCGTAAAATTGCTTTGTGTCGCACTTGTAGTAAAGATAGATCTAAATGCAACATAAGCATTACCTTCAAGGTCATGCTCTATATTTGCAGCTTTGAGCACTATATCCCAGTCATCACTAAAATCTTCAATTCTTCTACCGTCATCGTCAACAGAAACCAAGCAAACATCAACAATGATTTTTTCAGAACGAACATTATTTTCAATATGAAGATCCTCTGTAGACAAAAAGGAATAATTGCCAAATAAAATCTGTAAAGCCTTTAGCACAGACGTTTTACCGGCATTATTCATACCGGTAAGTACAGACGTTTCACTTAGTGACATTTCAAAGTTTTTAAGTCCTCTGAATCCATCAATTCTTATTTTATCAATCAATATATTGCTCATAACTGCATTTATAATGTTTTATTCTTGATATGTAATGCATAGGAATACAAAACGCCCAATTTAATTACAAAAATAGTAAATTATTCGCATATACGCTCGAAACGAAGCGTTAATTTTTCCAAAATCTTATAATTTGGAATTATCTTTGAAGGAAATGTTATATCTACATGACGTTTTTAGAAGTGGGCATGTTGTATTTGTCATAGATGTTTTAACTGTGACTCGGTGGTTCTGCAAAGGATAGGGGATCCCAATCAAGCTATTTTTGACGGATTTTCCGTAGGCAATATCTGGGAAAGCAGAAACCCTTTCTTCATCAACAATTCACTCCGATTGACACAGGAGGTGGCCTCGGTTGTGGATTATCTTGTATTGGACAGGGGTGTTGACGGTCAAGGAAGGGCTCGTTTTGTGGTGAACGGAGTGCGGCCACAGGAGCCAGTCATACCTCGCTATCTGTTACTATATACCCAAGATACAATAGGCGGGTTGAAAGAGAAATTTAAGGAAGTGATAAAGTCGCATCATCTTGAATCGATAGCAGAGGCGGGGAAATATGGTTTCCACATCGTGGGATGGAATTCTGAGGCAAAGAATGATGCAGCCCATAGGCGATTAGAGGATATTTTCCCAGAGTATCACAGGAATCTGAGCAAGCCCAATGCCAATCTAGCAACATTGAGCGAACAAATACAAATAGAGAGACATATAGGTAGCTTCAAGGAGTCGAAAAAGACTGTGATGGAGGTATTTGCAAAGGTTGTGAGAATGGCTGAACAGAGACCAGCAGACAAACGATTGTTTACGGCAAACAAGTTGCTAGCCGTGGTGAAGGAGCAGGACCAAACCGTTCAACAACAGTTCAGAGAAGAGCTGCTTGAATGTTCCAAGAAATTGAGTGAAGGTGCGTGGAACGATGCCTATATCATCATTAAGGCAACCACCACCAAATGGCTAAATGTTTTTTTCCAGCAGCAGCCAAGTGAAAAGGTGATAGCATACTATGAAGACACCTTCGTCCCTTTGATACCAGAGGTAGAGGCTCAGGATGCTGACGACATAACTATCAACATAGGAACCGTGCACTCAGTGAAGGGCATGACGCACTGTGCGACGATGTATGTAGAGACTTCATATAACAACAAGTATGAGTCGGAATACATGATAGAAGATAAGACAACGGGACGGGGAAGAAATAAGGTAAGGACTGTGACCAGCCCGTTTTTGATGCAGGATTTGCAGCCTAACGGTAATAATGCTGCTATGGCTAAGCGGATGCTATATGTTGGTTTTTCTAGGCCGACACACCTGCTATGTTATGCATCGGAAAAAAGAATTTGGAAGGACGATGTGTTGCAGATGATGGAAAATGCAGGGTGGAAGGTTGAGATTGTGTGAATAAAGACTTATAATGTGGTAATATGCAAAGAAATGTTTGCTGAAAGACAATATTGATGAAATTGTGCTTTGTTGCTTCGGCACAGTACAGAGTTTTGTGTAAATGACTAAATCCGGCTTTTATCATAGCTTGATTCTGTCATTAAAGATAGCAATAAACTGGCTAAGGACAATGCCCCAATTTTTGACGGGCATTGTCCATTTCTTTTCAATCTCCTGTATAGCAAGGAAAACGGACTTCTTGACGGCATCGTCACCTGGATATGAGAGCTTGGTTTTGGTATATTTGTGGATGGAGGTCCAAAAGTGTGTCTGTTATCATCTCCCATTAAGAAAAGAGGATGACTGAAGTCGTTTGAGTATCCAGTCATCCTCTATTGTTTTTGAGCCCCTTTATGTATAAAGTAAAGGCGGGTTCAAAATAATGTGATTAGAACCTTGGTTGATTTTGATAAGTCGGATACATTGTGGGACTAACAGGTAAATTATCCCTGTCCGAAGCAGGATTATAAACCCATCGTCCTTTGTCTTTAAGACGTAGGAGCCATTGTTCTTTTCTTATAGCATCATTCTTTAAGAAATATTTTCCAGAGTTGCTCAAAAATGATTCTGGAATAACTATTGACATTTGAAAATCAATGGGTTCGCCAGAAGTGCTATATGCTGGGACAATACTACTTGATTTTCTGTTACCCAGTTGAGCAATTGAATTAATAACCGATTGGTCTAGTTCATTATTTCCACATGACTCTTCAATCTTCAAATTCTCAAACTTGCCATTATTTGTTACAATTAAGCTTATTACAAGATTATTGAGAGATTGGGCGTTAGTAAACTTGATGCCCTTTTTTAACTGTTTCAGAAAACTTGCAGATGTTAATGAATAAGTTTTATATAATGGTACTGCTATAATATTGGATTCAGGAGGAAGCATACCATATGAGGCTAGAGAA
>JAEEGL017019330.1_pt1 | contig 11464 bp, 10 predicted proteins | sample 9134231 | NCBI WGS metagenome assembly JAEEGL01 (sample SAMN16246548, study PRJNA631951) | gut metagenome | biome: gut microbiome; feature: rumen; material: fiber-attached | host: Bos | place: Iran: Karaj | collected 2018-10
AACGAATTTTTTTGATTCTCTATTTATATATGAGCATTATAGCACTACATATGCAAAGGACATTAGAAGCCAGTTTCTCTCTATTATGGAAATGGCACTGGATGAAGGAATTATTTTTTATAATCCGGTACCTAAGATCAAGCTGGACAAAACGATGTCAAATGAGCATATGACAAATAAAAAAGATGAAGATATGTTCCTCGATTTTGACCAGCTTCAATACTTTTTGGACAGTGTCAAGGATAGCGAATGGTACGAATATTTCTATGTTACATCCTTCTTTGGACTGAGAAGAGAAGAAACACTCGGTTTGAAATGGGAAAACGTCAATTTGAAGGAAGGATACCTTTGGATTAAAGTTACGGTTACAAAAGGTGTTATAGTTGACAGAAACGGAAAACCAAAGAGTAAAGAAAGCACAAGGCGGTTTCCGTTGACAGAAGATCAGATACAAATGTTTCAGGGAATAAAGCAGCGAGAAGATTATTACCGGGATCTTTTCGGAGAATCTTATAAGGACAAGGAAGAGGCCGGTTTTATTTTTAAAAATCCGGATGGAAGTCTGTATTATCCGGATACTCCGGGAAAAGCATTCAAACGGGCAATAAAAAAATGCCCTGATCTTCCGCAGGATATTACGCTTCATGGATTAAGAAGATCCTGTATATCGATTCTTGTACGTAAGGGATATGATATTAAGCAGGTTCAGAACTGGGCGGGGCATTCGGAACCGGAAACAACATTGCGGATTTATACAAAGCTGAAAGATCAGGAATCCAAGCAATTGATTTCGGAAAATCTTATTCAGGATTTTCCTCCTGTTCTCCGGAAAATGGTTAAATAAAGCAGATAGTAAATTCAGATTTACAAGGTGTTCTCATTTTCGTATAATCGTTAGATAGGGAAGAAAAAGACCAAAAGTTAGAACAAAGTTAGAACTGGGACGGATTTTAGACAAAAATAAGGGTTTGCGAAAACCCGCAAACCCTTTAAAATAAACAATCGGCGTGACTGGATTCGAACCAGCGACCTCTACGTCCCGAACGTAGCGCTCTACCAAGCTGAGCCACACGCCGTTTTTAAACCAGTGACCTCTACGTCCCGAACGTAGCGGTCTTTATAGGCACATTGTTGATAATAGACGATTTTTTTGGGAATGTCAAGAAGGGAATAACGGAACGTAATGATTAAAAATGTAGTATTTGATCTCGGGAAGGTATTGGTGGCTTTTGACTGGGATGTTCTGGCACGGAAAATCGGTTTTACGGAAGAAGAAATTAAAATCTTCAATGAGAAAGTCATCGGGGACCGGTGGGACGAATTCGACCGCGGAGTCATGCCGGAAGAGGAAGTAATCGAATATGTGAAAGAAGCCATCCCAGGCATGGAAGATAAATTCGAAGAACTCTGGCGCCGCGTGGATGAGACACTCTATGTTTATCCGTATGTGGATGAATGGATTAGGAATCTGAAAGAACGCGGATACGGAATTTATATTCTGTCCAATTTCCCGCCGAGGATTTTCTTAAAAGAAGAAGCGGAGAAATTCCATTTTCTCAAATATGCGGACGGGAAGGTCGTCTCCGGACTTGTGAAAATCATCAAGCCCGATCCGGAAATGTACGAGCTCCTTCTTCGCACCTATGATTTAAAAGCCGAAGAGTGCGTATTCATCGATGACCGGCCGGGTAATATCGAAGGCGCCAAAAATGCGGGACTTCACGGAATCGTTTTTGAATCCTACGAAAAGACGAGCCGGGAACTGGACGAACTGCTGGCGGAAGGCTGACCGACCGGTATTTGAAAAATGAATGCGGAATCCTGACCGGTTGCCGGCGGGAAAATGACAATTAAGAACAAACAGACAAAACTTCGGAATATAAAAATAAAAAGCAATAAAAACAAGACACAATTATGGGAAAAATTTACTGTATTATGGGCAAATCCGCCACGGGGAAGGACACGATTTACAAACGCCTCCTTGCGGATGAAAAACTGAATTTAAAGAAAATCGTCACCTACACCACGCGCCCGATCCGTGCAGGCGAGAAGCCGGGCGAGGAGTATTTTTTCATCGGGGAAGACGATGTAAAGAAGCTCGATGAGGAAGGAAAAATCGTGGAGCTTCGCGCTTACAATACCGTTCACGGAATCTGGAAATACATGACAGTGGCGGATGAGAATATTGATTTAAAAAATAACGATTACCTGATTATCGGAACCCCGGAGTCGTATAAAGGATGCGTGAAATTCTTCGGGCCGGACGTCATGGTTCCGATTCTGATTACGGTGCCGGACGGCGAGCGGCTGCAGCGCGCTCTAAACCGTGAGAAGAAGCAGCAAAATCCCAAATACGAGGAAATGTGCCGGCGTTTTTTATCGGACGCTGCGGATTTTTCCGAGGAGAAACTGAAAGAAGCCGGCATTGAGCACTCTTTCCAAAACGACAATCTCGACGAATGTTATAAAACCATTCTAAAGGAAGTATTCTAAATGTACGATTTCGGAGCCGTCGTCGGCGAAGAACAGCTGATTAAAAGAATGAAGGGCATAGCGAACGGAGGAACCGTTTCGCATGCTTATATTCTTGTGGGCGAAAAACGCAGCGGAAAAAGCACAATCGCCGGCTGCTTCGCAAAAGCACTGATGTGTGAAAGCGAAGGAAACAAGCCCTGCGGAACGTGTTTATCCTGCCTTCAGGTCGATGAGGGCTCCAATCCCGATGTGCGTTTTTTAGAACACGAGAATCCCGACACCATCGGAGTTAACGATATCCGTGAGGGCTTAAACGATGACATCGTGATGAAGCCGTACAGGGGAGAGCGGAAAATATATATTATCGACGATGCGCAGAATATGACGGTCCTGGCGCAGAATGCCCTTTTAAAAACGCTGGAAGAGCCGCCTTCGTATGCAACGATTCTTTTACTTACCACCAAACTCGACAGTCTGCTTCCGACCATCCAGAGCCGCGCGGTGAATCTTCCGGTCCGGCCCGTAAAGCCGGAAATCATGAAAGAATTCCTGATGAGAACGAAACGGATTCCGGACTATCAGGCGGATATCTGCGTTGCCTTTGCCAGAGGAAATCTGGGACGGGCGCTCGATTTGTTATCGGACGATGTCTTTGAAGAAAACCGGAACGAAGCGATTATGTTCCTAAAATCTATGGAAAGTGCCGACATGAGCGAGCTTTACGCAAAGGCGGCCGAACTGTCCAAAGACCGCAAGGAAAAGAAGGAAAATGCGGAATCCGGCTCGGAGAAAATCAATGCTTTTTTGGAGTTTATGCTTATCTGGTACCGCGATGCGTTAGTGTACAAGGCCTCGAAAAATACGGAAGGGTTGATTTTCAGGGAGGAAATACAGTATATTAAGAAGGTGTCGAAGGAGATTTCCTATGAAGGCTTTGAGGATATTTTTCTCGCCATCGAAAAAGCAAAGGAAATGATTCGAAACAATGTAAATGCGGAAACCGCGCTTTTGGTACTTTTTACGGCGCTGAAAAATGCCTCCGCAGAATAAAAATATAAGGAAAAATTATGACAAAAGTAGTTGGCGTCCGGTTTAACATGGCCGGAAAAGTATATTATTTTGATCCCTGCGGCGAACAGCCGGTGCGCGGACAGCACGTTATCGTGGAAACCGCAAGGGGAATGGAATACGGTTTTGTTGTCGGTCCCGTCAAGGAAGTGGAAGACAGCGAGATTGTGGCTCCTTTAAAGCCGATTATCCGCGTGGCGACGTCGGAAGACGATGCGCATTATGAGGAAAACCTGGAGAAAAAGAAAGAGGCGCTTGCCATCTGCAAGGAGAAAATCCGCAAGCACGGACTGGAAATGAAATTAGTCGATGCGGAATACACCTTTGACAATAACAAGCTGCTTTTCTATTTTACGGCGGACGGCCGGATCGATTTCCGTGAGCTGGTAAAAGATTTAGCCGGTGTTTTCCGGACCCGTATCGAACTTCGTCAGATCGGTGTGCGCGATGAAATCCGCTTAATGGGCGGAATCGGAATCTGCGGCCGCGTGCTTTGCTGCCACAGCTACTTAACCGATCTTGTTTCCGTATCCATCAAAATGGCAAAGGAACAGAACCTTTCCTTAAATCCGTCAAAAATCTCAGGCGTCTGCGGACGACTGATGTGCTGCTTAAAGAATGAGGAAGAGACCTACGAGGAACTCAACAAGAATCTTCCGGGTGTCGGCGATTATGTTACGGCTGAGGACGGTGCGCACGGAACGGTTCATTCCGTCAACGTATTAAGACAGACGGTTCGTGTCATTGTCGAAAACGGCGATGAAAGAGAAATTAAAGAATATAAGGCTTCCGATTTACAGTTTAAGAAAATGTACCGCAAGGACAAGGCTGCCATGACAGACGAGGACCGTGAAGCGCTGGCGATGTTAGAGCAGATGGAGAAGCAGGACCGTTTGGAGAAAGCGGAGAGAGAGGCAACCCAGGCTGCCGAGCGTGAGGCCAGACAGAAGAGATTCGAAGAAAAGAAAGCCGGGAAAGACAAGAAAAATAACGGCGGAAAGCCGGCGAAGGACAAGAAAGAAAAGAAGGGACCGGGCGCCGTGCCCGAAACCGTGGAGAAAGTAGAAACTCCGAACGGTAAGAACAAGAGACACAAAGGACCGAAGAAAGACAAAGAACTTCATGCTTCCGCGCAGGCCGAGCAGGAAAAGCACAGCAGGAAAGAGCCGGATACGGCGAAGAATAAGGAAACGCCGGCAAACAAACGCGGAAAGAATTCCCGCCACAACGGAAGGGAATACAGAAGTCACAGCAATAAAGATCAGGCATAAAGTAAGGAAGGCTTAGAAGGGATGAAGAAGGAAGAGCTGCTTTTGGAAGGTGAAAGAATCGATTCACTGCAAAGAAACGGCTATGAAATTATCCAGCATCCCGGAAAGTTCTGTTTCGGTATGGATGCCGTGCTTTTATCGGTTTTTGCGAAGGCAATGCCCGGAGAGGACGTACTGGATCTTTGTACCGGGACGGGAGTACTGCCTCTTTTAATGAGCGCCAAAACCGAAGGCAGACATTACTGCGGTCTGGAAATTCAGCCGGACGTTGCCGACATGGCAAAGCGCAGTGTGATTTTAAACGGCCTGGAAGAGAAAATCGATATTATATGCGGAGATTTAAAGGAAGCAGAGGGACTCATCCCGCCTGCTTCTTTTGATGTGGTTACCTGCAATCCGCCGTACATGGCGGGAGGGGACGGACTTATCAATCCGGCAGATACAAAGGCGGTTTCAAGGCATGAAATCTGCTGTACTCTTATGGACGTGCTGCTTTGTGCGAAGAAATTCCTAAAGCCCGGCGGCCGTTTTTACATGGTACACCGGCCGTTCCGGTTAGCGGAAATCTGCATTAAAATGTCCGAAGCCGGACTCGAAGCAAAGTCGCTTCGCATGGTTTATCCGAAAGCGGACAAAGAGCCGAATATGATTTTAATCGAGGGAAAAAGCGGCGCCAAAAGCGGAATGAAAGTGCTGCCGCCCCTCATCATCATGGACGGCGAGGGGAAGTATACGAAGGAAGTCGCGGATATTTATCTGGAGGCATAACAGAATTGTGAGGCGATAAAACAATGCCGGGAATACTTTATTTATGTGCAACACCCATAGGGAATTTACAGGATATGTCTTTTCGCGTTTTGGAAACGCTTAAGAGTGTTGATTTGATTGCCGCGGAGGACACCCGGAATTCCATCAAACTTTTAAATCATTACGACATTCATACGTCGATGACAAGCTACCATGAGTTCAACAAATACGACAAGGCGAATGTCCTAATCGACGAACTGAAAGGCGGCAAAAATATCGCGCTTATTACGGACGCGGGCACGCCGGCCATTTCCGATCCCGGAGAGGTACTGGTTAAAATGGCAAGGGAGGAAGGAATTACCGTGACGTCCCTGCCGGGTCCCTGTGCGCTGATTACGGCACTGACGCTTTCCGGACTTCCCACCAGGCGGTTTATTTTTGAGGGCTTTCTTCCGAAGGAGAAAAAGGAGAGAAAAGAGGTCCTTAAATCGCTGGAGAAAGAGACCCGGACCGTCATTTTATATGAGGCCCCGCATCATTTAAAAGGAACATTAAAGGAACTTCAGGAAGAGCTGGGAGACCGCGAAATCGTTCTTTGCCGGGAACTTACGAAGAAATTCGAAGAGGCCGTGTCGTTTACGATTTCGTCCGCAGCGGAGTATTACGAAAGCCACGAACCGAAGGGGGAGTATGTTCTCGTAATCAGGGGAATGGACGAAGAGGAACTTTCCGCTCTTAAGAAAGAAAGTTTTGAAAACATGACGATAGCGGAACATGTGGCGATGTATGAAGCGCAGGGATTGGAGAGGAAAGAAGCCATGAAGAAAGCGGCGACCGACCGCGGAATCAGCAAAAGGGATGTTTATCAGGCGCTTTTAATATAATTTGTTGACAAAGGATATAGGGAATACTATACTCATAATCGAAAACATAATGTAAAGGAGTTATACTTATGTACGAAAAAATCAAAGCCATTATGATGGAACAGCTTAATATTGAAGAGGATGATATTACCGAGGATACCTCGTTTAAAGATGATCTCGGACTGGATTCCCTGGATTTATTTGAGCTTGCCATGGCAATCGAGGAAGAATTCGGCGTTGAGATTCCGCAGGAAGATTTAGAAGGTATTGTTACCGTCGGAGACGCTGTGGAATATATTCGCGAGAACGGAATCGAGTAATCGCAAACGAAAGAAAGAATGTAAAAGACGCTTGGTTTCAAGCGTCTTTTATTGATTTTATCCGTCGTTGACCGTATAATAGAAATGGTTTGCAAATACTTATTACATAGTGAAAACTGAAGGGGTGAATATGTACAAGACAGGCTTTGACAACGACAAATATTTAAAAATGCAGTCGGAGAGAATCAAGGAGCGTATCGGGGCTTTCGGCGGAAAACTGTATCTGGAATTCGGCGGAAAGTTATTCGATGATTATCATGCGTCCCGTGTCCTTCCCGGGTTCAAGCCGGACAGCAAGATTAAAATGTTAACGCAGTTGAAAGACGAAGCGGAGATCGTTATCGTCATTTCCGCACAGGATATCGAGAAGAACAAAGTCCGTTCGGATCTCGGCATTACCTATGACATGGATGTGCTTCGTCTAATCGATGCCTTTCGCGGATACGGACTCTATGTCGGCAGCGTCTGCCTTACCCATTTTGCAAATCAGCCCAGCGCCATTTCCTATCAGAAGAAACTCGAATCGCTGGGAATGAAGGTATACCGTCATTATCCGATTGAAGGATATCCTTCGAATATTCCGTACATCGTATCGGACGATGGATACGGAAAGAACGAATATATTGAAACGACCCGTTCCTTAATCGTTATCACCGCGCCGGGTCCCGGAAGCGGAAAAATGGCAACCTGTCTGTCGCAGGTTTACCATGAGTACAAGCGCGGAATCAAGGCGGGATATGCCAAATACGAGACTTTCCCGATCTGGAATTTACCCTTAAAACATCCCGTAAACTTAGCCTATGAAGCCGCTACGGCGGATTTAAACGATGTCAATATGATTGACCCGTTCCACCTGGATGCTTACGGTGAGACAACGGTCAATTACAATCGCGATGTGGAGATTTTTCCGGTGCTCAATGCCATGTTTGAAAAAATCATGGGCGAGTCGCCGTACAAATCACCGACCGATATGGGCGTAAACATGGCCGGTTTCGGCATCGTGGACGATGAAGTCTGCCGCGAGGCCAGCAAGCAGGAAATCATCCGCCGTTACTTCAATACCCGCTGCCAGGTCATCCAGGGCGGTGCGGATATAGATCAGGTTTACAAGATTGAACTTTTGATGAAACAGGCGGGAATTACCGTGGATGACCGTGCGGTGGTCAGCCAGGCCAGAGTGAAGGCGGAGACAACCGGAGAACCGGCAGCAGCCATGGAACTTCCGGACGGCAGAATCGTGACCGGAAAAACCAGTTCACTTCTCGGAGCATCTTCGGCACTGCTTTTAAATGCACTGAAATTACTTGCGGGAATCGATGATGATGCGGAACTGATTTCTCCGACGACCATCGAACCGATTCAGGATCTGAAAGTAAATCATCTCGGGAACCACAACCCGAGACTCCATACCGATGAAGTGCTGATTGCACTTTCCATCTGTGCGACTACCGATGACCGCGCGGAACTTGCCATGCAGCAGATTCAGTCGTTAAAGGGAAGCGAGGTTCATTCGAGTGTCATTCTGTCGCCGGTTGATGTAAATGTATTCCGGAAACTCGGCGTGAACTTAACCTGTGAGCCGGTATACCAGACAAAGAAACTGTATCACAGATAAGGAACCGTATCGCAGACAGAGACAAAATGATTGCGGATAGATGAAATGAATAAAACAGGGAGGATTCAGGAATGAAGTATGAAATCAAAGGACACCCGTTTCCGATTGTAACCGTTGATCTGGAGACGGACGAAGCCGTACGCTGCCAGAACGGAGCCATGGCATGGATGACGCCCAATATGGAGATGTCGACAACCATGGGCGGTGCAAAGAAAGCACTCGGAAAGATGCTCTCCGGCGAGAATATTTTTGAAAATGTTTATGCCGCGAGAGGAGGAGCCGGCAGCATTACGTTTGCTCCGGATGTTCCCGGTGAAATCCTTGTGATGGAGGTTTCTCCGGAGAATGTGATTATCGCCCAGAAGTCATCGTTTCTGGTTCGTCAGGAGAGCGTGGATATGGAAATCGCATTCCAGAGAAAGCTCGGAACCGGTGTATTCGGCGGTGAAGGATTCATCATGCAGAAGTTTGTGGGAAACGGACTTTTATTCCTGCAGGGCGGCGGAACACTGATTAATAAGAACCTGGCGGCAGGTGAAGTTTTACTGGTTCAGACCGGAAACTTATGCGCCATGGAATCGACCGTGACGATGGACATTGAAACCGTAAAGGGCCTCGGAAATATGTTAGTCGGCGGAGAGGGATTCTTCAATACCAAGCTTACCGGCCCCGGACAGGTATGGATCCAGACGATGCCGACATCAGGTCTGGCATCCTCCATCAGAAGATATATTCCCAGCCGGTAAGACATAAAGAACAGCCCGGTACAAAAGAAAAACACAAAGGGACGGTGTGCAGCCGGCAAAAACCGACAGACTGCAATCGTCTCTTTTCGATTTAAGTAACATGAGAATATAAGTAACATGGGAATATAAGTAACATGGGAATATAAGTAATATGAGAAATGAAGAGCTCATCCGGGAGATAAGATGAAGAACGAAAGAGAAGAAAGCAAAACAGAATTAATATGCGAAACGGATGCCTATGTGTTTCAGACAAAGAGCTCCGTTTTAAATGTGTCGGCAAATGAAGAAGGAAAGGCTTTACTTGAACTTGACCGGACCGTATTTTTCCCGGAAGGGGGAGGCCAGAGGGCGGATGAAGGCTGGCTCGGAGGATTTAAGGTAATTGATGTAAAGCGAAGCGAAGGAAGGGTTTTACATGTTCTTGAATGTACCCCGGAAGAGTTTGCCGCGGCCGGATTCGCCATAGGGCAGCCGATTACCGGAGAAGTGGATTCACATCTTCGTTTCGCGCGTATGCAGATGCATATTGCGGAGCATTTATTCTGCGGAATTGCGTTCCGCGATTTCGGATATGACAATGTCGGGTTCCACTCATCGGACGTTGTGACTTTCGATCTCGGCGGACCGCTTACCGGCGAGGATGTGGCACGGATTGAGGAAGAATGCAACCGTGTCGTTTGGAAAAATGTCCCGGTAAAAGTTCATTTTCCGTCGCCGGATGAAGTGGGCAGCCTGGAATTTCGAAGCAAACTCGAACTGACGGAAGGCGTACGCCTGGTTGAAATCGAAGGCTACGATCTTTGCGCCTGCTGCGCTCCCGCACTTCGTACCACGGGTGAAATCGGAGCCGTAAAGGTGATTGATACGATGCCTCACCGGGGAGGTACGAGAATTACGTTAATTGCCGGGGAGAAAGCCTATAAAGATTATGTGATGCTTCATGAAGAAGAGGCAAAAATGATGAAAATTTTCTCTTCCGTCCGCGGCGAGTCGGCGGATGCGGCCGGAAATTTTTGTGAGAAAAATGCGGCTTTGCACGAAGAAAACAAGGCACTGAAGAGGCAGATTACGAAGCTGCTGATTTCGTCGCTTTTAAATACACAAAAGAATTATGCCGATGCGTTGGAGAACGGAAAAGATGCCGATGCGGAGGAATCAATTCCCGCTGTGACGGCTTCGAATAACGAAGCAGTGATTTTAGGGCCCGGCATGATGGCGGCATTTTATCCGGAAGTCGATGAAGTCCAGAGCCGCGAAATCATAAACGAATGTGTGAAGAGCTACGACGGTGTCGTCGGAATTTTCCGCGCGGGGGATGACGGCGGATACCGGTATGTTTTCGGTATAAAAAACCCGTCCCCGGCGTGTCCGCTTAAGGAACTGGCGGCGAAGATGAGAGAGACGCTCGGCGGAAGAGGCGGCGGAAGTGATGTGATGATTCAGGGAAGCGTCCCTGCAAAAGAAGAGGATATTCGAAGATTTTTCAATGAAACTGGATTCGCGCTATAAAGGAATAATATGCATAATCGCATCGGCTTTCTGCTTTGCCACGATGAATCTTTTTCTTCATTTGGCCGGTGATCTGCCCTTTTGGCAAAAGGGTTTCTTTCGCAATTCCATTGCGCTTATTTTTGCGGCAATTATTCTGTTCCGTGAACGGAAAAAGGTTAAAATCCGGATCGATTCGAAGAATATCGGGTGTTTATTCGGACGGGCCGCATTCGGGACGATGGGGCTTTTATGCAATTTCTACTGCGTGGATCATATGAATCTTTCGGACGCATCCATGTTAAACAAGCTGGCGCCTTTTTTTGCGATTGTGTTCTCGGCCCTTTTCTTAAAAGAAAAAGCAAAATGGTTTCAGTGGGCGGCGGTTGTCATCGCCTTCGCCGGAAGTCTGTTTATCGTAAAACCTTCTTTCGGGATGGAAGTTTTTCCGGCAATGATCGGTGTTCTCGGTGGACTCGGTGCCGGCGTTGCCTATACTTTTGTCCGCAAACTTGCACAGTATGAGACGCCGGGTGCGTTAATCGTGCTTTTCTTTTCGGCGTTTTCCGTCATTCTTTTAGGCCCGGTTGTCGCCCTGACATATGTACCGATGACGCCGAAGCAGTGGGTGCTGCTTTTGCTTACCGGACTTGCCGCAAGCGGCGGCCAGTTCTTTGTGACGGCGGCATATACCTACGCTCCCGCAAAGGAGATTTCCGTGTATGACTATTCGCAGGTGATTTTTGCGGCCCTTTGGGGAATCCTTTTCTTAGGACAGATTCCGGATATTTACAGTGCACTCGGATATCTGATTATCGTATCCGTGGCCATCGCGATGTACATTGCTACGAAAAGATCGATTGCGAAAGAA
>JAEEGL010183214.1_pt1 | contig 11463 bp, 8 predicted proteins | sample 9134231 | NCBI WGS metagenome assembly JAEEGL01 (sample SAMN16246548, study PRJNA631951) | gut metagenome | biome: gut microbiome; feature: rumen; material: fiber-attached | host: Bos | place: Iran: Karaj | collected 2018-10
CCAGTATAGATGTGCAGAGTAAGATCAGAAGCATGGCTATCCTCTATGATAACCAGGTCAAGATGGCACATCTTGCAATCGTTGGCGGACACTCCGTAAACGGTGTTGCAAGACTTCACACAGAGATTCTTAAGAAGAGAGAGCTCAAGGACTTCTACGAGATGTATCCCGAGAAGTTCAACAACAAGACAAATGGTATCACTCAGAGACGTTTCCTTATGCATGCAAATCCGCTCCTTGCTGACTGGGTAACTGAGCACGTAGGAGAGGGATGGGTTACAGATCTGTCCGTTATCGGTGGCCTAAAGGAGATTGCAGGCGACAAGAAGGCACAGAAGGAGTTCATGGACATCAAGCTTCAGAACAAGAAGCGTCTTGCCAAGTATATCAAGGAGCATAACGGAATTGATGTTGATCCTAATTCCATCTTCGATTGCCAGGTTAAGAGACTCCATGAGTATAAGCGTCAGTTCCTTAACATACTGCATGTAATCTATATCTATGATCTGCTCAAGGCTCATCCGGATATGGAGTACACACCCAAGACCTATATTTTCGGTGCCAAGGCAGCAGCCGGATATCAGACAGCGAAGCTGACCATCAAGCTGATAAATGCAGTTGCTGATGTTGTTAATAACGATCCTGCAATAAAGGGCAAGCTCAAGGTTGTCTTCATAGAGGATTACAAGGTATCAAATGCTGAGCTCATCTTTGCGGCAGCTGATGTTTCCGAGCAGATCTCCACAGCAAGTAAGGAGGCATCTGGAACAGGTAACATGAAGATGATGCTGAACGGAGCTCTTACACTTGGAACACTCGATGGTGCAAATGTTGAGATGCTCGAAGAAGTAGGCGATGAGAACATGTTCATCTTCGGTATGACTTCAGAGGAAGTTATCGCTTATGAGAAGAACGGCGGATATAACCCGGCTGATATCTATAACAGTGATCCCAATGTAAAGAGAACACTGGACCGCCTGGTAGACGGAACCTTCTCAAGCGACAGGGAGTTGTTCAGACCTCTTTTCAATTCACTTCTTAATACGATCAACTCCAACAAGGCTGATCAGTACTTTATTTTGAAGGATTTCGAATCTTATATAGAAGCTCAGAGAAACGTTTCCGAGGCATACAGAGATACCAAGAAATGGGCTAAGATGGCAATACTTAATACCGCAAGCTGCGGTAAGTTCTCATCTGACAGAACCATTCAGGAGTATGTTGACGAGATCTGGCACATCGACAAACTTGATCTCTCCAAGGTAAGTGAATGAGAGAGTCATAAATGAATGATTTAAGCCGCACAGTGGGGTGCATGCCTGCCGTGCGGCTTTTTCAATTATTTTATACACAAACATTGAAGATTAAAGTATAATACGTGGAAGATAGAGAACGTTGGAATAGAAAGGATGGTAAGGGAATGATAAAAACTTATGACTGTGGTGCATATCTTATCCGCGGGGAAGAGCTTATAGCCGATTCTGCTGATGCGATAAAGGCTGTGGAGAGCAAGACCGGGAAACAGATAGATAAGGCAGAGGCAAAGAAGAACACGATTGCCTATGGTATTTTGAAGAATCATAATACTTCAGACAGTATGGAAAAGCTGGAGATCAAGTTCGATAAGCTCACCAGCCACGATATCACATATGTCGGAATAATCCAGACTGCACGCGCATCAGGACTTGAGAAGTTCCCTATACCTTATGTGCTCACCAACTGTCACAACTCTCTTTGTGCGGTAGGTGGAACTATAAATGAAGACGATCACATGTATGGTCTTACTGCGGCTCAGAAATACGGCGGAATCTATGTTCCTCCTCATCAGGCGGTAATCCATCAGTTTGCACGTGAGATGCTTGCTACCGGTGGCGGCATGATCCTTGGATCAGATTCCCATACAAGATATGGCGCGCTTGGAACAATGGCAATGGGAGAGGGCGGACCTGAGCTCGTAAAACAGCTCTTAAATCAGACCTATGACATCAATATGCCGGGTGTTGTTGCAATCTACCTTACAGGTGAGCCGGTTCCCGGTGTTGGTCCTCAGGACGTTGCTCTTGCGATCATCGGAAAAGTATTCGGTGATGGCTATGTTAAGAATAAGGTAATGGAATTTGTAGGCCCCGGAGTAAGCTCACTTTCAGCAGACTTCAGAATCGGTGTTGATGTAATGACCACCGAGACCACATGCCTGTCCTCAATATGGCAGACAGATTCCGAGATAGAGAACTTCTATGATACACATGGAAGAAAAGCGGATTATAAAGAATTAAAGCCGGGTGAAGTTGCATACTACGATGGCGTGGTTGAGGTTGATCTTTCAACCATCAGACCTATGATAGCTATGCCTTTCCATCCCAGCAATACCTATGAGATCGATGAAGTAAATGCCAATCTTGAGGACATCATTGCTGATGTTGAGAAGAGAGCTCAGGTAAGCTTTGGAGATAAGATAACCTATTCATTAAGAGATAAGATAAAAGACGGTAAATTCAGAGTTGATCAGGGTGTTATCGCAGGCTGTGCAGGTGGCGGATTTGAGAATATCTGTGCTGCAGCTGACATTCTGGAAGGCAGATTTACAGGAAACGACAGATTTACATTAAGTGTATATCCCGCATCCACACCTATATTCATGGAGATCGTTAAGAACGGAGTGGCTGCCAAGATCCTTGAAACAGGCGCTATCCTTAAGACAGCATTCTGTGGACCTTGCTTTGGTGCAGGAGATACTCCGGCTAATAATGCATTCAGTATCCGTCATTCAACACGTAACTTCCCGAACCGTGAGGGTTCAAAGGTTCAGAGCGGACAGATTGCATCAGTAGCACTCATGGATGCAAGATCAATAGCTGCAACAGCTGCTAACCAGGGTGTGCTTACACCGGCAACCGCATTTGACGGCAAGTTCAATAAATATACTTATCACTTTGATAAAGAAATCTATGCTAACAGGGTATTTGATTCCCATGGCAAGGCAGATCCGAATGTGGAGCTTCAGTTTGGTCCCAACATCAAGGATTGGCCAAAGATGTCAGCACTTACTGACAACCTGCTTCTCAAGGTGGTATCTGAGATTCATGATCCTGTTACCACAACAGATGAGCTTATCCCTTCAGGAGAGACCTCATCCTACAGATCCAATCCTATCGGACTTGCTGAGTTTACTCTGTCAAGAAAGGATCCCGAGTATGTCGGAAGAGCCAAAGAGGTTCATCTTCAGGAGGAGAAGAGACTGGAGAATGCATCCTTTGACCAGATGAGCGATGAGATAGTGGCTACAGTGGATACTATTAAGAAAGAGTTCTCTGATATAAGCGCAGAGAACACCGGAATCGGTTCAACTATCTTCGCTGTTAAGCCCGGTGACGGATCAGCCAGAGAGCAGGCTGCTTCCTGCCAGAAGGTACTTGGCGGATGGGCAAATGTTGCAAATGAGTATGCAACCAAGCGCTACCGCTCAAACCTCATCAACTGGGGAATGCTTCCGCTCATTATAGATAAGGGAGATCTTCCGTTTAAGAATGGAGATTATATTTTCCTTCCTGATATCAGAAAGACTGTTGAGGACAAGGCTGACAAGATCAGAGCTTTTGCAGTTTCAGGAGATAAGATGAAGGAGTTCACCCTGACAATTGGAGACCTTACGGACAATGAGCGTGAGATCATACTGGACGGATGTCTTATAAACTATAATCGCGCAGGGAAGAAATAATGACAGAAACACGTAACATAAGGATTCGGATGATATCATGCCTCATGGCGTTAACACTTACTGCCATGGGGTGTGCCTCACCTGTGAAAAAAGAAAACAGCACTGTTTTACCGGAGCAGGAAGCGCCTGTAGGCGAACCTGCTCCCACTGTCGTATATGACGTTCCCGTTTCAATACCGGGGACACTGGTTGATCAGAACGGATATCGCACAGGTGCAGAGAAGTCAGCTGTTTTTATGGGTGAGGATCTTCCGGACGTTTTTTATGTATATAATCTTGATACCGATGAACTAGAGTACACCGGACAAATGCGAAGTGTATCAGGGAAATCTTCACAGGATCAGACAAAGATAGGATATTTTACTGACCTTGTTGAGGATGGAAACTACTATATTTATACAGATGTCATAGGCAGTTCTTACAGTTTCAGAATAAAGAATGATCTGTATGATGATATTTATAAGAAGGCTTGTAAGACGTATTATCTCAACAGATGTGGTACTAACTTAAGTGAGACATACGCCGGCGATGACGCTCATCTTGCCTGTCACACAGATGAGTCTTCTCTTCAGGAGGATCCTTCTAAAAAAATAGATGTCAGCGGTGGATGGCACCTGAATTCCCAGGCTGACAGGGATGTCGTTCTTGGATGCAAGATTGCCCAAAATCTCCTTCTTGCATATGAAATGAATCCTGACGCCCAGGGCGATGAAAATGATTTACCTGAGAGCGGAAACGGTATACCGGATATTCTCGATGAGATCAAATATGAAGTTGACTGGCTAATAAAGATGCAGGATGAGAGAACCGGTGGTGTATATGGTTCCGTCACCACATCCCGTGAGTCTGAGCAGGATCTGATGCAGGCACAGACAGTTGTTACCCCCATTACAATGGAGGCAACCATAAGATTTGCCACGCTCCTGTCTGACTTTGGATATCAGTATCAGAAGTTCGATTCCGCTTTTGCCAATGACTGTCTCAAGTGCGCCGACAGAGCTTTCAGTCTCTTTATGAGTAACGAGGATGTTAAGCAGAGTCCCGGAGCTTTCCATGCGGCATCACAGCTTTACAGGGCAACGGGAAGTACCTCCTATGAACAGGTCCTGACAGCATGGTTTCAGAGGGATGACTTTTCAGACAGGTTCAATGAAGACGATGACGTTTTCCTAGGAGGAATCACATATATTTCCACAAGCCAGAAGGTCAATGTGGAGGTTTGCGACAGAATAATGAAGCTTCTTATGAGCAAAGCCTCCCAGATAGCAGATGCTTCAAAGAAGTCATCATTTCTGGTATCGTCGGAAGATCACGCTCAGCTCCTCGATGATATGAGAACTATAACAATTACGGACCATATAATATATAATTATGAATATACGACGATAATAGAGAATCATGCGCATTATCTTATGGGCAGGAATCCGGAAGCGGTCAATTATATTACGGATGATACGGAACATACATATCTTGACACTGATGCCGGAACCGGAATACTGAACCAGCCTCTCCTCAATGCAAAGTTTATCTTTATGCTGAGTGTTATCAAGGAGTAAGAATGTTTACAGAAATAGATGGATTAAAAATAAATTATCGCGACGAAGGACAGGGGCCGCTCCTTATTCTGCTTCATGGATGGGGATCCAACGTGGATCTGTTCGATGGAATATTCAGATTTGCTTCAAAGAAGTACCATGTTGTAGGCATGGATATGCCCGGATTCGGTAAGAGCGATGAACCCTCAGAGCCCTGGGAGGTATCGGACTTTGTTAACTTCGTTCTGGCCTTTATAAAAAAGCTCTATCCCGAGGAAAAGAGCATCATGTTCCTGGGACATTCCATGGGCGGAAGAGTAATTATCAAAATGATAGGGACGAAGGCTGAGGAACTGGACTTTGATATTCCCAAGGTAATCCTCACAGACAGCGCCGGAATTAAGCCTGTTCCGTCAGGAGAGCAGAGCAGCCGGACAAAGCGATATAAATTCTATAAAAATATCCTGACTAAGACCGGAATAGCAAAAGCTTTTCCGGGAACTATAGAGAGTCTTCAGAAGAAATTCGGCTCTGCCGATTATGCGGCTGCATCACCTGTGATGAGAGCAAGTCTTGTGAAGGTGGTAAACGAGGATCTGGCGCCATATATGCCAAGCCTCAAAATGCCTGTTCTTCTTATCTGGGGAGACCAGGATACAGCTACACCTCTTTCAGATGGTCAGCAGATGGAGAAACTGATGCCCGAAGCAGGACTAGCTGTAATACAGGGAGCAGGACATTATTCATTCCTTGATAATCAGTATCTGTATAATAAGATTCTGGGAAGCTTTTTAGGAATCGAACTCTAAAAAAAGATGAGGGGAATTTATGAACTTGATTTTTACGGTGCTGTATTTCATAGCATATTTAACTGTAGTAGTGCTGGGACTTAGATATTATACTCACATGCTGCAGCTGTCTTCATACCAGTTTCAGGGCTACTTTCGTTTCTTAAGATCCAAGCCCCAGAGATACGGACTTCATGTCGGATATCTGTGCCTTACAGTTATTGCGGGACTTTTGCAGAATAATACCTCGCTGCATCCATTGCACATACTGGCATTTGTATTTTTGCTGTTCCTGATATTCCAGTATATTCCCAAGCCGGCTAAAAAGAAATTTGTTATCACCAAGAGAATACAGAGACTTTTTGTAACCTATGCTATTGTGGCAGTCATTTTTGCTGTGCTGATACTTGTGGGGACGCCGCCCGTAGCATTTATAATCCTTGCTTTATGCATGGGATTTTTGCCGCTTTTGACAGCGCTTTGTAACCTGATAAACAAGCCTGTTGAGAAGAAGGTTAACGACTGGTTTATCCATGATGCGCAGAGAATCTTAAACGAACATCCGGGTCTCAGGATAATAGGTATAACCGGAAGTTATGGAAAAACCAGTGTCAAATACTATTTGTGGACACTTTTATCTGAGGGATATCGCGTCCTGATGACGCCTGAGAGCTTCAACACTCCTATGGGTGTTGTAAGGACTATTCGTGAGAATCTGACACCTATGCATGAGATTTTTATCTGCGAGATGGGTGCACGACATGTACATGATATCAAGGAGATCACGGACATTGTTCATCCCGACGATGGAATCGTTACATCCATTGGACCTCAGCACCTTGAGACGTTCCATTCTATTGAAAATATCATCGATACCAAATACGAGCTTTTTGATGCGGTTGCGGAGAAGAGCAGTAAGGGTCTCAAGCTCGCAAACGGAGATAATGAGATCATCAGAAATAACATGAGGCACGATGGCGTCATTCTTTACGGTACTTCCGAGGGCTGCGACTACAGAGCAACCGACGTGAGATACACAGCAGACGGTGCATCCTTCAAGGTGACAGCACCTGGTGGTGAAACGGCAGAGTTTACCATGAAGCTTCTGGGAGAACACAATGTAGCCAATGTTGTCGGAGCCATTGCAATGGCTCACATCATGGGCATTCCTATGAGCAAGCTGAAGATGGCTGTCAGAAGGATCACCCCCGCTCCTCACAGACAGGAGCTGATAAAGCACGGCAACGTTTCAATAATTGATGATGCCTATAACTCAAATCCTATGGGAGCGAAGATGGCGGTTAACACCCTGTCTAAGTTCGAGGATAGTGTAAGGATTCTTGTTACTCCGGGTATGGTAGAGCTGGGTGACAAGGAAGAGGAATACAACAGAGAGTTTGGAAGACAGGCAGCAGCTGCTGCGGATTATATAATACTTGTGGGATCCGATCACACAAGACCCATCAAGGAAGGCGCTTTAGAGGCGGGCTTTTCTGAGGACAGACTTTTTGTGAAGGAGACTCTGAAGGAAGCTACAGACCTTATGTATGAAGTGGATGCAGGAAAGCCCAAGGTTATTCTTTTGGAGAATGATCTTCCCGATAATTATACTTAAATAAATTCATGAAATGTAATCAGAGGAGAAGCCTATGAGCGGAGAAAAAAAGATAACAGATCTTAAAGACGTGATGTTTTCTGTTGTCATGGCTCTGATTACCGTGATCAACTATAACGGATATGAGGACCATTTCTTCCTGTCAGGCTTTATATTGGTAAAAGATTCATTTCTGTTCTTATCATTTATACTGCTTTTCTATGTCTCACTTAAGATTCTCCATATGATATCAGCTTCTTCCTTCTGGGAGAAACCGATACGTGAGAAACGACAGCATTCAGCTATAGCAGGTGCGCTTATCATGTGGGCAGTCTGGCTGCCCTATCTGCTGATATTGGCACCCGGGCTGATGAATTATGATACCATCAATCAGATTAACGATGTCTTTGACGGTGTAGGTCCTGTGCCCTTCGGCTTTGTTGAGGGACAGGAGACTGTTACCGCTTTTCTTAATGCACACCATCCGGTGGCAATTTCCCTATTGTTTGCGGCATTCGTAAAGCTTGGGATGATATTGGGAAGTGCCGGTAAGGGAATTTTCATTTATTGTCTTCTTCAATCCTTTGCGGCAGCCACCATAATTTCGGGAATTCTGTTCTATCTGGAGCAATCCACCAATAATAAAAAGAGTCTTTATACAATCTGGGGAGTGAGACTCTTTTTCATGTTCATGCCCTTCATTCCCTATTACATGATATGTATGCTCAAAAACACGGTTCACAGTCTTGTGTTTGTTCTTTTTGTTTTCAGCTATTACAGATATTTTAAGGCGGATGAGGAAATCACCGGAAAGTGGATTGCTACATTTTTCATTCTATCTGTATTGATGTGTATTTCCCAGAATACAGGAGTTTATGCTGTTCTTTTCACCTGTATCCTCCATGTCATTTTCAATAAGAAGAACAGAAGAATCTTTCTTGCGGATCTGTGCATGTGTATAGTCCTGTGGTTTATCATCGTTCCAAAGGTCATTTATCCTGTGGCGCAGATATATCCCGGCGGAAAACAGGAGATGCTGGGTACATGTTTCCAGCAGACAGCGAGGCTTATCAGGGATAGAGAGGAAGAGCTTACAGCTGAGGACAGGGAAATCATAAGCCGTGTTCTCGATTATGACAGGATCAAGGAGGAGTATGATACTTCCACCACCGATCCGGTGAAGGCGACCTATAAACTGAACGCAAGCAGCGAGGACCTTAAAACCTATCTTGTGTTCTGGATAAAGAAGGGCATCAGGCATCCACTAATTTATTTAAGGGCGGTTATGCCTATATGCGGCAATTTCTTCGCACCTGTGTCGTCGGTGCAGATTTTTGATTCGATACCAGGCTCTGAGGGAGTACTGAGTGAGGTGGAGCAGGTCAGTTCATCAAAGATATGGATGGGACTTAATTCCTGGTACTATGTACTCCGAGATCTCCCGGGAATTAATCTGCTATTCCAGGTGGTTCTATACGCGTTCTGGATTCCTGTTTATCTCTTTTATTTCTATGTGATCAGGAGAAAGAATAGAACCAATACAGTATGGCTGTTTACACCGCTTTTCATATATATACTTATGCTGGTGGTAAGTCCCATGGATTATACGCGTTATGCGCTTCCGTTACTGTTTGGTTCACCCCTGGCACTTTGCGTTTTCGTTTTGTCAGATGATAAAAATTCTTGAAATTTTTTCTGATGTGGCTATACTTTTGATGTAATGAAATTGTTATTGGATTTTTGAAAGGAAGTGTTTTAGTGAAATTAAAACTGGCTGTTTTGTTTGGCGGAAAAAGTACTGAGCATGAGATTTCCATAATTTCTGCTATACAGGCAATAGGATTTATTAATAAAGATAAATATGATGTGATTCCTGTCTATATGACTAAGGACAACGATTTCTATGTTGGTGAGGATATAGCCAATATCAAGGAATATACACATATACCTGAGTTATTAAAAAAGAGCACCAGAGTGGTATTCATTAAGGATGGCAATAAGGTCAACCTTGTTCGTTATCCCATGAAGAAATTCGGTAACAACATTATTGATTCTGTTGATATCGCATTTCCTATCGTGCATGGCACCAATGTTGAGGACGGTGTGCTGACAGGATATCTTCAGACACTGGGGCTTCCCGTTGTAGGATGCGATGTTCTTTCTTCAGCAGTGGGCATGAACAAATATGTAATGAAAACAGTTCTTAAGGACAATGGAATATCAGTCCTTGACTGTAAATGCTATACATGGGTTGATTATGAGGATGCAGATGCTCTTGTTTCCAAGATTGAAGCTGCTTTCAAATATCCTGTTATCGTAAAGCCCATAAACCTGGGGTCCAGTATCGGTATTTCAAAGGCCGGTGACAGAGATGAGCTTAAGGAAGCCCTTGAGCTTGCTTTTGAGTTCTCCAGAAAGATTCTGGTTGAGCCCGCTATCGTAAAGCTTAAGGAAATCAACTGCTCTGTACTCGGAGATTATGAGAACGCAGAGGCGTCCGAGTGTGAGGAGCCTGTTAACTCAGACGATATTCTCTCCTTCGAGGATAAGTATATCGGCGGCTCCGGAGCAAAAGGCGCTAAAACAGGCGGCGCTAAAACCGGTGGTTCGAAGGGAATGGCTTCTCTTAAGAGAAAGATACCTGCTGATATAACCGATGAGCAGAGATCACAGATCAGAAAGATGGCGGTAGATGCATTTAAGTGCCTCGGCTGCAGCGGAGTATCACGTATAGACTTCATGATGGATGAGGAGAATGGACAGATCTACCTCAATGAGATCAACACCATTCCGGGATCACTCGCATTCTATCTCTGGGAGCCTCTTGGAAAGAAATACACACAGCTTTTGGATGATATGATTGATATAGCTGTTAAGCAGGATAGAGAGAACCATAAACTGGTATTCTCATTTGAGACCAATGTTCTCGAGGGAGTTAACCTCGGAGGAGCAAAGGGAAGTAAGGTTTAAAACAAAAACAAGGCGCTTTATACAAGTGCCTTGTTTTTTTCATATGTTTCCTGAATCAGCTTTGCGCAGTAGGAATCAATATTCTTTTTGTCATCGGGATCAAGTTCATCGAGTCTGATCGGTTTGCCATATTCGAGAACCACGTGACTTTTCTTTATAAACGGAAGGTGATCTTCAAAGACGGCACCGGAATTGTTGATGGTAACAGGCATGATCGCGCAGCCGGTTTTCTGAGCTATCTTAAAGCTTCCTTTGTGGAAGGGAAGAAGCTCATCACCCTTGTTTCTGGTTCCTTCAGGATATATGGCGATGGATATGCCATTTTTCACTTTGTCTATAGCTGAGAGGATGGTCTGCAGGCCCTGGCGAATGTCCTCTCTGTCGAGGAAGAGGCAGTCCATAAGGCGCATCCAGTGGGACAGAATCGGTACCTTGAGGATTTCCTTTTTGGCAATATAGCCGGTGATTCTTGGAACCCTTGCGTAGCTCAGTACGATATCAAAATAGCTTCTATGATTTCCTATATAAAGAACGGGCTCATCCTTTGGAACATTTTCCTCTCCGATGACAGTCAGCTTAACACCTGACAGGAATGCGACGATGTTAAAAGCCCTGCTCACGATAGCGAGGGAAGCTTTCTTTGAAAAGTCGAGATTTATCTTACCGATTAACCAGAGGATGATCTGAATCGGTATACTGATGATGAAAAAGATCAGTAAAAATAAAAAGACGAGAATTAACCTTAACATACTTACTATTTCTCCAAAATTAGTTATTATAATAGGCAGATTGGAAAATCTGCATAGTTAGTATAACATAATAGTGCAAAATTCGCTTTAGTTAAAGGAGCATATATGA
>JAEEGL010915961.1_pt1 | contig 11463 bp, 8 predicted proteins | sample 9134231 | NCBI WGS metagenome assembly JAEEGL01 (sample SAMN16246548, study PRJNA631951) | gut metagenome | biome: gut microbiome; feature: rumen; material: fiber-attached | host: Bos | place: Iran: Karaj | collected 2018-10
AGGGACTCGAACCCTCGACAACCACCTTGGCAAGGTGGCACTCTACCAACTGAGTTAAGCTCGCACTTGGTGTCGTGAAAACGGCAGATAGTATATCAGACCCTTGCCGCCCGCGCAAGGGGGAAAATTAAAAAAATCGCAGTTCAAGAAACAGGGGGAGAAACGTGAAACACGTCTAACGCCCCATTTCTCACGCCAATCCCCCTACCCCCATCTTCTTCAAGGAACAAAAGCCTCTGCCGCCCGCGCTCGCAGACACGCCCAAAATCAAGTGGTCAACAACGGGGATTCCGATAAGGCGCCCCGCCTCGACGAGCCGCTCCGTCATGAGGATATCGTCCTTGCCTGGAGTCGGATCGCCCGATGGATGATTATGGGCGACGATGATTGACTGCGCGCCCCAGCGTACTGCCGCCTTAAACACCTCACGTGGATGCGCCGGGGCCTGATCGACAAGTCCATACGTCACACGCAACGGCACCGTACAGAGCGGATGATTCTTGGTGTCGAGCGGCAGGACAAAGAAACCTTCCTGTTCCTCACCCGTCAGCGCCGCTTTACAGAAGATGCGGTAGGCATCCTCCGGTTTAGCGATCTTAATCTTGCGGATGTCCTCGCCGTCAATCTCGTAGCCACGCCGTACAAGCTCGAACGCCGCCGCGAGTTCCAGCATCTTGAGCTGTCCGACGCCTTTTATCTTCCGCTCGGGATGACGTTTGTTGTAATCGCGGATGTTACGCTCCAGCGTCCGCCAGTCGCTTTTGACGAGTTCCGCTACGGATCCGAACGCATCGAGAAGCCTCCGCGCAGTCTCCAGTACGTTGCAGCCCGCCGACCCCGTCCGCAGCAGAATCGCCAAGAGCGCCTCCGCCTTCAATTCAGAAGGCGAGACGGCGTCGCGCAGCTGTTCGCGCGGCTTGACCTTGTCGGAAAGTTTCTTGAAGTCGCTTGCCATTCACAACCCCCTTCTATGCGCTCTTCCGTCCGTAATAGGGCGAAGGCAACGCCGGATAGACCTCGTACACATGCCGATAAACGGCCTCCGTCCGCTCATCGATCTCCGCTTCGGAATACACTCCCGGGAGTCCCGTCGCATCGGCAAAGAGGAAGTCGAATATCTGCCGCCGAACGCCGTCACGCGTACTCTCCTTCTCGCGCCAGTGGTCAATCTTCAGTTTCTCCGCCTTCAACGCCGCGAGCAGCTCCTTTGCGACAGACTTCACCTTCTCCGTCTCGGCCTTTGAAAGTTTCGGTTTCCGCAACAGGTCGTAGATGGCCAGCGTCTCTTCGTCCAACCCTTCCCGCACGGCGCGCTCCTCTTCGGCGGACATCTCCTCGATGAACTTCAAAAGCGCCTCGAACGTCTGTTCGATCGTCAGGCGATCCTTCTCGCTGTTGTAGGCGGCGACGATCTCCTCGTATCGCCGCTGGAAGTCCGTGCGCAGGGGATTGCGGGCGAGGAGCGCGGCAAGTTTCGCCTCGACTGTCGCCTTGACAGACTGCACGGCGGTACGCTTTGAATGCGAGACCGCAAATTCCTGCCTCAACCGTTCAAAGTCGATCCGACTGATATCGTATGGCGTGCGTTCGTCACCGACGGCTTCCTGTGGTACAATCGCCTCATCGACGATCTTCTGCAGTTCGCGCATGATGTCCGAGATGTCGGCATCCGCCTTCCCCTGCTGAAGGCTCATGTAGACGACGCGAATCGCCGCATATTCACCACGATAGCGGTTCACGCCCGCGAACGTGATGCACGCCTTGAACTTCGCAAAGCACGCGCGGCACAGTACCTCGAAGCGCTTGCGCGTCTCGTCGTTCTCGTTCGCAGCCTCCTTCGCCACGTTGATGGCCGCATTCTTGGCAAAGCCATCCGCTTCCATGATCGCCGCAAGCGAAGCACCGTGCGCCTCCAGCCATTCCCGCACCAGACGGATCGCCTCGTCGAGTTCCGCCAACAAGTCCTCCTCCGGCTTCACGGGATCAGTCTCGTCGCCTTCCGTGCCCGACCCGCCCGTTCCTCCGGCAAAGGTCGCCAAGGCCTGGCGCAAATTCTTGAGAATGCCGCAGTAATCGACGATCAGTCCGTTGTTCTTGCCCTCATTCACGCGGTTCGCGCGGGCGATGGCCTGCATGAGCGTATGCGCCTTGAGCGGCTTGTCGAGGTAGAGCGTCCCCAAAGACGGCACGTCAAACCCCGTCAGCCACATGGCGCAGACAATCGCGATGCGGAACGGATGCTCCTCCGCCTTGAACGCCTCGTCAACGTCCATGCGCTCCCGCCCCACATACTCCAGTTTGGACTTGAACGCCTCAGGCAGACACATCCCCTCCTTCATCACCTTACGGTGCGGCAGGATGTCCAACCCCCATTTGGCGAACTTCTCGTCCTCATTCTGCTCTTCGCTTACGATCACGGCCTTGACCGTCTCCTTCATCCACGCCACCTGCCGCCGCAGGAACTGCTCTTCCTGCTCGTCCTCCGTCGCGTACAGCCGCGCCTCCAGCGCCTTCGTCTCCTCGTCCCAGTACTTCGAGATGAGGTCGTACATCTTCACGCATGTGATCTTGTCGATGCAGACGAACATCGCCTTGCCGTTCTCCCACGACGCGGAATAATGGCGCACGAAGTCGCGGGCAATCTGGTCGAGACGCTTTTCCGCCGTGATGACGTGGTAGTCGCGCTTCAGTTCGGATTCCAGCCTCTCGGCGACATCGACGTTCTCCGCCTCGTACGCCGCCAGCTTCTCGGCGATCTTCTCGTTGATGTCCTTCGTCGCGACGTTCAACTTCTCACCCCGCGCGTCGTAGTAAAGCGGCACCGTCGCGCCATCGTCCACCGCACGTTGGAAATCGTATCTCGACACGTAGTCCCCGAACACCTGCTTCGTCAGCTCGTCGCCCTTGAAGAGCGGTGTTCCCGTGAACCCGATGTAACCCGCGTTCGGCAAGGCGTTGCGCATGTTAAGCGCCAAAAGTCCGTATTGCGTCCGGTGCGCCTCGTCGGAAATCACGATCACGTCGTCGCGCGTGGTGTACGCCTCGCCGGGGCGCACCTCCTCGTTGAACTTCTGGATGAGCGAGAAGACATGGCTCTTGTGCTGTCCAAGAAGCGACTTCAGATGCGCCCCGCTCGCGGCCCGGCACTCGTCCTTGTCGTTATCGACAATGCCGCACCCGGCGAACGTCTTGTAGATCTGCGTGTCGAGTTCGTCGCGGTCGGTCAGAACCAGGAACGTGAAGTTGCCGCCGACCTTGCGGTGAACCTTTCGCGTGAAATAGACCATCGAATAACTCTTGCCAGATCCCTGCGTGTGCCAGAACACGCCCAGCTTGCCGCCCGTGGCCGTGCGGTTTTTCACCGCCTCCACCGCGCGGTTCACGCCGAGGAACTGGTGGTTGCGGGCGAGAATCTTCGCAACTCCTCCCGCCGATTCGTCATAGACGATGAAATTCTCGAAGAGGTCGAGCAGATTCGCCTTGGAACACGTCCCCTTCAGCAGCGTCTCCATGTCCACCGCACCCGGATCATCTTCGGAAAGACGCTTCCAGGCGTGGAAGAACTTGAACTTGGCGGAGTGGGTGCCAATCTTCGCGTCGATGCCGTTTGCAAGAATCACGAACGCGTTGAAGTGGAAGATCTGCGGCACGACCTTGCGGTAGTCGCAGAAGTTGTCGCGGTAGGCAACGGAGATGTCCTTCGTGACGTTCTTCAACTCCATGAAGACGAGCGGCACGCCGTTCACGAACCCGACCACATCCGCGCGGCGACGACGACCGAGCGAACCGCGCAGCCACAACTCGCGCACGCAAAGGAAGTGGTTGTTCGTTGGCGTGTCGAAGTCGAAGACGCGCAAGTGGACTTTCTTCTTCGAACCATCCGCAGCCGTGTATCGGACGGGAATGCCATCGAGCAAGAGCTTGTATTTCTCGCGGTTGAGGGAGTCGAGGCTCGCGGCGACATCTGTCGCGGCAAGAATGCGGATACCCTCCTCGTATGCTTCAGCGGGAAGCCCCGGATTGAGGTCTTCAAGTGCGGGACGCAAATAACGCACCAACAGCACCTCGCCCTCGTCAACACGCCCCAGCGTCCCCGCCGCACCGAAGACCTCCTGCATGGCGTAGACGCACGCGTCCCAGCCGAGCGTTCCGACCAGATACTCCGCCGTCGTCTTCTGCACCAGATTGTCTTCGGTGTACGGGTTCATGTGGCGGACTCCGTTCCGTGGCCTGCAAGAAGTTTTGCAACTTGCCGGCCTTTCTTCGTAATGCGATACTTTTGAAGACGGCTATTCGGCTTCTCTGGTATAGTCAGTTCTATCAACTTGTCGTCAAGCAAGGTAGTAATGCGCCGAACAAGGTTGCCAAATACACGTGGCTTGCCCAACTCCTTCGCGATCTCCAATCGACCTTTGGGATGCTCCATAACAGAGAGCAAAATCATGTCACGCAACGAACGCACGACTCTACCCCCCGACTCTACCCCCTTGAACACAGGGGGGTAGAGTCGGCTCGACCTCACGGAACCCCTTGATTTTACAGGGGTTTCTGCATTCGCCCCCCTCCCCCTTACGACCTCGACTTCACCCACTTTTTCCCCAACTTCACCCACCTGGGTGAAGTCGGCAGCTTCGCCTACCTCCTGACGCCAAAGCACAAGCCGGAAATCGACAGCTGACGGGTGGTATTCTGGTGTCTGAAGCCCCCATTCCTTGCATTTCCGCACGATGTCCTCGGTTCCGTAGCCGGACTTCTCAACATAGCCCGCCCACTGCATGGCCGTCGCCAGTATCCCATTATGTGGTTTCGAGTCATGGGTGCTCAAAAGATTCGCCGCCGTCCACCCACGCGGAAGCGTTCCGGGGTTGAGGACTTCCAGCCGGTCGCGGAAAAGCATGACCTGTACGCTCCCCTCGTCCGTATAGTCGCGGTGGCAGACAGCATTGACAATCGCCTCGCGCACGGCCTCGACGGGCAACTCGCTCCGTGCCGGGGCCTGCGCCGACTCTGCCGCATCACGCGGTCCGACCCAATGATCCACGCGGCTCATCACGAAGTCAAGCGCTTGGTCTATCTGCTCGAACACCGTGCCGCGATAGATATGGTAGGACGGGAAAGGCTTCTCGAACGCCGTCCCCCAAAGTTGGACGCACTTGGTCTCCCATGATGGACGAAGCCTCGCAGGGTCTTTTGCGAACAAGAGAGCTGCCGCATTTGCAATCTTTCCCGTAGCCGCATCCCAAGCGCCAAGCCTGGACAATATCTCCTCCGTTGATATGCCCGCAGGGAACGTCACCTTGCCCGCCGCCCGTACCATCCGCACGAAATCGGCGATGCGATTCGCGTCAAGGTCTTCAAGCTTGATTCCAAGCGAAAACGATTCATCGAAAGGCCGAACATTCACGACATCTCTGTCTTGGAGAAAGCGGAACAATGCTTCGTAAACAGCCTTCTTCAATGTCGCGAATGATGAAAACGACTTGCGCGTCACGCCCTTCTCCACCTTGGCGACAAGCGCACGTTCCTTAGGAACGCGGGCGGATGACGCCCGTTTGACAAATGCAAGGCGGTACTTGCCGAGTTCCGTCGCCAAGTCATACTCGCGTTCAGTCGGCGACACGCCATCCGCATCCTCAAATCCATATTCATTGCCGAGCAACCCGAGGTAAATGTCGCTGTCACGCACCTCACCGAGATAGACACCCTGCGCCGACCGATCCTGTGCCGCCGTCTGCTCAAACAGAAACACGTCGAAGAACATGCCCAGCAGCATATCTTTGCGGATGTAGTCCGCAAGAGCCTTGCGCTCTTTCGCAAACTCGCGCTGTACGCTGGATATGAAAATTCGGTAGGTCATGGGGCAACGCTCCATCTACTGATGTTCTGCATTAGCACTTGGCAAATTACGAAGAATATTAGCAAACATCTCTTCAATTTCCTTCAAACGTGAAGCATGGATTATGATGCCAATATTGTTAGGAACCCCCATTTTCGCTTCCAATTCAAATCTTTGGGCTACATTCCTTTGTTGTCCATTTGTCGCATTATCTGTCGGTTCTGTATCTTCAACAACGGTTGGAACGGGAACGGGAACAACCTTGCCCTTAACAGTATTCGTAATAGTGGCATAGTTTATTCCAAGTAACTTAAGCCGACCGCCCAACATGACCCCCTTCAAACCTTCGCCTTTTCTTCTATCTAAGAATGCTCCTTCCGAAAACAGAAGTACTGGAGATCCACTTGACCCCCAATAAACAGGCATGTCTATTAAGAATTCTCTCCGCCCACCAAAGTTCTTACTCGGATTTGTCGCCAAAATTCCCTTTCTAAAGATTGGCTGATTGTTAACATTATCCCACAACCCGCCAGGATAACCTATCATTATCACCTCATCCGTTTGCGTCACGGATTTCAAGTATTCGTCATCTGGAATAAATGAAGAATTTAGCGAGAAAAAGAATGGCCGTTTCCCTTGTCTCTGCATATGGTTCAAGGCAGGAACAATTGGAAGAACGCTCAAATCAACCGAGGCATCAGGATGTCCGATCCATGGGAAGGACCTATTGTCTATTCTAAGAGTATATGTTTCCGAACTTGGAAAAGAATTAGTGTCCGCTAGAGTAAATACAATAATCGTCTCAACTACATTTTTGACTACATGACGATTAGATACAATTACAGGAAGGTGCAATGTGGGATCTGTTATATGAGGGATATCATAAAAGAATCCTGTTCCACATGAAATACCATTAGCTCTAACACATGTCAACCGGACAGTTACATACGACAATAATTCTGCCATGTGTAATTTGGGGCGAACCGTTCTTGGCGCAACAGCTTGCGCAACTTGCTGCGTATGAGTATTCTCACTCATTTTGTTATCCTTTATTGAAACCGGAACAACATTTGTCTTACCATTTGACACTTCAGTAGTATAACCAACAATGTTACCTCCATAACACGAAAAGACAAGACCAAAAGCGAACAAAGTTTTCATGATTAATCTCATGATACAACTCCTCCTTTCATCAGCCTCGGCAACAGCATGTCGCGGGCGGCGGCAAGATTGCGAATTGAAAAACAAAGCGTTTTCAACTGTTCAAGAATCGGGTTCAGCACGTTATTGAACTCGGCAAGCGTATCATCATCTGGCATTGCCACCGAATAGTTCAACAGTTGTTTCCAGTCGGCACGTGGCATTTTCGACCCCTCTTTCATGCCCTGCGATGCAGCCGCAACAAAGGCATCGCTCGAAACAGTCATCAGCACGTATGCATACAATTCAGTGCGTAGCGGTTTTATCACAATCGCATCGGATGAAGCGACACCATCAACAAAGGTAATACCGACCTTGTGGAAGTATGGCCGAATCTTACCAAAGAGAATATCGCCAGCCTCAAATGCAAGTTTGGTGCTTGTAACCTTCTGTGCTAATTCCCATTCACATAACGAAATCGACCGGCGCGGCATGTGTTCAAGTCCAATGTAAGGCGTATCAGGCGCAATAGCATCGGGTCTGACACCACGCCTTACTTCGCGGCAAATCTCGCCCAACGTTGCCGCCCTGCCCTGCTCCGCCCCGCCGAACCACTTGCGGTAGGCCAGTCGCGCAGTCTCTTCGAGGATGGCGATGCGGCGGCGGTTGTTCTCGATCAAATCGTCATACGCGGAAAGGACATCGGCAATCCGCCGCTGGACGGGAAGCGGAGGAAGTGGGATTTCGAGATTACGTAACGCCGAGAGTGTAATCGTCTTTTGTGCCGCTCCTATTGCGACGTTATCAGCCGCGTTGTAGAAAGCCGGATTCAGCAACGAATAGTACAAGTATCGAGAAACAACTTCTTTACCTGGTTTCAGAATAGCAATGTGCCGTTGAAAAGCAATGTCGAGATCTTTATCGGCATAGACTGGGATCCCATAGGAACCGACAACAGAATACAAAACATCACCTTTTCTGATTCGCCGCTTTTCATCAATGGCATCAAAATATGCCTTAGGTACAAAGCGTGTGTTTGCAAGGTCAAACCTGTTATTCTTGATGTCAGATATTGTTACAAAAGGCACACCCGATTCGCATTTCGGTGGCGGTAAATGATCCCCGTCCGACACAGAAGCGCAAACATTCCCTAACTTCACCTTCGGCCATGGGATATGAGACGTTAACTTTGGATACGACGCAAGATGTGCGTCTATCAACTTGCGTCTCTTGTTCGCTTTTTGCATGTCTGCCAAATTACGACTCATTAAAGTTACTTCTCAGAAGTACTATGTTACCCGATTGCGAACGGATACAATTGCCACGAAGGAGTGTAATCAGGATGTTGTTGTGGATTTATTTCCCTCAAGGCCTCACAAGCAAAATCGTGCGCTTGCTTAGTGGTATACATAGCATAACCAGACCTTAGCCGTTGTCCGTCCCTCCAACTCTTGGCACCTTGCATAAGTAGAGTTGTATAATATCCACCAGCATTAGGATCTTCTTCCCATTCTCCAGCGGATTCATTTCTGCTGCATGAGTACATGCGTACCGTAGCATGAGTAGTCTGATCTTCTATCTTTTGCGAAAAAAGGCTACGAATGGTCTCTCGCACTAAACTTTGGTTTCTTGCAGAATTTATTGCAATATACTCTCCAGAATCCATAGTAGCGCTAAAGGAATCGCCTCGTCCCGCAGCAAAAGATTCATTGGCGATTTTAATATGCCCCTGCGCATTTTCCACACCTCGGCAACAATCAAATATAGCAGTACAATTACGCTGTGGACAGATTGAATCTATTGCCACCCCCTGCTCTGAATCATTCAAACAAATCTTTGTTACATACTCATTAGAATAGGGTTTGCGTTCCTCAAAGCCATGCCCTGAAAATGTGAGAAAGATATACTTATCTTTATGGATGTCTAAGAAAGCTCTAACTAAACCACTTGATGGCTTAGGCAGTCTTCTAATTTCATTTTCTTCCCATGCGCCACCAAGATCGCTTTTTAAGAATGCATACCAATTATCAGCATCAAGTTTTGCCCCTGGCAAAAGCCCCTGCCCGGCAACGTTATGCGACTCAATGATGATTGCCACCCGCTTAATCATGGCTTTCTCCTTTCGAATTCATTGGCTTAATGACATATGTGGAAATCATTGCTGGTATGAATGCATCAAACAAGCCTGATGCAAAAGCAATAACACGTACTCCAGAACCTAAGGCACAAAAACTTCTCGCAAACTCTGGAGCTAAAGAACTATCACAAAGTAACACCCCAATCTTGCCAAGGATCGCACCGATCAGCAACCTGACAGCCGCCTCTGTCACATGAAGCATCTTACCAGCACTAGAATCCACATTGCGCATACTCGCATGCCTAACAATAGAGACATAAGCGCCCAATATGCCAAACTCAAAAGGCACAGCGAATACATTGTTCCTCAAGAAATAAAAAACCAGACCACAAAAAATCATTCCGATTGTAGCACTCCAGAGCGTCCACAAGCGCGAACGCTCCGGAATTCTTTGTTCTATATAAGTTTTAGCCTGACCCATCAATGCAACCGAATCGTCGTAACTCTCTTCAAGAGCAGAAACAATCGCCGCCCCGAGTATTCGCTTGAAAGACATCCACTCCTGCGACTGCAAATGCTTGCAGGGAGTCGCTTCAATACTATGTACACGAGCTATAAGCGCTGAAGTTTGCGGTTTCAATTTCTGTTTTGAGTGATCATCGTCGCAGATCCAGTCCAGGTCGCCAACAATATCGATAAACACCACATAGTTATATTTTTCTTCTTGTTCTATCTTGTCACTGCCACAAGTCCAACGCTCATAAACGAGTTCTTTTAGTGCTATGGCGTTATCTTTCCAGTGCGCCTTGACTTCTTCTTCAATTCGCTTGTTGTACGCATTAACATCACATTGCGTAGTTCTGCGTAAATGCGCCCATATGCACTTAAAACAGTTCATGCGGTCCCTCCTCAATAGACTGCTTGAGCCTTAACAGCAAACGGGAAGTGATGTAACCTACGTCCGCCTAAATAAACAGGTCTTTGCTGAGGCGGCATCTCTGTCTGTGCAAGACGGACAGCATCATCAATTCGCAAGATGCCGTCCTGACAAGTCTCCACCGCACTCCTTGCAATTTCAATCAAAGTACGCGAAAATGACTTTATATCGGCTGCAGCATGTCCATCTTCAGTAGCAAATACTTTAACAAGCCCTCTTTCACATTTCGACAACTCATTCTCAAACATTATTCGCGTATCATGCGGATGAGACATGTTGATCGCTTCATCACATACCCCAACCTTTTCATTCTCAGGATCCCTGCGACAGCAATCAAATATCTGCATGCACCAAGGGCTACCAGGGTTTAACTCCCTTTCTGACATCGCCACAACATCATCTATCAAAGTCATTGTCATGTTAAAACCAAATCTGTCTTTCGTCAGATAGCCGTGCCCTGAAAAACAGACAAGAGAATAGTCAACAGTGCGTCCAACTTGAAGCATAGAAACAATATTCCCTTTACTGCTGCCTGATAAGTCAAGAATCTCATCTTCTGCCCAACTGCCACCGCAAGACGACATCAGGTATTGTTTCCAAGTAGCGATATCAGGCCCAACACCTGATAGCGAATTGTCTGGCCTTTGGTAATTACCGCCAATTAGAAATGCTCGTCTTTGCATCTGCTTCCTCCAACAGGTTAAATGTCCAACCGCCTCGTATTGAACTGTTCTCGTCTCATGCCCCCATCAGCTCCTTGAAGTTGGCATCAATCTTCTTCGCCAGTTTTGCCGCTTCGGCGTTGAGTTGGCGCAGTTCCTCATGGAGTGCCGCGAACTTCTCGGCGAAGTCTTCGTCTCCATCGTCCGTCTCCACCACGCCGACGTAGCGCCCCGGCGTGAGCGACCAGTCGTTCGCCGCGATATCCTTACGCGAGACGGCCTTGACCAATCCTTCGACATCGCGGTACTTCGCATCCGGGAAGCGCTCCTCCAGCCATGCCGCCGCCTCGTCCTCGCCGCTCTTCCTGTACTCGGCAAGCAACTTCTTGTAGCGCGCCGTCTCGCCACGATAAAGCCAGACGATCGCCAAAAGGTTCTGCTCCTGCTCGGGCGAGAAGTCGTTGATCTTGCGCGTCACTTTGCGATAGACGTTACGCGCGTCGATCATCAGGACACGATCCTTCTGCTCCTCCGTCTTCTTGGCGCGGTTCAGGAACCAGAGGACGCACGGAACCGTCCGCGTGTAGAAGAAGTTCGAGCGGATCGAGACCATCACATCGACAGCCCCCGTCTCGACCAGCTTCTGGCGCACAAGTGCATCGCCGCGTCCGGCCGACTCCGCACCCGCCGCCATCACGAATCCGGCACGGCCCGTGTCGTTCAAGTAGCTGTAGAAGTAACTGATCCACACGTAGTTGCCGTTCGAGACCTTGCCCTTGTCGTTCACGCTCGGCAGACCGAAAGGCAGGCG
>JAEEGL011169111.1_pt1 | contig 11463 bp, 9 predicted proteins | sample 9134231 | NCBI WGS metagenome assembly JAEEGL01 (sample SAMN16246548, study PRJNA631951) | gut metagenome | biome: gut microbiome; feature: rumen; material: fiber-attached | host: Bos | place: Iran: Karaj | collected 2018-10
GGAAGAATCGGTAACTTTATGAACGGCGAACTTTACGGAAGAATCACAACTGCTCCATGGGGAATCGTTTTCCCGGCCGCAGACAGATTCTCTTCTTCAATTGAGTGGGTTCAGTCTTTCATGCAGAAAATCGGAATGACGGATTTTTCACCGCTCGTGAACCTTCCTCGCCATCCCAGCCAGCTTTACGAGGCTTTTTTTGAGGGCATCGTCCTTTTTTCAATAATCTGGCTCCTTCACAAAAAAAAGCCGTTTGACGGTTTTTTAGGAATGATTTACACACTCGGTTACGGCGTGTTCAGATTCTTTATCGAGTATTTCCGCGAGCCAGATTCAGACATCGGATACAGGATTTCCTCTTCTTCTGACGCTCCCATTTACATGAATACTTCGCTTCTGAACATATCGACCGGACAGATTCTGTGCTTTTTGATGATTGTCGGCGGGGTGATTTACGGTTTGTGCGGATTTTATCTTTCACGCAGGAAAAAATCTTCTTTATAGTTGATTACAACTGACTTTTTGAATTTTTGATTTAATTTAAAACAAGAAACCACAGGAATAACAGGGAACAAACTTTTTTAGCAATTTGTTCTGTCTGCTTATCCTGTGGTTTTTTATTGATTAAGAAACTTTACTACTCAGATTTATTACTCATTAATCAGCTCAGCGAGCTTTTCTGCAGTAAATCCAAAATGTTCAGCTACTTTCTTAGCCGGGCCTGACTCACCAAAGTGGTTGATTGTGAACAAGTCTTTTTTGCTTGAAACGTAGCCTTCCCAGCCTGTCTTGCATCCAGCCTCAGCAACGATTATGCGCTTTGCATTTCCGAGAATTGACTTCTGGAAATCCTCGCTCTGCTCCTCAAACAAGTTCTTGTCGAGGACTGAAACAACGCGCACTGATTTTTCGCTTACTTTTGCTGCTGCCTCAAGAGCCATGTTCACTTCTGAACCTGTTGCAACAATCGTTACGTCTGGAGTTGCGCTTCCATTTTTTACAACGTATGCGCCTTTTTTGATTGTCTCACGCCAGTTCTTGTCCTCTTTTGCGTATACAGGAACGTTCTGTCTTGTGAGTGCAAACAAAACAGGATGGTCTTTTGCTTCCATTGCGATGTGCCATGCTGCAATAGTTTCCTCTGCGTCACCAGGTCTCAAAACCTGAAGGTTTGGAATTGAGCGCAAAGAAGAAAGCTGCTCGATTGGCTGGTGTGTCGGACCGTCTTCTCCAAGATAAATTGAATCATGAGTCAAATCGTATATTGCAGGCATTTTCATGAGGGCTGCAAGACGAATTGAAGGCCTCATGTAGTCTGAGAATACGAGATATGTAGCGCAGTAAGGGCGGAGTCCTCCGTGCAGTGCCATTCCGGCAACTTCGCTTGCCATGCCGAACTCGCGGATACCGAACTCAATTGAGCGTCCCTTGCGGTTTTCTGGAGAGTAAGTTCCGCCGTCGCATTTCATTCCGGATTTGTTAGAGCCTTTAAGGTCTGCGCTTCCGCCGACTAAGTAAGAGTAGCGCAATCCCATTGCGTTAATCATGTCGCCTGAAGCAGTTCGTGTTGCGACAGATTTTCCGACTTCGTAAACAGGATCTTCTGCGTTTCCGTCTGCTGTTCCCTCGTAAGAAGCCTTCCACTGTTTTGCAAGTTCTGGATTTTCTTTTGCCCATGCGTCAAATTCAGCTTTCCAGTCAGCCTCGCGTTTTGCAAAAGCGGCTTTCTTGCCCTCAAAATATTTGACGGCATCCTCATCAATCTGGAAGAATTTAGCAGGATCAAGACCGAGGTTCTTTTTTGTTTCTGCAACGTCAGCTTCTCCGAGCGGTTCTCCGTGAACGGCAGGAGTTCCCTGTTTCGGAGCGAATTTTCCAATTACTGACTTGAGCATGATGAGCGTAGGCTTGTTTTCTTCTTTTTTTGCCTCATCGATGAGTGAAGCGACTTTTTCTACATCGTACATGTCGCCTTTGAGAACCTGCCATCCGTATGCTTCATAGCGCTTGGCGATGTCCTCTGTGAAAGTGATGTCTGTTGAACCGTCGATTGAGATTTTATTCTGATCGTAGAACACAATCAGCTTGCCCAATTTGTTGTGACCTGCAAAAGAACATGCCTCAGAAGAAACGCCTTCTTCAAGACAGCCTTCACCTACGAGAGCGTAAGTGTAATGGTCAACGATTTTGTGGTTAGAAGTGTTGTATTTTGCCTCAAGCATTGACTCAGCAAGAGCCATACCTACAGCGAGGGCAACACCCTGTCCCAATGGACCTGATGTATTTTCTACGCCGTCTGTGATTCCATACTCCGGATGACCGCAGCATACTGAACCAACCTGTCGGAAATTCTTAATGTCTTCAAGAGATACTTTATATCCTGCCAGGTGAAGGATTGAATACAGCAGCATGGAGCCGTGTCCGGCAGAAAGAACGAAGCGGTCTCTGTCTGCCCATTTTGAGTCAGCAGGATTGTGCTTTAAGACTTCTCCGTACAAAAGGGATGCGAGTTCTGCGCAGCCCAGCGGGAGACCAGGGTGACCGGAATTTGCTTTTTGGATTGCATCGATTGACAGACTGCGGATAGATTTTGCTACTGCAGCAATTCCTTTCAAGTCCATAAAAAACCTCTTTATTGAATAAAATTGATATTTTTAGATTTTTCCGACAAATTTGGCTAAAAAGTCTGAAAAATATGATTCAGTATAGAACTTTTCAAAAGCTTTTTAAATAGCGGAATTGCGAATATGTGAATATTGTTTAAATTACGTTGAATCGTTTTTTTCTTAAGGAGTCTGCCGCAGAAATCAAAAGGGGCTTTATGTCCTCAAAATTGGAATCCATTCCGTCCAAAGAGAGGCTCATCGCGTAAGTTTCTTCTTCCGGACACTCATCATCCCCGGCCAGAATCTCAAGAATGCGTGATATATGTGTAAAAAGCTGGGAGAGAGTTATGAGTTCCTGCTGAGGAAGCTGCTCAAAATCCTTGTCGGTGCAGTCCAAGTCACACAGAAGTTTCCTTACCCTTGAATACAAGTCCAAGGCCTTGTGCCTTAAGCTTCCGTTTGAAAAATCCGCAAACCAGTTGTACGTTTTCCTTAAATCGGAGTTCCTGTGCTCGACATGGAGCGAAATCATCTTTGAGTCAATCTCATCAATCTGATTGCTCTGCCATGAGCTTAAAGTGTGCACGATTTCGCTCAAATCCTCGCGTTTTTCGTGCATCTGTTCCTTTAAGAGATTGTCTATTATGTAGTCCGGGAGCACATAGAAAGGAATGGTTCCATCGCATCCGACACCGTAAGTATTGTCATTCCATCGTCCGACAGCCGGAATTTCTTCTCCTGCGCGCCACAGTCGTGTCTCAACGCCAAAAAGCTCCAGGGAAATTTTTTTTGTTACTTTTAGAAACTCTGAGATTGAGCCGCAGGAAGGAACGCAGAGTTTTTTTCTGTTCTCGTAGAATACGTTTGCAAGCTGTTCTTCCATGGAAGAGCATGGCCCCATTCTTTCAAAACTATCCAAAAGGGCTTTTTCCAGAGTGTCATTCCATTTTTGCCGTTCAACGTCAATCTCATCAATCTGGAAAGGATTTTTTTTGTACTCAGGAATCGGAAAAATCTCGATTACGCCGTTGTTCCAGTCCTTGACACGGGCAAAAAATCTTCCGCTGAAATTCAAGTCGTTTCTGTCAAGAATTGATTCCAATGAGACACCTGTGAGTGAAAGTTTTGGCGGAAGCTCAAAATTATTTTCGACCAGGTTTAAGTCCTTGCAGGCTGGATCGGCCGCGATGTACTGGGAAATGTATTCGTCTCCGTAAAGGGTAAAAAGCTCACGCGCGTAATTGCAGTCAGTGTTGAAAATTTTTGTCGGAAGCCGCTGCCCCAAAAACTCAAACTTGAGCGTACTTGAAGGAATCTCGCTGTCTGCAAAAGGCATGAAGCGGTCACCCGGAATAAAAAGCTTCTGCTCAAGTTCCCTCTGGCTCGGAACAAAACTGAAAACCTGATTTACAAAGGCACCCGCCCTTGTAAGGAACATGTTTTTCTGCAATGTAAAGACGCGGCAGTCATTCGTCAAAAAAAACAAGACGTCTTCCGTTCCGATGTCGTAGCCTAAGGATTTTAAAATGCCTGAAAGCTCCTTTGCCGTAAAAGGCTCGGTGTAAGTGCGGAGAAAGTTCGTAATGAATTCTTCGAGTGAATATTGCATCCTCATGTATTGAAAATAATTATAACACAAAAAATAGTCAAATAAAACGTTGAGGAAGATTTACTTTTGCGTTTGTGTGCTCAAGTTTTACCCATTGTGGCATTTTGACTCACTTAAAGTGGGTAATTTTGACCCTTTGTCTGACATTGAGACGTTTTTTTTGGGCGTTCTTGAAGCATCTCATGTTGAGTCGGATAAGCCTTGCCTGTCTGGAGACCTGCCTTTGTTTTCCTTGTGCAGCTTTTTTTTACATATTGATGGCTCATGAGATGCTTCAAGCCGGGCTTTTGCTGCAAGTCCTCGCTCACATCCGTTCGCTGCGGTCTTTCCGCGACAATCCCTAACGCGATTTTTAACACTATGTAAATTTTCTAAAAAAAATAATCAGAATCTCAAAAAGTTGGCACGCTACTTGCTTTAACTTAAGTGTCATCAAGCGATGGTCATCAGGCGATGACAAATCAAAATATTAAACAACGGTTCAGGAGGTTATATATGAACGCTTTATCACTTTTTAATGACTGGCTTAACAACGAGGATTTTGGAATGAACGGGCTCAACAAATGCGGATACGGCACCGTACCTGAGGTTGATGTTACAGAGAAAAAAGATGCTTACGTACTTGATATGGATCTTCCGGGACAGACTGAAAAAGACATCAACATTGAGTTGAATGATACTGTTCTTACAATTTCTTCAGTAAAGGAAGCTGAGAAAGAAGAAAAGTCTGATTCTAAAAAATCAAAAGATGGTGAAAACGATGGTGTATTCCTTCTTAAAGAGCGCCGCCGCTCAGAGTTCCGCCGAAGCTTTACTCTTCCAAAGGACATCGATGCAGAAAAAGTCATGGCAAACTTTAAGAATGGTGTCCTGACTGTACAGATTCCTCGAAAGCCTGAATCACAGCCAAAGAGAATCTCAATCAACATCGCATAAAATCAAGTTAATCCCGCTGCTTCGAGCAGCTTCTTAGTGTACGGATGCTCTGGATTTTTTAACAGGGCATCCGTATTTTTTTCCTCAACGATTTTTCCCCTGTACATTACGCCGATTCTGTCTGCCACGTAAGAAACGACGCTTAAGTTGTGCGAAATGAAAAGATAGGTCAGGTTTAAGGATTTCTGCATTTTCTTGAGCAGATTTAAAATCTGAGCCTGAATCAGCACGTCCAGTGAGCTTACGCATTCATCACAAACCACAAACTCAGGATTTAAAATCATCGCGCTGGCAATGGCAATTCTTTGTCTCTGGCCGCCGGAAAGTTCGGAAGGGTATTTTTCTAAAATTCCACGCTCCAGTCCTGTCAGAGTGCGGATTTCATTTACGAGTCTGGAACGCTCTTCCTTTGATGAGCCGATTTTGTGAATTATGAGAGGCTCTTCAAGGATACGCTTTATTTTGTGTTTTGGATTTAATGTTGCATACGGATCCTGAAAAATCATCTGAACATGCGTCCTGAACGAGCGCAGATTCTTTCCTTTTAGATTGAAGATGTTTTGTCCGCCATAATCAACCGTGCCTTGAGTCGGTTTTTCAAGATTGCAGATTAAGCTTCCCAGCGTTGATTTTCCGGAGCCTGATTCTCCCACAAGTCCGTAACATTCACCTTTTTTTATGAAGAGGTTCACGTCATCAACAGCAAGAACGCCGTTTTCGTAAGTTTTCGAGAGGTTTTTGCATTTCAGGAGAATCTTTTCACTTTTATCAAAATCATTTAAATCACTCATCGCTAAAATCTCCCTTGAAGTAAACAGGCAGTTCTTTTCCCCTCTTTGAGAAATCTGGAATTGAATCAATCAGGGCTTTTGTATACGGATGCTTCGGTGACTTGAAAATCTGTTCAGTAGTGTTTTCTTCTACGATTCTTCCCTCAAACATTACGTAAACCCTGGAACACAACTTTTTAACGACAGAAAAATCATGAGTAATCAAAAGCATAGAAGTGCTTGAGTTTTGCTTAAGCGAGCGCAGAATTCCGATGATTTCTTCCTGAGTTGAAACATCCAGGGCCGTAGTCGGTTCGTCCGCAATCAAAAGTTTCGGCGTGTTCATAAGGCTTGAGGCAATCATCACGCGCTGTTTCATTCCTCCGGAAAGTTCGTGCGGATAAGAAGAAGAGACTCGTTTTGTGTCGGTGAATCCGGAAAGTTTCATAAGCTCCTCTTTTTTTTGGGCGGCCTGCTCCCTTGTCATTCCGTGAATTAAACCGCTTTCTTCGATTTGTTTTCCGACTTTTATGAGTGGATTGAGCGAGGTCATCGGTTCCTGAAAAATCATCGAGATTTCTTTGCCGGAGATTTTCCTGAACTGCCTTGACGGAATGTTAAGTATTTCTTCGCTTGAAAAACTTATTTCTCCGCTTTTGATTTGCGCGCTTTCTGGAAGCAGGTGCATTATCGAAAGCGAAGTCATCGTTTTCCCGGAGCCTGATTCTCCCACGAGCGCGACGAATTCACCTTCTGCAACGCTGAGAGAGATATTTTTTAAGATGTGGGCTGAACCGATGTCCACGGAGAGATTTTTTATTTCGAGAAGTTTTTTTTCGCCGCTGCTCATGATTTTTTTCCGTTTGCCTTAGAGATTCCGTCTCCCATGAGGTTTAAGCTCAGGACGAGAAAGATTAAGAATAAAACCGGAACTAAAACTCCAGTTGGATTTGCAAGTATGAACCTCTGAGCGTCATTTATCATCCGTCCGAAACTTGAATTTGGCGGCTGAACTCCAAGTCCAAGGTAACTCAATCCTGATTCGCTCAGGATTGCAAGTGAGAAGGTCAATGTTGATGTGACTAAAAGTTCGGTGATGATGTTCGGCAGTATGTGAATGTACATGATTCTAATGTCTGATGCTCCTCGTGTTTTTGCGGCGCGCACAAAAAGAGAGGTTTTGTATTTGATAAAGCCAGAGCGGACGATCCTCGTGTAGCGCGGAATGCTCATTATGCTGATTGCAAGAACCGTAACGTGTATGTCAGAGCCGAAAACGGCTAAGAGCATCAGCGCAAAAAGGATTCCCGGGAACGACATGAGGGTGCTTATAATTTTCATTACGGCGACATCAACTGCGCCTGAGAACCATCCCGAAATTGAGCCGAGGAAGGTTCCAGCAATCAATCCGAAAATCATCACGATAAACCCAATTGTCATTGAAACCCTTGTGCCGACCATTATGCGGCTCAAAACATCGCGGCCGAGGTTGTCCGTTCCAAGCCAGTGGCTTGATGAAAACCCCTGAAATTTCTGGAATACGTTTATTTCGTTTGGATCACAAGGCAGATAAAAAAATCCTATGATGGTCAGGAGAAGCATAAACGAAAACATTATGAAGCCGCACAGGAAAATTTTGCTGGAAAAATATTTTTTCATCCGTTACCTGCCTTGCCTTATGCGCGGGTCAATTATTGAGTAAAGCATGTCCACCGCAAAATTACAGAAAAGAGTGATTGCCGCAAGATAGAGGGTCAGCCCCTGCAAAAGCGGAAAATCCCTTGAAGAAATAGAAGTTGTCAGGAGTTTTCCGATTCCGGGAATGGAAAATACGTTTTCTATGATGATGCTTCCGCCTAATATTTCTGCCGCAATCAAGCCGACTGTCGTTATTGAAGGAATCAAAGCGTTTCTGAGCACGTGGCGGGCTATGATCTGGTTTTCTGTCAGTCCCTTGCTGCGCGCAGTTTTTACGTACTCCTGGGAAAGTTCGTTTTCTATGCTGCCTTTTATGTAGCGTGCAAGAATTGAGCCTGAACCAAACGAAAGCGACATCGCAGGAAGCAAAAATGAAGAGAATCCTGCGATTCCCATGGACGGCAGAAGCTTAAGATAGACGCTGAACACGAGAATCAAAAGCAGTGCCGTACAGAACGAAGGAACAGAAATCCAGATTTGACTTGCATAGGTAATTATTTTTACGAGTCTTTTCTTCCGGTATTTTGCAAAGACGATTCCCCAAAAGACACCTAATACAATAGTAGAAACAAGCGTAATTGAGGCGAGGCTTGCAGTAATCTTAAAACTCTCGCCTATCAGTGTGCTTACGCTGCGCTTGTATTTGTAGGAAAGTCCCAGATCACCTTTAACTGCATTTTTAAGCCAGAGTGCATAGCGTGCAGGAACAGAAAGCTCAAGATGAAGCTGTTTTTCAAGATTTTCAATCTGAGACTGCTCTGCTTCCGGCCCTAAAATTGCCAGCGCAGGATTTCCCGGCAAAAGCTGGAACGTTAAGAAAGTTACCAGCGTTACAAGAAAAAGAGTCGTCAGAAAATCAGCTGCCTTTTTTAGGTAATAATGCATCCTCGCACCCAGCACACAGTTTTATTTTGAGAAGTAGATTTTTGAAAAGTCGAAGAATGAAACTGGATACGGAGTGTAACCTTCTACATTCTTTTTCATGACGATATTTCTTCCCGGATCACAGATGAATACGGCCGGAGCGTGTTCCGTGAGGATTCGCTGACATTCCTTGTAATAATCTGCCCGTTTTTTCGGATCTGTTTCTTTTTCTGCCTGAGTGAAAGCCACATCAAAGTCGATGTTCTTAAAGTTCGTGAAATTTCTTTTGTAAGTTGAATAGTATCGGATCAAAACTTCGGCAGGATCATTTTTTCCGGCAAAGGCGATTACTGTAGCCTCGTAGTCAAATTTCGTGTAAACCTTGTCGAGCCATGTCGTCCATTCAACAGGATTGATTTTGCATGTTATGTTGATTTTTGAAAGCTGATTTGCAATTATCTGGGCGGTATCAACGTGAGGCTGATAGTTTGCAGGAACAGTAATAGTAAGCTCAAATCCGTTTGGCCAGCTTGATTTTGCGAGGTATGATTTTGCCTTTTCTACGTCGTAAACGTAAAAATCAGAAAGCTTGTCATTGTAGAACTCTCCGAGAATCGGACTGAAATTTGAGTAAAGTTCTGTAGCAAAAGAATCAAAAACTCCCTCGATGATTTCCTTTTTGTTTACTGCAAACGAAATTGCCTTTCGGACATTTTCATCGGAAAGAGGAGCAAATTTTGCGTTCATTCCGAAAATCTGAACCATGTTTTGAGGATGGGAAACAACCTTATAATTAGAAGCAAGTGCTTTTGCGTTAGTTGCCGTAATCATCTGCGCAATGTCGATTTGATTTGACTGCAATGCTGAAAGTGCTGCGTTTTCGTCGGTCATCACGTAAAGTTCAATCCTTTTGATTTTGCCTGCGCGTGAAGAATCATAGAAATTCTCGTTTTTTTCGAGGACGATTTTTTCGTGCAGGTCGTATTCCACAAACTTGTAAGGACCTGTTCCTATAGGATGTTCCTCGTTGTCAGCGTAACCGTGAAGAAGAATCGGGCTTGTTGTGAGTGCAAGAAATCCTCCGGTTGTGTCCTTGAGGTGTACCGCAAAAGTGTAGGCATCCAAAGCAGAAACGGACTCAACGACGTGCATCTTGTCTGCCTTCGGCGTAAGTCCGTTCAAGCCTGCAAGATTTTCGTAAGTGTAAACGCAGTCAGCGCTGGTAAATTCAGTTCCGTCATGAAATTTTACGCCTTTTTTGAGTTTAAAAGTATATGTGAGCTTGTCATCAGAAATCTTATAGCTTTCTGCGAGGGCAGGGTAAAGAGTTCCTTTTTCGTCAAAACCCATCAGACCGTCAAAAATATTTAGGTAGACGGCTCTTGTGTCTGCCGCAGCTGAAGTCCATGGGGAAAAACTGTCCGGCTCAGAATTTATGCTCATGCGGAGAGTTTCAGAAGTTGAATTTTTTGTGGCGCATGAAGTAAAAAGCAGGGCTGAGAGTGCAAGCGCTGCATAAAGTGTTTTTAAAAGATTTTTCATTTTGTTCGTCCTTAATTTTATTTTTATATAGAATGATTTTTACTCTAAATTAAATTTTGTTCATTTCGAGGGCGCACTTTACGCCAAAAAGAACTAAATCTGGTGCAATCGCGTCGAACAGGGAGCAGTCCTCAAAAATCTTTGCGAATCCGCCAGTTGCAACAACGAAAGGCTCATCATCCTTAAAGACTTCGTTTTTGTAGACGCGGCACAGTTCTTTTATTGCGCCGATTGTTCCGTAATAGCTTCCGCTCTGGATTGCGTCCACCGTGGAAGAACCGAGTGCTTTTTCGGGGCGGGAAATCTCAACTTCGGGTAGTTTTGAAGTTTTTGTCGCCAGGGAATGAAGTGAAATCTTTATTCCGGCAAGAATTGCTCCTCCAAGATAGTCCTTGTCCTTTGTTACGAGCGAGAGTGTTGTTGCCGTCCCCATGTCGATTATGATCAGGTTTTTTTGAGGATAGAGCTTTGCAGCACCGATTGCACCGGCAATCAAATCAGCACCGATTTCCTTTGGATTTGAGAGTCTGAGTTTGAGGCCTGTCTTGATTCCCGCCTGAATGAACAGCGGTTCAACTCCAAAATACTTTACGATTGCATTTGAGAGCGAATAGTTGATTGGCGGAACCACAGAGCAGATTCCAATTCGTGTGATTTTTGCAGGATCAATGGAGTTTTCTCTTAAAACTGAGCGCAGGAAAATTCCAAGTTCATCGGAAGTGGAATTCTCTCTGGTGGTCTGCCTGAAATGGAGAACCAGTTTGTCCCCATCAAAAACTCCGCCGGCTATAGTCGAGTTGCCTGCATCAAGAGTGAGAGTCATAGTACCTGTCCTTTCCTGCCTTAAAGAAGGCTGGATCAAGTCTATTTTTTTTAGATGTGTTTTTTTTACACCGTCACTGCCGCCAACGACGGTCAATGCGATTGGACAACAATACAATTTAAAAAAGAGAAGTGCAATATTATGCGTGATATTGTCATCTTGAAATATTTGCACTTTGAAATTTCACTATAAAATTCTAAAAAAAATTATACTAAAGTTATTGCAAAAATTTGTTAACCATGGTTAACTTCTAACCATCAGTAAAAAACAGGCTTCAAAATCAAAAAAAGGAGGATTTTTCCAATGAAAAAAATAGCAGGAATTGTTGCAGCAGCTTCTATGCTCTCAACATCTGTCTTTGCAGAAGTTTCGTGGTCTGCCGCAGCAAATGTGTCTGCAGACATCGTTACTTATGAGAGTGTATCTCGCAGCGATAAAAAAGCAGATCGCAATAAAAAAGGTACCGATGATACGGGCAAAATAACCTGGGGCAAAGATGTCGTTCATGGGGAGGACGTTACATTAAATGCATCAGGTGACAACGCAGGAGCTGAAATCACTTTCTCTGTAGAAGGTTCTTCAGACGGAAGTTCTACAAGCGTTTCTATCGGCGGA